>Ga0105090_10002523_pt1 | contig 10214 bp, 11 predicted proteins | sample PPLLak3March2015_FD_79110 | JGI IMG/M metagenome (GOLD analysis project Ga0105090, IMG submission 79110) | Freshwater sediment microbial communities from Prairie Pothole Lake near Jamestown, North Dakota, USA - PPLs Lake P7 Core (1) Depth... | ecosystem: Environmental > Aquatic > Freshwater >... | reverse complement strand
TGTTGCTCTCTAATGGAGTCTTACCTCATTGGTTTTATTGTTTATAATTAATTGTTATTTTTTTCCCCATACAGCCACTGCCTCCATAATTCCCGTTTCCTCGGCAAGCAACATTAAGTCTATATCCATATTTTGATCCTTCTTCATTACGGAGTTCATCAACACTCCAAGAAAAGTTACTACCTCGTGCACAAGATGTCCCCGCGTCTTCCCATGATAGCAATTCAGTTGATGTATTAGGTCTGGTCCAAGTTGAGCTTTCTGAAGAAGATCTCCCACCCTGACCTAGTCCACCTTGGGCGCAACGTGTAAATGCTTCAATTGTTGCTGTAGATGTACCAGCAAACGATGGACGAGTTCCCTCTTCCTCTTTGATATCTTTCTCAACTTGTTTTTTTAGTTCTTGAATCTCTTCAGCACTTTGAACTTCTGGCTTAAACTTCACGATTTTACTTTCCGCAAAACTTAAATCCAAGATGAAAAAATAAAAGAAACAGCTTAAAATCAATGATGTAATTATTTTATTCATTGTCATATCCTTTTAAATAGTTCTACTAAACCAAGAAATCTATGGGGCCAGACTAGATTGAAATAACCACCCTTTCCCCCTTTTAGCTCTCCTCAAACCCAAATAACTCCTCTAAGCACTATATAATTTCATAAGTTAAATATTCTTAGTGTATGGGTTGGTTTTAAGTATAATAAATCCGCTTTTGTAAGTTGTTAGCAAATTGTTATTTATTTGTTAGCAATCCCTCCATGACTCTAATAACACTATTTGAGGGCTTTCTCCGATGGAACAGAGCATTAATTACGCATTCGGATCGTTTAGGCTGGATACGGGGACTCAGCTTTTATGTAATGAAGAATCGTGCGTCAATTTGACGCCCAAGGTATATCGTTTATTGCTGTATTTTTTGCTGAATCCCGGACGCCTGATTTCTCATGAGGAATTATTTGCTTCGGTGTGGGACGGCCGCATAGTTGACGATTCGGCTTTGAGGCTGGCGGTTAATTCCTTGCGCAATGTCTTGCACGACGAAAGTAAATCGCCCCATTTTATTGCGACTGTCAGCAAACGGGGCTACCGCTTTCTGGCAGAGGTTATTGTCAAAGAGCCTAATCAATTCCCTCTAGTCATTGAGGCTTTCCCCTTGCTTTATCGGCCGCAAGCCCCGGCATCTTCTGCAGGGCATGAACATTCCCAGGAATTGGCGGAGTTGCTGGAAGCTTTTCAGCAAGTATCAAACGGAGAGCAGCGCCTGGTTTTTTTGCACGGTGAACAGAGCATAGGTAAAACCGCTTTGCTCAATAATTTCCTTGCCAAAGTTCATCATGCCGGGCTGGCAGTATTGCGTGCCCGTTGTGTACAGATGGGCTGCACCGCCGAACCTTTTCTGCCCTTACTGGAAGCGCTTGAGCGCCATTGCAGCGAGACTAGCGGCAGGTTGATTATCGAGCGCCTGAACAATGTGGCCCCTACCTGGCTTTATCAAATGCTGAATGTGCTGGGTCCTGATGAAATTGCCGGGCTGCATCTGAAAGTATCGCATATCAATACAGGCCGCATGTTGCGGGAAGGCGCCGATTTCTTTGAGACGCTGGGCAATAACTCACCCTTTATACTGATCCTGGATAACTCGCACTGGTGCGACGAATTTACCCTGGATTTATTGAATTTTCTGATGTTCAGGTGTTCGGCGGCGAAATTATTGATCATCGTAAGCTACCGGCCTTGCGAGGATGAGCCTGGCGCACGGCGAATTGAACAGATGCGGACAGAATTATTTAGCCGCGGCTTGTGTCAGGAACTGCCTTTGCAGAAGCGCAGGAGTTGATAGTTGCGTCAACAGAAAAAGTGAAGTGTTGTAGGTTGGGCAAAGGCCGAAGCGTGACGGGGTTTGCAACCCCGTCACTCACGTTTTGCAAATTGTTGATGCCTTCAAACGTTCCGGTTGGTGTTGCAAACCCCGACCGGCTCAGTTTTGTAGGTTAAGCAACGGCTCTTTCGTTGCCCAACAATTCTATTACCGGAACCGCATGAAATTTACTTGGAATCAACTCAATAGTTTCCCACACTGAAAATACAGATGAAATCCGCATAATCAGCGCCAGACCGGCCACTGCCCTTGAGAGTAAGAAATATGAAGCCTGAAGAACTTAAAGAGGATTTGCGCCCAGAATACGATTTTGATTTTTCCAAGGCAGTGCGGGGAAAGTATTACCGTCAATATATTGACAGTGCGTAGGGCGGTTTCGCGATAGAAAACTGCTAATCGACGCTATCGCAAATCCGCCTTACGTGTTGAGGATTAAGCGAGTGCTTTGGCTTTTAGTTGGGCATATTCATCCGCAGTAATGGTGCCTGCGTCGAGTAATGCTTTGGCTTCGCTGATTTGATCGGCGGGTGATTTACCGGCAACTTGGCGAATATAGCTGTCATTATCGGATTTTATTCGCTCCATTGCTTGGCGCTGACGTTCCGCCATGCCACGGCCATGCCACAAAATGTAGATAAGGGCAACGAGGGGTATAGGTAGAATCAAGCCGAGAATCCACAGCGCTTTAACCAATCCGCTCATCTCGCTATTGCGGAACACATCAGCAAAGATATGAATCAGTACAAAGATGTATGCAACAAAAATAAAAACTTCGGCGATCAGCCAAAATGAATCCCAAAAAGTGCTCATAATTACAAAATCCTATTCAAAAGTTTTAAAAATACTAAAAAGACATCCTTTCCATGCAGGCTTAGTACAAAGGCACGGATAGGAAATACAACCAAATCGATCAAAGTATCCCACCTTTAATCCATTATCACAAGCAATAGGTCTATTATCAAAGACACCCTGTTCAGTCTTTCGGCAATCACCGGGAACTCGCCAGGCTCGCCCGCTCTAAAGTTTTTGGCAGAATTTGGCTTGGCACTTTAGGTCGCGTGGACAGCGTATTCCGCCAAGGAAGCAAACGTTGATTGGTTTATTGTCAAAGTCAGATGTTGATTGAAGTTGATCATAAGCTACAATATTCGAAGTCTGATGATCGACTATCTGAAACTCTAAAACAAAATAGGCAATATGAACAGTACCATCTATTGTACAAAAGGACAGCACTACTTACCCGTGTCCTTGCAGCGTTGCGAATTGTTCTTAATTGAATGAAAAAGCAACTGAGAAACAGAAGCTGTTTATCATGCACAATTTGTATGTTATCCAGACCCAGATAATAACTTGTTAGGGATTATGTAAATGCGCGAAATCATCAAGCGTTGGTACGCCGGTAAGTATATCCCACCAGAAAATCCGCCTGATTCTAGTCTCATCTTTCTCATGGGCCACTACGACCGTCATTGGTCTTCTCGATTGACTCATACGTTAGTTGAGTTTTACTTTGAACATTGGAAATGGTTATTACCCTTCCTTGTCGCGCTGTCGGCCTTGCTGCTTAAGATCTTCTAGCTTGGTAAACTATACAATTATTTGTTATGCGTAAAAGGAAAAGTCATGGAATTTGTAGCTATTGATGTGGAAACTGCTAATGCCGATATGGCTTCAATATGCCAAATTGGACTTGCTAAATTCAAAGATGGCGAGTTGGTAGCAGAATGGTCTTCGCTTATCGATCCAGAAGATTATTTTGATCTCCTCAATATTGATATACATGGAATCACCGAAGATGATGTCATGGGTGCACCAACATTCTCTGAAGTTATAGATGAATTATCCAATTTTTTATCTGGCACGGTTTGCGTTAGTCATACGCATTTTGATCGAGTGTCGCTCAGTCGTACATTGGAAAAATATTCGCTAAATCCAATTGATACAACATGGCTTGATTCAGCAAGAGTGGCTCGTCGCTCATGGGAAGAATGTGCATGGAAGGGATACGGCTTATCTAATGTATGCGAAATTATTGGGTATAAATTTAAGCATCATGATGCTTTGGAGGACGCAAAAGCCTCCGGCCAGGTTATGATTGCTGCCATAAAAAAAACAGGATTAGATATAAATTCTTGGTTAAAGAGGGTACATCAACCAATCAATCCAGAAAATTCCTCTAGTGGATCAGCTATTAACAGAGACGGAAATCCTGAGGGAGAATTATACGGTGAGGAATTGGTATTCACAGGAGCTTTGGAAATCCCGCGTCGGGAAGCTGCCGATCTTGCTGCAAGTATTGGTTGTTCAGTTGCTTCTGGAGTAACAAAAAATACCACTCTGCTAGTTGTTGGTGATCAGGATGTTACAAAATTAGCTGGCAAAGCAAAAAGCTCAAAGCATTTGAAGGCAGAGCAATTTATAGCAAAAGGTCAGGAAATACGCATCATCAAAGAAAGTGATTTCAAAGAATTGGTTAATCAAGCACATAAAATTGCATAACAAAGCCGACAGCGTCACTAAAAGAAAAAAGCAACCTCGCACAATGCGCCCTATGCAAAAAGCCCCGGTGGCTTTTTATTTTCCACCGGGGCTTTTCTACATAAGCCTGATGTATTATGCGAAGTCTGATGATCGACTATCTGGAACGCTAGATCAAAAATAGGCAATATGAAAAGTACCATCTACGGTACAAAAGGACAGTACTACTTACCCCTGTCCTAAACATTTGGGATCAAAATAAAGATAAATGCCTAATCGGGCCATTTGGATCATGCCCTGTCTTATTGCCTCATAATGAACTCGTTTGCAATAACTTGGGAGTCATCCATCGCGACCCCATAACGCTTATCCAAAAATCATTTATAAAAAGCACCCACATCTTCAGGTTTGGCGTAATCAACGCCGACACTGATCACGAAGCTCGACACTTCTTCAATATTCATATTCGACTTGATAATCTTGGACTTATGAACCATTACGGTGAAGCCTGAGGTCGGGTTGGGCGAGGTTGGAACATACAAAATATAGCAATCATCAATGCGATTGGTGACATAGGCAGGAACCCACATGCCGTCTTTTGGATATTCGACATAGACGACTTCGCGGACTTGAGACTCTTCGGTATTCAGGAATAATCTCAACAGTTTGCGAGTGACTCGATAAATAGTGCCTATAACGGGAATACGCTGAATGAATGCTTCCAAAAAGTACAGCAAGTGCGCTCTATCTTGTTTGAGCAGCCTGCCAAAATAGTATAACAACGCTATAGCGGCGACAAATAAAACGATTGTCACCAACGGATTTTCATATCTACCGTGCACGAGCAAAACAAAATCTTTCAAAAATCGTTCAACATAAATAACAATTTGAAACACAAGTGCAATAGGAAGAAAACCAATCACGCCGATAAGCACATAATTTACTATTGTTTTGAGTGTATTTTTCATACTCGCTTCCTCTTTAGAATTTCTGGTGTTGTTCATAATTATCGTCACGGTCGAACATTCGAGACGTGGCTTTACACTCCGTCCCGCATGGTCATTGAGTTGCTTATAGATGGGGCTACGCGGCTTACCTATACCTATTTAACAAAACAGCTTTTTTCGGCATAAGCCTCCGCTTCTTTAAGCCGTTTCCTTAAATCTTTGGACTGTGCAGGATCACGAAAAACACCGCCGGCATCCCCCGTTTGTCCTTTGCTTAAATAAGTAAATGTTTTTGCTGCTTCAAATTCTTTAAAGGTCAGTTTTTCAGCGATTTTATCAATCTTGCAACCGCAAGCGTATTGGGTGATGTAGGTAAGGCCGCCATGTTGGGCAACGCAGTTCAAGACATATTCAACGCGATCCCTTGTGGGATAGTCGTTGGCTAAAGGCGTTGGCTCAGCAGACGCTTGTTCTACTGTTTTTTCTGGTGTCGTTGTACAGCCTGCAATGGCTGCACACAGGCTTAGGTTTAAAATAGATGATACGTATTTATTTTTCATTGGTAATACTCTTATTCCCATAAATCAGAAAGTAAAAAGGTATGCTCGGCAAAGGGAGCGATGGATACGGCTTGATCATTGGCAAAGGTACCGATCAATAGCCAGTGCAAATCGTGCAATTGGTAGGCTTCCAGAGTTTGCAGTAAAGGGTCAATCAGCCACAGGTGGATAACGCCCAGTTGTGCATAAAGAGGCATTTTAATAATCCTATCCAGGCGTGCGGTTGAGGGTGATAAAATTTCACAAATCCAGTCAGGAACAACATCAAACCAGGTTGCTTCAGGTAAAGTGGGCATTCTTTGCCTGCACCAACCTGCAAGATCAGGTACTAAAACATGCGTACTCAAGTGACATTCAGGTTCATCTATAATCCACCAGCCCCCGGGACCACCCCGGCCTTTTTGAAAAGGCGAAACTAATTCCGCACCAATAGATGAAGAAGCTACAGCATGTTTTGGAGAAGGACGCGGATGGGTTTCCAGTTGACCATTAATGATCTCGCCGACGATATTTTCCGGCAAATCAATAATGTCCTGATAAGTAGCTTGTTTGATGGCCAAGTTAGGCATGACTTTCTCTATTGCACAACTGCAAAATCGAATGGCGTTTTAAAAGTTGGTTCATTTTAACTGAAAACAGATTTAATGCTCTATGGTTAGAGTCGTTATATAAAAACGAAGAGTTTTGCCTTGATGATAGCTATCCACATCCAGGTTATGATGTAGGACTAACAAAAATATACCTTGATCAGTCCGGATACGTTTGCGGTAAACAGCTTCATTGCCTGACCGCTGATTATAACCTATTGCTGTTTAACAAATGATTTTGGGCCAATACTAATAGTAAACAAAACTTAGCATGATGAACAATCAGAAAACAGTAACAGGCGTAATTCTTGCCGGCGGACTTGCCCGACGTATGAATAATCAGGATAAAGGCCTGATAAACTATAAAGGTCGCCCGATGGTAAGTTATGCCATAGCAGCCCTTACTGCCGTAGCCGATCAGTCGATTATCAATGCCAATCGTAACAAGGAACAGTATGAGGCGTTTGGATTACCTGTAATTGCCGATCAAACCGACAGTTTTGATGGGCCTTTGGCGGGTGTATTAACCGCAATGATCTATACGGATGCAGATATTCTGATTGTTATGCCCTGTGATTCACCATTAATTAAAGCTGAACATTTGCAAAAATTGTTAGCTACCCGTGCTGAAAATGATGCTGATGTCGCTGTCGCTTTTGACGGAGAACGTTTGCATCCGGTTATCTTAGCGATAAAAACATTGCTAAAAAACAGACTGCAAAACTACCTGGCCAGTGGTCAACGTAAACTCGACCGCTGGCTGGAACAACAAAAAATGGTGAAAGCTGATTTCAGCAACGAGCCAGAGATATTTATTAACATCAATACCCTGACAGAATTATCCGAACTTGAGGCAAGAGGGGAGCCGACAACTTAAAACCGAGAACGTTTAATTTGATGCACTATAAGGAAAATCGTCCCATGCACATCGGCCACACAATAACCTCAGTACAAACTCCGATTATCCCGGTAATTGGCGAGTGGACGCGCAATACGCCCGGCACTTTATCATTGGGTCAAGGCATGGTGTCCTATCCACCTCCCGCAGCAGCACTACAAGCCATCCGCAATTTCGGTACGCGGCCGGAAGAACATTTATACGGCCCATCGCTTGGGTATAAACGTCTTCTGGAATTAATCGAGACAAAACTACTCACCGAAAACAGTATAGACTGCATAAGCGGCTACCGCGTCATGGTCACCGCTGGTTCCAACATGGCGTTTTTGAATGTTTTACTGACAATCGCCGACCCTGGTGATGAAATCATTTTACCCCTGCCCTACTATTTCAATCAGGAAATGGCGGTGCGAATGCGCAACTGTACACCCGTGCCTGTTCCAACCGATGCCAACTATCAATTACAACTCGATGCCTTACGAGCAGCAATCACCGAAAAAACCCGCGCCATCGTTACCGTCTCGCCCAACAATCCCAGCGGTGCCGTGTATCCTGAAACCGATCTTCGCGCCGTTAACCAGCTATGTAAAGAGTACGGTTTGTATCATATCAGCGATGAAGCCTACGAATATTTTACCTACGGCGAAGCCCGACATTTCTCACCCGGCAGCATTTCAGGTGCGGAGCAACACACAATTTCCCTCTACTCGCTGTCCAAAGCCTACGGATTCGCCAGTTGGCGCGTAGGCTATCTGGTTTTCCCGGAAGCACTATTACCGTCACTGCTGAAAGTTCAAGATACCAATTTGATTTGTCCACCGCTGATTACCCAGTACGCCGCAATAGGTGCATTGGAAACAGGTTCCTCATACTGCAAAACCCGGTTACAACAGTTGGCAAAAATCCGCGCGCAAGTTACTGCACAGTTACAATTCTTGAACGGAGTGCAAATAGTCGCAACCGAGGGCGCGTTTTACTTGCTGCTGAAATTGAATACCAAAAGAAACGATTTGCAATTGGTAAAATCGTTAATTAACGAGTTTAAAGTTGCCGTAATTCCGGGCTGTGCCTTTGGTTTAGACGACCGTTGCTATCTGCGTGTATCTTATGGAATGCTTGATGAAGGCACTGCCAATATCGCCACGCATCGCTTGGTTGAGGGACTTAGAAAGCTTTGCTAATATCGCATAAACGAACTCGACTTTTGTATGGTTTTTTGTCCACCCGGAATCATAATCCTTTAAACTGTTCCAAATTTTTTTATTGATTCAACAAAGCGAACAGGAAACCTCATGGCGAAAGCTGTAAAAGAAGCCAAAGATGAACCACTCGAAAAACAACTTTGGAAAGCCGCCGATAAACTGCGCAAAAACATCGATGCCGCCGAATACAAGCATGTCGTATTGGGCTTGATCTTCCTCAAATATATTTCCGATTCATTTGAAGAACATTTCGCCAAACTGCAAGCTGGTGAAGGGGAGTATGCCGGAGCCGATCCGGAAGACAAGGACGAATACAAAGCTGAAAATATCTTCTTTGTCCCGCCTGATGCCCGTTGGTCATTCTTGCTTGCCAAAGCCAAACAGCCGGATATCGGCAAGTTTATTGATGACGCGATGGATGCCATCGAGAAAGAGAACCCTTCGCTCAAAGGTGTCTTACCCAAAGTCTTTGCACGGCAAAACCTCGATCCCACCAGTTTGGGGGGACTGATTGATCTGGTCGGCAATATCGCGCTCGGCGATGCCAAAGCCAGAAGCGCCGATGTCCTGGGTCATGTGTTCGAATATTTCCTCGGTGAATTCGCACTTGCCGAAGGCAAGCAGGGCGGGCAGTTCTATACGCCGCGCAGTATTGTTGAATTATTGGTGACGATGCTCGAACCCTATAAAGGTCGTGTGCTTGATCCCTGTTGCGGGTCGGGCGGCATGTTCGTGCAATCGGAAAAATTCGTTGAAGAACACCAGGGTCGGATCAACGATATTTCCATTTACGGGCAGGAAAGCAATCAGACCACTTGGCGGCTGGCGAAAATGAACCTTGCTATTCGCGGCATTGATAGTTCGCAAGTCAAATGGAACAATGAAGGCTCATTCCTGAATGACGCCCATAAAGACCTGAAAGCCGATTACGTCATCGCCAACCCACCTTTTAATGACAGCGACTGGAGCGGCGAACTCCTGCGTAGTGACGGACGCTGGCAATATGGCACTCCCCCTTCCGGCAGTGCCAATTTTGCATGGTTGCAGCATTTTATCTATCATCTGTCTCCGACCGGCAAAGCCGGAATCGTCTTGGCGAAAGGCGCTCTCACCAGTAAAACCAGTGGCGAAGGGGACATTCGCAAGGCTTTGGTCGCGGACGGCAATCTGATTGATTGCATCGTCAACCTGCCCGCCAAGCTGTTTTTGAACACCCAGATTCCGGCAGCGCTCTGGTTTATGAACCGTGCCCGCAACCACGGGCATCCCCGTAAGAATGAAATTTTGTTCATCGATGCCCGCAACATGGGGCACCTGATTAACCGCCGTACCCGCGAACTCTCGCATGCGGACATTCAAAAGATCGCCGATACTTACCATGCCTGGCGCACCGGCGAAGGCGACTATGAAGACATTAAAGGATTTTGCGCTTCCACGCCTATCGAGCGCGTCAAGGAACTGGATTACGTCCTGACACCCGGTCGGTATGTCGGTCTACCCGATGAAGAAGACGATTTCGATTTCAAGGAACGCTTTGCCGCCCTGAAAGCCGAGTTTGAAACGCAGTTAGTGGAAGAAGCAGAACTCAACAAGGCGATTGCCGAGAATTTGGCGAGGATAGAAATATGACTAGTCAAGATAAAACATTCCATTACAACGTCG
>Ga0105090_10002522_pt1 | contig 10215 bp, 6 predicted proteins | sample PPLLak3March2015_FD_79110 | JGI IMG/M metagenome (GOLD analysis project Ga0105090, IMG submission 79110) | Freshwater sediment microbial communities from Prairie Pothole Lake near Jamestown, North Dakota, USA - PPLs Lake P7 Core (1) Depth... | ecosystem: Environmental > Aquatic > Freshwater >... | reverse complement strand
GCGTCGACGGGCAAGATGATTATCGTGGCTGTTACATGACGTGACTGACTGCTCCAAGCAAAGGCAGCTATCGTGCCATATACGGAATCAGGTTGAGGTACCCGACCGACTCTTGCTCGGCCTGAGCTGCCGGTGGCATACCGCCCCAACAGGGTCCGCTATTCGCCACTTACCGGCCACCGATTCGACGTTCACGCTGAACGGCAGCTTTCCAAGACACCGAACTCACACTCCCGACCCTCTGCGGTCGTTGGCCTTTGCAATCTCACAGACGGCTCTCGCCTCACTCCTGCCATTTCCTCACTCCATCCTTTGAAGGCAGGATACAGAGGTACAACAGTCATTCCAGATGTGCTCACCGGCATGGGGCTCGCCACCATTGGGTGGTTATTTGGGGCCAAGAATTAGATGGTCGCAAAAGGAGAATTCGTGGATGATTTGATAATGGGAAAGCAGAGCCTTGATGTCGAGGAATTTAGGGGTGTCGAACCTCGAGTTACGCCCTCGACCATTCCATCACCACCTTTAACCGATCCAGTAAAAATCGACCGCGAAGCCGCCGGGGAAAACCGATTCCGCGCGCTTCTTGCCGGCCGCAACAACCTTCTTGCCGTGTGGGGGCCCAAGGCCTATCGAGCGAAAAGCTTCGAGTTCCGTTTCCTGCGCCAGCACTATTTGGTTTGCAATTCTCCGGATACCGTCAAGAGGGTATTCCTGGAAGAGCACGACAACTACGATCGCAAGAGCCCGCAAATGCGTCATGCACTTGAACCCCTGCTGGGCGATGGGCTGTTTGTCAGTGACGGCGAATTGTGGAAAGAACGCCGCGCATATTGCGCACCGGCCTTCGAGAATACGTTGTTGCCTGAGTACGCCACGATCATGGCTGAATCGGCTCAGGAACTGGCGGACCACTGGGCAACACTGCCGGATGGGCGTGTGGATATGCTCAACGAGATGGCGCGTCTTACCGCGCGCATTATTGGCCGCACGGTATTCGGCGATAACGTGGCCGACAGCGAAGCGGCACAGGTGGTCAAGGGTTTCACCGATTACCAGCACAGTATCGAGCAGCTCAGTCTGGCCGACACCTTCGGGCTGCCTTTCCTGCGCTGGTTTCGCAGCCCCATGCGGCATAGCCAGTCACAAAAAGCCATTCGACCGGTGCACGAAGTCATTGACCACATCATCGACAGACATGCCAGAGCCCCACGCAGTGGCCGGCTGACCCTGTTGTCCTTCCTGCTCCAAGGCGACACTGGCAGACTGGGAGCAGAAAAACGCTGTCCTCTGAGCAAGACGGCTGCACGCAACGAGGCCATCGTCATGTTCATGGCCGGTCACGAAACCACGGCCAACTCCCTGGCCTGGACCTGGTATCTGCTCGACCACTCGCCCCATGTGGCAGCCAAGCTTCATGAGGAACTGGACCGGGTTCTCGGCAACCGCCCACCAGCCTTCGAAGATGTGGCCAACTTGCACTACACCCGGGCTGTGTTCGAGGAAGCCATGCGGCTTTACCCTCCAGTACCGCTGTTGAGCCGTCAGGCGCGGGAGGGAGACGAAATTCGAGGCAGGCAGGTTCACCCGGGCTCCATCATTCTGGTAATTCCCTGGTTGTTGCATCGCCACGAGCAATACTGGGACAAACCGGACAGCTTCATACCCGAGCGTTTCCTGCCCAGCTTGGCGCGGCCGGACAAGTTTGTCTACCTGCCCTTCAGTGTCGGCCGTCGAGTTTGCCTGGGCATGCGCTTTGGCCTCACCGAGGGCATCCTTTGTCTCGCCACCCTGGCGCAACGTTTCCGTGCGAGGCTGCACGCCGGCCACAAAGTGGAGATCGAGTGCCGCCTGACCTTGCGGCCCCAGGGCGGATTGCCAATGATCCTGAAAGCGCGCCGTCCATGAGTCGCCCGGCCACTTTGGAGGAATACCGCGACCTGCTGTTGGCGACAGTAATACGCTTTCTTCCTTTACAGTGGGTATCTGACTTCGGTGCCTGGATGGGCGCACGCGAAGGGCGGCGCGGCATCGCCAAGGGGCGTTTGTGGGTACAGCGCCTATGTGAGAATTTTGCCCGCTACGGAGGCATTCAGGACCGCGCCGAACAGGACCGCTTGGTGCTCGACTACACTACGCGCATCGGTCGCATCTATGCCGAAGTCACGGTGCTGCAACGGTTAGTGGAGGAGGGCCGAGTGGAGGTGGTCGGCCTGGAGAACCTGCAAGGAGTTTCGCAACCGGTAATTCTTGCCTGTTGCCACCTTGCCCATTGGGAGCTGGCGGGTTATGTCACCACGCTGCTGTCGGGTCCCAGCACAGCGCTTTATGCACCACTGGAGAATCCGGTGCACTTTCGTCTCGTCATGCGTGCCCGTCATGCTTGGCGCAAGGATTCAGAACTGGTGCCGGCTTCCCCGCGAACGATGCGCCAGCTCACCCGTGCCCTCCAGCAGGGCCGCAACCTGCTGATGTACATCGATGAAGAACGGGATGGATACATCTGGTCACCCAGCCTCGGCCGCAGCCTGCCGCAGGCGGGTAACCGCTGGCTAACCGCGCGCCTAGCAGTGCGGCACAACATCGACATCGTGCCGATCCACGTCGAGGCGGTTGGTCCGGCGCGGTACCGGGTAGTTATCGAGCACAAGCTTGCGGCGGGAGATGGCGACGCCGAGGCACGCGTATGCACTTTCGCAAAACTGTTAGACCGTAAGTTCGATGCCTGGATTCGGGAACATCCAGAACAGTGGTACTGGTTGGCCTATTTCTCGGCGGACAAACAACCACCGGCGCGCAGGTGGGCAAAAGAGTTGAAATAGATGCGGTTGCAGAAGGATAGTAACTAGAGCTTACGGCGGAAGGTGGTAGGTAACCAGACGTTCAGATGGCAGTTATCTGGTCACCGCATAAGACTGCTCAAGGTTCGTTCCGGCCATCCCATCGTCGTAGGTCACTGGCCGCTCCTGGCCGGAAGTGACGGTTGGCTAAAGTGCCCCAAAGCAGCCTCTGGGAAATGATGCTTGCCGTCCAATAACTGCAATGCAGCAACATCGCCCAATAGGTGCTTCCTGCCCATTGATGTCCCTGCCTTAAGGCCACCTTAAGAAACCTGCGTCAGGATGTGCGCCTGTTTCCAGGTTCGCCAGCGCTGACCCGCGCCCGCTGACCTGCCGCAGCATATTCTTTGACCTCAGGCCAACCCTCACTGACCTCGACCGTGCCGCACCGACTTCACCGCTTATTGATGCTCTGGCTGCTCTTCGCCCTGCAGGTGGTGACGCCGTTCATCCATGCCCATGCGGGCGGGGTGCAGCTGAAACACGCGAGCTTTATGCATCTGCATCCGGGTGGGCATGGCGACTTGGCCTACCACGCGCTGGTGGCCGATGAACACGGCGCGTCGTTTGAGGCAGCACAAGGCCGGCCGCTACAGATCGGCCCGCTGGGCGCAGCCAGCGATGTGCAACCTGCAGTGACGCTGTCGCTGCCACGTGCTGAGCGCATTGCCCAGTCTGGCGCGGGTCTGCCCGCGCCGCCCCAGCCACAGCGGGTTCCGCCTGACCACACGCATCCCCATGCCTTAGCCCCACCCTCGGTCTGATCGCCCTCGCGGCCGCCGCCTGGCGCGCGCCTGCCTGTCGTTTTTTGTTGATGGAGATCACGCATGACTGCTGCTTTTTTAACCGCTCGAATTATTGCCGTGCCCGTTCTGCTGTTGGCTGCGTTGCCGGCTTTTGCCGCCGACGTGCTGCCGCTGACTGCGGCCCAGAAAAAAAATCTTGGCATCGCCACCGTGGCGGCTGCCACGCAAGCCGCCAGCCCGGCACTCAGCTATCCGGCACGGGTGACATTGCCGCCTGCCAGCGTGCGCGTCGTTGCCGCTGCTGGCGCGGGGCTGGTGACGCAACTCCATGTGCAGGCGGGCGACCCGGTCAAGCGTGGCGCCCCGCTGATCACCCTGTCGATGCCGGGCTTGGCCGATGCGCAGAATGCCCTGACGCAGGCACGGTTGAAGTCGCAGCTCGCCGCCGGCAATGCCGCGCGTGACGAAAAGCTGTTCGCAGAAGGTCTGATCGCTGAATCGCGCCTACGCACAACGCAAGCCGAGACGCAGTCGGCGCGCGCCAGCTTGGCGGCAGCACAGACGGCGCTGGCGATGCTGGGTGCGGGCAAGGTGTCCGGCAGTGCGATCACGCTGACCGCGCCGATCTCCGGGGTGGTGATGGAAAGTGCCGCCGAGCCGGGCGAACGGGTGGATGCCGGCATGGCGCTGCTCAAAGTGGCCGATCTGTCAAAACTGGCGCTGGAGATTCCGCTGTCGACAGCGCAGGCGCGCCAGGTCGCAGTCGGGCAGGCGGTGACGGTGGCGGACAGCCCGGCCAGCGGCCGCGTCACCGCCCTGTTGCCGCAGCTCAATGCGTCGCAGAGCGTGTTGGCACGCGCCAGCCTGGTCGACCCGCAAAAACTGTTGCGTCCCGGCCAGTCGGTGCAAGTCGGCCTTGCGGGTGCGCAGTCGGCGCAGGGGTTGGCGGTGCCCGCCGCCGCGCTGGTGTGGCAAGCCAATGTGCCGTATGTCTTTGTCGAAACCGCACAGGGCTTCACGCCCACACCGGTGCAGCTGGTTCGCCAGAATGCCAGCCAGGCCGAAGTCACCGGCCTGATTCCCGGCAGCCGCGTCGCCGCCAAGGGCGTTGCAGCGCTCAAAGCGCAATGGCTGGGGGAGTAATTCATGTTGAATATTCTGATCGAATCCGCGCTGGCGCGACGCTGGTTCGTGCTGATGCTGGCGTTGGTGCTGGCGGGACTGGGCATTCGCGCCTACCAGCAGATTCCGATTGATGCGTTTCCCGATGTCTCGACCACCCAGGTCAAGCTAATCCTGAAAGCGCCCGGCATGACGCCGGAAGAAGTCGAAGCCCGCATCACCCAACTGGTGGAAACCGAGCTGCTGGGCATTCCGGATCAGACCATCTTGCGCAGCCTGTCGAAGAACGCGCTGGTCGATATCACGGTCGACTTCAAGGAAGGCACCGACATCTACTGGGCGCGCCAGCAGGTGGCGGAGCGCTTCGCCAATGTGAAGGGCGACCTGCCCGCCAGCGTGTCGGGCGGCCTGGCGCCGATTTCCACTCCATTATCCGAACTGTTCATGTTCACTATCGAGGGGCCGCTGAGTCTGGCGGAAAAACGCAGCCTGCTCGACTGGACGGTGCGACCGCAACTGCGCGCTATTCCCGGCGTGGCCGATGTCAATTCACTCGGCGGTCGCGTGGCCACGTTCTCCGTCAGCCCCGACCCGGCCGCGCTGGCTGCGCGCGGCGTCACCTACGCCGAATTGCGCACGGCGCTGGAAACCAACACCCGCAACGACGGCGCCGGACGCGTCAATGAAGGCGAGGAAACCGGGGTGGTGCGCGTCAACGGCGGCGTGGAAAATCTGGATGAATTGCGCCGCATCGGCATCAGGGCAGTCGATGGCATGGTGGTCACCGTCGGCGATGTGGCGCGCGTGGAACTGGGCGAGATGACCCGTTACGGCGCTGTGACGCAGGATGGAAAAGGCGAGGCGGTGGAAGGCCTAGTGATCGGGCTGAAAGGCGTCAACGCGGGCGAACTGATCAAAAACGTCAAGCTGAAACTGGATGAGATTCAGGCGACCCTGCCCAAGGGGGTGACGATCTCGACTTTCTACGACCGCGCGCAGCTGGTCGACCGCGCGGTGGGCACCGTCAGCAAGGCGCTGCTCGAAGCGGCAGTGCTGGTGGTGATCCTGCTGCTGCTGTTTCTCGGCAACCTGCGTGCGGCCATTGTGGTCGCCCTGATTTTGCCGCTGTCGGTGCTGGCGACATTCGTGCTGATGCGCCAGTTCGGTCTGTCGGCCAACCTGATGAGCCTGGGCGGGCTGGCGATTGCGATCGGATTGCTGGTCGATGCCGCGGTGGTGGTAGTCGAAAACGTTGTTGCGCACCTGGCGCATGACCCGGAAAACACCAGCGAAACCCCGTTGCAACGCGTGCTGTGGGCGACTCAGGAAGTCGCCAGCCCGGTGACCTCGGGCATCGCCATCATCGCCATCGTGTTCCTGCCGCTGCTGACGCTGGAAGGGCTGGAGGGCAAATTGTTTTCACCGGTCGCGCTGACCATCGTGTTCGCGCTGGCATCGTCCCTGCTGTTGGCGCTCACCGTGATCCCGGTGCTGGCCTCGATGCTGCTGAAGCAGGGTTCGCATGAAGATCCATGGCTGCTGCGCAAGGCGCAGGGCCTCTACACGCCGATGCTGGATCGCGCGCTGGCCAAGCCGAAAATCGTTTACCTCAGCGCCGGCGTGCTGATGCTGGCGGCAGTCGGTGTCTATCCGCTGATCGGCAAAACCTTCATGCCGACCATGGACGAGGGCGACATCCTGGTGCAGCTGGAAAAGCTGCCGTCGATCAGCCTGGAGGAAGCGGTTGCCCAGGATACGCGGGTACAGCAGGCACTGTTGAAGCAGGTGCCGGAAATCCGCCGCATCGTCGCGCGCGCCGGTGCCGACGAACTCGGCCTCGATCCGATGGGACTGAACGACACCGATTCCTTCCTAGTGCTGAAGCCGATGGCCGAGTGGCGCAAACGGGACAAGGAGTGGCTGACCGGCGAAATCCGCGGCGTGATCGAAGGCTTCCCCGGCATTGCCTACAACTTCACCCAGCCGATCGACATGCGGGTGTCGGAAATGCTCACCGGCTCGCGCGGCGATGTCGCGATCAAGATTTTTGGCCCCGATCTCGACACGCTCAACCGTCTGGCCGGCGAAATTTTCAGTGTGGTCGAGCAAGTGCCGGGTTCATCCGATACCTATACACAGCAGAACGAGGGGGTGCAATATCTGCAGGCAGATATCGACCGCGATGCGGCAGGGCGCTTCGGCCTGTCCGCCGACGACATCGGCCTGCTGTTGCGCACCCAGCTCGAAGGCGAAGTCATCGGCACTATCCAGCAGCAGGGGCGGCGCATTCCGCTGCAGTTGCGCGGCCCGGCCGACTTGCGCGAGTCGCCGGACGCGCTGCAGGCGATTCGTCTGACGTTGCCGGATGGCCGCGAAATCAGCCTCGACCAGGTGGCCACGCTCCAGCGGACCAACGGCCCGGTAGCAGTGAAGCGCGAGAACGCTGCGCGTTTCACTGTGGTGCAGAGCAACGTCTCCGGCCGAGATCTGGTGAGCTTCGTCGAAGACGCAAAATCCGCTGTCGCTGCCCAGGTCAAACTGCCGCCCGGCTACAGCATCACATGGGGTGGCCAGTTCGAAAACCAGCAGCGCGCGGCGCAGCGGCTGATGATCGTGGTGCCGGTGGCGCTGTTGCTGATCGGTTTCTTGCTCTACGTCACCTTCGGAGATGTGCGTCAGGCCTTGCTGGTGATGATGAACGTGCCGCTCGCGCTGATCGGCGGCATTTTCGCGCTGGCGGCGTCGGGCGAGTATCTGTCGGTGCCTGCGTCGGTCGGCTTCATCGCGCTGCTGGGGATTGCAGTGCTGAACGGTGTGGTGCTGGTCAGCCACTTCAACCAGTTGCGCGCGCAGGGATTACGCGGTGACGCCGTGGTACGCGACGGAGCGCTGCGCCGTTTGCGTCCGGTGCTGATGACCGCCAGTATCGCCGCCTTCGGCCTGGTGCCGCTGTTGTTCGCGAGCGGTCCCGGTTCCGAAATCCAGCGTCCGCTCGCCATCGTCGTCATCGGCGGCTTGGTCAGTGCCACCCTGCTGACACTGGTGATGCTGCCCCTGCTTTATCGCCAATTCATTCTGAAAGGAGCGCGGCCATGAACGCCGTTCGATCATTGAGCCCGGCGAACGCGGTTCGCACATTGAGTCTGGCGCTGGTGTGGGCGTTTGCTGCGCCAGTATTTCCCACCTTGGCGCACGCCGATTATTTGCCCGACCCCAAGGCTGCCGAAGCTGCGCTGTGGACGTCGCCGATGGTGACGCAGTCGCGGGGCGATTATGCCGCGCAATCGCTGCGCAGCCAGAGCCTGCAGCAGGGACGTGAGGAGTGGAAACTGGACGCGGAAGTCGACCAGCGTCGCATCCAGACCACGCCGTCTGACGATTTTGCCGAGTGGGGCCTGGCGCTGTCGCGGCCGATCCGGATGCCCGCACGCGCCGAAGCCGATCGTGCGCTGGCCGGCGCGCTCAACGCCCATGCCGAAGCCAGTCTGGGCGAAGCCCTGCACGAGTCCGGGCGGCAATTGCTGACGCTGTGGTTCGACTGGCTCAACCAGTCCAGTCAGTCGAGCCTGTGGCAGGAACAGCGCCAGCTTGCCGAGCAGCAGCTCGCGACCGTGAATGCGCGCATCCGCTTGGGCGAAGCGCCGCGTAGCGAACGCGTCAACGCCGAAGCCGCGCTGGCGCAGATCCGGCTGCAACAGCAGCAAGCGGCCACGCGCTTGCAACAGGCGCGCAGCCGCTTGCTGGCCCAGTTTCCCGCCCTGCCGCTGACGGCGGACACGACGCTGCCGCCGCCTGCGCAACCCGGCTTTCAGGGATCGGCAGAGCAGTACGTCGATGCGGTGCTTGAACACAATCATGAATTGTTACGCGCCCGCCGCCAGGCTGATGTCCTGCAAGCCGAAGCACGCAAGCTCGCCCGGCACCGCAGCGTCGATCCCACCGTGGGCGTGTTCTATCGCAATGAAATGGGCGGCAACGAACACGTGCTGGGACTGGGCGTCGGCCTGACGCTGCCGGGCGGGGCGCGACGCACCGACCAGGAAGCCGCCGAACAGCTCGCCGCCACGGCTCAGGACGCGGCGCTCCAGCTGGAGCAGCGCTTGCGTGCGGATGCGCGCGCGGATTTCGAGACCGCCACCGCGCAGACTGCCAACTGGGATCAGGCGCATCAGGCCGCGCAGGCGCTTGATGAAGCCGCACGCCTGGCGGCACGCGCCTACGGCCTGGGCGAAGGCAGCCTCGATCAGGTACTAATCAATCGGCGACTGGCGCTGGAAGGCCAACTGACGGCGCAGCAGGTGCAGCTCGATGCATTGGCGGCGAACGCGCGGCTGAAGCTGGATTCTCACCAGTTGTGGCCGTTAGATGTGGACGCGGACAGCGCACACGCACGTCCGTAACGTCAGAAAGACTATCCGTTTACAGAAGACCGCTGTCCACTTGCTGAACGGACATTCAGCATACAAGCCTCCGCAGTCTATTCAGGGTCGGGTGCCGTCCTTCGCTGCTAACGAAAGCGGCCATTCAGGCGGCGTACCACTAAACGTCGGCAACCTGCGCGACACCGGTCATTCAGCTGAGGCAACGCCACCGGAAGCTTCGCCGAGGACTTGTCATTGGGCAGACGCTTGGAGCGACCGTTGTACTTTGTAACCTGCCGCTCAACCGGTGACAGCGCGAAGGTCAGCCTGGGTCGGGAGCGGAATACCGCGCTTCCCTATAACGGACACTCGCAAGGGGTGGCAACTGTCGAAACCAGTGGTCTGTATTTATCCAGCGTTTTCCGGTGCGTTTGAAGCCGATCAACACCCACGTGAACATCAACAGAGGCCAGACATTGGGCTGGGGTTCGGCCCAGCTGTGATTTATGAAGGTAGCCCACGCCGTGATTTACGTGCCGTTGCTATCACCACGGCATCGGGCCGGGGCAGACATTCCATCCACGGGAACCGTTGACGCCCAATCAGGCCGGCTTCTTCGCCACCAGATCGATCAGTGCCGACATCCCATGGTGGTGGGTACCTTCGCTGATGAAGGATTCATGCTCGTGAAGATGGCGGATGTCCCAGTCACCGAACCACTCGCGCAGCAATTCGGATGTATACATGTTGGCCGCACTCGGCGGGCCGCCGGTGCCGTATTCGATCTGCTTCGGCGTATAGCCCTGCAGGAGGAGGACGCCGCCCGGCTTGAGCGTGCGGCAGATACCCTCGATGATGCGGTCGCGCTCCGGTGGCGGGGCGAACTGGATGAAGATCGCCACCACCAGATCGTAGGCCGCCTCCGGCCAGTTCCAGTTCAACACATCGGCCTGCTCGATCTCCAGCGCTACGCCGCGTTCGTCAGCGAGCTTGCGCGCCTTCTCCAGCGCGAACGGCGAGACATCGATGGCATGCACCTGCGCCCCCTGCTCGGCCAGCCACACGCCGTTGCGCCCCTCGCCGTCGGCAATCGCCAGCGCGCGCATGCCGGGGTGGATCAGCGCGGCCTGGCTTGCCAGGAATACG
>Ga0105090_10002521_pt1 | contig 10217 bp, 10 predicted proteins | sample PPLLak3March2015_FD_79110 | JGI IMG/M metagenome (GOLD analysis project Ga0105090, IMG submission 79110) | Freshwater sediment microbial communities from Prairie Pothole Lake near Jamestown, North Dakota, USA - PPLs Lake P7 Core (1) Depth... | ecosystem: Environmental > Aquatic > Freshwater >... | reverse complement strand
TCCTGGTCCACACGCAGCCAGTCGCTGTGGCCGATTTCCTGCCCCACCAGGGCCTGAAGGTCGGCCAGATGCGTGTAGTGTTTCATCGCTCGACCCAGGCCCGCAGCGGCTGCCACTGTTCGAGGTCGCGCTCCACGCGACTCGGCGCCACGTCCCACAGCGTGAGCCCGCGCGCGGCCAGTTGCACGTAGTTCTGCGTGTCGCGCAGCCAGCCTACCACCGGCACCGGCAGCGTGGAGAGATACTGGTGCAGCTGCTCGTTGGCCCGCGTGTGTTCGCGCACGCGCATGCCCACCAGGCCGAGTTGCACCTCGCCGGCACGCCGGTGCTCGCGCAGCGCCGCCACGAAGACGTGCGTGGCCTGGATGTCGAACAGGCTGGGTTGCAGCGGGATGAGGATGCGGTCGGCGATGCGCATCACCGCTTCCAGCCGCTTGCCGTGCAGGCCGGCCGGGGTGTCCAGCACCACGTGCGTGGTGCCCTTGGGCGGCCGCACGATGTCGTTGCCGGCCACGTCCCAGCCATGAATGACCGGCAACTGCGGCGCGCGCAAGGCCAGCCACTGGCGCGCTGACTGCTGGCGGTCCACGTCGCCGAGCATCACCGCGTGCCCGGCAGCGGCCAGGCAACCGGCGATATTGGTGGCCAGCGTGCTCTTGCCGACGCCGCCCTTGGGATTGGCGACCACGATCACGGGCATGAAGACTCCTCGCAGTGCCTGTCGGGGCACCTGGGCGCCGATGGTAGCGCCCTGCCGCCGGGCGCTACTTCAACCCGTCCCAGAGCAGCTTGAACCCGGTCAACCCCATGCCGGCGTAGGCCAGACGGTAGAACCAGGCCGAACTCACCCGCCGCAGCAGCCACACGCCGGTCCACACGCCCAGCGGCGCCAGCGGCAGCAGCAGCAGCGCGGTGGCCATGTTGCGCAGGTCGATCAGGCCCAGGGCCGCATAGGGAATCCACTTGGCCGCATTCACCGCGGCGAAGAAGACCGCCATGGTGCCGCTGAGCACACGCGGGTCCAGCTTGAGCGGCAGCGTGTAGGCGCTGATCGGCGGCCCGCCGGCGTGCGCCACGAAGCTGGTGAAGCCCGCCACCGTGGCGCAGGCGCGGCCGACCCACGGCGAAGCCGGCGGCGCATCGCGCCGCGGCGGGAACAGCAGCCGCTGAGCCAGGAAGGCCAGCGTCATGGCGCCGACGAGCCCGGCCACCGCCTTGGCCGAAAGCACACCGAAGAGCAGCGTGCCGACCACGACGCCCAGCAAGCCGAAAGGCACCAGCAGGCGCACCAGCCCCGGGTCGCGTTCACGCCACAGCTGCTGCAGCCCGGTGGCGTCCATCACCATCAGCAGCGGCAGCATGATGGCCGCGGCCTGCGGCACCGGCATGGTGAGCGCCATCATTGGCGTGGCCAGCGAACCGAAGCCGCTGGCAAAGCCGCTCTTGGACATACCCGTCAGCAGCACCGCCGGCACGGCCACGGCATAGAACCAGGGGTCGGAAACGACCGCGATCATGCCGCGGCGCCACGCCACCAGATCCGGCTTGGCACGGCACAGTCAGGCAAGCCGGCAGGCCTCGTCGAACGACAACCGGGGGCTGCGCGGCATCAACTTGGCCGGGTCGCCCACGCCCAGCGTACAGACGAAATTGGTGCGTACCGTGGTGCCGGCCCAGAAGGCGGCGTCCATGCGATCGGCGTCGAAGCCGCTCATCGGGCCACAGTCCAGGCCCAGCGCGCGCGCCGCCAGGATCAGGTAGCCGCCCTGCAGGCTGGAATTGCGCATCGCCGTGGCGGCAATGAGCTCGGGCTTGCCGGCGAACCACGAGCGCGCGTCGGTGTGCGGAAACAGCCTGGGCAGTTGTTCGTGGAAGGCCATATCCATGCCGATGATCGCCGTCACGGGAGCCTCGCGCACCTTCTGCTGGTTGCCCGCACTCATGCAGGCCAGCAACCTGGCCTTGGCTTCGGCGCTGCGCACGAAGACGAAGCGCGCGGGGCTGCTGTTGGCCGAGGTGGGGCCCCACTTCAACAGATCGTAGAGTTCGCGCAATCGCTCGTCGGGGACGGGCTGGTCCAGGTAGCCGTTCTGGGTGCGGGCTTCGGTGAAGAGCCGGGACGTGGTGACTGGGGTGGGGTTCATTGGAAGGGGAACTGGCCGCGATGGGGGAGCGACAATTCTCGGATGTTCCAGCCCAACCAGTCCGACGTGAGGCGATTCTTCTGCGCCGCCTATGCCGGTCGGCGCGCCGGCGCCCCCCTGGACCCGATGAGTGCGATCGCCGCACGCTGGATCGCCGAGCACCCCGAATACCATGTCGAGCTGGCCGACGAAGCGGCGTCCTTGAAGGCAGAGTACCCGGTGGAGGCGGGGCGAAGCAACCCCTTCCTGCATCTGGCCATGCACCTCACCATCGAGGAGCAGGTGGCCATCGACCAGCCCACCGGCATCCGCCAGGCGCTGCAATTGCTGGCGACACGCCGCGGCTCGCTGCACGAGGCGCACCACGAGGTCATGGAATGCCTGGGCGAGATGATCTGGGCATCGCAGCGCAGCGGGCTGCCGCCTGACGGGCAGGCCTATATCGAAGCGGTGCGGCGGCGGGCCACACGCTGACGGCCTTGCGCTGCATCCGCGGCCGGGCCGCTCAGCGCCGCATCTGCGCCAGCACGTCGGCGTCGACCCAGAGTTCGTTCAGGTGCGGGAATCTGGCCGTGCCGCCAGCTTCGCGGCCGACGATGCGGTCGCCCTGCCCGGGCCGCGCCAGGTCCAGCCGCACGGGCGTGATCGGCATCTGGGTGCGCTCCGAGTAGAAGGCCTTGACCACCGGCGCCACCAGGTGACCCGGGTTTTGCTCGATGACGACCGCCAGCCGCCCCGATTCCAGCCGGACCACCGAACCCGTGGGGTAGATGCCCAGGCTCTGCACGAAGGCGCTGAACAGCTCGGGGTCGAAGTGGCCCTTCCAGCCGGCCATGCGCGCAATCGACTGCGCCGGGTCCCAGCCCGCCTTGTAAGGGCGGTTGGAGGTGATGGCGTCGTAGACGTCGCAAATGGCACCCATGCGCGCCAGCCGTGTGAAGGCTTCGCCGCTGAGCCGCCTGGGGTAGCCGGTGCCGTCGATGCGTTCGTGGTGGTGCAGCACCACGTCCAGCATCTCGGCCGTGGCGCCCCGGCCTTCGAGCAGCAGCGCGTGGCCGCGCTCGGGGTGGCTGCGGATGACCTCGTATTCGGCATCGGTGAGCTTGCCGGGCTTGTTCAGCACCTCTAGCGGCATCAACGCCTTGCCCACGTCGTGCATCAGGCCGGCCAGGCCGGCGGCCCGGCAGGCCGTCTCGTCCAGGCCCAGCGTGCGGCCCAGGGCCACCATCAGCGCGCACACGGCCACCGAATGCATGTAGCTGTAGTTGTCCTGCGTCTTCAGGCGCGCCAGGCTGACCAGCGCACCTGGGTTGCGCCACACCGAGCGCGTGATGTCGTCCACCAGGGACAGGCAGCTCTCGGCGTCGACGGTGCGGCCCATGCGGGCCTCGTGGAACATCGCCAGCACCGCCTCGCGGCCGCGCCGGCAGATGGCGGCCGCGCGCTGCACCTCGTCGCCCGCGGCGTGCGTCGCGGCGGGCGGCGCCGGCTCGCGCGATGACCCGGGATGATGCGCCCCAGCCGGCCGTCGCACCGGCGACACGGCCGCCGCGGGGCCGGGCGCAAGAACGTCGGCCACGTCCAACCCCAGACGGGTGTCGATCCAGCACTCGCTGATGGCGCATTCGTGCAATTGCTGCAGCTCGGCCGCACTCGCGATGACGAAGCGTGCGCGCCAGAACGGGTGGTCAGTCCAGGCACCCTCCAGCTTGTGCAGATGCATGCCCATGCGCAGCTGTGTGACGGCAATCTTCTTCAGCATGGGAAGGTCGCAATGAGGGCCGGCGACACACCGGCTCGCAGCTATATCGGCAGCGCAGCCACCACCCTGAGCGCGACGGGTTTGGCGCACACGCCTGATCGACAGCCCATCGGACGCCCGGCCCCTCAGCGCCAGGCTGCGGCGCGCCGCGCACCTGGGGTTCAGCAGCGGCTCGTCCGGGCGCAGCAATTCTTCGGCCGGGATGCGGTGGGTCGCCGCCACCTCGGCGGGATTCGGCACCATCTGGCGTGCCGCGCCGGCCCACACAACCAGCGGCGAGACGAGGTAGCCCGGCGACGTGGCGCCATCGTCCAGGCGCCCGGCCATCAACATCAAGGTCGTTTCGCGTTCCTGGCCGCCGCAAAGCAGCGCGGCAGGCCTGCCGGACGCCGCGCCGGGCGGGCCGCTGGATCCCAGATCGGCTTTCTGGAAGCCGAATGTCACACCGCGGTGACGTTGAGACAATGTCACAGGTGGTCCGACTGCCGCGCCTGGAGGCTCTCGGCGCGAAGATGGCGCCGCTTCAACAAGCGCGCGCCAGCGGCAGGTTGAGCAGCAGGTTCTGCGGCTTCAGCCGCAGCACACCCTCGGCGTTGCGCGCCAGGCCCAGGTAGACCGGGCGGCCGGCCACGTCGGCGTGCATCTCGGCCGGGTCGGTGAAGTCCAGCCGGAACAGGCTGATCAGCCGCCGGCGCCGTTCGTCTTCCACCGGGCGGTCTTCGTACAGGTCGTTGAGCAGCGCCGTGCTTTCGGCGTCCAGGCCGACATGCCAGCGCCACTGCGCGTCGTCGATGCGCGGCACGGGCTCGATGTGCACCTGCACCTCCAGCAGGTGCGCCACCCAGCGTTCGAGCACCCGCGCCAGCGCCGGCAGCCCCGAGCGCGCATTGCGCAGGTGGAACTGCAGGCCGTGGCCCAGGTCCTGCGTGAGCTCGTGCGTCAGGTCCAGCAGCAGGTGATGGCGCCCAGCCTGGGCGTCGACCCAGTAACGGGCGGCGTTGTGTTCGGTGAGCACCTCCACGTCCAATGCCTTCGGCTGCAACTGGGCCTGGCGCAGCAGCCGGCCGAGATCGCCCAGGCCCGCGGTGTCGTGCAGCAGGTCGATGGCGTCGCGGTCTGCGGCGAGCACGCGGCCTTCCTGCAGGCTGATGCGCTGCGCTCGGAACAGCAGTTCGGCGGCGCGCGCCTCGAACGCACCTTCCTCTGTGCGAGGACTGTCGTCCAGCAGACCGCGCAGCATGGCCTGCACGAGCAGGTCGATGAACAGCGGCGGCGTGTCGACGACGCCGCGGCGAAAGAGTGTCAGGTAGAAGGCCTGGAGCGAACCGGCCGCCCCCAGAGCGTCGCGAAAACGCAGGAAGACCACGTAGTTCTCGCGCGCGTCGGCGTCCTGCAGCCGAGCCAGGCGTTCGCCCGTGACCTTGCGTGTGGGCTGCTCCAGCAGCGCGGCATGCAGCGCGCGCTCGGCGGCGCAGGACCCGTCCACCGGTGCCAGTTCGGGCCGGGCCAGGAACAGGCGCCACCAGTCGTCGTCGGGCCGCAGCCAGCCGCGTTCGTCGCGTGCCAGATGCTCGTAGCCGCAGCCGGGCCAGAAGTCCATGCGATGCGTCTTTTCGAAGTCGCCAGCGTTACAGCGCGCAGCTGCGGAAGCCGCAGAACAGGTGGTCGGACTGCGGCGCGGCGAAGCGGCGCGCCTTGGCGTGGCGCTGGCGCGCGCGCGTGGCGAACGAAGCCCCGCGCAGCACGCCTTGCGTGCCGGCGGGCGGGACGGCGTCCAGCGACCCCGGCGAGGGCTCGCCGGCCCCGGGCCAGGCGCGGGCGCTGCCGGCCACCCATTCGAAGACATCGCCCCACATGAAACCGCGGCCGACGGCGGTGTGCGCCGCGAGTTCCCACTCGGGTTCGGTGGGCAGGCGGCGGCCGGCCCAGCGGCACCAGGCCTCGGCCTCGAAGCGGTTGGCATGCACCACCGGCTGCAGCGCCGGCGCGCGCTGCAGACCGCCGCGGCGCTGCACCAGCACGCCGCCGAGCAACTGCTCCACATGCGCCGGCGCCCGCCGGCCGCCGGCCTGCAGCCAGGACCAGCCGGCGTCGGACCAGAACTCGCGCCGCTCGTAGCCGCCGTCGGCGGCAAATTCGACGAACTGGCCCCAGTTCACGACCTGCGCGTCGATCTCGGATTCGGGCACCGCCACTTCGTGCGCCCAGCGTTCGTTGTGGGGCACCAGCCCGCGCAGCGGGCTGCCCTCCTGAGCCATGCCGCCCGGGAGCGAGCCCAGCATCCAGCGCGTGGCCGGCAGCCAGATCGGTTCACGCACCGCACGCGAGGGCGGCGCGGTGGCGCGCAGGTCCCCGGCCAGCGCCTCGCAGAGCCGGTCCTCGTGCAGCAGGCTCAGGCGGAAGAAGTGCAGCGCTGCGTCGTTCTCGGCACTGCCGGCCAGCAGGTCCAGCGTGATCTCCAGCGTCTGGGCGAGAAAACCGCGCAGCGCGACGGGCGCAGGCGTCTCGTCGCCGGCCGCCCAGGCATCGGCGCGCGGCTCGATGCCCGCCAGCCGCGTGGCCCGCGGGTCGCAGGCCTCGCCGCGCTGGCGCTGCACATGGCGCGCGATCCAGGCCTCCTGGTACCAGCCGGCGTGAGCCGCGCGCTGCAGCGCAGCGGGCGACTCGTCCTGCGCCAGCAACGCCAACAGGTGGTAGCGCGCGTCGATGAGCGCCAGCGAGAGCAGCTCGCACCCGGCGCGGCGCATGGCCAGCGCATCATCGAGCGGGTGCGCCCCGGAGTGCAGCGCCGCGTTCACGGTGCCGTCATTCGCCCACCAAGCCGTTGCGGATGGCATACACCGTGAGCTCGGCGTTGTTGGCCAGCTGCAGTTTTTCCAGCACGCGGGCGCGGTAGACGGACACCGTCTTCGGGCTCAGCGTCAGCTGCTCGGCGATGTCGGCCAGCCGCTTGCCCGAGGCGATCATCACCAGCGTCTGCAGTTCGCGGTCGGACAGCTTCTGGTGCAGGTTCTCGGTGGCGGGCGCGGTGAGGCTTTCCACCAGCATCTGCGCGATCTCGGGCGTGACGTATTTGCGACCCTGCGCCACCGTGCGCACCGCCTGCACCAGCAGCTGCGGGTCGCCGCCCTTGTTCACGTAGCCGTGCGCGCCGGCGCGCAGCGCACGGATGGCGTACTGGTCCTCGGGGTACATGCTGACCACCAGTACCTTCACCGGCGAGCCTTCATCCTTCAACGCGTGCAGCGCGTCCAGGCCGCTGCGGCCGGGCAGGTTGATGTCGAGCACCAGCACGTCGCAGCCGGCACCGCGGCCGTCGGCGGCCAGCGTGCGCATCAGCGTGCGCAACTCGCCGTAGTCGCCGGCCTCGCCGACGACGCGGATGTCGGGTGCGTCGGACAGCGTATCGCGGATGCCGCGCCGGATCAGCGCATGGTCGTCGCAGAGCAGGACTTCGATCATCGGAGGCTCGGGTGGCGGCTCAAGGGGCGACTCAGGTGACCGTCCAGGCGGCGGTTTCGGGGTCTTCGGGGGCCTCATTGTCGCCCGCAGCAGCAGCCGACCCGGCACCACCCAGCGGCACCGACAGGATCAACGACGTGCCGGCCGCACCGCTGCTCAGGTCGATCCACCCGCCCACCGTGGAGGCGCGCTCGTGCAGCCCGCGCAGCCCGAAGCTCTTCGCCTTGGCCAGGTCGTCCGCGCCCAGGCCGCGGCCGTTGTCGCTGACCTCCAGCGAGAGCACGCCGCCGCTGATCGACAGGTCCACCCCCACGCGCGTGGCGGCCGCATGCTTGCTGACGTTGGTGAGCGCCTCCTGGGCCGTGCGGTAGGCCACCAGCGGCACGCCCGCCGGCAGTGCCCGGCGCTCGGGGCTCAGGCCACTGGTGCGGAACTCGCACTCGATGCCGGTGCGCTTCTCGAAGCGGCTGGTCATCCATTGCAGGGCCGCCACCAGACCCTGCTCCAGGATCGCCGGGCGCAGGTTCTGCATGATGCGCTGGCTGGCTTCGATGGCGTGCGTCACCGTCTCCAGCGCCATCAGCGCGCGTCGTTGCACCGCGGGTTCGGTGGCGTGGCGTCGGATCCAGTCGAGCTCGAATTTCAGCGCCGTGAGCGAGCCGCCCACGTCGTCGTGGATCTCGCGCGCGATGGCCTGTCGCTCGCCCTCCACGCTGGTCTGCAGGTGCTGCGCCAGTTCCTGCAGGCGCCGGCGCGAGGCCTGCAGTTCGCGGTCGGCGGCCAGCCGCGCTCGCTGCGCCTCGGCCGCGGCGATGGCGTTTTCCACCGCCGGCGCCAGGCGCGAGAGATTGTCCTTGAGCAGGTAGTCGCTGGCGCCCTGGCGCATCGCCTCCACCGCCGTTTCCTCGCCGATCTGGCCCGACACCAGGATGAACGGCAGCGGCCGGCCGCTGGCGCGCAGCATCTGCAGCGCCTCCAGGCCGCCGAAGCCGGGCAGGTGGTAGTCCGACACCACGATGTCCCAGGGCTGCTGCAGCGCGGCGGCGAATTCGGCCCGGGTCTCGATGCGCAGCGGCTCGGCGTGGATGCCGCCGCGCTGAAGATAGGCCATGGCCAGCGCGTGGTCGGGCTCGGAGTCTTCCAGGTGCAGCAGACGGATGGCGGGGGTCGGGCCGGTCATGACGGATGAGTATCGCAAAGCCGCCGGGCCCGCAGACCCGGCCGGCCTCTGCAAAGATTCGCTCACTTGCGGCGCAGCGTGCGCTCGAACAGGCTGAACAGACGTTCCCAGTGCCGCTCGGCCGCGGCCCGGTCGTAGATGCCCGCGCGCTGCGGAAAGACGAAACCGTGTGCCACGCCCGCGTACCACTCCACGCGGTGCGGCGTGCCCGCCGCCTGCAGCGCGGCCTGCAGTTGCTGCACATCGGCTGGCGGTGCCCATTGGTCGATCTCGGCGCAGGCGAAGTAGCTCTCGCAGCGGATGCGCGGCGCCATGCGGTGGGGTGAATCCGGGCGGTCGGTGACCATGTTGGCGCCGTGGATCGAAGCGATGCATCGAATCCGATCCGGACAAGCCGCCGCGGCCCACATCACGAACGGCCCGCTCATGCAGTAACCGACGGCGCCCACGCGGCCGGCATCGACAGCGGACTGCGTGTCCACGAATTGCAGCAGGGCCTGGGTGTCGCAAGCGGTGGTGGCGGCATTGAGCGTGGCCATCAGGGCGAACATCTCGGCCAGCGCCGGCTCGGTGCGCTCGGCCAGCTGGTATTGGCGCCGTTGCCGATAGTACAGGTTGGGCAGCACCACGAAATAGCCCACGGCCGCGATGCGGCGCGCCATGTCGTGCAGTTCCTCGCGCTTGCCGGGAGCGTCCATGTAGAACAGCACCACGGGAAACGGCCCGCCCTCTTCGGGGTGGACCACGAAGCTGTTCATGGCGCCATCGGCGGTGGCAATGTCCAGGTGGTGTTCGATCATGACCGGTGCCTGCCAGGTCAGGACGGGATGCGCGCCGCGACCACGGCGTCCAGCGTGCCTTCACCGCGCAAGACGGCGGCGTCGAACAAGGCGGCCACGCCGGCCATCACGGGAAGCTCGAAGCCGCCGCGCCGGGCTTCCTCGACCATCAGCCGCACGTCCTTGCGTGCCATCGCGAGTTCGAACGAAGGCCGGGTGACGTCGGCCGAGACGATGCGGGCCGCCCGCGCGGGCAGCGTGGCGCCCGGGTTGAAATGCTCGAACAGCGAGAACGCCTCCTGGGTGGAGATGCCCACCGCATGCGCCAGCCGGTTCACGTCGCCGAGCACGCCGATGATGCCGATCAGCGTGAGGTTGCCGAAAAGCTTGAACGCGGCCGCCCGTTCGGGTGCTTCGCCCACGTGGATCACCTTGCCCGTCATCTGCTGCAGCGCCGGCAGCAGCGCTTCGTGCTGCGCCTGCGGGCCGGACAGCAGCATCAGGCCGCTGCCTTCCAGCGCATTCGCCGGGCCCATGAAGACCGGCGCATGGACGAAGCTGCGTGCTCGCGCGTGCCAGCGCGCCACGCGCGCGGCCGTGGGCGTGACGGCCGTGGTCGTGTGGTCGACGATCCAGGTGCCGGGTGCGATGACCGCGGCCAGCGGTTCCAGCACGGCGTCGACCGAAGCATCGTCGGCCAGCGACAGGTGGATGCGCTCGGCGCCGGCCAAGGCCGCAGCCGGGGTGTCGAAAGCCGTGGCGCCCGCGTCTTCAAGCGCACGCGCCTTGGCGGCGCTGCGGTTCCACACGTTGACCTCGTGGCCGCAGGCGCGCAGGCGGCGCACGAAGCCCGATCCCATCAGGCCGGTGCCGAAAAAGGCGATCTTCAT
>Ga0105090_10002520_pt1 | contig 10221 bp, 11 predicted proteins | sample PPLLak3March2015_FD_79110 | JGI IMG/M metagenome (GOLD analysis project Ga0105090, IMG submission 79110) | Freshwater sediment microbial communities from Prairie Pothole Lake near Jamestown, North Dakota, USA - PPLs Lake P7 Core (1) Depth... | ecosystem: Environmental > Aquatic > Freshwater >... | reverse complement strand
GCACCGAGATCGCCAAGCGTCTCGGCGTCACGGCCGGCGACACCGTCGTGCTCGCGATCGCGCAGGGCACCGTGACGCCCGCGGGCGTCGTCCCGCGCATGCGGCGGTTCACGGTCGAAGGCGTCTTCGCCTCGGGCATGTACGAGATCGACAACGGCCTCGCGCTCGTCAACTTGCGGGACGCCGCGCGCCTGTTCCGGACCGGCACGGACGCGACCTCCCTGCGCCTGAAGGTGGAAGACCCGCTGCGCGCGCCAGGTGTCGCGCGCGCGGCGGCCGAGGCGCTCGGCGGCGGGCTCTACCTCGAGGACTGGACCCAGCGCCACGCGAACTTCTTCCGCTCGATCGAGCTCACGAAACGGATGATGTTCTTCATCCTGCTGCTCGTCGTGGCGGTCGCCGCGTTCAACATCGTCTCGACGCTCGTGATGGCCGTGAAGGACAAGCAGCCCGACATCGCGATACTCCGCACCCTCGGCGCGCGGCCCGGCAGCGTGCTCGCCGTGTTCGCGACCCAGGGCACCGTGATCGGGCTCGTGGGCACGGTCGCGGGCGTCGCGCTCGGCGTCCTGCTGTCCGTGAACCTCGAATCGCTGGTGCACGGGCTCGAGCGGCTCGTCGACACGCGCTTCATGGACGCGAGCGTGTACCTCATGAGCGACCTGCCGGCGCGCGTCGACGTCCGCGACGTCGCGCTGATCGCCGGCACGGCGTTTGCACTGTGCTGCCTCTCCACGCTGTATCCCGCCTGGCGGGCCGCACGCACCCACCCGGCGAGGGCCCTGCGCCATGACTGACCCGGTCGTGCTCTCCTGCGAGCGCGTGAGCAAGCAGTTCACCGAGGCCGGCCAGCGGCTCGAAGTACTCAAGGACGTGGACCTCCGGGTCGGGCGGGGCGAGACGCTCGCGATCGTCGGCGCGTCGGGCTCCGGAAAGACGACGCTGCTGCAGATCCTCGGCGGGCTCGACCTGCCCACGAGCGGCATCGTGCGGATCGACGGCCAGTCGTTCGCGGATCTCCCGGACGGCGAGCGTGGGGCCCTGCGGAACCGCGCACTCGGCTTCATCTACCAGTTCCACCATCTGCTGCCCGAGTTCACGGCGCTCGAGAACGTCGCGATGCCGCTCCTGGTGCGACGGCGGCCGGTCGCCGAGGCGGAAGCCGAGGCCCGCCGGATTCTCGAACGGGTGGGCCTGTCCGGACGGCTGCGGCATCGTCCCGCGCAGCTTTCGGGCGGCGAACGGCAGCGCGCCGCGGTGGCCCGTGCGCTCGTGACCCGGCCGCAGCTCGTGCTGGCCGACGAGCCCACGGGCAACCTCGACGGGCGCAACGCGCGCGGCGTGCTCGAGCTGATGCTCGAGCTCAACCGCGAACTCGGCACGAGCCTGGTGATCGTCACCCACGCGACGGAGATCGCCGCGCGGATGCAGCGGGTGCTGGTGCTGGAGGACGGCCGGCTCGGACCCGCCTGAATCTCTCGTATCGCAGCCGTTAACGGCCTCGCGCTGTGCCCGGGCAGCGCGCGAATCTCCCGTGATCGAACCGAACCGGGAGTCGTGTCGTGGTGGGATGGGCTGCCGGCTGGTTGCTCGGCGCCGTGGGACTGCTCGTGCATCCCGCGCTGCCCGGGCCGCTCGCCGTGTGTGCGTTCGTTGCGGCGTGCGTCGCGTCGAGCGCCATGCTGCGTCGACCGGTGCTGCTGGCGCCGGCGGTGGGGTTCCTGGCGGCGTGGCACGTCACGGCCGTGCGGCTGGCCGACCGGCTCGATCCAGCGCTCGAGCGCCGGACGGTGACGATCGAAGGCCGCGTCGTCTCGGTGCCGCAGCGCGTCGGCGACGGCCTGCGATTCCGGCTCGAGGCGACCTCGCGCGCCGTCTCGTTGCCGCTTCTCGTCGAGCTGACGTGGTACGAGCCCGACCGTCCGCTGCACGCGGCGGAGCGTGTCCGCGTCGAGGCGCGCCTGCGGCGTCCGCGGGGTTTCTCGAACCCCGGCGGCGTCGATCTCGAGGCACGGATGCTGCGCGAAGGCGTCGGGGCGACCGGGTACGTGCGGAGGCTCGAGACGCTGGGGCGTGACGGGGACGACGTCCTTGCGATGCCGGTGCTCGCGGCGCGCGATGCGATCGCCGCAGCGATACGGGAGGCGCTGGGCGCGCGCCCGGCCACCGGCATCATCGCTGGTCTCGCGGTGGGTCTGCAGGATGCCCTCGATCCCGGGCAGTGGCGCGCACTGGCCCGCAGCGGCACGAGCCACCTGATGGCGATCTCGGGCCTGCACGTCGGCCTGTTCGCCATCGTCGCGGGCGGACTCGCCGGACGGCTCCAGCGGTGGAGGCAGCGCCGGGGGGCACGGGCCGCGAGCCGCGACGTCGCGGTGGTCGCAGGTGCGCTCGCTGCGCTCGGCTATGCGCTCCTCGCGGGCTGGTCCGTGCCGGCGCAGCGCACGGCCATCATGATCACGGTCGCGAGCTTCGCGCTGCTGCAGCGACGCGCGGCCGGCGCAGTCAGCGTACTGGCGCTGGGCATGCTGGCCGTGCTCATGGCCGATCCGCTCGCGCCGCTCGCGGCCGGGTTCTGGCTGTCGTTCGGTGCGGTCGGTGCGATCCTGCTGGTCGCGTCGGGACGCGTGTCGCGGGAGGGCTGGCTCGCCGGTTACGCGCGGGCCCAGTGGGCCGTCACCGTCGGTCTCGCCCCGGTGCTCGCCGGCAGCTTCGGCGCCGTCTCGGTCGTGGGCATGGCCGTGAACCTGGTCGCGATCCCGTTGTACACGCTCGTCATCGTGCCGCTGGTGCTCGCATCCGTGACGGTACTGCTCGCGTGGCCCGCGGTCGGCGCCGTTCTGCTCGGGGCGGTCGCGTGGCTCGTCGAAGCGAGCTGGCCCCTCATCGAAGTGCCCGCAGCCTGGGCCTGGGCAAGCTGGGGCATCGCGGGACTGCCGCCGCTCGGCTGGTTCGCGCTCGTTGCGGGCGCGGTGGCGGCCCTCGCGCCGTTGCCGGCCGCCGCTCGCGTCGCGGGCGGGCTGCTCGTGCTCTCGGCGTGCCTCTGGCGTGGCGCGGCGCCGGCGGAGGGTGCGGCCCGCTTCACGCTGCTCGATGCAGGTCAGGGTCTCGCGGCCGTGATCGAGACCCGTCGCCACGTCCTCGTCTACGACGCAGGACCGGCGTTCCGCAGCGGCAGCGACGCCGGCGCGCTCGCAGTCGAGCCCTACCTGCGCCATCGGGGCATCCGTCGCATCGACCGCCTGGTGGCGAGCCACGACGATCTCGATCACGCCGGCGGCGCCGCCACGCTCGCGCGACTCCTGCCGGTCGGTGAGCTCGTCGCGAGCGGGCGCGCACTCGACACGCTCGGTCCGGTGACGCAGTGCCGGCGCGGCGGCGGCTGGCGCTGGGACGGCGTCGAGTTCCAGTGGCTGCACCCGGGCACGGTGCGGCAGGCAGGCGACAACGACGGCTCGTGCGTCCTCGCCGTGCGAGCCGGGCCGCACGTCGTGCTGCTGACGGGCGACATCGAAGCGGCGGCCGAGGGCGAGCTCGCCGGCGCCGGGCTCGTCCCGCCGGCCAGCGTAGTCACCGTGCCCCACCACGGCAGCCGCACGTCGTCGACGCCCCCTTTCATCGATGCCCTGCAGGCCCGCTGGGCGCTCGTGCCGGCGGGGCATGGCAATCGCTGGGGATTTCCGCGCGCGGACGTCGTCGAGCGCTGGCGGGCCTCCGGCGCCCGCGTGCTCGTCACGTCGTCGAGCGGCGCGATCGTGTTCGAGGTCGATCCGCGCCGCACCCTCGCGGATCCGCACGAGTGGCGCGTCGCGTCGCGTCGCCCGTGGCGGGATCCCTGAGGCCGGCCCGATTCGCGGCGCGGGGTCGGCTGAAGTATGATCCGCGGGCCCTGAAGCGGGGGATACGAGCGCGCAATGTTCGAAATCGTGACGGCCGGCGGCATCGTGATGGTGCCCATCATCCTGTGCTCGATCCTCGCCGTGGCCATCACGCTCGAGAGACTCTGGACGTTGCGCGAGCAGCGCGTCGTGCCGGTCGAGCTCACGGACAAGGTCTGGCAGTGGGTCGAGAACCGCGCGCTCTCGGACAAGCAGATCCTCGCCCTCCAGCACCACTCGCCGCTCGGGCGGGTGCTCGCCGCCGGCCTCGCGAACCGGCATCGCGACCGCGCCGTCATGATCGAGGCGATCGAGGATGCGGGTCGCCACGTGACGCACGACCTCGAACGCTTCCTCAACATGCTCGGAACGATCGCCGCGATCTCGCCACTGCTCGGACTGCTCGGCACGGTCACCGGCATGATCCGCACGTTCAAGGCCATCACCGTCGCGGGGGTCGGCAACCCGGCCTCGATGGCGGGCGGCATCGCGGAGGCGCTCATCACCACGGCGGCCGGGCTGCTCGTGGCGATCCCGGCGCTCGTGGCGTACCGCTACCTGCGCGGCCGAGTCGACGCGCTGATCGTCCAGATGGAGAAAGAGTCGATCAAGCTGGTGCAGGCGATCGACCGGACGAGCGGCACGCGGGTCCGGCCGCCCGAGGACGCCGCGGCGTGAAGTTCAAGCCGCGCCCGAGCGAGGAGCCGGACCTCAACATGACGTCGCTGATCGACGTCGTGCTGCTGCTCCTGATCTTCTTCATGCTCTCGACGCGCTTCATCGACGAGGGTCGCCTCGAACTGCGCCTGCCCGAGGCGGGCATCGCGCCGGACGCGAGCGGCGAGCGCACGGCAGTCGAGATCGAAGTGACCGCCGAGGGCGGGTACCGCGTGAACGGCCGTCCGCTGATCAACAACAGCCCCGAGACCCTGGCGACGGCCATCGGGCGCGCGACGGGCAGCGACCGCGCCACGCCGCTGACGATCCGCGCCGACGCCCGTGCGACGCACCAGAGCGTGGTGACTGCGATGGACGTGGCCGGCCGGTCGGGCTACCGGCAGATCAACATCGCGACGGTCCACGATGGGCCGTAGAGCCGAGGGGCGCGCCATCCGGAAACTGCCGCCGGACGCCCTCAAGACCTACCGGCGCCTGCTCGGCTACCTGCGTCCGCATCGCGGGATGTTCTCGGTGGGCGTGGTCGGCATGGTCATCTTCGCCGCGACGGACGCTGGCTGGGCGGCGTTCGTCAAGTTCTTCCTCGACGGCACCTTCGTCGACCGCGACCCGCGCATGGTGTGGCTCGTGCCGACCGCGATCGTCGCGCTCTTCGTGGTGCGGGGCGTCGGCGACTTCATGCAGACCTACTGCCCCGGGCACGTGGGCCGGCACATCATCAAGACGCTGCGCGGCCAGATCTTCGATCGCTACCTGCACCTGCCGGTGACGTACTTCGACCGGAGCTCGTCGGGCGTGCTGCTCTCCCGGCTCACGTTCAACACCGAGCAGGTCGCGACGGCGACCACGGACTCGATCACGATCTTCATCCGCGACACGCTCGCCATCATCGGCCTGATCAGCTACCTGCTGTACCTGAACCCGAAGCTGACGCTGATCAGCCTCGTGGTCGCGCCGGTCATCGCGGTGCTGATCCGCCGAATCAACCTGCTCTTCCGTCGCTACAGCCAGCGGATCCAGAACTCGATGGGGGACGTGACCCGCGTCGCCAAGGAAGCGATCGAGGCGCCGCGCGTCGTGCGCGTGTTCAACGCCCAGGACTTCGAGGCGGCCCAGTTCGAGCAGGTGACGGAGCGCAACCGCCGCTCCCACATGAAGCTCATGTTCACGAAGAGCCTGAGCAACCCGGTCGTGCAGACGATCACCGCGATCGGGCTCGCGGTCGTCATGTACCTCGCGACGCTCGATGCGGTGGCGGGGCGCATGACGGTGGGCGAGTTCACGTCCTTCATCGCGGCCCTGATCTTCGTGACCGGGCCGCTGCGCCGCCTCGTCAACGTCGCGGGCCCGCTGCAGGCCGGCATCGCGGCAGCGCAGAGCATCTTCGAGGTCCTCGACCTGCCGCCGGAGCCCTCGGGCGGCACGCGGCCGGTCGAACGCTCGCGGGGCGACGTCGAGTACGAGGACGTACGCTTCACGTACCCGGGCACCGCGGAACCCGTGCTGCACGGCATCAGCTTCCGTGCGAGCGCCGGCCAGACGGTGGCAATCGTGGGCCGCTCGGGCAGCGGCAAGTCGACGATCATGAACCTGCTGCCGCGCTTCTACGAGGCGTCCTCCGGGTCGGTACGGCTCGACGGGAGCGACGTGCGGGAGTACCCGCTCGATCGCCTGCGCGCGCAGATGAGCTTCGTGAGCCAGGACGTCGTGCTCTTCAACGACACGATCCGCAGCAACATCGCGTTCGGCCATCCGGCCACGGACGAGCAGATCGTCGCGGCGGCCGATGCGGCACGGGTGTCCGAGTTCGCGAAGCAGCTGCCGCAGGGGCTCGACACGGTGGTGGGCGACCGGGGCACCCTGCTGTCGGGCGGGCAGCGCCAGCGCATCGCGATCGCGCGCGCGCTGCTGCGCGACACGCCGATACTGATCCTCGACGAGGCGACCTCCGCGCTCGACACCGAGCTCGAGCGCCAGATCCAGGAGCAGCTCGAGGAACTGATGCACGAGCGCACGACGCTCGTCATCGCGCACCGCCTCTCGACCGTGGAGAAGGCCGATCGCATCGTCGTCATGGATGGCGGGCGGATCATCGAGAGCGGCACGCACGCCGAGCTGCTGGCCCGCGGCGGTCACTACGCCGTGCTCCACCGCATGCAGTTCAACGAATGAGCCTGAGCGAGCGCCTCCCGCGGCTGTGGTACGGGCCGCGCTGGCGCACGTTGCTGCTCTGGCCGCTGGCCGGGGCGTATGCATTCGCCGTGGCGTTCCGCGGGCTGCTGTACCGCACCGGCTGGCTCGCCTCCCATCGCGTCGCCGTGCCGGTCGTCGTCGTCGGCAACCTCACGGTGGGCGGCACGGGCAAGACGCCCGTGGCGGCCTGGCTCGCACGCCAGCTCTCGCTGCGAGGTCGCCGCGTCGGCGTCGTGCTGCGCGGCTACGGCGGTCGCGCCGTCCCGGCGCCGGTCGTCGTAGGTCCCGACGCTGACCCGCGGCAGGTCGGCGACGAAGCGGTGCTGCACTCGCTCAGGCGTCCCCACGTGGTCGTCGTGCACCCGGACCGGGTGGCGGCGGCACGCCGGGCGGCAGAGGAGGGCGCCGAGATCGTCGTGTGCGACGACGGACTGCAGCACCTGCGGCTCGCCCGCGACTACGAGATCGTCGTCGTCGACGGAGCGCGCGGGTTCGGCAACGGCCTGCTGCTGCCGGCCGGACCGCTGCGCGAGTCGGCCCGGCGCCTCGAGCGCGTCGACGCGGTCTGCGTCACCGACCGCGGCGCGGGCCGGGCGAGTCCGCTGCACGTGCAAGGCCCACGGCTGCTCACGGCGGCGTTCCGGCTTGGCGAGGCCGTCAATCTGCGCAGTGGCGAGCGTCGGCCGCTCAAGTCGTTCCGCGGCCGCGTGACTCACGCCGTCGCGGGCATCGGAAACCCGGATGCGTTCTTCGACGGGCTGCGCGCCGCAGGACTCGAGCCCGTGGCGCACGCGCTGCCGGACCACGCGGCGCTCGATCCCGCCGCGTTGCCTTTCCCGGCCGGGGCCACGGTCCTGATGACCGAGAAGGATGCCGTAAAATGCCGGGATGCCGCGGGCCCGGACTGGTGGTTCGTCGAGCTCGACGTCGCCGTCGAGCGCGAAGCGGCCCGCGAACTGCTGGCTCACGTTCTCGAACGCACCGGGCTGACCGGCGCGGGAGTGCACCTTGGATAGCAAGCTACTCGACATCCTCGCCTGCCCGGTCTGCAAGGGACCCCTGCGATGGCACCGCGACTCGCAGCACCTCGTGTGCCGCGTCGACCGCCTCGCGTTTCCGGTGCGCGACGGCGTGCCGATCATGCTCGAGGACGAAGCGCGACGCCTCGCCTCGGAAGATCCGCTGCTCGCCGACTGACCGTGGCCTTCCACGTCGTCATTCCCGCGCGCTACGCGTCCACGCGTCTGCCGGGCAAGCCGCTCGCGGACATCGGCGGCCGCCCGATGATCCAGCGCGTCGTCGAGCGGGCGGCGGCCAGCGGCGCCGAGGAGATCTGGGTCGCCACGGACGACGAGCGCATCCGGGCCGCGGTCCGCGATCCCCGGGATCCGACCCGTCGCATGGCGATCCTCACCGATCCGGCACTGCCCTCGGGGACGGATCGCGTCGCTGCGGTGGCGGAAGCCCGCGGTTGGGACGACGCCACGATCGTCGTCAACGTGCAGGGCGACGAGCCGTTCCTGCCGCCCCGCCTGGTCGACCAGGCGGCCATGCTGCTCGAGCAGGATGCGGAGGCGGGCATCGCTACGCTCGCCACGCCCGTCGCGTCGCTCGAGGAATACCTGGACCCGAACGTCGTGAAGGTGGTCACTGCGGGCGACGGCACGGCGCTCTACTTCAGCCGCGCGCCGATTCCATGGACTCGGGACGGCGCGCCCGCGGGCATCGCGAGCCAACGCGAGCACGGCGGCGCGATGCGCCATGTCGGACTCTACGCGTATCGCGTCGGCGTGCTCCGGCGGATCATGCAGCTGCCGCCTTCCGCGCTCGAGCAGCGCGAGAAGCTCGAGCAGCTGCGCGCGCTCGAGCACCGGGTGCGCATCGTCGTCGGCTGCTGCGCGGAGCGGCCGGCGCCCGGCGTCGACACGCCGGACGACCTGGAACGAGCGCGCCGGCGCGCCGCTGCCGGCTAGGGCGACCGAGGAGCTCCCGACATGAATGAAGTCCTGCACGACGCGTTCGGCGTCACCATCACGACCTGGAAGCTCGTGGGCTATCTGGGCGTCGCGCTGTTCGCCGGCCGCTGGTTCGTGCAGATGCACTATTCCCGCAAGCGCGGCCGTCCCGTCGTGCCCACCGTGTTCTGGCTCATGAGCATCACGGGCAGCCTGCTGCTGCTGTCTTACTTCACGTTCGGGAAGAACGACTCCGTCGGGATCCTTTCGAACCTCTTTCCCGCCGGCGTCGCGGGCTACAACCTCTACCTCGACCTAACGAACAAGCGCTCGCGCCGCGCCGCTGGGATCACTTCAGACTGAGCGTGCCCCGCGTGCGTGCCGCGGGCTGCAGTCCGCGCACCTCGGCGGCCGTGAGCATGCGCCAGCGGCCGACCGGCAGGTCGCCCAGCCGCACGTGCATGATGCGCACGCGCTCTAGCCGCCGCACCGTGTAGCCGTAGTGCTCGCACATCCGGCGGATCTGCCGGTTGAGCCCCTGCGTCAGCACGATGCGGAACGTGTTCCTGCCGACGGCCTCGACCGTGCACGGGTTCGTCACCGTCCCGAGGATCGGCACGCCCGCCGCCATGCCGGCGAGGAACGCGGGCGTGAGCGGCCGGTCGACCGCGACGACGTACTCCTTCTCGTGCTCGTACTCGGCGCGCAGCACGGTGTTCACGACGTCGCCGTCGTTCGTGAGCAGCAGCAGTCCCTGCGAGTCCTTGTCGAGACGTCCGATCGGGAAGATGCGCTCGGGGTAGCCCACGAAGTCGACGACGTTTCCCGGCACCGAGCGCTCGGTGGTGCACTCGATGCCCACCGGCTTGTTGAGCGCGAGATAGACGCGCCGCGGCTTCGGCCGGAGCGTCCGGCCGTCCACGCGCACGTCGTCGCCGTCCCCGACCTGGGTCCCGAGCACCGCCGTCACGCCGTTCACCGACACGCGGCCGTCCTCGATCCACTGGTCGGCCTCGCGCCGCGAACAGGCGCCGGTCTCGGCGAGGTACTTGTTGAGCCGCATCGGACCGTCAGCCGCCGGCGCGTTTGACCGTCCAGCCGAGCTTGCCGAGCTCCTCGACCAGCGTGTCGCGGTGATCGCCCTGGATCTCGATGGCGCCCGCGCCGGTCACCGTGCCGCCGGAGCCGCAGCGCTTCTTGAGCCGCGTCGCGAGTTCCTCGAGTCCGGCGCCCGCGAGCGGCACGCCCGTGATCACGGTCACGCCCTTGCCTTTGCGGCCCTGCGTGGCCCGGCCGACGCGCACGACGCCGTCTCCTTTCGCCGCCGGCGCAGGCTGCGCCGGCCTGCTGCGCCGACAACGGCATTCGGCCACCGGCCGCCCGCATTCGGGGCAGCGACGGCCCTGGCCGGTCGTATAGACGACGCGATCGTTCGCCATGCAGTGGTCCCGTTCGTTCAGCGCGCGGCCGCCGCGGTCACCCGGTACACGACGCCCGCATAGTCGTCCGACACGTAG
>Ga0105090_10002519_pt1 | contig 10222 bp, 13 predicted proteins | sample PPLLak3March2015_FD_79110 | JGI IMG/M metagenome (GOLD analysis project Ga0105090, IMG submission 79110) | Freshwater sediment microbial communities from Prairie Pothole Lake near Jamestown, North Dakota, USA - PPLs Lake P7 Core (1) Depth... | ecosystem: Environmental > Aquatic > Freshwater >... | reverse complement strand
TTGCCGCGACGAATACGCCCAATGCCAATGCGGCCGACAAAACTGGAGTAATCCAAGGCACTGATTTGCAGTTGCAAGGGTTCTTCCGGATTGCCTTCCGGGGCGGGAACATGTTTGATGATGGTTTCAAACAACGGACGCATATCCGTGCTGGATTTATTCAGTTCCAATGAGGCGAAGCCATTTAATGCGGAAGCATAGACGACGGGAAAATCAAGTTGCTCATCACTGGCACCAAGTTTGTCGAACAAATCAAATGTTTGATCAACGACCCACTCGGCGCGCGCACCGGGCCGGTCAATCTTGTTAATCACGACAATCGGACGCAGCCCCAGTGCAAGGGCTTTTTTGGTGACAAAGCGAGTTTGCGGCATCGGGCCTTCGACCGCATCGACCAACAGTAATACACCATCCACCATCGACAAAACACGCTCTACCTCGCCGCCAAAATCGGCATGGCCGGGGGTGTCGACGATATTAATATGGATGCCTTCATAATCTATGGCACAATTCTTTGCCAGAATAGTAATCCCGCGTTCACGCTCAATATCGTTGGAGTCCATTACGCGCTCGGAAATCTGTTGGTGTGCGGCAAAGGTGCCGGCTTGATGTAAAAGTTTGTCGACCATAGTCGTTTTGCCATGGTCAACGTGAGCGATGATGGCGATATTGCGGATAGGGCGAGACATAAATAATTCCTCAAAAATAAGCTGTTAGTTGTTGCGGTGGGGGCAGCATTATAGCACTGACTGTCAATATGACCAACTTTCAATTATTCCGTTCATTCGATGAAAAATGCTGTTAGTTCCTGGATTTTAGGGTTACTTTAAGCAGAAACAGATGGTTTTTGACCGTTTAACAGCGCGTTTGACTAAGTATCCTACTTTACGTATATTCATTAAAAGGCGTTTTTTTCTGATACACGGCGTTAACAGGCTGTTAAGGGTAATGATTTATCCAGTAGTAATTGTTACCCGTTTTTTTTATCAATTCAAAAACGGTCGTGGTGTTGTTAATGGTGTTTCCGCTTATGTTACTAAGATTACCGGTACTGTTTAAAAGGAATTAATAAATGCGAATCTATTTATTGGGATTTTGTGGCGTTCTCATGATGACCGCCTTGTTGTCTTTTTCTGTTCAAGCCGAACAGAGGGCACAAAGAGGTCACGGTTCCACGGCTTGTAAGGCGGACATCGAGAAATTTTGTAAAGATGTCAAGCCGGGTGGCGGCGCTATCATGAAATGCCTGAAGGAGCATGATGCTGAGCTATCAGCAGAGTGTAAAGACAGAGAATCAGCAATGAAAGAAAATGCGAAAACCATGCATGATGCCTGTAAAGCGGATATGGAAAAATTCTGCCAAGATGTCAAGCCAGGCGGTGGAGGGATCATGAAATGCCTCAAAGAACATCAGGCAGAGTTGTCTGAGCCTTGTAAAGACGCAACGCCTCAAGCTAAAAGATAAATAGGGCTGGTTTGTAGCGATTACGCATTGGACACCAGTCTGTTTATGCTCTTGCTACAGGCAGACTGGCTGGTCTTTTTAAAGATTTGCCGGCTATTCCTTTTCCGCTCCCGACATGAGGAATTTAACCAGCAGTGCGAAAATAAGCGGAATTGTGCTCAGTCCCGTTACCATATAGTGCTCGGTAGTAAATTGATCGCCTTCATCCATGATGATATAGCCAAGAAATATTGTGACCGGGGTAATAATAGATAGCGTTATTACTAAATTAAATAATCCTTTCATCTGTTCATATCCTTTCGATAATTGTTTTTTGAAGTATATGCCTGTTGGCAAGGTATGCCCAGTATGTCAAAGTGCGATGTAGTATCAGTGAATTTATACGATAAGCAGGGTAAAATTGATTTTTTCGTCTTCACCGTTAATAAAAATTCTTTTTCACTGTGCTAGAACCAATCCTTGTTATGACCAATTTTCCCGATAATAAGGGCGCGGTTGCATTGGCCGAGGCGTTGATCGATCAGCATTTGGCAGCTTGTGTTAATGTGCTGAGTCCCTGTACCTCGATTTATCGCTGGCAAGGTAAAGTTGAATCGGCGGATGAAATACCCGTTTTGATCAAAACCCTGCGGCAGCACTATGACCGGGTAGAGCAGTTGATCAAGATGATGCATCCTTATGAACTTCCGGAAGTGATTATGGTTCCTATCCTGAATGGATTACCTGCTTATTTGCAGTGGATCGCCAATGAAACACAACAGCCTGATTAAACAATACTGAATACCGATGCGATTATTCCAATTTTTGTTACTCATAGTGTGTCTGACTAGTACGCCGATTTCTGCCCAGGAAAGCGGCTCCTTTAACTTGTTTTCAAAATTGCAGGGACTGGGTATTAATCTGGGCCAAAGCAATCCGCAAGAACTTTTGCCACCTGATGAAGCGTTCAAGATTTCGGTGGAAGTGCGCGATGGCAATACGCTGATCGCCAATTTGACACCGGCAAAGGATTATTATCTCTATCGCGATAAAATTACATTTGAGCCGAAACAACCCGGCATGGTGATTGAAAAAGTAACCTTACCGCCCGGTAAAATGAAGGAGGACCAGACTTTTGGTCAGACAGAAGTTTATTACAGTCCCATTCAGGTAATCATTTCGTTAAAACGCGAGGATCCCGCGAGTGAACAACCGCTGACACTGGCAGCTTCTTATCAGGGATGCAATGAACCGGTCGGGGTGTGTTATGCACCAATTCACAAAGCTATCGATCTGACATTACCGGCAGTGAAAGCAGCAATCGGTGCCGTTGCTGAAGCAGTGAGCGGTCGAGCGTCTGCGGCAGGGATTGATGCGACCGCTGAATTGTTTCAGATTCCTTCTAGAGCACCTGCCATCGAAACCGAAGCGTACAAAATTGATCAGATGTTTCAAACCGGTGATTTCTGGCTTATTTTGACTGGATTCTTTGGCATCGGTTTGCTGCTTGCGTTTACGCCCTGCGTGTTTCCGATGTTCCCGATTTTGTCGGGGATTATTGCTAACCGCGGTAAACATGTGACCAAGGGCCATGGATTTATCCTGGCGCTGGCTTATGTACTGGGTATGGCAATCACTTATGCTATCGCTGGCGTAGCTGCCGGGTTGTCGGGTGCGATGCTCTCCGCAGCGCTGCAAAATGCTTGGGTGTTGGGCACGTTTGCGGTGATATTTGTATTGCTGTCGTTTTCGATGTTTGGCTTCTACGAGCTGCAATTGCCCGGAGTACTGCAAACCAAATTATCTGAGGAAGCCGGGCACCTAAAAGGCGGACATTTAACCGGTGTATTCGGCATGGGTGCGCTATCTGCATTGATAGTCGGGCCGTGTGTCGCCGCGCCGCTGGCGGGCGCTTTGCTGTATATCAGTCAAACCCGGGATGTGATCTTGGGTGGCTCAGCACTGTTTGTCATGGCGCTGGGTATGGGGGTGCCGTTGCTGCTCTTGGGCACATCCGCAGGTGCGTTATTGCCGAGAACCGGCCCATGGATGGAATCGATCAAGCGATTTTTTGGCGTGTTGCTATTGGCAGTCGCGATCTGGTTAATTTCCCCCGTCATTAATGAAGTGGTTCACATGTTATTGTGGGCGGCATTGTTAATCATCTCTGCCATTTATCTGCATGCGATTGATCCACTGCCGGAAAGAGCTTCGGGTTTGCAGAAATTTCTAAAGGGTATCGGTGTCATTGCCCTGCTTGTTGGCATTGCCTTATTGATTGGCGTTTTGTCGGGCAGCCGGGATGTTTTGCAGCCGCTTTCAAATATCAGTGTGACAGGCGCGAGTACAATGAATAAGGGAGAAACAGCGGCATCCAGTCATGCTTCTCTACCTTTCCAGCGGGTAAAAACTATTACTGAATTGGAACAACAGATCCAGCAATCCAAGGATAAATACATTATGGTCAGATTTCATGCGGATTGGTGTGTTTCATGTAAGGAAATGGATCGCTTTACCTTTTCCGATACCAAGGTGCAATCCCGCCTTAAAGATGTTGTTTTGCTCGAGATCGATGTGACCGAAGGCACATCGGATGATGCTGATTTGCTCAAACGATTTAAATTGTTTGGGCCGCCGGGTATTTTGTTTATTGATCGCCAGGGTGATGACATTCCAGATATCAAAATTATTGGTTTTCTGAACAAAAATGATTTTTTGACCGTGCTGAATGCGGTGCTGATTTAATAAGAAAACCAAATAGAAAAGTGAGTCATCTCACGCATCGCTTCATTTAAAGGAATCATGATGGCAAAATTGAGACAACTATTAATATATTTAGCTTTGGCTGCTCTTGCAATAACTACGGGTTTTATGTTGCGAGCCCAGCTCATGGGTGTTTCACCATCTGCTCTTTCCAGTGAAGCCAGTCAGCAAGGTGCACAAGCAATTCTTACTGCGAATTTACCGGATATTCAGGGAGAAAATCAGGCCATTTCGCAATGGCTGGGTAATGTAATCGTGGTGAATTTTTGGGCAACCTGGTGCACGCCCTGCCGCGAGGAAATCCCTGAATTTATTGCAGCGCAGGAAAAATTCCGTGATCAAGGGCTGGTCTTTGTAGGAATCGCTATTGATCAAGCGGATAAGGTCAAGGCTTATAGTGAAGAATTTGGTATCAATTATCCGGTATTGGTTGGCAGTTTTCATACCTGGGCGCTGGCTGAGGCGGCGGGTAACCGGCAATCCGCTTTACCCTACACCGTGGTTATTAATCGTTCCGGTGAAATTGTTGAAACCTATTTGGGCCGTGTTCATCTAAACAAACTGGAAAAATTGGTCATTCCGTTATTAAATGAGAATCCACAAGCTGAGCAGCCTAAACAGGCCAGTTGACGACATCAGCTTAAAACATGTTACTGGCCGATCTTGTACTGATTATTCATTTTCTTTATGTTTTGTTTGTAGTTGGAAGCCTGCCAGCCATCTGGCTGGGCGCATGGTTTAAGTGGGCGTTTGTCACAAATCCTTGGTTTCGTTATTTACACCTGACTGCCATTTTACTAGTCGTGGTTGAATCTTTACTGGGTGTCATTTGCCCGTTAACACTATGGGAAAATACATTGCGTCAAATTGAAACAAACAGCAGTTTTATTCAGCAATGGCTACATAAAATCATGTTTTTCACTGCACCTGAAGGCTTGTTCACGGTAGTTTATATCCTGTTTGCTGGCTTGGTTGCAGCAACTTTTAAATGGGTGCCGCCAAAGTCTCATAGAGATCTTTGTTGATTATCCAGAGACAAGGTAACTATCGTCTGCTTCTTCTGCGGCGGGTATGAGCATTTCTTCGATGGTGGGATCAAATGTTTCTTCGTCAAATGCGGTGTCGCCATCGATAACCGGCTGACCCTGTGCTTTTAAGTTAAAAAAATCATACCGGGACGTATCCGCCAGATGCGATAACTGAATATTTTGTATGGAGCGGAACATCGTTTCCAACCGGCCAGGGAATTTTTTATCCCATTGTTGCATCATTTCTTTGATGGCTTGGCGCTGCAGGTTTTTTTGTGATCCGCACAAGTTGCAGGGAATAATAGGAAAATTTTCTGTTTCAGCGTAAGCAGCCAAATCTTTTTCCTTGCAGTAAGCCAGCGGCCGGATAACGATGTGTTTTCCGTCATCGCTAACCAGTTTAGGCGGCATGGCTTTTAGTTTTCCGCCATAAAACATATTAAGAAACAAGGTTTCAAGAATATCATCACGATGATGACCCAGCGCTATCTTGGTGGCGCCCATTTCACTGGCAACGCGATATAACACGCCGCGCCGCAAGCGGGAACAAAGACTACAGGTGGTTTTTCCTTCTGCAATGACACGTTTTACGACACTGTAGGTATCTTGTTCAACGATACGGAAAGGCATGCCAATATTAGTCAGATAGCTTGGCAGCACTTGTTCAGGGAAACCGGGCTGTTTTTGGTCTAGATTAACCGCTATCAGTTCAAATTCTAGCGGGGCATGCGCTTGTAAATTGCGCAGAATATCCAGCAAGGCATAACTATCTTTACCGCCGGACAAGCACACCATGATCCGATCACCGGCTTCGATCATGTTGAAATCAGCAATCGCTGTTCCTACTTGCCGTCTTAAGCGTTTATGCAGCTTATTGGTATTATACTGTTGTTTTTTTTGCATGATTTTGGCAAGTTGATAGAAAGAAAAGGATTATTTTTTTCACTAAGCAGGCGCTATGGGTCTTGTGGCAGAATATTAGACAAATAAGATGGAACAATTTAGCATAGCCAGATTCTAATCAAGATGGATAAACGGGTTCGGGAATTATTTTTCAGGAGAATTCTATGAACAGAATTATACCATTTGTAACCTTGGTCTTGTTTTCAAGCAATTGTTACTCGAGTGCAAACCATTCCAATAGTGAAGTTGATATAGGAAAATCGGGTGATTTAAGTAAGGTGTTGCGGACCATTAAGTTGACTCAGGTGGATAATATGTTTTTACCTTCTGAAATTACGGTCAGTGAAGGCGAAACTATCCAGTTTGTTATAAAAAATGGCGGCAACAGAAAGCATGAGATGTTGATGGGTTCTATGGCAGAACTGAAGAAAGTTGCTAATATGCGGCGCCTGTTTCCTGAAAAAGATCATTCTGAAGCACATTTGGTACAACTTGAACCAGGTGAACAAAAAGAATTTATCTGGCAGTTTACCAGCGCAGGAACGATTAATTTTGCCTGCCCGTTGCCGGGTCATTTTAAGAAGATGCGTGGAATAATAACTGTGGAGAAGAAATGAAAATACGAGTAAGTACCCTATTAACTGGATCAATCATTGCTGTCAGTCTGTTGAGTGTTGCTTCACAAGCGTCTGCCACAGCTACCGTTGACGTTTATAAAAGCCCAACTTGCAAGTGTTGCGATAAATGGGTCGATCATATGCGCGATCACGGTTTTACAGTAAAAACGCATGATGTTGGCAATAAAGAAATAAGAAAAAAATCAGGTATATCTGAATCGCTGGGTTCGTGCCATACGGCTTTGGTCAACGGCTATGCTATCGAAGGGCATGTGCCAGCGCCTGATATCATACGCTTACTCAAAGAAAAACCTAAAGCAGTTGGACTGGCTGTGCCTGATATGCCGCACGGAACCCCAGGTATGGAAGGTGCTCGTAGTGATCCTTATAATGTGCTTTTGATCAAAGAGCCAGATGAAGCACGCAAGGATACGACCATTTATAACCGTTATGATCCCTATGCCAAGAAGGCAGAGCAATCGCAACCAGCTAATCCGGAATCAGAGAAGAGCGGTTCAGTCATGCGTTTAAAATAATTGTAACTTTTTCAGGACAATGCGTAATTTACTGCTATTTGGTATAGCGGCACTGATGTTTGGTTGTGGTGATTCTGCACCACTTGGCAGCTTATCTGGGCAACCTCAGATCGATGGTAAAACCGGTTTGGTAAAACGAAATTTTGATCAAGCGCAAATCAAACGGGGTGAAAGTGTTTATGCCGCAAATTGCGTTGGCTGTCATGGGCCCAATGGAGAAGCGACGCCGGATTGGCGCAAACCTGGCTCAGACGGAAAATATCCTCCACCGCCATTGGACAGTACAGCGCATGCTTGGCATCATTCAACAGAAGTTTTGAAGAAAACAATACTCAAAGGAACGCCTCCGGATATTGGTTCCATGCCGGCCTGGGAAGGCAAGTTAACGGAGCAGCAAGTCGATGATGTGATTGTCTGGATAAAGTCTTTATGGTCAGACGAAATTTATGATATCTGGTATAAGAACTTTGAAGGCAAGTAGTCAGTAACGGTTTACACTTGCAGCCCTGCGAAATGGATGCAATCTTAAGCGGGGTGACACATGATCGAGCAAAAAGACTACTTGAGCCAGAAAAGGTTGCTTGTAAGCTGGGTTTAAAGGAAATGCGGTATCCGAGGCAAAATGTGAGGAAGCTACTGATTATGTCGTGTACTACTGTAGTCGTGATTGCTATCACAAATGGAAGAAACAAAACGAATAGTCAAATTGATAAACCATTATACAAATCTATTCTTCCGGATTTTGCTGCAGTAAATTAATCTGTTCAAGGATTTCTTGTTTTTCACTCTCCAGTTCAGTATAACGTGCTTTAAGGCGATCCAAATCATCTGTATACTTTTTAATCCGATCCTCTTTCCCCTGTTTTTCCCGAAGGAATTCATCATATTCTGGGATCGGTATACTTTTTGAAGGTGAACTAGGCGGTTTCGTTATCGGTAACATAGCTTCTTTTTCGTTACGAAGGAGTTCTTGAGTCATCTGAAACTGCTGATAAGTGGATTGTGATTCTTGTTGTACGCGGGCTAATGTTTTCTCTAGCTGACGTGTCTGTGTCTCTGTGTCAGCCCAAACAAGCGTGGATAGAGCCAGCAATAAAAACAAAATAATTGTGCGCATAGTGTTAAGTATATATTGAGAAAGGATAATCCCGTGGATTTCTAGGTGAATGCTAGCATATGCATTTTCCCGCATCAATAATTATTCTACACCCCACCTATCTAGAGGAGTTAAGTGTCTAATCACATTTTATACTCGTCATTGCAATGGCCGGTAATAGTATTTTAGAAATGGGCCTTTTAAAATAAAGTGGTAAGTTATTGTAGTATAATTGAAATGTTTAAATAAGCTTGATTTCTAACATTCTTTCGTCAACACTAGTCCCGAACCTCGCGCACCCCAGAGAAACGGAGCGCTTTCTTTGTGTGCTAGCGTACATACTGGCTGTTCTATCCCTGTAATACTTATAAATGTTTACTGGAGGGCTCAGTAAGGTTGTTAATTTCAGATTGAATATCTTACTGAAGGTAGTAAACCAAGTCGCCCTTTACTTAAAATGTAGTGAGGGGTATTTTAGATCTGTCAATCATCTTAGGGAACTTTACCATGACACAACTTAATAATCGTATTTCCACTTTCTTCTTAATTGCCCTCATGACTTTTTTCTTGGGTTGCGCATCAACATCCAAGCAAGAGGGAACTGGAGAATATTTTGATGATACTGTCGTTACCACAAAGGTCAAAGCGGAAATTCTCAATGAACCTTCGCTGAAATCCGCAGAAATCAACGTAGAAACTTTCAAAGGTGTTGTTCAACTCAGTGGCTTTGTCAATTCCCAGGCAGATATCAACAAAGCAGTCGAAGTTGTACGTAGAGTTAAAGGTGTGAAGTCTGTCAGGAATGACATGCGGGTCAAGTGATGGTAGATCGCTGCATTGATTAATCATCACTGCAAGCAAATGCTGCATAGGATGCTCGTATTTTTTATCACCACACCTGGGTCGTTATTCGCAGAGCGTTATTGTGATGAGTGCGGGAGGGCAAGAAGTAAGATTTTCCGCACAGTGATTCAGATCCTCATAGCCGCAGCGGCTGAATTACTTTCCCGTATGCACACACACACTGTTTGGAATTTTTAAAGTCTCCCAGAACCGTGTGCGTGTGGTTTTTGACTCAGCATCACTACAAGTGAGGCGTTCTCTAGCTACCTGACGAGCGATTTTTTCTAGGATATTTGTGTATGATAAAGATCTGTAATTCACATTTTGCCAACAAGACTGATCAGCTCCCCTTCATTTTTGCAATTAAATCTGCTTGGATACACAGTTTTTCAAGAGACTTTAAGTTAGTTTGCTATCCATTAAATCATTGGTTTTATCGAGAGATGTGCAGCGAAGTTCCTTTCCAACGCGGAACATTTTTCTAAATGGAGACCAAAGATATTCGTTTCTTCCAATATTTGCGCCAGTTGAGGGCGAACTTGCGTGATGGCGGCATTTCGCTAACGCACTCTTTTAATGAGCCGCCGCTTCGATCGGAATTGTTCAGTGCCGATCAAATGGAACAGCATGGCAAGAATCTCGCCGCCATGCACAAATTAACGCAGAAACGCTCGCGGGATCAACTGATGAAGCGATTGGCAGCGAATGAGGTCGTTTTGACCGGCGTTTGTGGACGACTTACGGCGGCGGTAAAAACCAATCAGCAGATTACGCCGGCCAGCGAATGGCTGCTCGACAACTTCTATCTGATCGAAGAGCAGATCCGCACCGCCAGGCGTCACATGCCTACTGGGTATAACCATGAACTACCGCGTTTGTTGAGTGGCCCTTCAGCCGACTTGCCGCGTGTGTACGATATCGCGCTGGAGATCATTTCGCACGGAGATGGGCGGATAGATTCGGAAAATCTCAGTCGTTTCGTCGCGGCCTAT
>Ga0105090_10002518_pt1 | contig 10222 bp, 21 predicted proteins | sample PPLLak3March2015_FD_79110 | JGI IMG/M metagenome (GOLD analysis project Ga0105090, IMG submission 79110) | Freshwater sediment microbial communities from Prairie Pothole Lake near Jamestown, North Dakota, USA - PPLs Lake P7 Core (1) Depth... | ecosystem: Environmental > Aquatic > Freshwater >... | reverse complement strand
CGTGGAAATATGACTGAGTATGAAGTTAGAATGGTAGATAATATCGTAACTGCCCATGCAAAGACTGAAACATATGACTTAATATACTTCTGTGAGCCAAAGCCTATTTATGCAGATGGTAAGAGAGATACGGACCCGGAATGGCAACAAGAAATCTATAAAACATTCAAAGCAATAATCAAAGAACGTGGTATCAACGTAACAATTATTCAGTAAAGCAAAAACCTTAAATATTAGTTCCGTAATATATAAATTGGGTAGCGTAGAATAGGGATACTTCACCACTGAATATGGTAAGGAATGGTTCGACTCCATGACCCTCCGGGGTTTAGTGTAACGGTTGCATATATTGTTTCCCTCTTCGACTTTTTCTCCCAAAAAACAGCATGGGGCAGTGTTCTACTACCTCTCTGCCCTATGCTTAATATTCGCTATTACCGAACATATATAAACTACAACGAACATAGAAAACTTTAAATATAAGTTATAGCACATTATTTGTAGAGGTAGCGTAGTACACGGTTACTTCATTACACCACTATGTAAACCGAAAATGACCGTGCACAACAATTCTCCTCATCTATCATAGAGAATTTTACGCATCCTCAAAGGTGAAAACAATGAGGTACAATAAGAAAATTGAGACAACTCCAAATGTGGAGATTATTAACTACTCTGGTGGATTAGGATACGCTTCTTCACCAAAGAACGAACTAGCACAGAGAGTGCTAACATGGTTTGTAGGTGAGCCTAAATTCTACATAAAGCCGGATGCTGAGATAACTAGAATTAGAGGACTTATTAAAGTAGTTGCAACACAAGACCCAGAATGGGTACTAAAGTTGGCTGTATATGCTAGAAACTACATGAACCTAAGAACAGCACCACTCTTCATCCTAGTTGAGGCACTTGATACTCCTGCTAAGAGGCTAGTTAGACCATACATCCCTGCAATCATACAGAGAGCAGATGAGATTCCAGAGGCATTAGCAATGTTCGTTTCAAGAAACGGAGACATTGGAAAGCAGGGTAAGGCATCTCTACCAAATCAATTTAAACTAGGTTTAGCTGATGCTTACAATAACTTCGATGAATATGGATTCGGAAAGTACAAGGAAAACGACAAGGTAGTAAGTCAATCAGATGCTATCAGGATAATCCATCCAAAGGCTAGAACAGAAGTACAAAATAGTCTATTCAGTGCTATCAGACATGATACCGTACCTGCACCTGATACATGGGAGGTAATTGTATCCAAGTTTGGAAGCAATAAGACTTCATGGGAAATGTCAATCCCAAAGATGGGATATATGGCAAAGCTAAGGAACCTAAAGAACTTCCTAGAGCAAAGAGTGGACATAGATACGGTGGTAAAGCATATCACTAATGAAAAGGCTATAAAAAACAGCAGACAGTTCCCATACAGGTTCTATTCTGCTTACAAGATGGTCGATGCTATGGTAAATGTAGACCCATTCTCAAAGGCTCAGACACTCAAGGCTCTAAATGAGGCAATGAACAAGTCAGTAGAAAACATTCCAAGACTAGAGGGTAAAACAGCTATCTTCGTAGACCTATCAGGTTCAATGAATGACCAAGTATCAAAGATGTCAGATATTACAATGAAACAAATCGCATCTGTTATGGCTGCTTCAGCTAATAGATTCTGTGATAACGCAATCATAGGAATGTTTGCTGACAGACTAGCAGTTGCAATTCCAAAGACAAACGACATCTTACTATTGGCAGAAGAAATAATGAGAACCAATGTAGGTGGAAGTACAATGGGATACTTAACAATACAGTATCTACTAAGAGAACGTATAGAGGTCGATAGGGTAATGATATTCACTGACATGCAAATGTATGGTGGAGACATCAGTGACCTATGGAACCAATATAGGACAGTTATCAATCCAAAGGCAAAGCTATACTGTTTTGACCTACATGGATACGGACAATTATCATTCCCTACAAATGACTACAGTGTACTAACTATCAGTGGATTCAGTGATAAAGTATTCGAGGCTATTCCAATCCTAGAAGGTGGGATAGACAAGGTAATAATGCACATCGACTCCACTATAGTAGAGAGGCGTGATTACGAAGAAGAAATATAGCCTAACTGAATTAGGACTCTCTTCATAATTTCTTTATCTATTCCCTTTTGTTTTTCAGATGTTGCTATGTCATGTGCTTTAGAAACAATTCCATAACCTATTTCCCTTAGAACTTTATTAAATAATTCCTCTGCATCATCAGTCATGAGTTTGTCTGTTTCCGATACAACTTCTGGTTCTGCTTTCATGATTGGAACTTCTATTGGTCCTGTTGGTTCCTCTACAATCTTTGCATCTACAGGAACAATCTTTCGAGTAGGCTTTGTAAACCTATCCCACCATTCTTTACCTTTAAATCCCATGATACAGTATATGTAGTGGGTAATATATAAATATTGTTACCGAAATACTTAAATGTGTGTACATTAATCATAATATGATTGATATGAACGATGATAAAACAAGTTCTGGAACTACAAAGACTTCAGGAGGAAGTTTCTTTATTCAACAATATGAAATAATTTGTCCGTTTAAAGAAGTATGTTCAGATTATGGATACGGTTGTTGTAATAGTTGTTTAAATAATAAAGGTAAACGTAGTTACTATATACCAATACCTACGCCTAATATTTGTGGATGTGATGCAACTCCTTGGGGATGTGGATGCGATGCTACACCACCACCATTTTGTGGTATGGTTATCACTACATCATATAGCTGTACCTTAGAAGACCTTCCTTACAAGACAAAAAGAGACCAAAATAAGGATAACAGTCATTATTCCAAATGAAAAGCCTAAAATAAAGTAATCTCTTCTAATTTTGTTTGGTTTAAAGCCCTTTTCGAGACATTTTCCACATATATTGTTCATTAAATTGCGATAATGCTCCCATTTCTTAGGATTTTCGTGGTTTTTTAGAGTTAAATAAGCCTCATAAAATGATTTATCATCAAGTTGCATTAACTCTCTAGCTCTACATTTGCGTTTTGCGTTATAGATGCAACTATAAGACATGACATATATATAGTTGTATGAACTAGAAAATAAGTCTTATGGTCAGACAATTGTTCCAGAAGTTGTTATTGTGTATGAACGACCAGTTATTGTAACTGTTACCTTATTACCATAAACATCTGAAACATCAAAAGTCTTTAATCCCTGTCCTATAGCTCGACTTACCATATCCTCAGTAACGGTTATCTCACTTGTTATTGGTTCAGTAACTTCTTTGGTCTTAATATCCTCTACTAAGTTCTTACCTAGAATCTTTCTGACCTCATCAATGAACTTAGAGCTTGTAATAAAATCACTCATTTAATATCACTCAATAGTTTTGCTGTCATCAAGTCACCCCATCCCCTTACAAATTCTTCAGAAAAACCCTGTTGACGAAGCATATTGGCATATGCTGCTCCTGCCCATATAGCTTTATCTATTGGGTTATCAGGTTTTTTAAAAAGGAAATCGAGGTTGACCATCAGTTAGTAATAGGAGTTAGATGTATATAAGTATTGCTATGATAGTATGATACCTAATAGATATAAAAAGACTCCTGTAGGGATAGCTGACAATGCTAACATAGCTAATCCTCCCCATACATCTAATCTAAGGAACATTTTAAAAGAAGTCCATAATCCATACAATGATACTCCACCTATCATACAGGCAAATCCACCATATATCATCTTGATGCCAATTCTCATGACTTCAACTATATAGTCCATTAATTATCATCAACTGCAAATTTAGCTACAACATAAAGCCATAATAAGATTGGCGATACCCATGGATAATACACTGTGTACCATTGCCAAAACCCACCAACAATTGCATCCCACCAACTAAGAGTAGATAATGCTGGAAGAACTTTGAGAATTATTGGTGCAGCCTGTAGGTTCCACCAATATATTACTCCGGCAAGTACAGTTCCGATGATTATACCGAGAGCTAACATTGCACCCATCAAATCCACCCCACGAATGTTAGTGTGTTTACTATTGCAAGAAGCAAGTACCCGAAAGCAACAGCACCAGCAATTGCTCTTACTTCATTTGTCTGCTTTGTACTAAGTGTATAAACATATAGTGTACCGATTACCTGCACCCATGCAAGTAGTATTAAAAGCCCAAAGGCTAAACTAGATATTAAATTCATATCTCATCACCTATTATATAGGAAGGTTGAGAGTTGTATTTAAAGATTTCTATCTAAACCGAACTCTCTTACCTGATACTTCTTCAATACTTCTTGGGGTATTCTCTCTATCACAGAGTCCATCCCCTGTTTCCGTTTCACAAAGACTGTGAGCATATAGGTAACAACCCTCATTACATTTAAGTGCCTTCTTATTACGGAAGTTTGATGTGAATGCCTTACGGGGTTCACCATCTGCACAATCATAACAAATATTATCTATCATAGCTCTTACTCTCTTAAAATGACCATCTAGGAGATAGCGAATCATTCTGTCTTTAACGTCACAGTCTTTGCATTTTTTGTTCTTTAGGTTATTTGTGTCTGTCACATTTTACTTCTCCTCTATAAAAAGGTATCTATGTGTTCTAACATAATCCTCTACTGCTTCCTTCATCAATACGGGGTATGAACGAATACATACATAGATGGTTAATAGGGCGAATCCTGCACAGGCTAACACCAACATCGGGTCATACATTTTTCTTCACCACAATAATACTGGTATAAGTATTTAAAGATTTCTGCCCAAGATTCTGATTTGAATTTTACTAGGATTATGTGGATACAATTCACACAATACCAAATCATAGCCTTGTTCTGTACAAACTTTACTGAATGCCAAAAGGGTGGGGAGGTCTGTTTTATCAAAAAGGGTTATACTGCCTACAAACCCCTTATCAGACTCCACCATTAAAACGTGTATAGTATTGAATAAACCACCTGCTGCTTCTTTAATATTTTTAACGGTCATGATATGTCAACTCTATTGTAATTTCACGGAATGGGTCTATAAATAATTTAAAGTCAACTAAGTCTTTCTGTTCTACACCATCTATAAGTACCTTGGTTGCTGCATAGGTTCCATCTGAGATGATTTCAAACCTTCTGCCTTTATAATGTATTGTAGCTTTTTCATCTTCTGTTAAACGAAACTTAGGAACACAATTCTTTATTTCCAGTTTATCGTGGTCTATTTCAAAGTCCATAGGTCTTCGATTAATAATTGTGTAACTACTATTTAAACATTTCTTGTTACAACGAAATCCTTGATACATAGTGACTTGAGTAGAGACTTATAGAATACAATATTAACTGGCTTTTCCTTCAGTGAAGGCGAATATACAAAGTAGAAGTCTTGGTCTGATGGTCTGTAGTATTGTTTATTGAAAGATATAGGTTCATTCTTAATCCTGTCACATATTAGTTTTAGCCCGATGAAGTCATACGTCTTGTATGTGAGTAATCCCAATATGGACTTTCTAGGAATTATGATACATTCAAGCATAATTATATCTTCATACGATGTAAGGTTAGGTGTAACGGCAGTTATCCATATCAACATATAGTAATCTGTAAGTTTGTCTTTATCTATAAGCCATCCATCACACTTGGTTCCACCACGGTCTAGGTATTCAAGTTCAAATGCGAATGTGTCTATGTTCTTGTTTACATAGTTAGTCATGGCTTTCTCGTCTAAGTTACCTAATATGCCATTACCACTTAGAACAACATCTATGCCTTTGATTTGTCTCTCCTTGTCGTTACATCTCTCAGCCCACATAGGGTCATAGAAATATCTGTCAAGGAAATCTGATACAGCCTTAGACCTTAATTCGTCTGTATCTCTTATGGAACCCAAAAGAAGAAACCTCCCTTACCTACTATAGACCAACTCCAATTCTTAATACCAAACCATCCAGTTGTAATTGTAGCTTTCAGTTTATCGCCTATCTTAACTTTATAATATAGAGAACTCTCATCTAATGTTGAGGTATCATTTAGTATTATGTGATGATGACGAATTGGATGATATACAGTTACAGGTGTCTTGCCTACAATGATTACCTGTGGCATGAGTGTCGTGTATTCCTCCTTGTCTACTACTACATAGTATCTAACTTCAGGAACAACGGGTTTTGGCGGTTCCGGTTTATCTGGTGGGACAGTCACTACAGGATTTGTTATAATGAATCCAACTAGACATAGTATCCATACAATGATAATTCCTATTACTATGGCTATACCTTTATCCATTCAGTTCATCTCCGACAGTGCTTTAAAAAGGGCATTAAACTTCTCTTCTGTATCTATGATAATTATCTTGTTTACTATCTTACCGTACTTGGCTACGCCTTCAGATGTCCACGGTTCAGTTAGGTCAATTATTAGAGAACCCTTTCCATCATTACCAGTGTTGTGGGCAGTGAAGTTTATAAATTTACTTTCGGTTAGCATTGTAGTCCACGGCTGGTCCGTATGCATTCTAAATGTGTCCTCCATTACAGTCACCTACAAGTTTAAATTCGTATTGATTATCCTGATAAAGAACATAGTAAGAACGCCCATTGAAGCTATTAAAGAATAGATTTCTGGTTTACAGTTTACAGTAATCACTACAACTATCAGGAATGTAATGAACGTAAACGCCAACTTAGCCGGAGCCAATTCGTCTGTCATATTATTCACCTGTCTGTAAGATACATAGAGAGGTATTTAAACTTATCGGGGGATTATATATGTATATGTAGAAAGGGGTCCAATATTAGAAAGGCGTAGGGGGTTTAACACATACTAATGTATTATATGTATGTATAGATTTGAGTCTATGTTTTCCTATAGAACCAAAACCAAACCATTCCCAAAGCCGTTGCTATTGGTATAGTGAATATCAGTACGACACCTATCCAGTTATTTGTTATGAACATTAGTTACCATTCCATACCGTTAAGTCATTCCACACTGTTAAGTTAGTTATGAACATAGTCTACCGTATATCATTACGGGGGAGTGTTATAAAGCTATCTATTATGTTATAAAAATATTTGTTATAATATAAAGCTATCTATTGGATTATATTATGTTCTATTATATTATACCCATTAGGTCATCCTAGACAAACGCCAAAATATTATACCCATTAGGGCGTTAATACTCTATTAGGTCATCCTAGTGAAATGCCAAAATGGTCCACTCAGTATAATGGGGTTAGGCTCCGGGTTAGCATAATTTAGCTAATTCTAACACGTATGGGGGTAAATATAGCTAAATTTTCATTGTTTAGCTAAATTATATTAAATTTGATTATATGTTAGTTAAATCTAGCTATGATTTAGATAATAATAACACCTCACTTAGTGTATATACATTGTTAGTTATAATACTCTATGCAATAATCAAATAATAATTATAATACTCTATATAATAATCTAATATAGTAAGGTTGTTATATGCACAATTCATAGATAACAATACAATAATGTATGTATATATATGTATGTGTAAGACTGAGCATAGAATCTGTATATAATGTAGTAGTGCTTATCTATTCTACATGACTATACTTCATACAATTCCTTTAACTTACTAACATCATAAGTGTATTCATTAAGTCTATTCATTGATTTAATTCACTATCTATATTCACTTTATACATTTAAATTACATCTCTATATATGATATTCTATATACAATGAGTAATCTTATTTCGGTTCAATTATATATATGTATGTGATTTAATCAAATAGGGTATTCAATTAAATAAAGTGATAGATAATATACTGTTAATTAAATTTATTGATAGTTATTAATATAAATCTTTTAACACTTGATATATTCAAATTTCCATGCCTTTATATTAAAAAGTATAATAAATTTAGCTAAATATATTTAAATCGTGTTAAGTTTAATTTATTTCAGACTCTGAGAAAAAAACCGATTTTTTTTAAAATTTCAATGGCGTTGAAAATTGTATTCACTTTAATTTAATCAAATGCTATATAGAAAATAAGATAGTGATAAAGAAAAGAGATATATTTTACTCTAATATCGCAACTGCTTCATTTATAGTGTTTTCTTTCACATGATACAGTTCTATTTTATTAATCTCTTTTATTATCTTGATTTTAGTAGTTGAATTGAGATTAATAATATTGGTATTGATAAACTCTCTCCAATTATCTATCATCATTTTACGAGTTATGTTTCTCGGTTCATGTTCTTTATTGATGATACGATGTTGAAGATTAATAGTATCATGCTCATATCCTAAATACTGTTCACTATTCAACATCTCTCGAAGTGTTGATATACGCTGTTCACGTTTAGGCTTCATATATCCTTGTGATTTCTTCAGTGCAGAATAGTGACTCATCCACCAATCGTTCTTTGCTTTCATCACATCATTAATGGCGTTGTTCCAATTTTCTTCTTCATCAATTCTACCATAGAATTTAAGTGTTGAAGTCTTTCCATCACAATGTTGAGCAATCGAGATATACTTATATCCGTTGCTCTTTGCTACCTTCAAATATGGTTCACCTTTTATTGTACTCATGTTAATTCCTCACACGAATTCCGTTAATTATCTTTCTACACATTCTTTCAATCTTATGTATGTAGTAATTATTGATGATGTTATCCTTCCATCTCTCAATTAGTGATAATCCATCATCATAATCTAGTTTACCTAAATCGGTAATCAATCCATTACTATCTGTTGTTGATGACGAATTGTATTCAAAATAGTGTGCAGTTTGTTTCTCACAGTTGTTACACCATAAATAAACTGCATATGAAGCATCTTCAGGTCTTGTATATGTATCATCTTCATTATCCGACATACTCATTTCTTCATGACAATGTGGACATTCCCACAAATGTTTAACTTTGATGTTCATTTGATTTCATCTCCTAATTTATCTACTAATTGAGTGATAAGCAGTTGTCCTTTTCCTGCCTTCAATTCAGTTATGTTCTTTACTGTACGCTGTTTCAAGTATGCAGTTTCTTTCTTCTCAATGACATCAGCAACTCTGTACTTCTCTATGTTTGCCCATAAAGAGTGTTCATTTCTTCCACCCTTTTCTGTGTGTGTTATCTTCTCTGCTCTTTGTAGAGCATACTTCTTTACATCAATTCCGGTTGTCATTTTCTGTTGTTCACTCCAATGTTGTAAATCCGCACTTCATACATTTTATATCTATTATGATAGTGCCACATTTAGGGCATATAATGGGTGCAACTTGTTTCACTCCCATTTTCCCTCTTATGATTTTGCTAATCATTGTACTCAAATTGAATAGTTCTTTCTGGTCGTTAGCACTACCATACCAGAAGAATAATCTTATTTCACTGCATAAATAGTTTCTACAACCATTCATCTTTTAATTCCCTCCATTCTCCAATCTAATGATTTCATCATTTATTATCTTCAATTCTTTAGTGATTCTGTCTAGTTCAAATGAATACTTCTCAAGGTTTATCTCTTTCCTGTCGATATATCTTTTCCACATTATCTTTTCTCTCTCTAGTTTCTCTCCTTCATTCTTGTACCACCGATATGTTTCTAGTTTGTTCATATCCATACCCTCCTGTCCTTTATGTATGTTAAAAAATCATTTATGTTCGACACTTTCTCTAGTGATTCTATATCATACATATTCTCTAACCACCATTCGCATAGCTTTTCATGCATCACTTTACTACACTCTTTTTCTTCATCACTTAATTCCTCATCATAATTATCTATCATAATTCCATCTGGATTGTATTTACTTTCTTCCCTCTCAACCGCCAATCCTTTGAAATAGAGAGAATACTTATCTAGTTTCTTTCTATCTATCCAAATCTCTTTTATTGCCTCTATTCCAATAGTGCCTTTTAATTGTGCACAATGATTCATGTTTTCACATGATGAATCTGGTTCAATCAAACCATATCTCTCTATGTCTAGTGAATCGAATACTAGAACAACTCTCTTCAAGTTACTTTCCTCTTGTGCTAAAGCACATTCTGCTGATTCTAATGCTAACATCAAACCTTGTCGATATATATCGTCTTCATCCATTCCCTCATATTCACTATTCAAATACTCTTGTGTCCAGAAGTATGTAGTTTGTGGCATTGAAACATTCCATACATGATGTCCTAATCCAATCTTTCCATCTGTTGCAATCTTCATTAATCG
>Ga0105090_10002517_pt1 | contig 10223 bp, 9 predicted proteins | sample PPLLak3March2015_FD_79110 | JGI IMG/M metagenome (GOLD analysis project Ga0105090, IMG submission 79110) | Freshwater sediment microbial communities from Prairie Pothole Lake near Jamestown, North Dakota, USA - PPLs Lake P7 Core (1) Depth... | ecosystem: Environmental > Aquatic > Freshwater >... | reverse complement strand
GACTTTGAAGTTTAGCTGCTCGGCACGACCCCGAGAATGGCGCGGCGACCGTTCAGCCGAGCAACCGCGCGACGTGCCGGGCGATCATCGTTTCCTCGTCGGTGGGCACCACCCACGCTGATACCCTGCTCCCGGGCGTACTGATGCATGGCCCGTGCTGCACGTTGGCTGCCGGGTCGAGCTCGAGCCCGAGCCAGGACGCGTCGTCGCAGACACGCCGGCGGATCTCGGCCTGGTTCTCGCCGATGCCGGCCGTAAACACCACGGCATCGAGCCCGCCAAGCGCGGCTGCCAGCGACCCGAGCTCGCGCCGGGCCCGGTAGACGAACACGTCGAGCGCCAGCCTGGCCGCCGGTGCGTCGCTCGCGAGCAGGTCGCGCATGTCGCTCGAGATGCCCGACATGCCGAGCAGCCCCGACTCGTGGTACAGCAACCGTTCCACCTCGCGCACGCTCATGCCGAGCTCGTCGAGCATGAAGAGCAGCACCCCCGGGTCCATCGCGCCGGTGCGGGTGCCCATGGGCAGGCCATCCACCGCGGTGAAGCCCATCGTCGTCGCCACGCTGCGCCCGCCCGACAGCGCACACATGCTCGAGCCGTTGCCGAGGTGGAAGACCACCGTGCGACCCGCCGCGGCCCGCGCATCGAGCGAGGGCAGCACGGAGGCGACGTATTCATACGAGAGCCCGTGGAAACCGTAGCGACGGACGCCGGCCGCGGCGAAACGCGGCGGCAGCGCGAAGAGCTGCGCCACCTCGGGAATCGTGCGATGGAACGCCGTGTCGAAGCAGGCGATCTCCGGCACACCGGGCAGCCGCTCGAGCAACAGGCGGATCGCCGCGAGATTGTGCGGCTGGTGCAGGGGCGCGAGCGGGCTATAGCGGTCGAGCCGCGCGAGCACTTCCGCGTCGATCAGTGTCGGGGCCATGAACTCGAGGCCGCCGTGGACCACCCGATGGCCGACTCCAGCGATGTGCTCGACATGCAGCTCGCCGCGCAGGAAGTCGACCAGCAGGCCCATCGCGTCCGCATGGCTCAGCGGGCCCGGCCCGAGCTCGCGATCGGCGATGACCGCCCCGTCGCGCCTCGCCGCGAGCCGGGGGCTCGTGCCGAGCCCCGACACCTGGCCACTCAGGACGCGGACCAGGTGGGCCCCGTCGCGCCGGAACGTGCAGAACTTGATGCTCGACGAGCCGGCGTTCAGGACGATGATGGCGTCGCCGCCACCGCTCATGCGACAACCCTGGGCGCAGCCGTGCGGCGCGCATGGGCGAGCAACTTGGCGACCGCCGCCGAGCCGATGCGCATGCGCACATTGTCGGCGCGGCTCGTGAGCACGACCGGCACGCGCGCGCCGAGCACCACGCCGGCGGCATCGGCGCCTGCGAAGTACAGCAACTGCTTCGCGAGCATGTTGCCGGATTCGATGTTGGGCACCATGAGGATGTCGGCCCGGCCCGCGACCGGCGAGCGGATGCTCTTGGTGCGCGCGGCGTGCTCGCTGATGGCATTGTCGAAGGCGAGCGGGCCGTCGAGGATGCCCCCCTCGATCTGGCCGCGATCCGCCATCTTGCACAGCGCCGCGGCATCGAGCGTCGAGCGGATGTTCGGGTTCACCGTTTCCACTGCCGACAGGATCGCCACCTTCGGCATCGCCACGCCGAGCACGTGCGCCAGGTCGATGGCATTGCGCACGATGTCGGCCTTCTCGGCGAGCGTCGGCTCGATGTTGATCGCCGCGTCGGTCACCAGCAGGACGCGGTCGTAGGCCGGCACGTCCATCACGAAGACGTGGCTGATGCGCCTCTCCGTGCGCAGGCCGGACGAGGCGGCGACGATGTAGCCCAGGATCTCGTCGGTGTGCAGGCTGCCCTTCATGAGCATCTCGACCTCGCCGCTGCGGGCGAGCGCCGCCGCAGCCGCGGCCGAGGCGTGGCTGTGCTCCGTCGGGACGATCCTGATCCCGGAGATGTCGGCGCCGTTGGCTTGTGCGATCGCCTGGATGCGCGCCGGCGGGCCCACCAGGATCGGCGTGATCAGCCGGCGACGCGTCGCCTCCAGCGCGCCGAGCAACGAGTCGCGGTCGCAGGGATGCGCGACGGCGCAGGTGACCGGGTCGAGCGGCTCGCACTGGCGCAGCAGCCGCGCGAAGACGTCGTTGCGCCGCAGGATGATCTCGGGCGTGGCAATGTCGGAGTACGACACGCGGCTGCGCGGTGCCTCGGCGACCGCCTTGCCCCAGAGCACGCGACGCTCGCCGACGCGGGCATCGCACTCGAACACCACGAACCCGGTGGCAGGATCCTTCTCGCGGACGGTGACGGACGCCGTGAGCTCTTCGCCGACGCTCACCTGCCCGGCGTATTCGAGCTGCAGGGAGACGATGCGCGTACCGGGCCCTGGCAGCTTGCGCTCGAGCAGGCCGGAGATCACCGCGCTGATGCCCACGGCGTCCACGGCGAGGAGCCCGACCGCGGTCTCGCCGACGTCCTCCATGTGGAACGGCTCGATGTCGCCCGACACGAGCACCAGCGCCTCGATCTCGGTCTGGGTGAGCACTCGGCGCGCACTGGCCGCGGCGCCCACCTCGATCTCGTCGAACGTGATGTTGCGATAGGCGCTCACGACAGGTCGATCCACGTCGTCTTGAGCTCGGTGTACTTGTCGAAGGCATGCAGCGACTTGTCGCGGCCCGTGCCCGACTGCTTGAAGCCGCCGAACGGCGTCGTGATGTCGTCGGCGTCGTAGCAATTGACGTACACCACGCCGGCGCGCAGCGCGCGGGCGATGCGGTGCCCGCGCGTCAGGTCGCGCGTCCAGACCGCGGCGGCGAGGCCGTAGACACTCGCGTTGCCGACGCGCACGGCCTCTTCGGCGTCACGCACGGTGATCGCCGCGAGCACCGGACCGAAGATCTCCTCGCGCGCGATCTTCATCTCGGGTCGCACGCCGTCGAACACGGTCGGCTCGACGTAGCTGCCGCCCGTATCCTGGCGGACCTGCCTGCCACCGGCCACGAGCTGCGCGCCTTCCGAGCGGCCCGAATCGATGTAGCCGAGCACGGTCTTGAGCTGCACTTCATCGACGATGGCGCCGAGCCGGGTGGCCGGGTCGAGCGGATCGCCTGGCGGCATGCGCTTGCCTGCCGCCACCACCTTGTCGAGCACCTGGTCGCGGACGCGCTCCTCGACGATCAGGCGCGAGCCCGCGGAGCACATCTCGCCCTGGTTGAAGAAGATCGCCGACGCAGCGGCCTCGGCTGCACGGTCGAGGTCCGGGCAGTCGGCGAGGATGATGTTTGGCGACTTGCCGCCGCACTCGAGCCACACGCGCTTCATGTTCGACTGGCCCGAGTATTCGAGCATGCGCTTGCCGGTGCGCGTCGAGCCGGTGAAGCCGATGCAGTCCACGTCCATGTGCAGCGCCAGCGCCTGGCCCGCCGTGTGACCGAATCCGGGCAGTACGTTGAACACACCGTCGGGAATGCCCGCCTCGGAGGCGAGCGCGGCGATGCGGATCGCCGTGAGCGGCGATTTCTCCGACGGCTTGAGGATGAATGAGTTGCCGGCCGCGAGCGCTGGGCCGATCTTCCAGGCCGCCATGATGAGCGGGAAATTCCACGGCACGATTGCGCCGACCACGCCGACCGGCTCGCGGGTGATCAGCGCGAGCGCGTCGTGCCCCGTCGGCGCGACCTCGTCATACAGCTTGTCGATCGCCTCGGCGTACCAGGTGATGCAGCGCACCGTCGCCGGGATGTCCACCGCGAGGCTGTCCGAGATCGGCTTGCCCATGTCGAGCGTCTCGAGCAGCGCGAGTTCCTCGGCGTGCTGCTCGATCAGCTGCGCGAACTTGAGCAGCACGCGCTTGCGCTCGCGCGGCGCCTGCCGCGACCAGCTGCCCGAGTCGAAGGCGCGGCGCGCGGCAGCCACGGCAAGGTCGGCATCGGCCACATCGGCCGAGGCGACCTGTGCAAGCACGCGCCCGTCGATCGGGCTCGCGCAGTCGAAGGTCGCCCCGCTCGCGGCCGCAACGTAGCGGCCGTCGATGAAGGCATTGCCGTTGATCGCGAGCGCGCGGGCCCGCGCGTGCCAGTCGGGGTTGGATCGGGTCATGGGAGGGGTCTCAGAAAGTCGGGGGCGTGCTTGCGGAAATGATCTCGCAAGGATCGTTGCCCGTGTTGCGGAATCGATGCGGGATGGCGCTGGTGAAATAGTAAGCGTCGCCCGGGCCGAGCACACGGCTGTCACCGCCGATGGTCAGCTCCACGCGACCGCGCACCACTACGCCACCCTCTTCGCCCTGGTGACGCAGCATGTCAGCCCCGGTGTCGGCGCCTGGCGCGTAACGCTCGTGCATGATCGACATCGCCCGGTTCGGCCGACGCGCCGCTACGAGCCGCAGCGAGACGCTGCGATCCCCCAGGTCCGTCAGCTCATCTCCCTTGAAGAACACCTGCGGGCTGGCCGACAGGTCGAGGGTGAAGAACTCGGCGAGCGACATCGGGATGCCGTCGAGCACCTTCTTCAGCGAACTCACCGACGGGCTCACCCGGTTCTGCTCGATCAGCGAGATCAGGCCGTTGGTGACCCCGGCACGCTTGGCGAGCTCGCGCTGGGAAAGTCCGTACATCGTGCGCACGGCGCGCAGGTGGGCGCCGACGTCGAGGGCCAGGTCTGTCACGGGGTGTTCAATATCCTGCACACGGCGGGCGTAAGTGCCGGAAGTTTCGGGCTCATTTGAGGGAGGTGTCAATTTTTCTTATCATCCGGCGTATTCACTCCGAACCCCGGGAACCCCCATGTCCGCCCAGCTCGACCGCGCGCAGCTCGAAGCCTTCTGGATGCCATTCACCGCCAATCGCCAGTTCAAGGCGAATCCACGCTTGTTCGCGAAGGCGTCGGGCATGCACTACTGGACCCCGGACGGACGGCAGGTGCTCGACGGCGTCGCCGGGCTCTGGTGCGTCAATGCCGGTCACGGCCGCCAGGAGATCACCGAGGCGGTCAGCCGCCAGATCGCCGAGATGGACTACGCACCGCCCTTCCAGATGGGGCACCCGGCGGCGTTCGAACTCGCCAACGAAGTGGTGAGCTGGCTGCCCGACGGGCTCGATCACGTGTTCTTCACCAATTCGGGTTCCGAGTCGGTGGATACCGCCCTCAAGATCGCGCTCGCCTACCACCGGGCCCGCGGTGAAGGTACGCGCACGCGCTTCATCGGTCGCGAGCGTGGCTACCACGGCGTGGGATTCGGCGGCATCTCGGTCGGCGGCATGGTCAACAACCGCAAGTTCTTCGGTACCCAGCTGCCGGGCGTCGACCACCTGCCCCACACGCACGACCTGAAGCACAATGCCTACACACGCGGCGAACCGGAGTGGGGCGCGCACCTGGCCGACGAGCTCGAGCGCATCGTCGCGCTGCACGACGCGAGCAACATCGCCGCGGTGATCGTCGAGCCGGTAGCGGGCTCAACCGGCGTGTTGATGCCGCCGAAGGGCTACCTGCAGCGACTGCGTGAGATCTGCACCAGGCACGGCATCCTGTTGATCTTCGACGAGGTCATCACGGGCTTCGGGCGCCTCGGCGCGCCGTTCGCGGCCGGATATTTCGGCGTGACGCCCGACATGATCACCATGGCCAAGGGACTCACCAACGGCGCGGTGCCCATGGGCGCCGTGGCCGCGAGCCGGCAGATCTACGAGACCTTCATGCACGGGCCCGAGGGCGCCATCGAGCTGTTCCACGGCTACACGTATTCGGCGCACCCGGTGGCGTGCGCCGCGGGCCTGGCCACGCAGCAGATCTATCGCCGCGACGGGCTGCTGACCCGCGCCCGCGAGCTGGCCGACTACTGGGCCGATGCGGTGCACTCCCTCAAGGGAATGCCGAACGTGATCGACCTGCGCAACCTCGGCCTGATCGGCGCGGTCGAACTCGAGCCGATTCCCGGCAAGCCGGGCGCACGCGCCTACGACGTGTTCGTGCGCGCGTTCGAACGAGGCCTGCTGATCCGCGTGACGGGCGACATCATCGCGCTCTCGCCGCCGCTCATCATCGAGAAGGCGCACATCGATGAGCTGTTCGGGAAACTGGCCGATGTCCTGAGGGGATAGGGGATAGGGGATAGGGGATAGGGGATAGTCGGAGGTTGCAGCATCACCGGCGCGGCAATGCCCGATCGTTGCTACCGCGGGTGATCGCGCCACCGCTCACTATCCCCCATCCCCCATCCCCTATCCCCTAAAACGAAACGCCCGGCCCCCTCGCGAGGACCGGGCGTTCGTTCAGCTTGCGGTTTGCCGCGTCGTGCGCGGTTATTCCTCGCCGCCCCACGGGAACGTGGTGGACACGCCGAAGATCAAGCGGCCCTCGGAATTGAACACGTCGTCCCTCGTGTACAGGAAGTCGCCGTTGCTGAGGTCGTTGTCGACCCACTTCAGCTCGAGGTCGAAGTTACCGAGCGTGTAGGCCACGCCGAGCGAGTAATCCATGTACTCGGTATCGTCGAACGCGTCGCCGTAGTTGTAGCCAAGGTGCAGGTTGAGCCCGAAGCCGGCCGGCAGCTCGAAGCTGGCGTTGCCCTCGGTGTACCAGCCGTCGAGGTCCGTGCCGCCGTAGTCGTTCGTGTACCACTGCTTGAACTCGAACCATTCATAGCTCAGCGCACCGTACAACTCCGGGTAGTCCTTGATGTCGTCCGAGCCCGGGTAGGTGTAGTAAACCAGGCCGACGTCCCAGCCGAGTCCGTTCTCGACCTCGCCGGCGAATCCCGCGTACAGGTCGACCTCGATGTCGCCATCCACGCCCTGGCCGTAGTCGATGTTGCTGCCCCAGGCGCCGACGTAGAAGCCGCTCTCGGACGCCCAGTCGATGCTGCCCTGCAGCGCCGGATCCGTCGCGCTCAGGCTGATACCGCGGAAGTCGTAGTCGCTGACCACGCCGACCGTACCCGAGAGCTCGGCATGCGCCGCCGCGCCCGACACCAGGAGCAACACCGCCGCCACGCCTTGACTCAGTTTCATGCTGCGCACCTCAAGTTGCAAAAAAGCCACAGATACTCTGCGGCCAGTAGGGCGATTGTATCAGAGACGAAACAGACGCTACGGTCAGGCACCGGCTACTGGCCACTCGGCACGAGAGAGTGCAGAAATCGTGCCAGCCCGATACCGCGTACTCACCGTGGGCGAACCGCGCTCGCTGCACCGCAGCGGCGCACGTGCCGCCCGTGCTGCACCGTGATGGACCGGCGCTGCGCTCAGACCGAGGCCTGCGGCTCGTAGATCGCGTAGAACTTGCGCACCGGTTCGAGCACTTCCCAGACACCGCGGAAGCCTGCGGGCATCACGAAGCAGTCGCCCGGCCCGAACGTCCACGAGCGCCCCTGGTCGTCGGAGATCCGCACGCGGCCCTCGGTCAGCACGCAGAGCTCGTTCTCGGTATAGGAGACGTGCCACGCGCCCGGGCTCGAGCGCCAGATGCCCGCGAAAAACCGGCCCGTGTCATCGGTGTAGAGATTGCGCACGAACTGCGCCGGCACCGGACTGCCCGGGGCGAGGCGCGCGGGATCGAGTTCGAGCCCGTCTTCGCTCCCGCTGAATTCGTCGATCTTGATGATCTCGGGACCCTGCTCGCTCATGAGTTGCTCCCCCGCCCGGCCACTCCGGTGCCGAGCCTAGCATGCGCCTTCGCCAGCAGGTCGCGCACCTCGGCGTCCGACGTCTGGCCGAAGTCCCGATACCACTGGCCGACGGCACTGAAGAACATCGGTGCGGCGAGACAGACCACTTCGTCCGCCACGGCCGCAATCCGGTCGCGCGCCTCGGGCGATGCCACTGGCACCGCGACCACCACGCGTCGCGCGCCCAGCGCCTGCAGCGCGCGGACCGCGGCTTCCATGGTCGCGCCCGTGGCGAGACCGTCGTCGACGAGGATGCCGGTGCGATCCCGCAGGTCGAGCGGTGGCCGGTCGCCACGGTAGTCGCGCTCGCGGCGTTCGAGTTCACCTTGTTCCTTCGTGCGCACCGCTTCGAACGCGTCGTCGCGCCCGCCGAGATGGCGCACGACCTCGTCGTTCAGCACCAGGGCGCCGCCGCTCGCGATCGCGCCCATGGCGAGTTCCGGCTGCCAGGGCAGTCCGAGCTTGCGCACGACCAGCACGTCGAGCGGCAGGCCGAGTTCTGCCGCAATCTCATGGGCGACCGGCACACCGCCGCGCGGCAGGCCCAGCACGATCGTGTCGGCGGCGCCGCGATGGGACTCGAGGGCGGTTGCCAGTGTGCGACCGGCGTCGGCGCGATCGGCGTAGATGCGCTGCATCGCGATTCTCCTGATCCCCCGAGATTCATCTACGCCGACGGCGCGCGCGCCGTCATGAGCGCAAGTACCTAAGTGCTATGCTGGCTGTCGAGGACCGCTCCCCATGAGCGAACACCCAGCGTTGCCCCGCACTCCCTCCGCTGCACCGCCCGGATGCAGCCTCGCCGACAAGGTTGTCTGGCTGCGCGGACGGCTGAATGCCGGCGACGAAGCAATCGAGACGCACTTCGCGTGGGTATTCCTCGTTGGCGATCGCGCCTGGAAGCTGCGCAAGCCCGTGCGGCGCGACCCGATGGACTACAGCACGCTCGATGCGCGACGCCGCGATTCCGAGGCCGAGGTGCGTCTGAATCGCCGCCTCGCCCCGCACGTCTACCTGGGAATCCGACCGCTCACCCGCACGGCGGGCGGCCAGTTCGCCATCGGCGGCGAAGGATCGGTGGTGGACTGGCTCGTGGAAATGCGCCGCCTCGACCGTCACCGCATGCTCGACGAGGTGCTGGCGAGCGGCCGCGTCACGCAGCACGATCTCGGTCGCGTGGTCGTACTGCTCGCCGGCTTCTACGCACACGAGCCGCCGGCGATCACCGACGGCGCGACCCTCGCCGCACGGCTGCGCGCACAGGTGGCCGCGAACCACTGCGTGATCGCGACGCTCGACGGCGTGGGCGCCACGTCACTGCGCGACGCACAACTCGGTTTCATCGATGCCCGGCTCGACTGGCTGGATGCGCGCGCGTCCGGCGGCTGCATCATCGAAGCCCACGGCGACCTGCGCCCGGAGCACATCCTGCTCGACGAGCCGCCGGCGGTGATCGACTGCCTGGAGTTCGACCGCAACCTGCGCGTCCTCGACCGTGCCGAGGAACTGGAGTTCCTCGCCATGGAGTGTGCGCGCCTCGGCGACGCAGCGACCGGCGACGGGTTGGCACGCGAATGCCTGGCACGGCTTGCGGACGACGTGCCGCCGCAGTTGCGACACTTCTACCGCAGCCATCGTGCAGGGACGCGTGCGAAGCTGTACGCATGGCGCGCCGTCGAACCTGACGGCGGCAGCCCCGAGCAGTGGCTTGCCACCGCACACGCCTACCTGCGGCTTGCGCTCGAGGCGGCGGCGTTGACCCGCTAGGGTCTCGCCGGCTGCATCTCGCGCAGGGCCACCACCGACTCGCCGCAGCCGAGGCGCCTAATTGCCTCGCCATAGAGTGCGGAGGCCTGCAGCACGATCAGCCGCCCCGACCGTGTTTCATCGACCAGGCGCGTGGGCAGGATCGAATCGGTCACCACCAGGCGATCGGGTCCGGCCGGGCCGAGCAATTGCTGCGCCTCGGGCAACAGCACGCCGTGCGTGGCGAACGCGTCCACCTGCGTGGCTCCCGCCTTGCGGCAGGACTGCACCGCGCGCATCAGCGTCGTGCCCGCAGCGATCAGGTCGTCAACGAGCACCGCGTGGCGCCCCTCGACGGGGCCTACGACCAGGTCGCCGCCCGACACCACGCCACTGCTGCGGCGCTTGTCGATGATGGCGAAGCCGACCTCGCGGCCGAGCCGCGCCGCCAGCAACTCCTGCAGGCGCTGTGCACGCTTCGCACCGCCGATGTCCGGCGACACGATCGACACGGGCGCATCACCGACGCGCGCGGCGAGATCGTCCGCCATCAAGGGTGCCGCCTCGAGGTGATCCACCGGGCAGCGGAACGCGTTCTCGAACGCGGCCAGATTGTGCGCATCGAGCGCGATCACATGATCGGTGCCCACGGCCTCGAACAATTGCGCGACGTAGCGCAGCGTGACCGGGTCACGCTCCTTGGTGCGCCGGTCCTTGCGGCCATAGGCCAGGAAAGGCACGCACGCGGTCACGCGCGCAGCACCGCAGTCTTTCACGCCGGCGATGAAGAACAG
>Ga0105090_10002516_pt1 | contig 10223 bp, 12 predicted proteins | sample PPLLak3March2015_FD_79110 | JGI IMG/M metagenome (GOLD analysis project Ga0105090, IMG submission 79110) | Freshwater sediment microbial communities from Prairie Pothole Lake near Jamestown, North Dakota, USA - PPLs Lake P7 Core (1) Depth... | ecosystem: Environmental > Aquatic > Freshwater >... | reverse complement strand
CGCCCAGCATTCCACTGTTAGCCACGATGTACGGCTTCAGCCTGCATGCCGGCACGGTGTGCGAAGCGCATCAACGCAGCAAGCTGGAACGGCTGTGCCGCTATATCACCCGTCCGCCGGTCGCCACTAAGCGGCTTTCGATTGATGACCGGGGCCGGGTGGTGTACCGCTACAAGCGGCCGTTCCGGGATGGCTCGACGCATGTGGTACTGGAGCCATTGGACTTTATCGCCCGGCTGTCGGCACTGGTCCCAAGGCCCAGATCGAACCTCACGCGATTCCATGGAGTTTTCGCTCCCAACTTCAAACACCGCCACAAGATTGTTCCACGGCAACCACGAGGTAAGGTCGACAGCGACAAACCGCTGGCGCCCATGAGCTGGGCCCAACGATTGAAACGGGTGTTCGCCATCGACATTGAAAAATGCGCTGAGTGCGGTGGCAAACTCCGGGTCATCGCCTGTATCGAGGATCCGCTACTGATCCGCCAGATCCTGAGCCACGTTCAGCAGCGTGATAGCCCGGCTGACTTCGACGCGCGCGGGCCGCCCGGCGCGGCGATTGTGGCTTGATCAGGCCTGAGTTTGGGCTATGGACCCAAGGGGCGCGCTCGGACGATGGTACGCAAAAACCAAAGCTGAAGCGAAAACAAGCCAGCAGAGCGTGCAAAAAGACCTCTGGAAGAGCTCACGAGGAGCGATTTGGTCCCGAATTTGCGGAATTTCCAGGCTCGAATACTTTCAAATTTCTCAAAAAAGGTGCTTAATACTTCTTATACGCTCGGGGATCCAGATGACTTCCAGAAATCCATTGCTCTTGTGCCTGGCTCTGCTCTTGTTCGCCGGCGCTTTGCCGGCACAGGAGCCGGCCCGGGAGGAACAGGGCACGACCGAGAATTCGGCCACTTCCGCCGCCCAGAAATATACACCGAGTTACAGCGAGGAGGGCGCGGCGAGCTGCCTGCGCTGCCACGCCGGCGGCGAAATGCGAGCCATTCAGTCCGGCCCGCACTTCAATTTGCAGAACCCTGGCGCCCCGGCCGCGCACCACTATTGCGAGTCCTGTCACGGCCCCGGCAGCATCCATGTCTCGCGCGCGCACGGCGGCCGCGGCTATCCGCCGCTGACCGAATTCGGCCGCGGCAAGGACACGGCGCCGCGCGACGAGCAGTTGGCCGCCTGCATGCATTGCCACGGAACGGCGGGCGAAGTGCGCAAGACCATCGGTTTTTACGGCAGCCCGCACGATCGCAAAGCCATCAACTGTTCGACCTGCCACACGGTCCACACGGAGAGCGATCCGATCAAGGATCGCGAGGAGCAGGCTGAAACCTGCTACGGCTGCCATCGCAAGATGAGGGCCGGGCACCCCCAGTTCGAAGCCGAGAGCATGAACATCCACGTGATGAAGTGCTCGGACTGCCACGACGTGCACCGTCCGCTGCCCGAATGACCCGTAGCCGAGTGACAGCGCCGCGATGACCCGGACCATTCGCATACGCAAGGGATTCGACGTTCCCATCGCGGGCGAGCCCGACCAGGTGGTTTTCCCGGGCGCGCCCGTAAGGCACGTCGCCCTGTGCGGCATGGATTACGCCGGTCTGCGTCCTCGGCTGCTCGTGGCGGTCGGCGACGCCGTCGGCCTGGGCCAGCCGTTGTGGGAGGACAAGCGCGACCCGGCGGTCTGCTATCCCTCGCCGGGCCGGGGCGTGGTGACCGCCATCAACCGCGGCGCGCGCCGGGTCCTGGAAAGCGTGGTCGTGAGCCTGCAGGACTCCGGCGCACGAGATCTGCAATTCGAAGCGCTGACCACTCGGCAGATCGAGAAGCTGGACCGCGACCAGGTCGCCGAGCGCATGCTGCGCTCCGGCCTGTGGACCGCCTTCCGGACGCGTCCGTTCAGCCGGGTTCCGCAGTCCGACAGCAAGCCGAGGGCGATCTTCGTGACCGCCATCGATACGCGCCCGCTGGCGCCCGATCCGAAAGTGGTCGTGGCGCGCGACGTCGAGCATTTCGCGCTGGGCCTGAACCTGCTGACCCGCCTCACCGAGGGCAGGGTCTGGCTGTGTACTGCGCCGGACTGGTCGATCTCGCTGCCCGGTGTCGACCGCGTGACCCGGGTCAGCTTCGCCGGCCCGCACCCGGCGGGCCTGCCGGGCACGCATATGCACTTTCTCGAGCCGGTCGGCCCCGACCGCAGCAACTGGCACATCAGCTTCCAGGACGTCACCGCGCTGGGCCGCCTGTTCCACAAAGGCGTGATCGACACCGACCGCGTCGTGGCGCTCTGCGGCGCCGCCGTGACCGAACCGCGCCTGGTGACGACGCGCCTGGGCGCCGCGTTGGAAGAAGTGTTGCGGGACGGCATCCGTGAAACTTCCGCCTGCCGTGTCATCTCCGGCTCGGTTCTGGGCGGACGCGCCGCAACGGGCACGCTGGCCTATCTCGGCCGCTACCATGACCAAGTGTCCGTGCTGCGCGAGGGCGGCCGTTCCTTCGTTTTCGGCTGGACCGGCCTGTTCCCGCGCCGCTTCACGACGGCGCCGACCTTCGCGCGCCGAACGGGTCACCGTAAACGCCACGAGATGAGCACGACCCAGAACGGACGCTTCTCCGGGATGCTGCCGATGCGCGTGTTCGACCGCGTGATGCCGCTGGACATCCTGCCCTCGCCGCTGCTCCGCGCCCTGCTCGTCAAGGACACCGACCGGGCACAGGCGCTCGGCTGCCTGGAGCTGGACGAGGAAGACCTGGCGCTGTGCTCCTTTGTCTGCCCGGCCAAGCACGACTACGGGGTGGCGTTGCGCATCAACCTGCAACAGATCGAGAAAGAGGGATGAACCGGCTGGTCGCGCAGGTCCTCGAAAACGCTGGCATCCTGGCCCGGCGGTTCGTGTTGTCGTCGCACACGGTGACGCGGGCGCCGCCGCATATTCGCGACGCCAACAACGTGCAGCGCCTGTGGAACTACTTCGTCATCGCCAGCATTCCGAGCTGGCTGATCGGGCTGTGGAGCCTCGGACAGCAGGTCAACCTGGCCATCGCGTCGCTGGCGCTCGACCCGGCGCCGGGCTGGCGAGCGGAGTTGCTGGTTCGCTTCGGCGTCGGGCTGGACCCGTTCGACGTTTTGGCCTGCGTAGCGCACGGCGCGCTCTTCTTCCTGCCGATCTTTATAGTGGCCTTGCTGGTTGGGGGATTCTGGGAGTCCCTGTTCGCCGCGGTACGCAAGAAACGCGTCGACGAAGGCCTGCTGTACATCGCCTGGTTCGTGGCGCTGATGATGCCTGCCGACGCGCCGCTCTACCAGGTCGCCCACGGCATGTCCGTCGGCATCGTCGTCGGCAAGCTGATCTACGGCGGCTCGGGGCGCTACCTGGTCAACCCGGCCATGTTCGCGATCGCCTTCCTGGTGTTCTCGTATTCCGAACTGATTTTCAGCAAGGGCGCCTGGGTGCCGGTGCCGGGCTGGGACCAGCCCACGGTGCTGGAACTGGTGATCGGGGAGGGCGGACTGAATGTCATTTCGGCCGTCGGCTACAGCTGGTGGCAACTGTTCCTGGGCGCCCAACCCGGCGCGGTGGGCGTGGTCTCGGTGCTGGGCGCCGCCATCGGCGCCACCTTCCTGATCCTGACCGGCATGGCGTCCTGGCGCGTGATGGCCGGGTCGCTGCTCGGCCTGATCGGCGTCTCGCTGATCTGCAACGTGATCGCACCCGACCACCTGATCCTCTCGATCCCCTGGTACTGGCACCTGGTGCTGGGCGGTTTCGCCTTCGGCGCCGTGTTTATCGCCACCGACCCCGTGACCGGCGCGATGACCGACCCCGGCCGCTGGGGCTTCGGGCTGCTGGTGGGCGGCCTGACCGTGGTGATCCGGCTCGGCAACGTCTCGTACTACGAGGCGATGATCTTCGCCATCCTGCTGGCCAGCCTGTTCTCGCCGCTGATCGACTACATCGTGGTCCATGCCAACATCCGCAGGCGCCGCCGCCGCTTGATGGAGACCCGGGATGCGTAAAGAATCGCCAATCCGCGCCCTGCTGACCGTGCTGGTGACCGCGGTGGTCTGCTCGTTCTTCGTGTCCGCTTCCGTCGTGCTGCTGCGGCCGATCCAGCTGAACAACAAGCTGCTGGAGCGCAGCGGCAACGTGCTGGCGCTGACCGGGCTGCTGCCGGCGGGCGACGAGATCGAAGATGAGCAACTGCTGGATCTGTTCAAGGGGCTGGACGCGCGCGTGGTCAACATCGACGATGCCACGCTGGATTCGGAATTCGACCCCTATACTTTCGACGGCCGCAAGGCGGCGGCCGACCCCGAGCTGAGCGTCGCCGTCCCGCCCGAAGAAGACATCGCCAGCCTGGGCCGTCGCAGCCGGTACCAGACCATCTACCTGGTTTGGAAGGACGGCGAACTGGACCGGGTGGTGCTGCCGATCCGCGGCGCCGGCATGTGGTCGATGATCTACGGCTACATCTCGCTGGAATCCGACTTGAGCACCATCGCCGGCGTGAAATTCTACGAGCAGAACGAGACGCCCGGACTGGGCGATCAGATTGCCACGAGCCACTGGCAGTCCAAGTGGATCGGCAAGCAGCTGTTCGACGAGAGAGGCCAGATGCTGTTCCGCATTTCCGAGGGCCCGGTCAAAGAGGGCGCCTCGGGCGCCGAGTACCAGATTGACGCGATGACCGGAGCGACCATAACGGCGGACGCAATCACCGCGCTGGTGCGCTACTGGTTCGGCCCGAACGGCTACGGCCCGCTGCTCGAGCAGTTGCGCGAGCAGCCGCCGCAGATGCCCGCTTCGACCGCGGAGGAGGTTAGCTGACATGAGCATACAGCATCCGCTGACCACGCCCTTGATCAAGGAGAACCCGCTGGCGCTGCGCGTGCTCGGCGTGTGTCCTGCGTTGGCCATCACCAATTCGCTGACATCCGCCTTGATCATGAGCGCGGCGCTAACCGTGGTGCTGATCATGTCGAACGCGATTGTCAGCCTGGTGCGCAACCTGCTGCCCTCCAGCGTGCGGCTGATCGTGCAGATCACGGTGATCGCCGCCGCCGTGACGGTGATCGACCAGTTTCTGAAAGCCTTCCTGCCCGACGCGGCTGCCCGCCTGTCGGTTTACGTGGCCCTGATCATCACCAACTGCATGGTGCTCGGCCGCGCGGAGGGCTGCGCGATGAAGGAGAACGTGCGCACCAGCATTCTCGACGCCATCGGCAACGGCCTGGGTTTCAGCATGATTCTGATCGTCGTTGCGTTCTTCCGGGAACTCGTCGGCAAGGGTTCGCTGATGGGCTACCAGGTCTTCGAGCCGGCCAGCCAGGGCGGCTGGTTCCCCGAGAACGCCCTGGTCACGCTGGCGCCGAGCGCCTTCTTCATCATTGGCATCCTGGTCTGGGGCATCCGCAGCTGGAAGCCCGAGCAGCGTGAGAAATCGGAGTTCGAGCCGATTCCGCTGCCCAGGAAGGAGAAACGCTGATGAGCGGTCTGCTCGACATCTTCTTCCGGACCGTGTTCCTGGAGAACCTGGCGCTGGCCTATTTCCTGGGTATGTGCACCTTCCTGGCGGTGTCCAAGGAAGTCAAGACCGCGTTCGGGCTGGGCGTCGCCGTGATCGTGGTCCAGACGCTCAGCGTGCCGCTGAACAACCTGATCTACACCGGCCTGTTGCGGCAGGGTGCGCTGGAATGGGCGGGGTTGGGCGACATGGATTTCAGCTACCTGGGCCTGCTCAGCCAGATCGCGGTGATCGCGGCCCTGGTGCAGGTGCTGGAGATCATACTGCATCGCTTCTTCCCGGCGCTGTACAACTCGCTGGGTATTTTTCTGCCGCTGATCACGGTCAATTGCGCCATCCTCGGCGCCACGCTGTTCATGGTGCAGCGTGATTACAACGTGGTGGAAAGCGTGGCTTACGGCATGGGCGCCGGCTTCGGCTGGGCCCTGGCCATCGTCGCGATGGCGGGCCTGCGGGAGAAGATGCGTTACAGCGACATTCCGGCCGGCTTGCAGGGGCTGGGCATCGCCTTCATCACGGCAGGACTGCTGTCGTTGGGCTTCATGGGAATCGCAGGGATCAAGATCTGATGCTCGAGATCTTCTTAAGCGTATTGGTCTTTGCCGGCACGCTGACGGCGATCGCCGCGGTGATCCTTTGGGTCATCGCGCGCATGGTGCCGCAGGGCGACGTACACATCCTGGTCAACAACGAGCGCGACGTGGCCACGCCGACCGGCAAGAAGCTGCACAGCGCGCTGGCCGAGGCCGGCATTTTCGTGCCCTCGGCCTGCGGCGGCGGCGGCACCTGCGGACAGTGCCGCGTGAAAGTCCTCAAGGGCGGTGGCGAACTGTTGCCGACCGAGGCGGCCCTGATCACCAAGCGCGAGGCCCTCGAGGGCGAGCGACTGGCCTGCCAGGTGTCCGTGTTCCAGGACATGGAGGTGCGCGTTTCCGACGACGTGTTCGGTGTGAAGAAATGGGAATGCACCGTGCGCTCGAACCACAACGTCGCCACCTTCATCAAGGAACTGATCATGGAACTGCCGCCCGGCGAGGAGATAGATTTCAAGGCCGGTGGCTACGTGCAGCTGGAATGCCCGCCGCACAGCCTGAAGTACTCGGACTTCGACATCGACGAGGAATACCGGGGCGATTGGGAGCGCTACGGCCTGTTCGAACTCGAATCCCACGTGAAGGAAGCGACCACGCGCGCCTACTCGATGGCCAGCTACCCCGAGGAGAACGATATCATCCTCCTCAACGTGCGCATCGCCACGCCGCCGCCGGACAAGTACGGGAAAGTGCCACCCGGCATCATGTCCTCCTTCATCTTCAACCTCAAGCCGGGCGACACCATCGTGGCCTCGGGGCCCTACGGCGAGTTTTTTGCCCGGGAGACCGGCAACGAGATGGTGTTCAAAGGCGGCGGCGCCGGCATGGCGCCGATGCGCTCGCATATCTACGACCAGCTGAAACGCCTGCACAGCAAGCGTCGCATGAGCTTCTGGTACGGTGCGCGCAGCCTGCGCGAAGCATTTTACGTCGAGGAGTTCGACGAGCTGGCGAAGCAGCACGAGAATTTCACCTGGCACCTGGCCCTTTCCGAGCCGCTGCCCGAGGACAACTGGACGGGCCCCGTGGGCTTCATCCACGAGGTGTTGTACGAACATTACCTCAAGGATCATCCCGCGCCCGAGGACTGCGAGTATTATCTGTGTGGACCGCCGCTGATGATCGCGGCCGTCACCCGCTTACTCGAAGACCTGGGCGTCGAAAAGGATAACGTGCTGTTCGACGACTTCGGAGACTGAACGGATGTCACTGTTTTTCGTCACACTGCTCGTCACCATCATATGCTGCCTGCTGATGGGCATTGGCCTGCTATTGAGCGGCAAGCCCCTGGAAGGCGGCTGCGGGAAAACCCCGCCGGGCCTGTCGCGCTGCGCGGGCTGCCCGAACCAGGGGCGCCACGAGCCAGGCCACGAGCATGACAAGTGCCCCAACCGAGGAGATCACTGATGCCGAGATCGATGCTAGTCAAGGACCACATGGTGACCGAGGTCGTGACCCTGCACCCGGACATGGAAATCCTGCGGGCCTCGCAGGTGCTGATCGGCAGCGACGTGTCCGGCGCGCCGGTGCTGGATCAGCATGGCCGCCTAGTCGGGGTACTGACCGAGCGCGACTGCCTGCGCGTCGTTCTGCACGCCGGCTACCATGGCCAGCCCGGCGGGTTGGTGCGCGATTACATGACCAAGGATCCCGTGGCGGTCACCCCCGAAGACACCGTCCTGGAACTGGCCGAGCGCTTCATCCAGGAAGGCTACCGCCGCTACCCGGTGGTCGACGGCGGGCGCCTGGTCGGCGTGATCAGCCGGCGCGACGTGATGCGGGCAATGGGGCACCATTATCCCGCGTAACCCACGCCACCCAGTCGGGTAGCGAATCGCCTTCGGCCCACTCGATCTCCCGCTCGGGATGCTCGAGCAACACGTGCTGCAGCAATTTCTTCGGGTGCCAGATGGTCGGCACCTGGCCCAGGTAGCTGCCCCACATGCTGAAGGTGGAGCCCGAGGCGATCAGCAGTTGGCTGCGCGACAGGCCGAGCATGTCACCCAGGCTCGAGCCGTAATCGACCCGCCGCACCGCCGGTAGCGCCAGGAGTTTCGCCAGTTCTTCGTCCCTGCCGTCCGAGTAGACCGCCGCGGGCAGTTCGCGGCCGGCCTGTGCCCGGACCGCTTGCAGTGCAGCGACGTACCAGTCCTGTGGGAGCAGGCTGTTATCGATTTCGAGCATGTCCTCGTAGCTGGGCTGCCGCACGAAATCGCCGCGTCGCACGTGGATCGCTATGGGCGCCGGCGCGGGCTCGGCCAGGGTCGCCAGGTGTTGCGGCCGGGCGATCTTCAGCAGTTCGCCGTAGACCAGTTCGTGGTCCGCCCGGAACGGCGCGAACTTGTCCTCCATGCCGCGGAACTCGACGACGGAGCCGGGCGGGGCGCCTGCCGCCAGCGCCTGCTTTTCCGGTATCCACCGGTTGCGGGCCAAACACCAGGGCTTGCGCCAGCCGGCGACGTAGCGCTCGTTCGGCGTGAACAGGTCGGAATAGGTGCGGTGGTCGTAGGGGTTGACGCGCCAGTTCTTGGGCTTGAACGACGCCTAGGTCGGCCAGACCATGCGCCAGCCGTGCCGTTCCGCCGCCGCCAGGCAGCGCGCCCAGGTGAACATCAGGTTGCCGAGGCCATTGCCGCCGATACGAATGAACAGCAGGTCGGTCTTCGACAGCCGGGGGAAGGCGTAAGTCGGCGTTTTCTTGCCTTGTTTCATCGAACTCAGGCCTGGCTCAGGTTGGGCTCAGGTTGGGCTCAGGCCCGCCTTCGGGCCATAGCGGCGCACCAGCGCGTTCTCCAGCAGGGAGTATACGGCCGGCACCACCACCAGCGTCAGCAGGGTCGAGCTGATCATGCCGCCGATGACCGCGACGGCCAGCGGCCCGTTGGTGTCGGCGCCGGCGCTGTAGCCCAGCGCCGCCGGCGTCAGTGCGAGCACCACGGTCGCCGAGGTCATCAGCACCGGCCGCAGCCGGATCGGGCAGGCCTCGCGCAGCGCCTCGTCGACGCCCCGGCCCTGGCGCCGCAACTGGTTGGTCAAGTCGACCAGCAATATCGAGTTCTTGGCCACCAGCCCGATCAGCAGCACCATGCCGATCATCGAGAACATGTTCAGCGTGTGCCCGGTCAGCCACAGCAGGAACAGGCCGCCGACGATGGCCAGCGGCTGGGCGGTCATCACGATCAGCGGCTGCAGCAGGGAGTTGAACTGGCTGGCCAGCACCATGTAGACCAGCACTGTGGCCAGCGTGAAGGCGAAACTGATGTAGGTGGCCGTCTTGTCGAATTCGCGCGCCTGGCCCTTGAGGCTGATGCCGTAACCCAGCGGCAGGAGGTCGGCGGCTTCCCGGTTGACGATGCCGATCGCGTCCGCCAGCGGCAGCGTCGGCGAACCATAGAAATTCGCCGCGTAGCGCAGGTCATAACGGCTGATCACGGCCGGCCCGACGGTCTCCTGGATGTCCGCCAGCGCGTCGAGCCTGACCAGGTCTCCAGTTTCGCTGCGCAGGAAGATTTTACGCAGGTCGGCCGGCACCGCGAGCTGTCCGTCGCGGGCTTTCACGCGAACGTCGTAGCGCTCGCCGTCACCGGGGTCGTCGTTGTACTTGGCGACGTCGAAGCCGCCGGCCAGCATGTTGACGGCAAAGGCGACATCCGCGGCCGACAGGCCCAGTTCGGCTGCCGCGACGCGGTCCACCTGCAGGCGCACCTGCGGCAAATTGAGATCGAGGTCCATGTCGAGCCGACCGACGCCCTCGATCGCGGACAGCCGCCGGTACAGCTCCTCGCTGAGCCGCGAAACCTCCCCCAGTTCCGGGCCGGTCAGCGCAAACTGCAGCGGCTCGCCGCGCTGGCCGCCGACCGGCGAAGGCAGCGCGGCGAAGGCCCGGATGCCCGGGATGTCGGCCAGGTCTCGGCGCACGTCGAAATGCCGAAAACCTGCAGCCACATGCCTCCGCTGGAAGAGGCGCCCAGCATTCCACCGCCGCCCAGCATTCCACTGTTAGCCACGATGTACGGCTTCAGCCTGCATGCCGGCACGGTGTGCGAAGCGCATCAACGCAGCAAGCTGGAACGGCTGTGCCGCTATATCACCCGTCCGCCGGTCG
>Ga0105090_10002515_pt1 | contig 10225 bp, 9 predicted proteins | sample PPLLak3March2015_FD_79110 | JGI IMG/M metagenome (GOLD analysis project Ga0105090, IMG submission 79110) | Freshwater sediment microbial communities from Prairie Pothole Lake near Jamestown, North Dakota, USA - PPLs Lake P7 Core (1) Depth... | ecosystem: Environmental > Aquatic > Freshwater >... | reverse complement strand
GGGTGTGTCGACTCAATGCAGCGCACGGTAGATCTCCTCGGCCAGTTCCTTCGAGATGCCTTCCACGCTCGCGAGATCGTCGACGCCCGCGCTGGCGACGCCGCGCAGGCCGCCGAAACGCTGCAACAGCCGCGCGCGCTTGCGCGGGCCGACGCCGGCGATGTCCTCGAGCCGGCTGCCGCCGGTGCGCACGCTGGCCCGGCGCGCGCGCATGCCCGTGATGGCGAAGCGGTGCGCCTCGTCGCGGATCTGCGCCACCAGCATCAGCGCCGCCGAATCGTGGCCGAGATAGACCTTCTCGCGGCCATCGGCGAAGACCAGTTCCTCGAGCCCGACCTTGCGGCCGTGACCCTTCTCGACGCCGACGATCAGCGACACGTCCAGCCCCAGCTCGTCGAACACCTCGCGCGCCATCGATACCTGGCCACGCCCCCCGTCGACGAGCACCAGGTCGGGCAGCCTGGCCAGGCCGCGGCGGGGCCTGGCGGCGGCATCGGGGTCGGCGTCACCTCGGTCAGCCGGCACGCGGTCGGCCTTGCCGGCCGTGTCCGTTGCGGTGTCGGCCTTGCCGGCCGTGTCCGTTGCGGTGTCGGCCTTGCCGGCCGCCACGGCCTCCGCCAGCCGCGCGTAGCGGCGCATCAGCACCTGGCGCATCGCCGCGTAGTCGTCGCCGCCGGTCACGCCTTCGATATTGAAGCGGCGGTACTGCGCACTCTGCATCTGGTGGCCCTCGTACACCACGCACGAGGCCTGCGTCGCTTCACCTGCGGTGTGGCTGATATCGAAGCACTCGATGCGCAGCGTCGCCGGGTCGGCGATGTCGAGGTCCAGCGCCTCGACCAGCGCCCGCGTGCGCTGCTGTTGCGATCCTTCTTCGGCGAGCAGTCGCGCCAGCGCCAGCTCGGCGCCCTTGGCCGCCATTTCCAGCCAGATCCGGCGCTGCTCGCGCGGCTGGTGCTGGGCGCGCACGCGCACACCCGAAGCCTCGCTCAAGGCATCGATGAGCGCGCTGTCGACGGCGTGGCTGGTCACCAGCTGCGGCGGCACCGGCTGACCGATGTAGTGCTGGGCGATGAAGGCTTCCAGCACCGCCACCTCGGGCGTTTGGCTAGCCTCGACGCCGACCCGGCCGTCGTCGATGCGCGCCTCGGCATCTTCGGCGCTCATCGCGGCACCTTCGTCGACATGGCTCGGAAAATAGGCGCGGTCGCCCAGGTGCCGGCTGCCGCGCACCATCGCCAGGTTGACGCAGGCGCGGCCGCCGGCCACCTTGGCGGCCAGGATGTCGACGTCCTTGTCGCTGGCCGACAGGCTGCTGACCTCCACCGCCTGCTGGTGCAGAACACGCGACAGCGAGCCGATGCGGTCGCGCAGCTCGGCCGCCTTCTCGAATTCCAGCGCCTCGGCCCAGCTCATCATCTGCGCCTGCAGGTCGTCGATGACCGCCTGCGTCTCGCCGAGCAGGAATCGTTCGGCGTCGCGCACGTCGCGGGCGTAGTCCTCGGCGCTGACCAGGCCGACGCAGGGCCCCGTGCAACGCTGGATCTGGTACAGCAGGCAAGGCCGCGAGCGGTGCTTGAACACCGTGTCCTCGCAGGTCCTCAGCCGGAAGACCCTCTGCATCAGCTGGATCGTCTCCTTCACCGCCCAGGCATTGGGGTAGGGGCCGAAATAACGGTGCCTGCGGTCGACGGCGCCGCGGAAGTAGGACATGCGCGGGAAGCGTGTCGCCGGCGGTGCGCCGGCCTCGGCCGCGCGCGTGCCGGTGATCTTCAGGTAGGGGTAGCTCTTGTCGTCGCGGAACAGGATGTTGAAGCGCGGCGCCAGCGTCTTGATGAGGTTGTTCTCCAGCAGCAGGGCCTCGGCCTCGCTGCGCACGACCGTGGTTTCCAACCGCGCGATGCGGCCCACCATGTGGCCGATGCGGGTGCCGTCGTGGTCCTTGTGCAGATAGCTCGAGACACGCTTCTTCAGGTTGCGCGCCTTGCCGACGTAGAGCACCTGGCCCTGGGCGTCGAACCAGCGGTACACGCCGGGTAGCCCAGGCAGCGCCGCCACCTCGGCCAGCAGCCGCTCGCGCAGCGCCGCCGCGTCGGCGGTTGCTGGGTTGGGTTCGGGCCCGGGGTCGGGTGCATCGGCCGTCTTGTCCATCGGGCGTGATTCTGACCGCCTTCGATAATCGGACCATGCGACCTCGGCGCTGGGACCTGTTCTGCCGCGTCGTCGACAACTTCGGCGACGCGGGCGTGTGCTGGCGCCTGGCGCGCGACCTGGCGGCGAGAGGCGCACGGGTGCGCCTGGCCATCGACGACGCCTCGCCGCTGGCCTGGATGGCACCGGCTGGGGCACCCGGCGTCGAGGTCCTGCCCTGGCCGGGCCCGGCCGAGCCGGCCGAGGTCGTGATCGAGGCCTTCGGCTGCGACCCGCCGCCGGACTTCGTCGCCGCGATGGCGCGGCGGCAGCCGGCGCCGGTCTGGATCAATCTCGAATACCTCAGCGCCGAGGCCTATGTCGAGCGCTCGCACGGGCTGCCGTCGCCGCAGCTCAACGGCCTCACCAAGTGGTTCTACTACCCGGGCTTCACGCCCCGCACCGGGGGCCTGCTGCGCGAGCCGGACCTGATGGCCCGGCGGGCGAGCTTCGACCGCAAGGCCTGGCTGGCGCGACACGGCATCGCGCCGCTGCCGGGCGAGCGGATCGTGAGCCTGTTCTGCTACGACAACCCTGCCCTGCCGGCGCTGCTGGCCACGCTGGCGCAGAAGCCGACGCTGCTGCTGCTGACCCCCGGCCCTGCGCAGCGCCAGGTCCACAGTGCGCCACCGGGCTTGCGCCTGCTGCGTCTGCCCTGGCTCAGCCAGGACGAATTCGACCACCTGCTGTGGGCCTGCGACCTCAACTTCGTGCGCGGCGAGGACTCGCTGGTGCGCGCCCTCTGGGCCGGCCTGCCCTTCGTCTGGCAGGCATACCCGCAATTCGACGGCGCTCACCGGGCCAAGCTGGAGGCCCTGCTGGACTGCTGGGAAGCGCCGCCGGACGTCGCCGCCCTGTGGCGGGCCTGGAACGGCGGTGCGCCTGCCAGCCCGCCCGATGGCTGGCCGCCGTTGCCGGCGCTGGCGACATGGTGCACAGCGGTGCGGGCCTGGCGCCGTGGGCTGCTCGCGCAGCCCGACCTGTGCGGCGCGCTGACCGCCTTCGCATCCGGGAAAGCCCGCACTTCCTGCTAGAATTGCAGGCTTTGCGCGAAACGCGCTCACCCGCTGCGGCACCGGCTCCAGGCTGCCGGCCGCGGGTCCACATACCCCACGGAATCAGCCATGAAACTCGCTCAGGAAATTCGCGCCGGCAACGTCATCATGCAGGGCAAGGACCCGATGGTCGTGCTGAAGACGGAATACAGCCGCGGCGGCCGCGGTGCCGCCACCGTGCGCATGAAGATGAAGAGCCTGCTCAGCGGCTTTGGCGCCGAGACGGTCTTCAAGGCCGACGACAAGATGGACCAGATCGTGCTCGACAAGAAGGAGTGCACCTACTCCTACTTCGCCGACCCGATGTACGCCTTCATGGACCACGAATACAACCAGTTCGAGGTCGAGGCCGAGAATATGGGCGACGCCATCAACTACCTCGAGGACAACATGCCCGTCGAGGTGGTGTTCTACGAAGGCAAGGCAATCTCGGTCGAACTGCCGACCACCGTGGTGCGCGAGATCGTCACCGAACCCGCCGTCAAGGGCGACACTTCGGGCAAGGTCATGAAGCCGGCCAAGCTGGTGGGCACCGGTTTCGAGATCAGCGTACCGCTGTTCGTCGAGAACGGCGACAAGGTCGAGATCGATACGCGCACGCACGAATACAAGCGGCGCGTCTGAAGCTGCCGGCCGGCGCCACCAAGGGCACCCCGGCGGGTGCCCTTCTCTTTTGTGGGCATCATCGCAGGCCATGGCCTTCGACTTCGACGCTGCCGTCAGCGCACCCTTCCGCATGCAGCCCGGCCTGCGCCGGCTGGCGGCGGGCAGCCCGCAGCTCACGCCGCTGGAACCCGGCTCGCGTCACCAGCGCGAGAAGCTCGCGGTGCTGTCGGCGTTCTGGACGCAGGCGCTGCTGGTGCGGCCGGGCTTCGACGCCGGCCCGTCCCTGGCGGCGCTGTGCCTGCATGCCGCCGACGAGCACCCGGACGCCTGGGACTGGGATGGTGCCCGCGCGCTCGCCCTTCGGCTCGGCACCGCGGTCGGCGTGGACGGCAGGATCGAACAGACCGCACCCGGGCGCTTTTTCCTGGGCGACGAGGTGTCGCGCTGCCTGCGGGGGCTGCCTGCGGCCTGGCGCCTGGCTGGATTGCTGAGCCTGGCCTTTGCCGAGGACTTCGCGGTCGTCGACGGCAACGACGGCAGCATCCCTTGGCTGGCCGTCGCCTTGCCCAGCCACTGGGCGCCGGAAGACAAGGTCGGCCGCCACTTCGCCGAGGTACACGCCCCGGTGGCCGACGGGGAGTTGCTGCGCAAGGCCGGTGATGCGCTGCTGCGGCTGGTCAGTGGCGGCGACCGCTGGGAACGCTTCGTCTGGAACGTCACCGATCAACCGCGGCTGCACGCGCATCCGACCCGTGTCGACCGCGAGCGCTGGCTGCACACCGCCGTGGCCGACGCCTGGTGGCGCACCGAACGGCAGACCTTCCTGCCGCTGCCGCAACGCCGGCAGGCGGTGTTCACGATCCACGTCGAGGTGCAGCGCCTGGCCGCCGCCATCGATACGCCGGCGCGCGCCGCGGCGCTGCACGCCGCGATCTCATCGATGAGTGCAGCCGTGCTCGCCTACCGCGGCCTGACGACCGTGCGCGCGCCATTGCTGGACTGGCTCGCGGCACGTTCGTGGTGAGGACGCATCCCGTCACGCCGGCGCGCATCGAATTCGGCAGCGGCGCGGACGATCCCCCGCGTGCACCGGACTTCGACGACCTCTACCACCCGCGGGTCGGCGCCGCGGCACAGGCCGAGCACGTCTTCCTGCGCGGCAACGGCCTGCCGGAGCGCTGGGCCGGGCGAACGCATTTCACGATCCTGGAGACCGGCTTCGGCCTGGGCAACAATTTCCTCGCCACCTGGGCGGCCTGGCGGCGCGACCCGGCGCGCTGCGGACGGCTGCACTTCGTCTCGATCGAAAGCCATCCGCCGCGGCGCGACGATCTGGCGCGGGCCCACGCCGCATCGCCCTGGCCCGAACTGGCGGCGCAGCTGGTGCAGGCCTGGCCACCGCTGGTGCCGAACCTGCATCCGGTCGACTTCGAAGCGGGCCGCGTGCAACTGCTGCTGGCGCTCGGCGACGTCGCCGGATTGCTGCCCGCGCTGCAGGTGGCCGCCGACGCCTTCTTCCTCGATGGCTTTGCGCCGGCGCGCAACCCGGCGATGTGGGCCCCGCGACTGCTGAGAACCTGCGGCCGCAAGGCCGCACCCGGTGCCACCGCGGCCACCTGGAGCGTGGCCCAGGCCGTGCGTGCCGGTCTCGGCGCCGGCGGCTTCGACGTGCGGCTGGCCGCAGGCATCGGCGGCAAGCGCAGGATCACGGTGGGGAAGTGGGCACCGCAATTCGTGCCGCGCGGTCCGGCACCGCCCGCAGCGCCGCCGGGTCGCGACGCGATCGTCGTCGGCGCCGGGCTGGCCGGGGCGGCCGTCGCTGCGGCGCTGGCGCGTTTGGGACGGGCGGTCACGGTACTCGACCGTCACCCCGAGCCCGCTGCCGAAGCATCGGGCAATCCGGCTGGCCTCTTCCACGGCACCGTCAACGACGACGACGGCACCCATGCACGTCTGTTTCGCGCCGCAGCGCTGGTGGCGCAGCGTGAATACGGGGCCGCCATCGGCCTCGGCGTGCCCGGCTGCGCCGACGGCCTGCTGCGGCTGGAAATGCGGCCCGGGGGGGTGGATGCGATGTGCACCGCGCTGTCGCGGCTGGGCCTGCCGGCCGACTATGTGCAGGCGCTGGATGCAGGAGCCGCGTCACGGCGTGCCGGCGTCGAACTGCCCGAAGGGGCATGGTTCTATCCGGGTGGGGGCTGGATCGCGCCCGCCGCCTGGGTGCGCCTGGCCCTGGCCACGCCGGGCGTGCGCTTCGTCGGCGGCACGACGATCGCAGCGCTGAGCCGTCAGGGTGGCGACTGGGCGCTGCACGACAGCTTCGGGCGCGCGGTCGCGCGGGCGCCGGTGCTGGTGCTGGCCAACGCCGGAGAGGCAGCACGACTGCTGGCCCCGCTGGGTGCACCGCCCTGGCCGCTGGAGCACAGCCGCGGCCAGGTCACGTGGTGGAAGCCGTTGCAGCCACTGCCACTGCGACTGCCGGTGGCGGGTGACGGCTATGCGCTGCCACTGCCCGACGGCGGTGTGTTGTGCGGCGCCACGCGCGGTGACGGCAAACCGGGCGAACACGGCGCCCCGCGGCCGGCCGACCACCGGCACAACCTGAAGCGCCTGGAGCGCCTCACCGGGCTGCCGGCGCCGCTGGACACCGGCACGCTGTCTGGCCGCGTCGGCTGGCGCCTGCACGCCAGCGACCGGCTGCCGATCGCCGGCGCCCTGCCCCGGCCGGTCGACCGCATGGCGCCAGGCCAGCGGCTCGACCAGGCGCGGCTGCTGCCGCGCGAGACCGGGCTTTTTGTATTGACGGCGCTGGGTGCGCGGGGCCTGACGCTGGCTCCGCTGCTGGGGCGGCTGGTGGCGGCGATGGCCACGGCCACGCCGTGGCCGCTGGAGCAGGACCTGGTCGATGCCGTCGACCCCGGGCGTTGGATCGTGCGCGGCGCGCGGGCTGCGGCCGGGGCGCGCAGCGAGCCTGGGCGTCAGCCGGGCTGAACCGGTTCCGCCGGGGGCTCCGCCTCGTCGGGTTCGTCGGCCATGGGCGGCAGCCCGGCGGCCTTGCGGGCGGCCTTTTCCTTGTCCTTCTCTTCCTTCTTTTTCTTCTTGGCCAGCTCGCGTTGACGTTTCTCGAACGAGTAGTTGGGTTTTGCCAAAGCGGGTCCTTGGGTGACTGAACGGGCCCCCGATTAGAACACCAGCGTCCGCACGCCCAGGGGCGTGCCGAGCAGGCAGACGCTGGCGCGGTGGCGGGCGAAGATGCCCACCGTGACGACGCCGGGCCACTGGTTGATCTCGTCCTCGAGCGCGGGCGGGTCGGCGATCGCCAGGCCACGAACATCGAGCAGCGGGTGGCCGTTGTCGGTGATGACGCCTTCGCGCAGCGTCGCCGTGGCGCCCAGTGCCGCGAAGCGCCGCACCACCTGGGGTGCGGCCATGGCGATCACCTCCACCGGCAGCGGATAGCGGCCGAGCTGGTCGACGAGCTTGGTTTCGTCGGCGATGCAGACGATACGCTGCGCCAGATCGGCAACGATCTTCTCGCGCGTGAGCGCCGCACCACCGCCCTTGATCATGCAGCCGCGGCGGTCGATCTCGTCGGCACCGTCGATATACACCGCCAGCCGCTCGACCTCGGTGGCTTCCAGGACGGGGATGCCATGGCGGCGCAGCCGCTCGGTGCTGGCCAGCGAACTCGACACCGCCCCGGGGAAAAGATGCCTCATCGTTGCCAGCGCATCGATGAAGTGGTTGACCGTGGAGCCGGTGCCGACCCCCAAGACCTCCCCCGGCACGACATGGGTCAGCGCGGCGTGGCCGACGAGGGCCTTGAGTTCGTCCTGAGTCATTGCCGGAGATTATCCGGGGCCGGCGGGCTGAGACAATCGCGCCATGCCGATCGTGCCGTACGCCCTCACCCGCCCCTTCCTTTTTGGCCTCGACCCGGAACGCGCCCACGACCTGACGATCGCGGCCCTCGCCCGCCTGCAGAATTCGCCGGCGCAATGTGTCTGGCAACAGGCACGCATCGACGACCCGGTGACGTTGGCGGGGCTGAAGTTCCCCAACCGCGTCGGCCTGGCCGCCGGCCTGGACAAGAACGGCGAGTGCATCGACGGCCTGGGCGCGATGGGTTTCGGTTTCATCGAGGTCGGCACGGTGACGCCTCTGGCGCAGCCGGGCAACCCCAAGCCGAGGATGTTCCGCCTGCCGCCGGCGCAGGCACTGATCAACCGGCTGGGCTTCAACAACCAGGGCCTGGCGGCCTTCGTCGCCCATGTCAAGCAGGCCCGCAGCTTCCGCGCCGGCGGCGGCCTCGTCGGGCTGAATATCGGCAAGAACGCAGCGACGCCGATCGAACGCGCGGTCTACGACTACCTGCTGTGCCTGGATGGCGTCTACCCGCACGCCGACTATGTGGCCGTCAATGTCTCCAGTCCCAATACGCGGGACCTGCGCACGCTGCAGGGCGACGCGGCGCTCGACGCCCTGCTGTCGGCGCTGCAGACGCAGCGGCAGAAGCTGGCACGCCAGCATCGGCGCACGGTGCCGATCTTCGTGAAGATCGCGCCCGACCTCGACGAGGCGCAGGTCGGAGTCATCGCCGCGACGCTGAGGAAGAACGGCATCGACGGCGTCATCGCCACCAACACCACGATCGACCGCAGCGCGGTGCAGGGCCTGGCGCACGCCGACGAGGCCGGCGGGCTGAGCGGCAGGCCGGTATTCGAGGCCAGCAACCGCATCATTCGGCTGCTGCGGGCGGCACTGGGGCCGGGGTTCCCGATCATCGGCGTCGGCGGGGTGATGACCGGTGCCGACGCCCGCGCCAAGATCGCGGCTGGCGCCGACCTGGTGCAGATCTACACCGGACTGATCTACCGCGGGCCGACGCTGGTGACCGAGGCGGCGCGCGCGATGCAGCGCCGCTGAATCCGCGCCGGGCGCCACCCTGCCTTCACGCGTGGGCGAGCAGGAACTCCACGATGCCCGGATTGACGAGCGCCGGGTGCGTCACCGGCGCCATGTGGCCCAGCCCCGGCAGCACCCGCAGTGTGGCCAGTGGCAGCGTGCGTTCCAGCATCGGCAGGAGTTCCCCCACCGAAGGCGGCGACCGCTCGCCACCCAGCAGGAGCGTCGGCACTTGCAGGGCCGCCAGCGTGTTCAGCGACCAGGGCTCCGCGAAGATGGCCTCGGTCCACAGGCGGATCGGCCGCATCGATTCGGCCACGGGGGCGCGGCGCGCCTCGGGCATGGCGGCCCAGGTTCCCGTCCCCATCCAGTAGTCGATGAAGCCCTGGGCGGCAGCGGCCAGGTCGCCACGATCGACCTGGTCGGCCGCGGCAGCCGCCGTGCTGGCGATGGCCGCGGCCGCCGGGTGGCCGGGCTGATGCTGGTTCAGCAATGGGAACAGCGTCGGTTCGAACAGCACCAGCGCCGACACCCGCTGCGGCATGGCCAGCGCGATGTGCAGCGCCAGCGCGCCGCCGTACGAGTGGCCGACGAGGGCGAAGGCGTCGTCGACGCCGTCCAGCAGCGGTGCCAACGCGGCCCGTTCATGCGCCATGCGTGCGCCAGCAGCCAGCGGCCAGGGTGCACTGCGGCCGGCGCCAAGCAGGTCAGGGGCCAGCACCCGGCGCTGCGGCGCCAGCACGTCCATCAAGGCCCGCCACTGGCCGGAGGTGCTGGCGTTGGAGTGCAGGCACAGCACCACGGGGCCGCGGCCGGATTCACGGACATGGGTCTGCATGGCGACAGTATGCAGGCGACGGCACCCACCGTGCTGCAGACCGCCGCCAGCGCACGAACACGGCCGGCGGGCCGTCGATCCCGCGCCGGAGTGCAGCCCTCAATCGCCCCGGACCACGCCTTCTCGCCGCGGGTCGGCGCCGCCGAACCAGCCGTCCGGAGCGCGCTGGATGGCCTGCAGGCCGCTGGTCAGTTCGGTCTCGACCACCTCGTGCCCGCGCTCGCGCAAGGCCTGCGCGGTGGCTGCCGGAAAGCGCCCGGCCTCGAGCACCGTGGGCCCGTTGAAGCTGCCAAAGTTGGGCAGGTCGATCGCGCGCTGCGCGTCCAGGCCCCACTGCAGCGTGCCGAGCAGCGTCTTGGCGGTGTAGTGGATGATCGCCGGCCCGCCGGGGGAGCCCAGCGTCATCAGCAGGCGGCCGCTGCCGGCGTCGAAGACCAGCGTCGGGCTCATGCTCGAGCGCGGGCGCTTGCCCGGCTGCACCCGGTTGGCCACCAGCCGGCCCTCGGCGTCGGTGGGGGCCAGCGCGAAGTCGGTCATCTGGTTGTTGAGCAGCCAACCGCCGGGCAGTCCGCTGCCGCCGTCGGTCATCAGTCGGGCACCGAAGGCGGCTTCGATGGTCGTCGTCATCGCC
>Ga0105090_10002514_pt1 | contig 10227 bp, 7 predicted proteins | sample PPLLak3March2015_FD_79110 | JGI IMG/M metagenome (GOLD analysis project Ga0105090, IMG submission 79110) | Freshwater sediment microbial communities from Prairie Pothole Lake near Jamestown, North Dakota, USA - PPLs Lake P7 Core (1) Depth... | ecosystem: Environmental > Aquatic > Freshwater >... | reverse complement strand
CATGAGGTTTTCAAGAAGCTCGGCAACCTGGGCCTGCTCGGACTGACCAAACCGGAAGCCTTCGGCGGCGCCGGCCTCGACTATTCCTACGCCATGGCCATGGCCGAGGGGCTGGGCCATATCGACTGTGGCGGCGTGCCCATGGCCATCGGGGTGCAGACCGACATGTGCACGCCCGCTTTGGCGCGCTTCGGCAGTGATGAGCTGCGCCGCGAGTTCCTGGCCCCGGTGATTGCCGGCGACGCGGTGGGCTGCATCGGCGTCTCCGAGCCCGGCGCGGGCAGCGATGTGTCGGCCATCAAGAGCGTGGCACGCAAGGACGGCGACGACTACGTGATCACCGGCCAGAAAATGTGGATCACCAACAGCCTGCAGGCCGACTGGATGTGCATGCTGGTCAACACCGGCGAAGGGTCGAGCGCAGCGGGCAACAATCCCCACAAGAACAAGAGCCTGGTGATGGTGCCGATGCGCGATGGCCCGAATGGCAAGCTGACGAAGGGCATCGAGGTCGCGCAGAAGATCCGCAAGATCGGTATGAACTCGTCGGACACCGGCCTGATCTATTTCGACGAGGTGCGCGTGCCGCAGCGCTACCGCATCGGCGACGAAGGCCAGGGCTTCATCTACCAGATGCAGCAGTTCCAGGAGGAGCGCCTGTGGGCGGCGGCCAGTTGCCTGCAATCCCTGAGCAACTGCATCGTCTGGACCATCGAATGGGCGCAGGAACGCAAGCTGTTCGGCGCCACGCTGGCCGACCAGCAGTGGGTGCAGTTCAAGCTGGCGGAGATGAAAACAGAGGTGGAAAGCTTGCGCGCGCTGACCTACCGCGCCGGCGAACTCTATGTTCAGGGCCAGGACGTGACCGAGCTGGCCTCCATGGCCAAGCTGAAAGCCGGGCGACTGAACCGCATCGTGCCCGACACCTGCCTGCAGTTCTGGGGCGGCATGGGCTTCACCTGGGAAAACAAAGTCTCGCGCATGTACCGGGACGGACGCCTGGGCTCGATTGGCGGCGGCGCGGACGAGGTGATGCTGGGCATCCTGGCGCGCATCATGGGCGTGGCGAAACGGCCGGCGGCGCGTTGAGCGGTCTGCACGACAATCGATCCATGCCCAGACAAGTTGCCCCCATCACCGAGTTCGAGCCCGAGTTCATCACCGGCCTGAAGGCCATCTTCGAGGAAAAGATCGTCTTCAACCAGGTGCTCGGCCTGAAGATCACCAGCCTCACGCCCACGAAGGTGACCGCGCGCATCGACATGCGCCCTGAACTGGTGGGCCACTACAGCTTCAACCGCGTGCATGGCGGCGTGATCAGCGCCGGGCTGGACGCCATGGGCGGCCTGGCCGTGATGGCGGCCATTGGCGCGCGCCACATGGACGAGTCGCCGTTGCAGCGGCTGCACCGTTTCGCCAAGCTCGGCACCATCGACCTGCGCATCGACTACCTGCGCCCGGGCATCAGCGAGTATTTCGAGCTGCGCGCCGAGGTGATGCGCCTGGGCTCCCGGGTGGCGTCGACCCGCATGGAGTTCCTGGCAGCCGACGGCAAGCTGCTGTCGACCGGAGCTGGCGCTTACATCGTGTCTTGAATGCTGCAATTAAAATAGCAAAAGAAGACCGGGCGACGCTGGGGAATGGCCAATTTCGCATAAAAAAACCGCCCGGAGGCGGTTTTTCTGAGGCCCAGGGGCGCAAGCCTTACTTGATCATCATGTATTCCGAAGTCACCTTCCAGCGCGTGTCCTGCAGCTGCGACAGGCGCGTGGCGTTGCTGCCCAGGCGTTTGGTCGGCGTGAAAGTCTGCTCTGCGCTGCCGAAGATGTCCGGCGGGATGGTCATGGTGTCCATCGCCTTGATGAAGCTGTCGGTGCTCAGATTGGGGCCGGCCTTCTGGGCGGCGCGCAGGAAGGAGTCCACCGCCAGGTAGCCATAGACGGAAAACACGGTCGGGTCTTCATTGAACTTGGTCTTGTACTTGTTGGCCCAGAAGCGGATCGGTTGCGAAGGCTCATCCGTGTAAGGGTTCTGCACGGTCATCGTGGCGTACAGGCCATCCATCGCCTTGCCGCCGAGCTTGTGGATCAGGTCGGTGTAGGCGGCGCTGGAGCCCAGGAACACCGGGTTGAAACCGGTCTTGCGCGACTCGCCGATGGCGCCGATGGTCTCGCGGATGATGGTGCCCAGCACGACCATGTCGCAACCGGATGATTTCATCTTCGCGACTTGCGACGAGAAGTCGGTGGCGCCGCGCTTGTAGCTGGTCTTCTCGGTCATCGTCATGCCGATGTCCTTCAGGCCCTCCTCGGCGCCGCGCATGACTTCCAGGCCAAATTCGTCGTCCTGGTACATCGTGCAGACTTTCTTGGCGCCCTTCTCCTTGACAAGCTTGGGCGTGGCCAGGCGCATCTGGTCAAAGTAGGTGGCAGCAAAGGAATACTTGAGCCGGTTGAACGGGTCGTACATTTCGCGCGCGGCCGTCACCGGGAAGAAGTTGATGATGTGCTTGTCGAACAGCACCGGGAACGTGGCCAGGTTCTGCGCGGTGCCGATGTGGCCGACCATCGTGAAGATCTTGTCCTGGTTCACCAGCTTCTGGGCCGCCAGCACCGCCTTCTTAGGGTCGTAGGCCGAGTCTTCCACCTTCAGCACGATCTTGCGGCCATGGATGCCGCCCTGCTCGTTGACTTCGTCCACGCGCAGCATCATGCCCAGGCGCACCTGCTTGCCAAAGCCGGCGATGGGGCCGGAAAGGTCCTGGATGGAGCCGAGCGTGATTTCGGTCTTGGACACGCCCTGGTTGGAGTTCTGGGCCTGGGCCAGGCCGCCGGCCAGTGCCATGGCCGCGAGGGCCGCTACGGGTCTGAATTTCATGGTGTCTTGTCTCCTGTGAATGAATGTCCGTGGTTATAGACTGCTGCACGTCGCCGCGAACCCGCACTTTCCCTAGTGCGGGCCGGCGAACCGCGTCCGTGCTTACTTGAAGTAGTCGGACACGATCTTCCACTTGCCGTCCTGCAACTGGGAAAGGCGCGAGGCGTCGCTGCCCAGGTGCTTGGTGGGGGTGAATTTCTGCTCGGGGGTACCGAAGATGTCCGGCGGCACGGTCATGGTGTCCATGGCCTTGACGAAGCTGTCGGTGTTCAGGCCGGGGCCAGTCTTCTGCGCAGCGCGGATGAACAGGTCCATGATGACGTAGCCGTAGGCGGAGAACACGGTCGGGTCTTCATTGAACTTGGTCTTGTACTTGTTGGCCCAGAAGCGCAGCGGCTGCGAGGCCTCGTCCAGGTAGGGGTTCTGCACGGTCATCGTCGCGTACATGCCATCCATGGCCTTGCCGCCGAGCTTGTGGATGAGGTCGGTATAGGCGGCCACGGAGCCCAGGAAAACCGGGTTGAAGCTGGTCTTGCGCGATTCGGCGATGGTGCCGATGGTCTCGCGGATGATGGTGCCCAGCACCACCATGTCGCAGCCCGCGCTCTTCATGCGCGCCACCTGGGAGGAGAAATCGGTGGCGCCGCGTTTGAACGAGGTTTTCTCCACCATTTCCATGTTGATTGTCTTCAAGCCGGCTTCAGCGCCGCGCAGCACTTCCAGGCCGAATTCGTCGTCCTGGTAGATGGCGCAGACTTTCTTGGCATTCTTTTCCTTGGCCATGCGCGGCACGGCGATGCGCATCTGGTCGTAGTAGGCGCTGAGCATGGCGAACTTGAGCGGGTTCAGCGGCTCGTACATCTCGCGCGCCGCCGTCAGGGGCATGAAGTTGACGATCTTTTTATCGAACTGCACCGGCATGGCTGCATTGTTCTGCGCCGTTCCGATATGGCCGGCCATGATGAAGATCTTGTCCTGGTTGACCAGCTTCTGCGCGGCCAGCACGGCTTTCTTGGGGTCGTACCCCGAGTCTTCGACCAGCAGCTTGATCTTGCGGCCGTGGATGCCGCCCTGCTCGTTGATTTCATCCACCCGCAATTGCAGGCCGTTGCGCGCCTGCTTGCCATAGCCGGCCAGCGGACCGGACAGGTCCTGAATGGTGCCGACCAGGATTTCGTCCTTGCTGACGCCCTGCTGGGCGACGGCCGGACTGGCAAGCGTCCACAGCGCGGCTGCGGTCAGCGCGGCGGGAATGAGCGCGTGGAACTTCGACAAGGTCTTTTTCATGAGGTCTCTCCTGCGGGGTTAACGATACATGGCTTCAATTTGCTCGGCGTACTTCTTCTCGACCAGCTTGCGTTTGAGCTTCATGGTCGGGGTGAGTTCCTCGTCTTCCGCCGTCAACTGGGTTTCCAGCAGGAAGAATTTCTTGATCTGCTCGACGCGGGCAAACTTCTTGTTAACGCCGTCGAGTACCTCCTGGATCAGCGCCTGCACCTCGGGCGACCGGGTCAGGCTGACATAGTTGGAGAAGGGCACGTCGTGGTCCTGGGCGTACTTCTCGACGTTTTCCTGGTCGATCATGATGATGACGGTCAGGTAAGGCCGCTTGTCGCCGATCACCACGGCATCCGTGACATAGGGCGAGAACTTCAGCTCGTTTTCCAGTTCGCTGGGCGTGATGTTCTTGCCGCCGGCCGTGATGATGATGTCCTTCATCCGGTCGGTGATCTTGAAGTAACCGTCCTCGTCCATCACCCCCACGTCGCCGGTGTGCAGCCAGCCGTCGGTATCGATGGTCTCGGCGGTTTTCTCGGGCTGGTTCAGGTAGCCCTTGAAGACGTTGGGGCCGCGCACCAGGATTTCGCCGGTCGCCGGATCGATGCGGACTTCGTTGAAGCCTGCGGCGGGCCCGATGGAGCCGGGCTTGATGCGCTCGGCCGGCACCCCGGTGGAGGCGCCGCAGGTTTCGGTCATGCCCCAGACCTCGAGCATGGGCACGCCCAAGGCGAGATACCACTTCACGAGCTCGGGTGAAATCGGCGCCGCGCCAGTCACCAGGAAGCGCGCCCGGTGAATGCCGATGAGCTTGCGCACATTGTTCAAGGCCAGCCAGCGCGCCAGGGTGAACTGCAGCTTGAGCCCGCCGCCCACTGGCTTGCCAGCCAGAACGAGATCCGCAATCCGCGTGCCCACGCCAATTGCCCAGCCATAGGCCAGCTGCTGCATGCGGCTGGCTTCCTTGAGCGTGATCATCACGCCGGAGTAGAACTTCTCCCACACCCGCGGCACGGCCGTGAACACCGTGGGCGCGATCTCGCGCACGTTCTCCGGCACGGTCTCGGGGTTCTCGACGAAATTGAGCTTGGCGCCGGTGTACATCGAGAAGTATTCGCCGCCCATGCGCTCCGCGATGTGGCACAGGGGAAGGAAGCACATGCATTCGTCGCTCTCGTTGCGCGAGATCAGCGTGTTGTAGCCATGCACGGTGTAGACCAGAGCGCCGTGGGTGTGCATCGCCCCCTTGGGCCGCCCGGTGGTGCCCGAGGTGTAGACCAGGATGGCCAGGTCGTCGGGCCGGCAGGCCCGGGCACGCTCCATCACCGCGCCGGGGTGTAGCGCGTTGTACTCGCGGCCCAGCGCACGCAGGGCGTCCAGGCCGATCACCCCCGGATCGTCGAGCTTGTGCAGGCCCTCCATGTCGAAGACCACGATCTTGCGCAGCAGCGGCAACTGCCCGCGCACCTCAAGGGCCTTGTCAAGTTGCTCGTCGTCTTCGACGAACAGGATCGTGGTGCGCGAGTCCTCGCACAGGTAGTGCACCTGGCTGGCAGCGTCGGTCGGGTAGATGCCGTTGGAGACACCGCCACAGCTCAGCACCGCCAGGTCGGCCAGCACCCAGTCAACCACGGTGTTGGCCAGGATCGACGCGGTCTCGTGGGGCTTGAAGCCCAGGCTCAGCAGTCCGCCGGCGATCTCGAGCACGGCGTCGCCGGTCTGGCGCCAGGTCGAGCTGCGCCAAATGCCCAGGTCTTTCTGGCGCATCCACACGTTCGGCCCGCGCTGCTCAACCGCGTTCCAGAACATTGCTGAAAGCGTGTCCCCCTTCACCACGATGTCGGTGCAGGGCTGGATGTGTGACAAGTCCCAAAGATTACTCATGGAAAAAGAGCCCCCACGCTTTTCACTGCGTGTAAATCGCTGCCCCCCAGGGGGACCTTCACTGGCTTGAGGCGGCTCGGCGCGGCGTTCATGATCATCTCCAGTTCTTCTTTTTTTTCCAGCGCCGCTCGTCGCGCATGCCGGTTTCCTTCAGGCCGAGGTAGAACTCCTTGATGTCGTCCTTCTCGCGCAGGTTAGCGCAGGTGTCTTCCATGACGATGCGGCCGTTTTCCAGCACATAGCCGTAGTCCGACGCGTTGAGCGCCATGTTGGCGTTCTGCTCGACCAGGAGGATAGTGGTGCCGCGCTCGCGGTTGATGCGCACCACGATCTCGAAGATCTCCTTGGTCAGCTTCGGGCTCAGGCCCAGACTGGGCTCGTCAAGCAGCATCAGGTCGGGGTTGGCCATCAGCGCACGCGAGATCGACAGCATCTGCTGCTGGCCGCCAGAGAGCAGGCCGGCATCTTGCGCACTGCGCTCCTTCAGGATGGGAAAGTAGCCATAGACCGCCTCCATGTCGCGCGCCACGCCGTCACGGTCCTTGCGGGTGTAGGCGCCCATCAGCAGGTTGTCGTGCACGCTGAGCAGGGCGAACACCTCGCGGCCCTCGGGCACATGGGACAGACCCTGCTGCACGATGAAGGCCGGGTCCCGCGCGGTGATGTCCTGGCCCTTGAACTCGATCGAGCCCTTGCGCGGGTCGATGATGCCCGAGATGGTCTTGAGGATGGTGGTCTTGCCGGCGCCGTTGGAGCCCAGTACCGTGGCCACTTCACTGCGGCGCACCTTGAGGCTCACGCCACGGATCGCCTTGATCGGTCCGTAGGCGCTCTCGACGTTGAGCAACTTCAGCACCGGCGCGTCTTCGGCGGGCAGGGTGGCGGGCGTGGCGCTCATGCAGGCCTCCGCAGCGAGGACACGTCGTCGATGGAGCCCAGGTAGGCCTCGATCACGCCCGGGTCGTTCTGCACCTCGCGCGGCGTGCCCATGGCCAGCACTTCGCCCTGGTTCATGGCCAGCACGCGATCCGACACCTTGGAGACCAGCGTCATGTCATGTTCCACCATCAGCACGGTGATGCCAAGGACATTCTTGATGTCGGCAATCCAGAAGGCCATGTCATCGGTTTCCTCCACGTTCAGGCCGGATGAAGGCTCGTCGAGCAACAGCAGTTTCGGCTCAGTGCAAAGCGCCCGGCCCATCTCCACGACCTTGCGTACGCCGTACGGCAGGCCGGCCACCAGCGAATCGCGGTGGTGTTGAAGGTCGAGGAAGTCGATGACGCGTTCGGCCTTTTCGCGCGCCTCCATCTCGGCGGCGCGCGTAGCGGGCGTGAAGAACACCTCGCTCCAGAAGCCAGTCTTGCGGTGCGTGTGGCGCCCGATCAGCAGGTTGTGCAGCACCGTGGCGTGCTCGAAAAGTTCGATGTTCTGGAAGGTGCGCGCAATGCCGAGGGAGGCAATCGCGTGCGGCGGCTGTTCGGTAAGCTTGAGCGTGCCCTGCGGTCCGAGGTAAGTGATCTCGCCGGCGGTGGGGGTGTAGATGCGGCTGATCAGGTTGAACACCGTGGTCTTGCCGGCGCCGTTGGGCCCGATCAGCGTGAACACCTCGCCGGGCTTCACGTCGAAGCTCACGTTGTTGACCGCCAGCACGCCGCCGAAGCGCACGCTGAGGTTCTGGGCTGAGAGAAGAATTTCTGTCATTTCAGCCTATCGGATTTCTGGAAGGATTTCTGCCGCTTGAACATGCCCTGCCGGTAGAAGGGGAACAACTGGATCCAGGCGCGCACCTTGAGCCAGCGGCCGTACAGGCCCATCGGCTCGAACAGCACGAAAGCCACCAGCACGACGCCATAGACCACGGCCTGCAGGCCGGGCGCCTGGCCGACCGCGGCGGGCAGGTAGTCCTTGGTCAGGGAAATCACCTGCGGCATCGTGATCAGGAAGATCGCGCCCAGGAAGGCCCCGTGCACCGAACCCAGCCCGCCGATCACCACCATCAGCAGCAGGTCGATCGACTGGATGATGTTGAACTGGTCAGGTGAGATGAATTGCAGCTTGTGGGCATAGAGCGCCCCGCCGACGCCGGCGAGCGCGGCTGACAGCGCGAACGACAGGGTCTTGTAGCGTGCCAGGTTGATGCCCATGCTCTGCGCCGAAATTTCCGAGTCGCGGATGGCGACGAAGGCGCGCCCGGTGGACGAGCGCAGCAGGTTCAGGATGCCCAGTGTGGCGAGCACCGCGATGAACAAGCAAAGGTAATAGAAGCCTTCGCCGCTGTCCACTTTCCAGCCGAAGAGGTCGGGCGCCTTGATGTGGATGCCGGCGTTGCCGCCGGTCACCGATTCCCAGCGCGCCAGCACTTCCTCGACGATGAAGCCGAAGGCCAGCGTGGCCATGCCCAGGTAGATGCCCTTGACCCGCAGCGCCGGCAGGCCGACCACCACCCCCACGGCCGCCGACAGGCCGGCGGCGCAGACCAGCGCCAGCGGGAAAGGCACGCCAGCGTTGGTCATCACCGCCTGGGTGTAGGCACCCACGCCGAGGAAGGCCGCGTGGCCCAGGGAGAACTGCCCGGTGAAGCCGGCCAGCAGCATCAGCCCGAGGCCCACGATGGCGTAGATCAGGATGAAGGTCATCTGGGCCAGCCAGTACTCAGCAAAAAGCCAGGGGGCCGCCACCAGCAGCAGCGCCAGCGCGCTGTACCAGAAGACATGACCGCCGTGTTTGGCGAGCTTGATGTCCTGCGCGTAACTGGTTTTGAAAATGAATCTCATATTGATCGGTTGGGGTCAGAGCACATCGCTGCGCGAGTGGTCTGACCCACAAGGTTTTAGACTTTTTTCCTGAGTTTTTCGCCGAACAGGCCGTTGGGCTTGACCATCAGCATGATCAGCACCACCACGTAGGGTGCCGTGTCCTTGAAGCCGTTGGGCAGGTAGAAGCCCGCGAGCGATTCCACGATGCCGATGATGAGTCCGCCGACAATCGCGCCGGGCAGGCTGGTGAAGCCGCCAACCACCGCCGCGGGAAAGGCCTTCAGGCCGATGAAACCCATGTTGGCGTGCACGAAGGTGATGGGCGCCAACAGCAGGCCGGCGATGGCGGCCACGGCCGCGGCGAGGCCCCAGACCAGGCCGTTGAGCGTCTTGACCGGGATGCCCATGTAATAGGCCGCGAGCTGGTTCTGTGACGAGGCCTGCATCGCCATGCCGAGCTTGCTGTACTTGAACATCGCGAACAGCCCGGCGCACAGCACGGCGGTGGCGGCGATCACCACCATCTGCTCGACGTTGAGCACCAGCGCGCCCAGCTTCCAGATCTGGTCCTTGTAGGGCACCGGCAAGGTGTGGGTATCGGTGCCGATGTTGGGGATCATGGTGATCAACCCGCGCGCCACATAGGCGATGCCGATGGTCAGCATGACAATTGAAAACGCCGGCTGGCCCAGGATCGGCCGGATCACGATGCGCTCGAGCAGCACGCCGAAGATGGCCATGGCGGCGATCGCGGCCAGCACTGACGCCCAGAACGGAAAGCCCAGCAGGGTCATGGCGGCCAGACCGCCGAACGCGCCGAGCATCATCAGATCGCCCTGGGCAAAGCTTACGGTCTCGGTGGCCTTGTAGATCAGCACGAAGCCGAGCGCAATCAGGCCGTAGATGCATCCTATGGCAATGCCGCTGATGACCAACTGAAGAAACTGCACTGTGCCTCCTGAAGCGTTGCGCGGTTATACCGGCTTGTCGCGCGGCTGTCCTCAGGGTGTTCCCCATGGCCTGTCGCCGTCGGCTCAGGTGTGATTGCGCCATGAACCCCTGCGTCACCACCGAGACCCGCGACGGCATCACCGTCGTCACCCTGAACCGCCCCGAGGTGCGCAACGCCGTGGACGCTGAAACGGCGCGCGCGCTGCATGCGGCTTTTCTGGCTTTTGACGATGACCCTGCAAGTCGTGTGGCTGTTTTCCATGGGTCGCATGGCCATTTCTGCGCCGGCTGGGACCTGCAGGCGGGCGCGCGGCTGCACGCGGCGGGTGTCCAGGGCAACGCCCTGACGCACCTCGAATGGGCGCCTGATGCGCAGCGCCCGTTGGGCCCGATGGGGCCGTCGCGCCTGCTGCTGTCCAAGCCGGTGATTGCCGCCGTCAGCGGCGCGGCGGTCGCCGGCGGTATGGAGCTGGCGCTG
>Ga0105090_10002512_pt1 | contig 10229 bp, 12 predicted proteins | sample PPLLak3March2015_FD_79110 | JGI IMG/M metagenome (GOLD analysis project Ga0105090, IMG submission 79110) | Freshwater sediment microbial communities from Prairie Pothole Lake near Jamestown, North Dakota, USA - PPLs Lake P7 Core (1) Depth... | ecosystem: Environmental > Aquatic > Freshwater >... | reverse complement strand
GAAAAGGCCGCTCGCGCTGCCCCGTCGCTGGCAGCCGCAGCAAAGCACGAATCCGTGCGAGACTTGCGAATAAGCGTTGGCCTCATCAGGGGTTTCCGACATGGAATCAACTCCATCGTATTCTGATGTGGCGCATCGCGGCGCGTCTTGATGCTCCTCAAGGCTCCATCAATTGGACGCCACGCTCCATTTCACAGTCTCCTTCGACCCCTGGCGAGAACAGGCACTTGCCATGGAACCATTGCCCTCTGCGCATTCCTGCGTATTTCCTGGCCGTGCAACTTTCCCGGATAATCCATTCATGACCTCGCGCCTCCCCGTGTCGCTGCCGGAGCTTGCAACGGCCTGGCACGCCGAACTGCATCTCGGTTTCGCCCGTGCGGGCGAGCGCACCGTATTGGGAGAAAACCGCCATCGCGGGCCGCTACGGGTGCAAAAGGCGCTGTATCCGGAAGGCGATGCGGTCTGCCAGGCCATCGTGCTGCATCCGCCGTCCGGCATTGCCGGGGGTGATCATCTGGCGATCTCGGTCGAAGTCGATTCCGCTGCCCATGCCCAATTGACCACGCCCGGCGCGGGCAAGTGGTACCGCTCGGGTGGAGCGGAGGCATCGCAGATCATGAATTTCACCGTGGGCGAGAAAGCCACGCTGGAATGGCTGCCGCAGGAAACCATCATTTTCGACGGTGCCCGCGCGCGCATGGAAACCCGCGTGGCGTTGGCCGCCGATAGCCACTATATCGGCTGGGACATACTCTGCCTCGGCCGTGCCGCTGCCGGCGAGCGTTTTGAGCAGGGTCGTTTTGACGTGTTTTTTCGGGTTGACCGTGGGAATCGGCCGATCTGGCTCGAACGCGGCGGTTTCGTCGGTAGCGACCCGATGTTAAGCAGCCCGGCCGGCTGGGCTGGAGCTACCGTTTGCGGCACGCTGCTCGCCGCCTTCCGGCACACCCCGGAACTGCTCGCCGCCTGCCGCGAAATTGGGCCGGCCGATGGCGCCAATCATGGGCTGACCGCCTTGCCCGGCATCCTCGTTGCCCGTTACCTCGGCGACAGCAGCGAAGCGGCGCGCCTTTGGTTTGCGCGCCTATGGAAGATCATTCGTCCCGTCTGTTGCGGTCGACCGGCAATTTTGCCCAGAATCTGGAATACCTGAGGAGTCTTCATGGAACTGACACCCCGCGAAAAAGACAAGCTGCTGATCTTCACTGCCGGCCTGCTCGCCGAACGGCGCCAGGCCAGGGGCCTGAAGCTCAACTACCCGGAAGCCGTGGCGCTGATCACCTGCGCGATCATGGAAGGCGCCCGCGAAGGCAAGACGGTGGCCGATCTGATGCACGAAGGCACACAGGTGCTGACCCGCGCCGACGTGATGGACGGCATCGCCGAGCTGATCCCGGAAATCCAGGTCGAGGCGACCTTCCCGGACGGCACCAAGCTGGTCACCGTGCATAACCCCATCGTTTGAGGAGCTGACATGATCCCCGGAGAACTCCTCGCCGAACCCGGCGAACTCGAACTCAACGCCGGCCGCCCGACCATCACGCTGGTCGTCGCCAACACCGGTGACCGCCCGATCCAGGTCGGCTCGCACTATCATTTTTACGAAACCAACGCCGGCCTCTCCTTCGACCGCGAAGCGGCGCGCGGCTACCGCCTCGACATTGCCGCCGGCACCGCCGTGCGCTTCGAACCGGGCCAGACGCGCACCGTGCAACTCGTCGCGCTGGCTGGCGACCGCAAGGTCTATGGCTTCCGTGGCCTAATCCAGGGCGCACTCTGAAATGCAAAGAATCTCGACGCAGATTGCGCAGATGAACGCAGATTATTTTTGGCTTTTGTCTGCGCCGATCTGCGTAATCTGCGTCAAAACTCAAGGGGTCAATCCATGAGCACGAAAATCACCCGTCAGGCTTACGCCGAAATGTTCGGCCCGACCACCGGCGACCGTCTGCGCCTCGCTGACACCGACCTCATCATCGAAGTCGAAAAGGACCACACGATCTACGGCGAGGAAGTGAAGTTCGGCGGCGGCAAGGTCATCCGCGACGGCATGGGCCAGGGCCAGCGCGTCTCCGCTGAAACGGTCGATACGGTCATCACCAACGCCCTGATCGTAGACGCCGTCACCGGCATCATCAAGGCCGACATCGGCCTCAAGGATGGCCGCATCGCCGCCATCGGCAAGGCCGGCAACCCGGACATCCAGCCCGCCGTGACGATAGTCATCGGCCCCGGCACCGAAGTCATTGCCGGCGAAGGCATGATCGTCACCGCCGGCGGCATCGACAGCCACATCCATTTCATCTGCCCGCAGCAGATCGACGAGGCGCTGTATTCCGGCGTCACCACCATGCTCGGCGGCGGCACCGGACCGGCCACCGGTACCTTCGCCACGACCTGCACGCCGGGGCCCTGGCACATCCACCGCATGCTCGAAGCGGCCGATGCCTTCCCGATGAATCTCGGCTTTCTCGGCAAGGGCAACGCCAGCCTGCCGGAGGCACTGCGCGAGCAGGTCGAAGCCGGCGCCATGGGTCTCAAGCTGCATGAAGACTGGGGCACGACGCCGGCCGCCATTGACTGCTGCCTGAGCGTGGCCGACGAGATGGACGTGCAGGTCGCCATCCACTCCGACACCCTCAACGAATCGGGTTTCGTCGAAGCGACGCTGGGCGCCTTCAAGGGCCGCACCATCCACACCTTCCACACCGAAGGCGCCGGCGGCGGCCACGCCCCGGACATCATCAAGGCGGCCGGGCTGCCCAATGTCCTGCCCAGTTCGACCAACCCGACCATGCCGTACACGGTGAACACCATCGACGAGCATCTCGACATGCTGATGGTTTGCCACCATCTCGACCCGAGCATCGCCGAGGATATCGCCTTCGCTGAAAGCCGCATCCGCCGCGAAACCATCGCTGCCGAAGACATCCTGCACGACCTTGGCGCCTTCTCGATGATGTCTTCCGACTCGCAGGCCATGGGCCGTGTCGGCGAAGTCATCATCCGCACCTGGCAGGCGGCGCACAAGATGAAACTGCAGCGCGGCGCCTTGCCGGAAGACAGTTCGAGAAACGACAACTTCCGCGTCAAGCGCTATATCGCCAAATACACCATCAACCCGGCACTGACCCACGGCATCGCGCATACGGTGGGTTCCATTGAAGTCGGCAAACTGGCCGACCTGGTTCTGTGGAAGCCAGCCTTTTTCGGCGTCAAGCCATCGCTGATTCTGAAAGGCGGCATGATCGCCGCCGCCGCGATGGGCGACCCCAACGCCTCGATCCCGACGCCGCAGCCGGTGCATTACCGGCCGATGTTCGGCAGTTTCGGCAAGGCGTTGAAGACCTCCGTCACCTTTGTCTCGCAGGCGGCGCTGAAAAACCCGGCAGTCGCCGCGCTCGGTCTGAGCAAGCCGCTGGTCGCCGTCTCCGGCACGCGCACGCTGACCAAGGCCAACATGGTGCACAACGGCGCCACGCCGGACATCACCGTCGATCCGGAAACCTACGTCGTCAAGGCCGACGGCGTGCATCTGGTCTGCGAGCCGGCGACCGAATTGCCGCTGGCGCAGCGCTATTTCCTGTTCTGACATGTTTATCCTGAACCAACGCACCCAACAGCCCGCCACCGACTCGGTTGCACTGGCCTACGACGAACGCAAGCGCAGCCGCCTCAAGGTAACGCTGGCTTCCGGCATTGAGGCCGGCATTTTCCTTGAACGCGGCGACCACCTGCACGGCGGCGACAAGCTGGCAGCCGAGGATGGCTCGGCCGTCGTCGAAATCCTCGCCGCGCCGGAAAAACTCATCGAAGCCGTCGCCGACAGCCCGCTGCTCTTCGCCCGCGCCGCCTACCACCTCGGCAACCGCCACGTTCCGGTGCAGATTCTACCGACCGAAAACGGCGGCAAGCTGCGCTTCCAGACCGACCACGTGCTGGCCGACATGGTGCGCGGCCTCGGTTGCTCGGTCAGCGAAACCGAAGCCCCGTTCCAGCCGGAATCCGGGGCGTATGGCTCACACGGTGGCCACCACCATCAAGGTGACGACGATCACGCGCCCGACCTGCACAACCCCGGCCACGGCCCGCATCATTCCGTGCCGAAAATCCACCAGTTCAAGCCGCGTTGAATACCAACCTGCAACTCGCCCGCCTGCTCCAACTGGCCAGCCCGGCGCTGCCGGTCGGCGCCTACACCTATTCGCAGGGGCTGGAGTGGGCGGTCGAATCCGGTGTCATTCGTGACGAGGCGGGCACCGGGCGCTGGATCGCCGACTTGCTGCAGAATGGCATCGGCAGTTACGAGGCGCCGCTGGTTGCGGCGTTGATGGCGGCCTGGTCGGCCGGCGATGTGGCCGAGATCGACTACCTCAACGCCGAATTCCTGGCCAGCCGGGAATCCGCCGAACTGCGCGCCGAAACGGCCCAGATGGGCTTCTCGATGCGGCGCCTGCTACGTGATCTGCGCGATGAAAATCTGGCCCCGGTTGCCACGCTGGTCGAAGCCCTGCCCGAAGTGGCTTTCCCGACGGTCTGGGCCGGGATCGCGGCCGCTTGGAAGATCGAGCCGGAAGCGGCGCTCACCGCCTACCTCTGGTCGTGGGCCGAAAACCAGGTGATGGCTGCGCTCAAGGCCGTGCCGCTGGGCCAGGCGGCCGGACAACGCCTGCTGGCCGATCTGGGCCGGCAAATCCCGGATGTCACGGTCAACCGGAAAAACTGGCCAAAAACGAAATGGTCCAACTTCACGCCGGCCTTCGCCATCGCCTGCGCCCGCCACGAAACCCAATATTCACGTCTCTTCAGATCGTAAAAAATGAGCAACCAAGCACTTCGCGTCGGTATCGGCGGTCCCGTCGGTTCCGGCAAGACCGCCCTGACGCTGGCCCTGTGCCAGGCGCTGCGCGAACAGATCGACATGGCTGTCGTCACCAACGACATCTACACCGCCGAGGACGCCAGATTCCTGGTGAACCATTCGGCGCTGGCGCCGGAGCGGATCATCGGCGTCGAAACCGGCGGCTGCCCGCACACGGCGATTCGCGAGGATGCCTCGATCAACCTCGAAGCCATCGACCGGTTACAACGGGCGTTTCCCGGCGTCGAGTTGATCCTCGTCGAATCCGGTGGAGACAATCTCGCGGCCACTTTTTCGCCAGAACTCTCCGACCTCACGATATACGTCATCGACGTCGCCGCCGGCGAGAAGATCCCGCGCAAGGGCGGGCCGGGGATCACCAAGTCGGACCTGCTGGTCATCAACAAGATCGACCTCGCGCCGATGGTGGGCGCCTCCCTCGAGGTCATGGCGCATGACGCGAAGGCACAGCGCGGCGAGCGGCCCTTCGTCTTCACCAACCTGAAGAGTGGGGACGGCCTGCAGGCCGTGATCGATTTCATCCTGGATCGGGGCATACTTGTCCGGCACTGATCCAGCCTCGTGGCAATCCCGCGCCCTGGGCTGATTGCGCGACCGATTACCTACCGATTGTCGAGCTGGGCGGAATGAAAAAGGACATCCTGATCTATGGCGCCAGCGGCTATACCGCCGAACTGATTATCGACCGGGCCGTCGCTGGGGGCGAGCGCCCCATCCTGGGCGGCCGCTCAGCGGCAAAGATCGGGCCACTGGCCGAACGCTTCGGCTTGCCGGCACGCATCTTTGCCCTCGATGACCCGCAGGTCATTGCCGCCCAGTTGGCGGGCGTCGCTGTCGTCCTCAACTGCGCCGGGCCCTTTTCGCGGACCGCGAAGAGCCTGGCGACCGCCTGCATCGCTTCGGGCACGCACTATCTCGACATCACGGGCGAGATCGAGGTCTTCGAAGCCATGGCCGCGCGCGATGGCGCGGCGCAGGCGGCCGGCGTCATGCTCATGCCGGGAACCGGCTTCGACGTCGTGCCCAGCGATTGCCTCGCCGCCCACCTCAAGCGCCGCCTGCCCGCCGCGACGCATCTGACCCTCGCCTTCCGGGCCATCGGACGACCCTCGCACGGCACGGCGACGACCATGGTCGAGAACCTCGGGCGCGGCGGGTGCATCCGCCGCGATGGCCGGCTGACGCCGGTACCGCCGGCATGGAAGACGCGCCACATCGTGCTCGGCCGCGGTCCGGTGGAAGCCATGACCATCCCCTGGGGCGACGTGTCGACCGCCTGGTATTCGACCGGCATCCCGAATATCGAGGTGTTCATGGCGGCACCGGCACCGCTGCGGCTGGTTTCGCGCCTGGCGCGCTATCTGCCCGGCGTGTTGGGCTCGGCAACGGTGCAGGACTTCCTCACGCGCCGTATCGATGCCGGCCCGGCCGGCCCGAGCCCGGAAGAGCGCCGGCGCGGCCGCTCGTTCCTCTGGGGCGAGGTCAGCGACGCAGCCGGCAACGTCGCCCGGACCAGCCTGGATACCCCCGAGGGCTACGAACTGACGGCGATGACCGCCTGGGACATCGCGCGCCGTGTCGCCCGGGAAGACGTCGCGCAGGCGGGCTTCCGGACGCCGTCCATGCTCTTTGGGCCGGACTACATCCTCGGCTTCGCCGGCTGCGCCCGCCGCGACCTGTAGTCGTCGGGTTCCGCCCGCGGAGCGGACGCTCCCGGCGTGCCGCGCACACCCGGACACACATTGTTGCAAGCCGTTACTTGAGTTGGCGCCGGTGCGCCGGTATCTTGCACTCATGCGCTGCCCAGACATCGGCGCATGCGGCCCACCCTCCCCCAACAGGGCCGTCCAGAAAGCCTCGCATTCCCCTCCCTGGTGCGAGGCTTTCGCCTTTTGGGAGGATATCTCGTTCGGCACGCCACCAGCCGGAATCGAGCGTTGGCACGTATATTGTCATCATACGGTGCTATTATTGGTGCGAAAACCACAAGGAGAGGACCACCATGCGCACCACACTCGCACTTGATGACGATCTCCTGGCCAAGGCCCAGCTCCTGACCGGCGTCTCGGAAAAAACGGCGCTGGTGCGCGAGGCACTGCGCGCATTGATTCATCGCGAGAGCGCGAAGCGACTGGCATTGCTGGGGGGTTCCGAGCCGCAACTGGATGACGTGCCGCGACGCCAGCCGGACCCCGCATGATCCTGGTCGATACGTCGGTCTGGATCGACCACCTTCGCCTGCACAACGACCGGCTGGCCCGGCTTTTGCGCGCCGGCGAGGTTTTCGGGCATCCGTTCGTGACGGGCGAGTTGGCCTTGGGCAATCTTCGCAATCGTGGCGCGATCCTGGATGCCCTGCACAACCTGCCCCAGGCGCCGGTGGCCAGCGCTAGCGAAGTAATCGAGTTTATCGAGCGGAATGCGCTTTACGGCATCGGTATCGGCTACATCGACGCGCACCTGCTGGCCGCCGCCCGCCTCTCGCCCGGTACGCTGATCCGGACACGCGACCAGCGTCTGCTTGCGGCAGCAACGCGAATGGGACTGATCGATTCCGCTGCCCACTGACCTTCGCCACTGAGGCCCCGACGGTCAGCGCCACAGCGCGGCGCCGGTTCAGACCTTGCGGACGACCACGCTGCCGATCGAATAGCCGGCGCCGAAGGAGCAGATGACGCCAAGGTCGCCGGCGGCGAGGTCGCGGCTGTGGCGGTGGAAGGCGATGATCGAGCCGGCCGAGGCGGTATTGGCGAACTCGTCGAGGATCACCGGCGCCTCGTCGGCGCTGGCATCGTGGCCGAGCAGGCGCCTGCCGATCAACTGGTTCATCGCCAGGTTCGCCTGGTGCAGCCAGAAGCGGCGGACATCGGCGGTAGCGAAACCGAGCCCGGCAAGCTGGCCGGTGATGTGATCGGCGGCCATCGGGCAGACTTCCTTGAACACCTTGCGCCCTTCCTGGCGGAAAAGCTGGTCGCGGTCGCCGGGGTCGCGATCCTCGCAGCGCGACAGGAAGCCGGCGTTGTTGCGGATGTTGTTCGAGAAGCTCGTCGCCATGCGCGTGCCGAGAACTTCCCAGCGGTTATCCGAGGTCGCCGTTTCGGCGCGCTCGACGACCAGCGCGGTGCATACGTCGCCGAAGATGAAATGGCAGTCGCGGTCCTGCCAGGCGAGGTGGGCCGAGCAGATTTCCGGGTCGACGATCAGCGCGGCGCGCGCGGCGCCGGTCCTGACCGCGTTGATCGCCTGTTCGAGGGCGAAGGTGGCCGAGGAGCAGGCGACGTTCATGTCGAAGGCGTAGCCGCCGGCGCCGAGGGCACCCTGGATCTCGACGGCCAGCGCTGGATAGGGGCGTTGCATGTTCGAGGCCGCGCAAATCACCATGTCGATGTCGGCGGCCTCACGCCCGGCAGCGGCCAGCGCTTCCCGGCCGGCGGCGACGGCGGTCTCCGCCTGCAGCGACAGGGCATCGTCCGGCCGCGGCGTCAGGCGTGGGCGCATGCGGGCGGGGTCGAGGACGCCAGCCTTGTCGATCACGTAGCGGCGCTTGATGCCGGAGGCCTTCTCGATGAACTCGACGCTCGAATCGGCCAGCGCGGCGACGGTGCCGGCGGCGATGGCGGCGGCGTTTTCCTCGTTGAAGCGGCGGGCAAAGGCGTTGAAGGCAACGACCAGTTCCTCGTTGCTGATGATTTCGGGGGCGACCCACAGGCCGGTGCCGCTGATGACGACGTTGTGCATGATGAACAAGTGCTTGAGGTGAAAACGGCGAAGATAGCACAGCGCCCATCCGGCGGCGAGCGCCGGGACGGCCGAGAGAGATCGGCCAGTGCCGGCGGCCGCCATGCCTGGCTCGCCAATGACAGCAAGCGGCCGCCCGGGCCGATTATTTGCAGGCAGCCGTGAAATCCGTCACACCGGACCGGGCCAGGCCCCCGCAAGCGTGAATTCGATCACGGCAGCGTGCCGACGTTTTTGCGAAGATGGCCTCACCTAAACCGAACCGGAGAAAGCGATGTCTCCCAGCCTGAATACCCAGTCCGCCAGCCGCCGCAGCCGCAGTGCCGCCGCCGGAAACTTCGAACTCGCTGCCGAGTCCGCCGGCTTCAGCTTCGACCTGCGCGAAGCCCTTTCCGCCACCGTCGTCCGCGAATTGTCCTTCGCTGAATTCCGCGCTGCCCTCGAACTGTGCGGCAGGAAGCCCTCCTGAGGTTTCACCGGGGTCGCCTCGCCTGCTTGCCAGCCGCCACGACCCCCTTGCTCCGGCGTCGCCCGCGGCATAGGCTTGCGTCTGAACCGACACCCTTCGGCGTCGTCACGCAGCCCTCCCCGCGGAGCCCCGGATGAATCTCCCCGCTTTCCTCGTCGCCTCCCTCGCCCTGCTCCCCGCCGTCGTTGCTGCGGAAGACCTGCCGCTCGACCGCATCCGCCTGCCGGCCGGGTTCTCCATCGAACTGCTCGCGCGCGTGCCGAATGCCCGGCAAATGGCGCTCGGCGATGGCAACATCCTCTACGTCGGGTCATTCCGCGCCGGCAATGTGTACGCCGTCCCGCTCGACGGCCGCTACCGCGCCAGGCGCGTCGTGGTCATCGCCAGCGGGCTCGACATGCCGGTCGGCGTCGCCTGGCGGCAGGGAAACCTCTATGTTTCGGCGGTGGACCGCATCCTTCGCCTCGACCGCATCGGCGAACGCCTCGACAACCCGCCGGCGCCAGTCGTCGTGCGCGGCGACCTGCCCAAGGAGAAGCATCACGGCTGGAAATTCATCGCCTTCGGACCTGACGACCGCCTCTACGTCCCGGTCGGCGCCCCGTGCAACATCTGCGCTCCCGATCCCGACCGCTACGCGGCGATCCACAGCCTGCGCCCGGACGGCTCCGACCTGAAGACATTCGCCCGCGGCGTGCGCAATACGGTCGGCTTCGACTGGCACCCGGCAACGCACGAACTGTGGTTCACCGACAACGGCCGAGACCTGATGGGCGATGACGTGCCGCCGGACGAACTGAACCGCGCGCCGGCAGCCGGTCTGCATTTCGGCTATCCCTACTGCCACGGCGGCACCGTGTCCGACCCGGAGTTCGGCCGCCAGCGGCCGTGTACGGAGTTCGTCGCGCCGGTCCAGAATCTTGGCGCCCATGTCGCTTCGCTCGGCATGCGCTTCTATACCGGCCGCCAGTTCCCGCCCGAGTACCGCAACCAGATCTTCATCGCCGAGCACGGCTCGTGGAACCGCTCGAAGAAATCCGGCTACCGCGTCACGCTGGTGCGGCTGGACGGTGCGCGCGCCGTCTCCTACGAACCGTTCGCGACCGGCTGGCTGCAGGGGGAAAGCGCGTGGGGCCG
>Ga0105090_10002511_pt1 | contig 10235 bp, 7 predicted proteins | sample PPLLak3March2015_FD_79110 | JGI IMG/M metagenome (GOLD analysis project Ga0105090, IMG submission 79110) | Freshwater sediment microbial communities from Prairie Pothole Lake near Jamestown, North Dakota, USA - PPLs Lake P7 Core (1) Depth... | ecosystem: Environmental > Aquatic > Freshwater >... | reverse complement strand
TTCGATGTCGCCAGCCAGTCCGAGGTCGACCTGCGGCAGGTGTTTGGTGCCGAGGAACTCGAGGAGGTGCTCACGAAGCGCTGCGCTGCCTTCCTGGCTTGGGCACGGCAGGAGGCCGGGCACCGTGAAGCACGGGATGCGGCGCTCAAGGAACTGGAGTTCCCCGAGCAGGCGTTTCGCGCCGGCCAGCGAGACCTGGCCGAAGCGGTCTACAGGATTGCCGCCAACGGGCGTTGCCTGCTCGCCCAGGCGCCGACGGGGATCGGCAAGACCGTGGGCACCTTGTTCCCCCTGCTGAGAGCGATGCCGCTGCACGGCATCGACAAGGTGGCGTATCTGACCTGCAAGGGCACGGGTCGACTCACGGCCATGGAAGCGCTGAGCGACTTGCGCTCGGGCACCGCGGGTCAGTCCCTGCGCGTGCTGACGATGGTGCCCAAGGACGAGGGTTGCGAGCATCCGGACAAGGCTTGCCACCGTGAAGCCTGTCCGCTGGCCAGCGGGTTCTACGACCGGCTACCCGCCGCCCGCGAAGAAGCCGTTGCCCTGGGCTGGCTGGATGCAGGGGCACAGCGCCGGATCGCGCTGCGCCACGGCATCTGCCCCTACTACCTGGGACAGGAACTGGTACGCTGGGCCGACGTGCTGGTGGGTGATGTGAACCACCTGTTCGACAGCAACGGCCTGCTCTGGGGCCTGATGCAGGCGCTGGATTGGAAACTGGCCGTTCTCGTCGACGAGGCGCACAACCTGGTCGAGCGTGCCCGTCGGATGTACAGCGCCGAGTTGCACATCAGCCAGATCCGCGCTGCAGCGCAAATGGCGCCGGGCACCGTGCGGTGCGTCCTGGACGCCCTGGTGCAGGCGACAGAGGAACTGGTGGTCGACACCGCCGCCCCGTACGAGGCTCTGGATGCCGCGCCGGACACCTTCGTGGAGGCACTGCAGACCGCTGCGGGAACGCTGTCGGAGCACTTCAACCAGCACCCGCTGAACGTCGGGCCGCTGCTGAACTTCCACTTCGAGCTGCAGCGGTTCCTGAAGCTGGTGGAGGCACTGAGCGACCACTCGCTGTTCGACGTGCAGACCTTCGTGGGCACTCGCAGGGGCGTCGAAGCTGACGGTGAGGCGGCACAAGTAGGGAGCGACGCCGCGCTGTGCGTGCGCAACGTGGCGCCGGCCTGCTACCTGCGCCAGCGCTTCAAGGCCCTGCACAGCGTCACGCTGTTCTCGGCCACGCTGTCGCCGCCGGCATACGCGATCCAACTGCTGGGCCTGCCGGAGAACACGGCCTGGATCAACGTGCCACCAACCTTCCCCGCCGAGCACCTGACCGTGCGCGTGGCCGATCGCATCTCGACACGCTTCGCGCACCGGGATCGCTCGCTCAAGCGACTGGCGGCCGTGATCGCAAGGCAGTTCGATGAGCATCCGGGCAACTACCTCGCGTTCTTCGGCAGCTTCGATTACCTGGAGAAGGCAGCCTCGTCGCTGGCCGGGCTGCGCCCTGACATCCCGCAGTGGCGGCAGGAGCGGCGGATGAGTGCCGGCGCGCGAGCGGACTTCCTGGCGCGGTTCAAGTCGCAGGGTCAGGGGATCGGGTTTGCGGTGCTGGGTGGCGTGTTTGCAGAGGGCGTCGACCTGCCGGGTTCGCTGTTGATTGGCGCGTTCATTGCGACCCTGGGCCTGCCACCAGTTTCGGTGACGCAGGACCAGATCCAGGCACGACTGGACAAGCTGTTCGGGGCCGGCCATGGGTACGCCGATTTGGTGCCGGCGATGCAGCGTGTGGTGCAGGCGGCAGGCCGTGTCCTGAGAACGCCGGAGGACCGCGGTTGGCTCTGGCTGCTGGACGATCGATACCGGCGAGCCAAGGTCACCGAACTGCTGCCCGCTTGGTGGCAACTGGCTGGAGCCACGCCGGCGCACGAGGCGCACACACGCTGATCAGTCTGCGATCACGCTGGGAGGCAATCGGGGCGGCGGTCGGCTGCCCCGGCAGTCGTCCACCCTTGCGACGGTCGCACCGAGGCCGGCATGGTGTTCACGACCGGCCAGCACGACGATCTGACGATCTGGACCTTGGCCGATTTCGACCGCGTGGGCCACCGCTCGCGTTACCTGCGCTGCACGCCGGCCTCACGCACCAGCCTCGTCGAGGTGCGCTGCATCGCGCTCGACAGAGCGGGCGGCCATTGCGACGGCGACCAAGCTGGCGTGACTCAGCCCGGCGCCGACGTGCTGCCGCGCCGCACCAGCTCGAATGGCAGACTCTGCTGGGGCACGCAGTCCCGGCCTTCGAGTCGGGCCACCAGTTGCTCGGCGGCGGCCGTGCCGATCTCGACCACGGGCGTGCGCACGCTGGTCAGCCCGGGGGTCTGGGTGGCACCGAGGTCGGTGTTGTCGACGCCGGTGATCGACATCTGGCGCGGTATGTCGATGCCGGCCGCGCGACAGGCCATCATCGCGCCCACGGCGAAGACGTCGTTCGTTGCGACGACCGCGCTGGGGCGGCAATCGGCGGGCAGTGCCAGCAAGCGGTGCATGGCAGCGCGCGCGGCATCGAGCGCGATGGCGGCGTAAGCGACCCGCTCGTCCGGCAGATCGAGGCCGGCCTCTGCCAGTGCATCGCGCACGCCCGCCCCGCGCTCTCGCGCACGGTCGTTGCCCTGCAACGGTGCGCTCAGCAGTCCGACCCGGCGATGGCCCAAAGCCAGCAGGTGGCGAGTCACTTCGGCGGTGGCACGGCGGTTGTCGAAGCCGATGCTGGGATGCTGGCGCGCGTTGTCGACACCCCAGGTCAGAACATAGGGGCGCCCGTAGTCCTCCAGCATCGCGAATAGCGCCGGGTCGTGGTCGAGGCCCACGAACATGAAGGCGTCGACACCATGCTGCACCAATTGCCCGGAAATACGCAGTTCGGCTGCCAGGTCGTAGTGGTGCTCGGCCAGCACCAGCGAATAGCCGCTGGCGTCCAGCCGGCGTTGAAGTGCACTGGTGGTGCGCGCGTACAGCGCGTAGTCGAACGACGGCACCACCGCGCCGATCATGCGCGTTCGGTGGCTGCGCAGGCTGCGCGCCGCGCCGTGCGGCAGATAGCGCAGCTTGGTCACGGCCTCCTGCACCCGGGCGCGGGTGTCGAGATCCACCTGCTCGGGCTGGTTCAATGCGCGCGACACGGTGGCGGTGGAGACGCCAGCCAGTCGGGCGACATCGCGTGCGTTCGCTCGGCCCCCCTTGACCCCCTGGAACTTTGCCTCCATACGGCCATGATAGTCGAGCAAACGATTACATCCGGTGCCAGAAGTCAATCTCGGATTCCGTATAAGCCCCTATGAAATCCTTCTATCGTTGCCTCGGCCGGACTGATAAGGTTAGAAATGAAAACGAATACATCAAGCGAGGTGGACTCATGACTGAAGCACACGACCCCACGCGCCGCGGCGCCCTGCAACGCGGCCTGGCCCTGGGCGCAGCCGCAGCGGCCGCACCCTGGCTGGCCACGCCGGCCTGGGCCCAGGCCGACGACCTGGGTCCGTACCGCGCGGCCAAGATCAACTGGCGGCAGGCCGACGGCGAGGCCATCACCGTGGCGGTGATCCCGGCCGGCTACTTCGAGAACCTGATCACTCTGGCGCCGCAGTTCGAGGCCCTGACGGGTGTGAAGCTGCGCTTCGAGAAGGTGCCGCCGGGTCAGATCCGCCAAAAGGCGATGCTGGACCTGTCATCCAAGACGACCACCTTCGCCACCCACGCAGCCGACCCGATGTACTACCCGCTGTACACGGCCAACCGCTGGGTCGACCCGCTGGACCGCTATCTGAACGACCCGACGCTGACCGACGCGGCCTGGTTCAACTACGACGACATCCTGAAGGCCTGGCGCGACGCCAACTCGGTGGACGGCAAGCCCTATGGCATCCCCTACGACGGCGAAGTGACGGTGCAGGTCTACCGCAAGGACCTGTACGAGGCCAAGGGCCTGAAGCCCGCCGACACGCTGGACCAGCTGCTGGCCAACGCCAAGGCGCTGACCGACCCCGCCAGCCGCATGTACGGCCTGGCGCTGCGCGGCTTTGCCGGTGCGGGGCAGAACATGTACATCTACCCTTCGATCTTCCGCAGCTTCGGCGGCAACTGGTTCAACGGCGGCAATCTGGTCGTCAACTCGCCGCAGGCCGTGGCCGCGCTCGAGTGGTATGTCAACGCCCTCACCCAGTACGCGCCACCCGCGGTGCGCAACTGGAACTGGCCCGACATCGCGGACGCCTTCTCGCAAGGGACCGTGGGCTGCTACATCGACGCGCACTCCTCCGCATCCGTCATCACCAACCCGGAGAAGAGCAAGGTGGTCGGCAAGATCGGCTACGCACGCTGGCCCAAGGGGCCGAACGGCAAGCGCGTGACATCCATCTGGAACTGGGGCTTCCCCATCAACGCCGCGCTGTCCGACAGGCAGAAACGCGCCACCTGGCTGTTCATCAGCTGGGCCGCCTCGGCCGAGACGCAGGCGCGCACCTCGTGGAAGTTCGCCGGTGCCGGCAAGCGCTCGGGTCTGAACCGCAGCTCGTTGTGGCGTGCACCCGAGTTCGCGCAGGCCATGCAGGGGGCGGGTGACAACTTCATCAACGCGGCGCTCGAATCGCTGGACCAGGACACCGACGTCGACTGGCGTCCGCGCATTCCGCAGTGGCCCGCTGTCGGCGAAGCCATGGCCACCAGCATCCAGGCGGCGCTGGTCGGCCAGAAGCAGGCCAAGGAGGCGCTGGACGAAGCGCAGGCGCGCATCCAGCAGGTCCTGAAAGGCTGAGCGCTGGCTGCAAGCGCCTGGGTGTCCGCTTCCGCGTCGAACTTCGAGCAGCGCGAGCGACGTTTCGCGCTGGCGCTGCTGGCGCCCGCGCTGCTGCTCCTGCTGCTCATCACCACCGCACCGCTGGTCTACCTGCTGTGGGCCAGCGTGCAGCGGCTGGACATGAGCATGCCCTGGATGTCGGGCTTCGCAGGCATGGGCAACTACGCGAAGATGGGCGGCGATCCCAGGTTCTGGAACTCGCTGACGCTGACCGTCGTCTACACGGCGTCGACGGTCGTGCTGCAGGTGCTCGTCGGCCTGGCGCTGGCGCTGCTGGTGTTGCAGATCCCGAAGGGCCAGGTCGTGTTCCGAGTCGCGGCCATCCTGCCCATCGTGCTGGCGCCTGTGGTGGTCGGTCTGTTCTGGCGCACCCTGGTTCTTGCACCCGATTTCGGGCTCGTCGACCTGGTCACGCGCGCACTGGGCCTGGGCAGTCACAACTGGCTCGGTGACCCACAGCTGGCGCTGATCTCGGTGATCGCCATCCACACCTGGCAGTGGACACCGTTCGCCTTCCTGGTGCTTCTGGCGACGCTGGCCACCTTGCCGCCCGATGTATTCGAAGCCGCGCGGCTCGACCGTGCCGGCGCCTGGCAGCGCTTCCGGTACATCACGCTTCCCCTCATTCGCCCGGCCATCGTGATGGTGATCATCCTGCGCACGATGACGGCGCTGTCGGCCTTCGCCGCGATCTTCGCGGCCACCGGCGGCGGGCCGGGTTCGTCCACCGAGATCCTCAACCTGTACGCCTACCGGACCTCGTTCACCGAGCTGAACATCGGCTACGGCGCGTCACTGGCCACCGTGCTGCTGGCCCTCACGCTGGCGGTGTCCTTCCTGCTGTTCCGCCGCCGCCGGGGGCGAGAATGAACGGGCACTCGAAGCATTCGGTCACGCGCCGCATCGCGCTGGCCGCAGGCGCTGGGCTGCTGCTGTCGGTGTGGGCCTTCCCGGTGCTGTGGGCGTTGCTGACGTCGTTCAAGAGCGAACGAGACGTTCTCGCCTACCCGCCGGTGTTCTTCTTCGAGCCGACGCTGGCGCACTACCGCGAGGTGCTGTTCGGTGCGTCATCGATCCTGCCCAACCTGTGGTCCAGCGTGGTGGTCGCAACGTCGGCCACGCTGCTGACGATGCTGCTGGCACTGCCGGCGGGTTATGCCATCGCGAGGCTGCGCTACCCGGGCAAGCGCGCCAGCGGCTTCTACGTGCTGGCCACGCAGATGCTGCCGCCGGTCGGCCTGGTCATCCCTTACTACCTGGCGCTGCAGAAGGTGGGCGCGCTCGATACCTACGTCGGGATGGTGCTGATCTACCTGACCTTCTCGCTGCCCTTCGCGATCTGGCTGATGGTGTCTTACTTCGAGGACATCCCCTACGAGATGGAGGAGGCCGCGCTGCTGGACCGCGCCGGCCGCCTGCGCGCGCTGTGGCACGTGATCCTGCCGCAGGTGCGCGGCGGCATCGCCGTGACCACCGTCTTCGTCTTCCTCAACGCCTGGAACGAGTTCCTGTTCGCGGTGGTGCTGGGCGGCAACAAGGTCCGGCCGGTGACGGTCGCCATGTTCAACTTCATCTCGGTCGAACAGACGCAATGGGCCAAGCTGGCCGCGGGCGCGATGGTGGCCATGGCGCCGGTGATCCTGATCGGGCTGCTGGCGCAGCGCCACATCGTCAAGGGCCTGACGGTGGGTGCGGTCAAGGGCGGGGGGCGGCGATGAATACCGGCCATCGCGGCGGCGTGTCGCTTCAGGGCGCGGTGAAGCGCCACGGCGCGTTGACCGTGCTGCACGGCGTGGACCTCGACATCCATCCCGGCGAATTCTTCGTGCTGCTCGGGCCCTCGGGCTCGGGCAAGACCACCACGCTGCGCGTGCTGGCAGGGCTGGAGTCGATCAGCGCAGGGCGCGTGCTGCTCGACGGTGAGGACGTGACCCACAAGGAACCGGGCGAGCGCGACGTGGCCATGGTCTTCCAGAGCTACGCGCTGTATCCGCACATGACCGTGGCGCAGAACATCGGCTTCCCGCTGAAGATGGTGGGGCAGGTTCCTGAGGCAGTCGCACGCGCGGTGGCCGATGCCGCGGCGAAGGTCAGCATCGGCCACCTGCTGGACAGGCGCCCCGGGCAGTTGTCCGGCGGGCAACAGCAGCGCGTGGCGCTGGCCCGCGCCATCGTGCGCGAGCCGCGCCTGTTCCTGCTCGATGAACCACTGTCGAACCTGGACGCGCGGCTGCGCCTGGAGACACGGGTCGAGCTGAAGAAGCTGCAGCGCTCGCTGGGCGTGACCGCCATCTACGTCACGCACGACCAGGAGGAAGCCATGACCCTGGCTGACCGCATCGCCGTCTTCATGGACGGCCGCATCGTGCAGGTGGGCACGCCCCAGGGGATCTTCGGCCGGCCCTCGCATGCCTCGGTTGCCGGCTTCATCGGCACGCCGCCGATGAACCTGCTGCAGGCTACCTGGTCGGGTCAGGCGGTGGAAGTCGGCAGCGCCGGCCGCGTGGACGTCGGGGCGGCGGCGCCGGCCCAGCGCGCCGTCACGCTGGGCGTACGACCGGGCGACCTGAAGATCGCGGACACCGGCCTCGCCGCAGAGGTCGAACTGGTCGAGGAACTGGGCGACAGCCGCATCGCGATCCTGCACGTGGGCGAGCAACGCGTGAAGCTCAAGACCGACAACCCGATCGACCTGCGCGAAGGCCAGGTCGTGCGCCTGGGATTCGCCGCCGCGGCGGCACACCTGTTCGACCGCAGCAGCGGCGAGCGACTGAACTGAACGAGGCTGCAATGAGCAAGCGACCAAACATCGTCCTGATCCTGAACGACGACATGGGATATTCCGACATCGGCTGCTACGGCGGCGAGGTAGAGACTCCTGCCCTCGACCGCCTCGCAACAGGGGGACTGCGTTTCTCGCAGTTTTACAACACGGCCCGCTGCAGCCCATCGCGCGCGTCGCTGCTGACGGGCCTGCACCCGCACCAGACGGGCATCGGCATCCTGACCTACGACTCGGGGCCCGAAGGCTATGCCGGCAACTTGAATCGGCAATGCGTGACGATCGCCGAGGTGCTGAAGTCGGGCGGCTACCGCACCTACATGAGCGGCAAGTGGCATGTGTCGAGCAACCTGAAGGAGCCCACCGACTCGTGGCCGTTGCAGCGCGGCTTCGACGCCTTCTACGGCACCATCATCGGCGCCGGCAGCTTCTACGATCCCAACACGCTGACGCGCGGCAACGTCAATGCCGAGCATGAGGCGCGCGCCGACGGTTTCTTCTACACCGACGCCATCAGCGATCAGGCCGTGCGGTTCATCCGCGACCACCATGCCGAGTACCCCGACACCCCATTCTTCGAGTACGTGGCCTACACCGCGCCGCACTGGCCGCTGCATGCGCACGACGAGGACATCGCCAAGTACAAGGGCCGGTTCGACGCCGGCTGGGACACGCTGCGCGAGCAGCGACTCGAGCGCCTGGTGAAGGCCGGCGTGCTCGCCGACCACTGGAAGCTGACCGCGCGCGACCCCTCACAGCCGGCTTGGACCGAGGCCGAGCACAAGGGCTGGCTGCTGCGCTGCATGGAGGTGTACGCGGCGCAGATCGACCGCATGGACCAGGGCATCGGCCGCATCGTGACGGAACTGGAGGACAGCGGCAGGCTCGACGACACACTGATCATCTTCCTGGCCGACAACGGTGCCTGCGCCGAAGACATCCCCGAGGGCGTGACCATCGACGAACTCGTCGACAAGCTGATGATCGCGCGCAAGCACACGCGCAGCGGTGAGCCCGTGCACTTCGGCAACGACACGAGCCGCATGCCCGGCCCCGAGAACACCTACCAGAGCTACGGCACGGCCTGGGCCAACCTGTCGAACACGCCGTTCCGCCTCTACAAGCACTGGATCCACGAGGGCGGCATCTCCACGCCGCTGATCTTCCACTGGCCCGCGGGCATCACCGAGCGAGGCGCCATTCGGCATTCGCCGGGCTACCTGCCCGACGTGATGGCTACGCTGCTCGACGTGACCGGCATCCCCTACCCCACGCAGCACCAGGGGCGCGACGTGCTGCCGCTGGAGGGTCACTCGCTGCGGGCCGCATTCGAGCGGGACGGCGACGACCGCCCGCCGATGTTCTGGGAACACGAAGGCAACGCCGCGGTCCGCATCGGTCGCTGGAAGCTGGTGCGCAGGCACCCGGGCCCGTGGGAGCTCTACGACATGGTGGCCGACCGCACCGAGCTGACCGACCTGGCAGCGCTGCATCCCGAGCGCGTGCGGGACATGCAGGTGCGGTACGAGGCCTGGGCCGAGCGCTGCGGTGTCAAGCCGCGCGAGCAGATCGTCGCGCTGATGCGCAGCCAGGGCGTCACCAGGGCCTTCTGGGAAGAGGAGTGAGTCGGAGGTGAACGGCCGGTCATGCTGCATGCCGAGCGACACGGGGAGCCTTCCATCCCCGACGGCCGCACGCGCCGCCTCCCCTGCCGCCGTGACGCCGCACGGCGGCTGGATCGAACTGCGGGGGGGCTGCTTCCGCATGGGCAGCGACGCCGCCGACGGCTACCTGGAAGACGGCGAAGGACCGAGCCGCGAGGTGAGCCTGGATCCCTTCTCGATCGCCGCCACCACCGTCACCAACGCGGAGTTCAGCCGCTTCGTGCGGGAGACCCGGTACATCACCGACGCCGAGCGCGTCGGGCTGTCGCATGTGTTCTACCTGCAGGTCGAACCCGCGATTCGCCAGTCGGTGCGCCAGGTGCCCCGCGGGCTGCCGTGGTGGCTGCCGATCGAGTTCGCCTGCTGGCAGCGGCCCGAGGGGCCCGGGTCGTCGATCATCGAACGCCCGGATCACCCAGTGGTTCACGTCTCGTGGAACGACGCCCAGGCGTACTGCGACTGGACGGGCTGCCGGCTGCCCACCGAAGCCGAATGGGAGTTCGCTGCACGCGGCGGGCTCGAGGGCTCGCGCTTTCCATGGGGCGATGGCACCGACTTCAACGCACGCTGCAACGTCTGGCGCGGCATCTTCCCGGCCGGCCCGGCGGACGGCTGGCGCCCGGGCCCGGTGGCCGTCACGGCGCTGCCGCCCAATGGGCACGGGCTTCACCACGCCACAGGGAATGTGTGGCAATGGTGCGCCGATTGGTTCAGCCCCGCATATCACCTGGAGACAGCGGCGCGAAATCCACGGCAGGATCGCACCACTGGACGCCGCTCGCAGCGGGGCGGCTCGTTCCTGTGCCATGCGTCGTACTGCAACCGCTATCGCGTAGCGGCCCGCAACGGCAACACGCAGGGGAGCACGTCCGGCAACTGCGGCTTCCGTGTTGTCGGGGCACGACCGCCGGCAGTTTGAAGGACGCGATCAGTCTTA
>Ga0105090_10002510_pt1 | contig 10237 bp, 6 predicted proteins | sample PPLLak3March2015_FD_79110 | JGI IMG/M metagenome (GOLD analysis project Ga0105090, IMG submission 79110) | Freshwater sediment microbial communities from Prairie Pothole Lake near Jamestown, North Dakota, USA - PPLs Lake P7 Core (1) Depth... | ecosystem: Environmental > Aquatic > Freshwater >... | reverse complement strand
GCCGTTCCCTCCGCCTCTCTGGATGGGAGAATCCAGCTATGCAGTTGTGCAAGCGTGGGCCAATTTAGCACAAGGCGGGGGATTTGTCAAAAGGAGGCGAACTGCAAGCAGCCGGTTTGATCCTCTGCCGTTATGTGATCAACGACGAGTACGTGCCGCCGGTGGGCAACCCGCTCTTTCGCAACGACGGCACGGGCGTGTTTAGCGACATCGGCCACGCCAGCGGCGCGGACGACCCCGGCCCCAGCGTGGGCGTGGCCGCAGCCGACTACGACAACGACGGCTGGGTGGACCTGGTGGTGGGTAACTACGACCGCGGCTACCGGCTGTTCCGCAACACCGCTTTGGCCGGCGACGCCAACCGCTGGCTGGCGCTCACCCTGGTGGGCGGCGGGCCGGTCAACCGCGACGCGGTGGGCGCGCGCGCCATCGTCACCACAGGCGACGGCCGCGTGCAGATGCAGGACGTGCATAACGGGTCGAGCGTGGGCAGCGGCAGCACGTTGACGCTGCATTTTGGGCTGGGCGATGCGGAAATCGAGGCAGTGCAGATCCTATGGCCGGACGGCAGAAGCCAGGTCTACACCGATCTGCTGCCCAACAAGACGTATGAGATCGGGTATGACGGTGGTGTGAGGGAGTAGTTGGCGGAATACCACAACGAATGAAGAACAACGAATGAAGCAGTGCGGAGCCCGGGTTTCCTTGAAGAAACCCGGGCTCTTTGCGCTAGGCGGGGAGAAGGAAGCAGACGCTGCGGGCGGGCAGGTGCAGGTCGTGGGACACTGTTTGTCCCGCCAGATCGACCCAGCGGCCGGCCGGCAGGGCGATGCGGCCGTTACGCAGGCTGCCGTTGACGGCGATCAGCACGCGGTCGCCGTCGTAAACCTTTTGGGCCAACCATAAGCCATGGTGGTCGTCCAGGGCCAGCGTCTCGATCTCGCCATAGACCAAGGCCAGATGGCTGCGGCGGAAGGCGATCAGGCGTTGGAACTCGGCCAGCAGCGTCTTGTCCTGGCTGTCACCCCACAGCATCGGATGGCGAGCCTCCTCGCGGTAGTGGCCCTTGGCCCGTGGCTGGCTCAGGCCGACCTCGGTACCGTAGTAGATAATCGGCGTGCCGCCGAAGGCCAGCAGCAGCCCCGCGGCCATGCGCAGCAGGTGCTTATCGTTGCCGGCCGCCCACAGGAAGCGGTTCATGTCGTGGTTGTCGATGAAGGCCGGCCGGGTGAAGCTGGCGGGGAAGTAGCGCTGGGTGCGCTGCACCACGGCCGCGAAACGGCTGACCGGAATTAGCGGCGCGGGTGTAGCGCACAGCAAGCGCACCTGGCGCACGAAACCGAAGTCCAGGCAGCCGTCCAGCCGGCCGCTGTAGGTGCGCAAGCTGTCGCTGCCCAGCGTCACCTCGCCGAAGATCCAGCAGTCGGGGTTGACCTCTTTGCAGGCTGCGCCGAACGCGCTCCAGAAGTCATGGCTGGGTCCGGCCGCGTAGTCCAGCCGGTAGCCGTCCACGCCAAACTCTCGCAGCCAATAGCGGGCTGCGTCCAGCAGATAGCGCCGCGCATCGGGGTGGTCGTGGTTGAACTGCGGCATGTTAGCGGCGGTGAAGAAGCATCGATAGCCATGCTGGTAGGTTGCGCCGAAATCGTAGAGCTGCCGCGCGGGGCTGGCCGGATCGACCAGAGCCTGCTGAAACAGCGCAAACTGGTCGCTGCTGTGGTTAGCCACGAAGTCCAGGATGACCCGCAGGCCGCGGGCATGGGCTTTCTCCACCAACTCGGCCAGGTCGGCTTTCGTGCCGAAGCGCGGTTCGATCTCCAGGTAGTCGATGGTGTCGTAGCCATGGTAGCTGCTGATGCGGAAGATGGGCGTCAGCCAGAGGGCATCGACGTTGAGGCTGGCGATGTAGTCCAGCGCGTCGATCACCCCGCGCAGCGTGCCGCCGATGAAGGTCTCCATCTCGGCCGGCTCCAGCCATTGGTCGGGCGCGGGTGCGAAGCGATCGACCAGCACCTGATAGACGACGGCCTGATGCGCCCAAGCGGGAGTCTGGAAGCGGTCCACGGTGTAGCCGTAGGTGGTTTTTACCTCGCTGGTGCCATCGATGCGCAGCTCGTTGGACCAATAGCTCTCCCCCTCACCCCCAACCCCTCTCCCAGGGGGAGAGGGGGGCCAGACTCCCCTCTCCCCCTGGGAGAGGGGTTGGGGGTGAGGGTAGGTGCTGCGCCAGCCCTCGATCACGTAGCGCATATGTGTCCCGTCTGGCTGGCCCGGAATCTGCCCCTGCCACAGCTCGGCATAGTCCCAATAGATGAACTGAAAGCGGGTCTCGACGCGCTGTAGCTCGACGGCGAAGCCCTTCGTAGCCTGGCCATGCTGACCGGCCGGCTGGCTGCCGTCGGTGGTGACGTAGGCCGTAACGCGCTCGACCAGCACGTCGCGGCCCACGGTGACGGTCAGCGTGACCGGCTGGCCGGGCTGCGGGTCCAGCGGGTCGATGGCATAGTGATGGCGGATGCCCGACCAGCGATGGCGCTCGGCGGCCAGGGTGTTTGCGTCGGATTCGAGCGCGCCAAAGACAAAGTCTTGCATGATGGCGGGAGAGTCGTTCATAAGAGATCTCCTGATAATTTTCCGACAGTAAGGCTGTCGGAAAGACAGCACGAAGCGCCTGATACAAGGAGCCGGTGACAAAGTTGACGTTACCGCGGCCGTCGTTGCGCAGGTCGCCCACCAGCGCCAGGGTGTTGGTCGTCTCGGTGAAGGCGCGCTGGCTGAGGATAGCGAACTGATTATAGCAGGACTCAAGCAGCGCGGGCAATTGCAGATCTATAGGCTGTTTGCACCATCAACTATAGTGCAAATACATCTTGCTTAACACGCATGGACCTCTTATAATTGGAATACAAGAATTCACAATTGTTGTGGGAGTGTGGGAAACACTTTCGTGAAGGTCGGGCGCGAGGGCAGTCATGTACCTACCTTGGTGATCATCGGCAGCAATTGACATCGGGAACAGAAACAAGAACAGGGCCGCTCATTGCCTTGCGGGAAAAGGAGCATGCGTAATTGGCCGCACATAAGAGAGTGATCCCACTGTTGGCCGTTATTGTGGTCGTTGGCAGCGCTGTATTTGCGCACCCTGCGGTTCTGGCATCGCCTCCTGTCCAGCACAGGACCAACGGCAGGAACGCTTCTGTCCTTCCAGCCTCCGGCGACACATGGATCCGAATCAACACCCAAGCTAACTACGGGGACTGGTCGACTCTTGAGGTTGGCGCTAGCAGTGTGCGGGACAGCGAGCGAGTGCTGCTCCAATTTGATCTCGGCGCAGTGCCGCCGGACGCGGTCATTCTCGCCGCGGATCTGCATGTCTTCTACGAGCGTTGCGGATCCTTGGTCTACTGCCGCGACATGACCGTATCCATACACCGGGTGACAGTTCCCTGGGAGGAGATGACCGCCACCGGCGCCAACCTCTGGGATGCGATCGATCCCGCGACGCAGGCGCTTCAGGTTGTGGGGACGGAGGAAGACACCTGGATCACATGGGATGTGCTGCCACTGGTGCAACAATGGCACAGCGGGGCCTTTCCCAACAACGGGCTGGCTCTGCAGGCTGTGCCAAGCATCGTCGAAAGTTACAAGCAGTTCGCTGCCCGTGAGAAAGGGGATGGCTGGGCAGCGCACCTGGTGGTGACCTGGGAGGCAGGCCCGGCGGAAACCCATAAATTGTTCCTGCCGCTACTGAACGTTTCATCGATAGCGTCGAGCCATCTGCCGGTCCAGCACGCGAGCTACCGGCGCACTATGCTCTGAGGAGGAAGAAATGACAACCGATTCATCGATGCACTGGCTACCGAGCAGATGGGTGCTCCTGACTCTCCTGTTGGGCAGCATGCTTTGCCTTGCTCTGGCGCTGGCTGCGCCCGTCAATGCAGACGATTTTGTCGTCAACTCAACACTGGATACACCCGATAACAATCCGGGTGACGGCGTTTGTGACGACGGCGCTGGCAACTGCACGCTGCGCTCCGCTATCGAAGAGTCCAACGTGGTCACGATGACCGCCGACACGATATCCTTTGCCATGCCGGGCGCGGGGCTGCACACCATCCATCTGCAGTCTTCGTTGCCGCCCATTAGCAGCACGATGACCATCGATGCGATTACTCAACCGGGCGCGGCCTGTGCGACGGCGTATCTGCCCGCTAAACTGTTGGTTGAGATCGACGGCAGCGCGACGATCTCACCGACCAATGGTCTCGCACTGGGTATCGGCACCAGCGGCAGCACCATCAGGGGCCTGGTAATCAACCGCTTCCCTGGCAGTGGGATCTTCATCAACGGCAGCAACGACAACGTAGTGGTCTGCAACCACGTCGGCGTCAACGCTGCAGGTACGGCCGACCTGGGCAACACCTTCTACGGTATTAACCTGCAAAACAGCGCCAACAACCTTATCGGCGGCGACTTGCCGGCCGACCGCAACGTGGTCTCAGGCAATGGCCTGCACGGTATCTATGTATTGACAGGTGAACCGGAGGAGGCTGGACGCGTCCCGGACGAAGACCCACCTCCTGGTGGCGGTCCTTCGATCAATAATCGCATCGCCGGCAACTACATTGGCGCCAACGCGTCAGGAGTCGTCGATCTGGGCAACAGCTTGAGCGGCGTGGCCATCGAAGGTCCTGGCAGCGACAACAACATGGTCGATGGCCGAAACCTCATCGCGGGCAACGATGGCAACGGCGTGGCGCTGCTGGAGGGTGCGCTGGCAAATACAGTAGCCGACAACCTGATCGGCGTCAACATTACCGGTCGCTGGCCATTGGCAAACTCGCTGCAAGGGGTGCTGATCGAAAACGCCGCCGGCTGCGTGGTGCAGGGCAACCTGATCTCAGGCAACCTGGGCAACGGCGTGCAGATCGCTGACCCGCCCAGCAGCATTGCATCGACCGGCAATCAGATCGCCGGCAACGTGATTGGGCTGAACATTCTGGGCGACAAACCGCTGCCCAACGGTGGCGCCGGTGTGTTCATCCAAAACGCGTCGTCCAACACCGTCGGTGGGGCTGCGACCGCCCAACGCAACGTGATCTCCGGTAACAGTGGCGACGGCGTGCTGATCCAGCGCAGCCCGAACTTTACGGCGATGAACAACGCGGTGCGAGGCAACTACATCGGCACCGACCCCGGCGGGTCGGACAACGGCGGGCAAAACAACCTGGGCAACGGCGGCACGGGTGTCTCCATGTTCAACGCCCAGAACTCACTGGTTGACAGCAACGTCATCGGCGCGAACGCGGCCGGCGTAAATATCTCCGGTCCGTTTGCCGCGGGCAACGTTGTCACCAGAAACTTCATCGGTGTAGACGCGACGGAGACGATTGTCTTTGGCAACGGTGAGCACGGCGTCTTCATCGACTCGCGTGCTCACGACAACCGGATTGGCGGCGCGGCGATCGAAGGAAATGTCATCGCCAAACACAGCGGTCGCGGCCTCTGGATGACCGCAGTGGGCACCGATGGCAATGCGATCCGTCGTAACAGTATCTACGAGAACCAGGGAACCGAGACCGAGAACAAGCTGGGAATCGACCTGTCGCCCAGCGGTCCAAACCCTAACGATCCGGGCGACATCGACAACGGCCCCAATCTGTCACAGAACTACCCCACCATCATCGGCGTCTACGAGCTTGCCGGCCAGGTGTTGGTCAACGGTCTGCTGATGTCGGCGCCCAACACGACCTTCGAGCTGGACTTCTTCGCCAACACGGTGTGCGACCCCTCTGGCTTCGGCGAAGGCGAGACCTACCTGGAGACCATCGTTCTCTCAACCGACGACGATGGGTTGTCAGGATTCTCGCTGACACTCGCGGCTGGCTTGCCAGTTGGCCAGGACTTCGTCACGGCTACCGCAACTGATCCCGACAACAACACGTCGGAGTTCTCCAACTGCGTGCAGCGCGCACCTGCGCTGGTGGTCACCAGCAGCGACGACGCGGACGACAGCGTGTGCAACCTGGCCCACTGCAGCTTGCGCGAGGCAATCTACGCGGCAAACGCCCAGCCCGGCGCGGACGATATCGTCTTCGCCATCCCGGGAGCCGGACCGCACAAAATCCAGCCACTGGCTGCCTTGCCTGCTGTGACCAGCCCGGTGAACCTGGATGCCACTACCCAGCCGTTGGCAACCTGTCCGCTGGCCGTGGACTTGCCGCCAATCGAGCCGATCCAGTACCCGATGCCATTGCCTGTGATGACGGAAGAGACCGAACCGCCTCCCGACCTGCCGTTCGTACTACAGGTTGAGATCGATGGCAGTCTGGCAGGCAGCGGCGTCAGTGGCCTGACCATCGACGCCAGCGACTCGTCGGTGCGCGGTTTGGCCATCAACAGCTTTGACGGGCACGGCCTGGTGATCGAGAACGGCAGCGGCAACCACATCTCGTGTAACTACATCGGCTTTGGCGTCCTTGGAACTGAAGCCCTCGGCAACGGCGGCGACGGCATTCACGTTGTCAACTCCGAGTCCAACCTGATCGGCGCAGATGTGAACAATCCACCTGCCAACCCGTACAGCAGCCACCTTGCCAGCCAACGCAACGTGGTCGGCAATAATCAGGGACATGGCGTCCAGATCGCCGGTCCGGCATCCACGGGCAACCAGGTTTTCGGCAACTTCGTCGGGGTTGACGTGACCGGTAACGTGGGTGCAGGTAACCTGGAGCACGGCATCTATGCCGACAGGTCTCCCCTACTCCAGGTTGGCGCCATGCTGACCGATACGCACAACATTGTCGCTGGCAATGGCATGAATGGCATCCACATCGAGTCGCAGAACACGTACGTTACCGGCAATTATGTTGGCGTGGATGCCAACGCGACGACTCCAATTCCAAACCTGGGCGACGGAGTTGCTGTTGACGACGGGGTCAACAACACTGTCGAGAGCAACCTGGTGTCAGGCAACGGTGGCAACGGCGTCTTCGTCAGTGACGACTCCGCCGGTACGTCGGTAACCGCCAACTTCATCGGTACCGATGTCTGGCTGGTGTCACCGCTGGGTAACGGAGGCCATGGTGTAGCCATCGAGGGACACGAGACCACCGTGGACGGCAACGGAATTGTCTTCAACGGCGCCAGCGGCGTGGCTGTCGTTGGCACCAGCGCGGTCAACAATCTGATCAGCGATAACGTCATGTTCGCCAACACCGTGCTGGGTATCGATCTTGGCGCCGACGGTGTCACAGCCAACGACCCCGGCGACGCAGATGATGGGCCGAACCACCTGCAGAACTACCCGTTGCTCACTTCGGTGGACCTGGGACCGCTCAGCACGGTCATCTCTGGCACGTTGGACACGACGCCGGGCGTGTACGCGGTGGCGGTCTACGGCAACGCAGCGTGTCACCCCAGCGAGCACGGCGAGGGCATGATCCCTCTGGCCACCATGAACGTAACGGTTGGTGTGGTTCCAGCTTCGTTTACAGTGACGATTCCGGGGACATTGACCGACCTGACGTTTGCAACAACGGCGACCGATGCCCAGAGCAACACGTCCGAGTTCTCCAAGTGTCTGGCGCTCGCCTGTGACGTAAACCATGACTTCGTCATCGACATGGTGGACGTGCAATCGGTGACCGGCGCCTGGGGGCAGAACCCGGCGCCACCGGCCTACGATCTGGTGCCGGACGGCGTGATCGACGTGTTGGACATCATCGCCGCTGCTCATTGCTGGCTCTATGCAACACAGTAGCCGGAAGGACCGTCAGTCAATGGTCGCGCTTGCGGCCGCCTGATGGACAGTCGCAGGTGATCAAGCGACAGACGCTTCGAGCGTGAGGTTTCGGATCTACCACCAGACATCCCCGCGACTCCGGGGATGTCTGCATTTAACGAACAATTTCCGAAATATGATCTGCATCCTTGACCGCGACCAACACATCCGTTACACTGAAACCGCTGGCACATTCTTCCCGACGACGTTGCCAGGCAGCGAACTGAGCAAGGAGGCAACCGAATTCCATTCGCTGGGTTAACCCAGCAGGAATCGCAACGGCACATCCACCCGCGCCCGCCACGCCGCCTCGTTGTGTTCCGCGCCTTCGAACTTGCGCGTCATCCAGTCCACAGCGCGCGTGTAGCTGGCCGCAGCCAGATGACCGTCCATGCGCTGCTGGAACGGCTCGTACAGCTCGTCCAGCGTGGCCGTACCGTAGTCAAAGTACAGCTTGTGAGCGCCCGGTGGGGGCAAATGCGTACCCATGGAATCCACCAACGCATCGCCGCCGGCCGGCCAGTGGGTGGACAGGCAGCCCGCGCCGCCGAAGACGTGCGGGTATTGCTCCAGCGCGTAGAGCGAAATCAGCCCGCCCATGCTGGAGCCCATCACAATCGTGTGCGGTGGGTCGGGCAGCGTGCGGTAGGTCGTGTCGATAACGGGCTTTAGCTCCTCCACCAGGAATTTGAGGTAGCTGTCGGAACGCACCTGCACGCCGGCCGCCCGGCCCCACTGGTCAAACGCTGCTTGCACGGCGGGTAGTTGGGCCGGCTGTTGCGGCATGTAGTCCAGCCAGCGCCCTTCGCCGCTGTTCCAGATGCCCACAATGATTGCGCCGGGCAAGCCGTGCTCGTGGATCAGGCGCAGCAGCGCCTCGTCGATGCCCCAGTCCACGCTGCCGTAAGCCAGCGCGGGATCGAAGAGGTTCTGACCATCGTGCATGTACAGCACGGGATAGCGGGTGTCCGAGGATTCGGCATAGCCGGGTGGACACCAAACGTCGACGGTGCGCTGCCCGCTTTCAGGTAGATTGAAGTCCGAATAGCGGTCGAGCACGCCGCTGCCGTCGGAGATGGGGATGGAGGTCATGGCGATAGACTCCTGCGAGGGCCGGCCAGCCGTCATTGCAAGCATGACAGGGACTACGGCGTGGGGCAGGTCCAGCCCCACTGGCTGCTGAACTGCATCACGTCGGCCACGGTCACCAGGCCGTCCCGGTCGCGGTCGGCGCGGCTGCGGTAGCAGGCGTCGCCCAGGCCGCAGTTCCAGCTCTGCGCGGCCTGGCTGATGTCCAGCGCGTCGACCTGGCACGAACAGTCCAGATCGCGCCAGGTACAGAGCGGCCGCGGCAGCAGCACGAACAGCCCCTCGCCGATGCTGCTGACGATCACCGCGCCGCTGTCGAAGAAGGGGTAGTTGCCCCAGGCGCCGTTGAAGTTGGCGTTGTTGTTGGCTGGGTAGGTGTCGAAATAATGGCTCTCGAAGGGCGCCGTGGGGTTGGTGATGTCCAGGATGCGCAGCCCAGCGCGGTAGTTGGCCTGGTAGGAGCGGTTGCCGACGATGAACTGGTTGTGGTCGATGGCCGTGGTGGGGCCGGTGAAGGTATGCACCAGCACCGGGTTGTCCAGGTCGGCCATGTCCCAGACGTAGGTCTTGGTGTTGTGGGCGAAGTTCATCTCATCCAGCTCGTCGTCCAGGTAGAAGTAGCGGTGATCCTCGGTCAGCCAGCCCTGGTGGATGTAGCCCGCGCCGGCGTAGCTGCGGGCCGAGATGGGCGCGGGCGCCGCCTTGTTGGTCACGTCCAGGATTACTACCTGGCCGCCGTTGCTCTGGTTGCCGTTGGAGTTGATGCAGATCTCCTTGCCGCGGTGCTGGGCGTCGGGGCCGTGGTAGACCATGCAGGTGGTGTCGTGGGTGTAGGCGCTGCCCGCGCAGCCGGCGAAGAGGGGGTTGGCAGGATCGCGCACGTCGATCATGTGCAGGCTGCCAGAGCACGCGTTGGCGCCGCCGGTGGAGATGCCGGTCACGTAGAGATAGCCGGTGTCCGGGTTGATGGTGATGTCGTGTGCGCTGCCGAAGAGGGTGTAGCGCGGGGCGGTGAAGGTGACAGGCGGGTTGGGCACGTTGCGCAGTTGTCTCAGATCGAAGACCTGCATGCCGTGCGCACCGGCCGAGTCGGCGATGATGTAGGCGTAGGTGCCGAATGCCTTTAGCTCGCGCCAGGAGGAGCTGGAGGTGGCCGTGGGCAGGTTGCCCAGGTAGACCGGGTTGGCGGGTTCGGTGATGTCGACGAAGGCCGTGCCGCTGGTGCGCCCCATCAGCGCGTATTCCCGGCCGGTCAGTGGGTCGGTCCAGCCCCAGATGCTGCTGGCCTGGCCGCCGCCGATGGTGCTGTTGGGCAGGAAGGCCCCCAGGTCGATGCCGTTGCAGGGATAGCTGCCCGCCATGCCG
>Ga0105090_10002508_pt1 | contig 10244 bp, 14 predicted proteins | sample PPLLak3March2015_FD_79110 | JGI IMG/M metagenome (GOLD analysis project Ga0105090, IMG submission 79110) | Freshwater sediment microbial communities from Prairie Pothole Lake near Jamestown, North Dakota, USA - PPLs Lake P7 Core (1) Depth... | ecosystem: Environmental > Aquatic > Freshwater >... | reverse complement strand
TTTTCAAGGCGCCTAAGTCCGCTAAATTATTGTTTTTAATATTAAATCATCCGGACCGCACCAAAGAAAAAGGCTCTCTTTCGAGAGCCTTCTTCCCCAGGGGGATGGTGGAGGCGGCGTCCACCGCAGCGCAAGTGCCAGCAAGTGCAATTAATAGCTAAAAGACTATAAAAACAGGCATTCGGGGTATTTCGGCTGTTGCAGGCCGATTCAGCTTGTAGCATCCAATTGCATTTGCTATGTTGGGTCTTAGGTGGGGTAGGGAGTTCGATTCCCGCAGCCACTAGGAAACTCGAAAAATACGGCGAATTTTGCCGGTTCGATTCCCGAGGACCCAGCGATGCCGAAGAAAGCCCCTGAATTGACGCCACTGGAGGTTCGTCGCCTGACGACGCCCGGTCTACACGCCGTGGGTGGCGTGGACGGTCTGCACATTCAGGTGAAGGAGTCCGGCGCTCGCAGTTGGATACTGCGCATCAAGGTCGGGGACCGCCGACCGGACATCGGGCTGGGCGGATTCCCGGACGTAACGCTGGAGAAAGCCCGTCAGCGCGCCCGCGAAGCCAAGGACCAGATACGGCAGGGCATCGATCCCATTGCGGCGCGCCGTGCCGCGAAAGACGCCCTGAAGGCCGAGCAGGCGAAGGCGCTCACGTTCGACCAGGCGGCGCGGCTGTGCCATCAATCGAAGGCCGCAGAGTTTCGGAATGCCAAACACCGAAGCGACTGGATCAACTCGATCACGACGCACGTCAGCCCGACGCTGGGTTCGTCGCCTGTGGCGAGCATTGACCTGCCGCAGATCGTTGCGGTCCTGACGCCAATCTGGACCACCAAGACTGAAACCGCCACCCGCGTTCGGCAGCGCATCGAGGCGGTGCTGGCGTGGGCGACAGTGAACCAGTATCGCGAAGGCCCGAACCCTGCAGCGTGGACAGGCAACCTAGAACACGCTTTGCCAAGGCCCGCGAAGGTCAGGAAGGTCGAGCATCACGCCGCAATCGGTTGGCAGGACGTTGGAACGTTCATGGGTGAACTTCGCAAGCGGCAGGGCATGAGCGCGCGCGCCTTGGAGTTCGCCATTCTCACGGCAGCACGTTCCGGCGAAGTCCGGTTGGCGACGTGGGATGAGATCGACTTGCGTGGTCGCTTGTGGACCATACCTGCGGAGCGAATGAAGGCATCCAAGGCGCACAAGGTCCCGCTGTCCGATGCGGCGACGGCGCTGCTGCGTGCACTGCCGAGGATGGAAGGATCGCCCCACGTCTTTCCAGCGGCGCGTGGTGGGCCGCTATCGGATATGTCTCTATCGTCGGTCACCCGACGCATGGGCGTCCCGGCGGTCCCGCATGGCTTCCGCAGTTCGTTCAAGGACTGGGCGCGAAGCAGCGGGCGCTATCCCGATGAGGTTTCAGAACTGGCACTTGCCCACGTCAACAGCGACGCCACCCGCGCGGCCTACGCTCGCGATGAACTGCTGCCGATGCGGACGCGGCTGATGACGGACTGGGCGCGATACTGCGCAATGCCTGCGCGAAAGGCTGGCAAAGTCATTCCAATGAGGGCGCGAAATGTCTAAGACAAAACGTCCGGTCAGTCCTTGGTTTAAGAAAAACGAGCTTGACGACGTAGCCTATAGTTTTCTGGTAGCCGACAGCACCGAGGCGGGCGACGGCGTGATCCTGCGCGGCGTAACTGTCGAGCAAGTACGAGAGTTTGGCGCTCGGTTGTATGACGTGTGGGCGGGCTACGCGACGGCAGCTAAAACATTCCATGAACCTCCTCGCACTCGCGGCGCGCCGACAAATGCGCGTGAACGCCAAGTCATTCCGATGGAATATTACCGGCGACTCGCGAAGGAAGGCCCGAGTCGCAGTCGCGTTGTCGCGCGAGAAATGTCCGCCAAATACGGAAAGACTGTCCCGACGATTGAACGAATTGCACGCGCGAATCAGGGGTGGGTGCTGGCCGAACTCGACCGCGCCCCAGGTATCGCCGAACTCCGCGCACACCTTGCGAGGAAGTCTAAGGGCGGCAATCGACCCCAGTAGGACGCGGCGATAAATCGGATTAATCGCCGCGATGTGCAGTTAAGTGTCCGAGGAATAGGTTTGCACCATGGCGCAATTGGATGCGCATCGGTGCAAACGATGAAGTACGTTACTGACTCCAACCTCGCTGAACGCTACGGGGTAAGCCGCCCGACCATTTGACGCTGGGTCAAGGCCGGTCGCCTTCCCGCTCCCGTTCAGTTGTCGCCCGGCTGCACTCGCTGGATCGCGGACGAAATCTCCGCGAAGGACGACGAGTGGAAGGCGAAGCGCCGCCAGCCGAAGGCCGCGTAATGGCCGCCTCACTGAGAGCGGCAATCGACGCCAAATGTCGAACTTGCTGCTACGACGCACTCGCGCCGGGTAACTGGCGAATGCAGGTAGAGGGCTGCGCAATCACGCGCTGCCCGCTGCACCCAGTGCGCCCCCGGTCAGCCTCACAACGTCTGATTCCGGCCCCGATTCGGCCCCGGAATTCGACTGCGAAGGCCGCTTAACCCATGACTCTCATGCTCGCGTGGCGCGCCAAGAAAAAGGCTCGCCCCAGGTACCAGCTGGAAGCGAGCCTCAAGGCGAACAATGACAACCTATCACAAAAAACGAAAGCGTCTAAAGACACCCGTTAGTTGTCGCGGCTGCGGTCGAACCCGTGAGCCGCAATCCCGCGATCTGCTTTGCGTTCGCTGCCGGGAGTCCTTCCCCAGCTTCGCCAAGTGGTTCGACCAAGCGGGGAGGGCGCGACCGTGAAGCGCCTCGAATTTGGATCGAAGCACGTCGCGCCGAAGACGGCTGCGTTCTGCGCGGGCTGCAATCGAGAAATCGACGGTCGAACCATCTACTGCGGAACCTGCGCGGAGCAAGCGGAGGACAGGCAAGACAAGGTGAGAGGCGGCCTGCGGTTTGGTCGGTTCGTGTTCAAGGAAGGCACGCGACGACTCAGCCTGTCCCGTCCGCTGCTGCCACGTTGCGACGCCCACTTTGCGGAAATCGAATGGATGGTCCGCAACCGATGCGGGCGCGCGGTGCTCTCTAAACAGCACGTTCGCTGGCACGAAGCGCGAGTGGCAAGCCGACGTTCCCGCAAGCCCGCCAGACGTACGCAAATGGCGCGGGACACGCGACCCCCGGCGGGCGTCACACAGATGGCGGTATCACTCTGATGACTGCTACATCTACTCCTATTGCCCGCACAACGCTGTCGCCAGCCCGTCTTGAGGAAATCAGCCGGGACCAAAAGCGAGTCAACGAGGAGCAAATCCGCAAGAGCGCGCAGGAACACAAGGAATGGGGGCCGAAGCTGAAGGCGCTGATCGACCCTCCGAAACGCAAGACGCGGATCAAGCCGATAGCGGAAAACTCCATCGACTTGCGGCGTGATGAACGGGGCCAGCCGATCCGCGACGAGGAGAACGTCCTGCGTGTCCTATCGCGGGATGAACGTCTGCTGGGCACCGTCCGCTACAACGAGTTCGCCAGCGAAATGATGCTGTGGCGTCCGTTGCCCGTAGTGAACATCGAGGATGTCGTCGGAGAACGTGACATTCCGCGCCCGTGGTCCGACACCGATACAACGGCGATTCAGGCCTACATCCAGTCCGAGCACCTGTCGGGCATTGGCAGCGTCAAGGTCGAAGCGGCGATCCGGCTGCACGCGCATCGACACGGGCGCTATCACCCGGTCCGCGATTACCTGCAAGGTCTGGTCTGGGACCAGCGCAAGCGGCTGCACGGGATGCTGGCCGACTACTTCGGCGCGTTCGACAAGGGCCAGCCCGAGGACTACATCGCGGAGGCCGGGCTGCGCTGGATGGTGTCAGCCGTCGCCAGAATCATGAGTCCGGGCTGTCAGGTCGATCACCTGCTAGTACTCGAAGGCCCGAACCAAGGCGAAGGAAAGAGCAGCGGCCTGCGAATCCTGGCAGGCGACGACAACTTTTCGGACAGCCTCCCGCATGACCTGAGCCACAAGGACGCGAAGGACCATGTGCGCGGTAAGTGGATCATCGAACTGCCCGAACTAACGCAGTTCAAGCGCAACGAAATCGAGACGCTGAAAGCGTTCATCACCCGCCGCGAGGAAGTCTTTAGACCGTCCTACGGTCGGCATGAAATCCGCGCCCCTCGGCAGTGCGTGTTCGCAGGCACCACCAATGAGACTGAATACCTCGTGGACACAACGGGCAATCGCCGGTTCTGGGGCGTGTCCATCGGCGCTATCGACCTCGACGCACTGAGACGGGACCGCGACCAGCTATGGGCGGAAGCCGCCCACCTGTACCGGGCGGGCGAACGCTGGCACCTCACCCGGCAGATGGAGCAGGTAGCGGCGGCGGAAGCCGGTAAGCGCATGGCAACGGACCCGTGGGCCGTACCAATCAGCCACCTAATCGACGGCGACAACCGACTGCGCGGGGAGGAACTCACCCCCGGCGAGATTCTGTCGATCATGGATTTACGCGAGGCCGAGCGGACGCCGAACAACGCGAAGCGCGTGGCGTCGGTGCTCACATCGCTGGGCTGGCGGCAGGGTCGCAGGACGATGAAAGGCCGCTGCTACATACGGCCAAGAAGGTGACCGCCATGACGCACATGACGCAAATGACGCGATCTCTATAGACCCCCATGTGCGCGCACGGGATTAACACTCTATGGAAAGTCCGTCATCTGCGTCATCTGCGTCACCCGGAAGCACAGCAGGACCCCATAGGCGAGGGGGCGGGGTCGCACGCGAATTGAAACGGTTCTCTACAAGCGAACGGGTACTCAATCTTTGCCGATACCAAGGAATCCACGAATGAAAAAAGCACCTAGTCACCTAAGCCCACCCGCTCGGCGCTGGTGGTCCGAACTGGCCCGCGAATACGACATCGTGGATGCAGGCGGGTTGGCCTTGCTGACCGTAGCGGCGGAAGCGTGGGAGCGCGCCCGAGACGCACGGGAACTGATCGCGAAGGAAGGCGCAGTCACGCCCGACCGATTCGGGACGCCCACGGCGCACCCGGCTGTGCGAATCGAACACGGCGCTCGCGCGCAGCTGCTGCAGGCACTGAAGCAACTGCACTTGGACGTTGAACCGTTGAAGGCACCCGGTCGTCCGACCGGGATTTATCACACTGCAGGAGAACGTTAATGCCCACCACCCGAACCCGTAAGGCACGAACCAGCAAGTTATCCGCCGAAGCGGCTGCATGGGTCGAGTTACCCGATGCGGTCGAGTTCTTCGAGCGCACCGACCACTACGCGCGCCGCAGCGGACGCCACGACGTGGAGCACCTTCCAGGTGTTCGCCCATGGTGGAACCCGCTGGCGTGGGTATGGCTGCACCACACCACAGGGATCGAGATTCCCCACGCGCGCAATTACCCCGAGACGTTGGAGTTCGTGCAGGCACTGCACGCCCAGTACCTCGCATCGAAAGGAAAAAGCGAATGACCGACGAATACGAACGGCAGGCGGCGCACGCGGCGATCTTTGGCGAAACCGCGAAGCAATTCATGGCGGCTGCGGTGCAGTTTGCGAAGGGGTCGCAAGCCACGTTCAGCCCGGAGGACGTGGCGAAGCTGTACGTGCTGGCGGGCGTATGGCTGATGACCGGCGCGCTCGGCCCGCCTGCGGCGGCGGCACTGTTGCGCGAAGTCGCGGACGGCATCGAGCGCGGCAAAGGCCCGCTGCTGAACTGATTTGCCATTCGTCGAAAAATCGGCGAGGTTGGAGGAAGCAGGCCGCAATCGAATGCGGCTCTGCTGTGGGGGCGGTGCTGCGGGACGCAGTGTTGCCAAGGTCAGCGGGATGTTGACCACCACAGCGGGGCGCGACGAACGCGAGCAGTCTGGATGCCGGGTAGTGCGGGACGCACGGGCCGGGACGATGCCATCCAAAACCGATGAACGCTGCGGGACGCGCGGGAACGGTTCATACCCTTTGATTATTTTTGCGCTGGCGCAAGGCGTCGGCGCGCAGGAAGAAAACTATGTCTAGTTCAGAATTGCTTTCCGCTGTTGGTAACGTTGCCGATGCTGTCACCGAGATGAAGTCACTGCACGATCAGCGTCTCGGCAAAATCGAGAAGCGTCTTGACGGTCTGCAGGAGCGTGTCGAGGTTGACGAAGCGAAGGCCGACCGGCCCCGCAGCGGCAACGTCTCGTTCTCCCGCGACCAGCGCGAGCACAAAGACCGCTTTACGGCGTGGCTGCGTCGCCCCGGCGAAGGCAGCATCAAGCGTCAGCTTGACGAAGCCCAAGCCGAAATCGAGCACAAGAACTCGCGGGAAGGTAAAGGTGTCGCCATCGGCACGGGCGCGGCTGGCGGGTATGCGTTGCCGGAAATTCTCGACTCGCAGATCGAGGAGCGCGTCCGCACGCTTAACCCGTTCCGCTCGCTGGTGCGCACGGTCACGGTTGGCAGCCGCGACTGGAAAGCACTGGTGAGCCGCAACGACGCCTCCAGTGGCTGGGCCGCAGAGGCGGGCAGCCGCAGCGAGACGACGACCAGCGACCTGCTGGAACGCGCGCCGACGTTTGGCACCTTGTACGCCTATCCGAAGGCGACCGAGGAAGCCATGCAGGACGTGTTCTTCGACGTAGCCGACTGGCTCGTGCAGGAAGCGGCGGACGGGTTCGCGGAAGCAGAGACAACGGCGATTGTTTCGGGCAACGGTTCAGCGAGGCCCACGGGCTTCCTGAACGCAACGCCCGTCGTCACCGATGACGATGCATCGCCGCAGCGTGCAGCGGGGACGTTGGAATACATCCCCATTTCCGCGCCGAGTTCGCCGTTCATGTCCACGGGCATCACGGGCGACACGCTGATCGACCTGAGCCTGCAGCTGAAGTCAAAATACTTGCTCGATGCGCCGAAGGTCGCGTGGGTGATGTCGCGTGCGACGGCTGCGAAGATTCGCAAGCTGAAGGACTCGTATGGCGCGTACTTGTGGCAGCCGTCACTGCAGGCGGGTCAGCCTCCGACGTTGCTCGGCTTCCCGGTCGCGCTCTGCGATTCGATGCCTGCACCGACTGCCGGTCAGCACCCGATTGCCTTCGGCAACTGGGCGCGTGGCTACGTGCTGGCGGATCGCGTCGGCACGATGCGGATCACCGTTGATGACTCCATAACCGCCCCAGGCTTTACCAAATTCTACATTCGCAAAGTTGTGGGCGGCTGCGTGTACAACTCCGAAGCGTTGAAGCTGGCGAAGGTCGCTGTGAGTTGATGATTCGATTATCTGACGCCGCAAGGCTGCAGGAGCCGGGCCTGCCGGTTCCCTAACGGGTAAGCAGGACGCGAGGGGGCACGGTCTCGCGACAGCCATAACCGCCCCGCCTGTCGATCCGCTTGTCCGTATGGACAACCTTGGCGGAACGCGACAGGCACTAGGTCCGCCCGGCGTTAACAGCGTCGGGCGGGCCGACTCACAAACAAACCTGCAGAGGGCACATGAGCGAATTTGAACGGGCGGAGAGGTTGGCGCTATTGCTTCGCGCGAACGACTACGAATTGGCGCGTCAGGCCGCCTTGCGCGGACACGACATCGAGCGCCAGCGACGGGCGGAGGATGAAATTCGCCAGTGCTGGAAACGCTTCGCCGACATCGAGGGCATCGCGTGACCGAAAGAAACCGAGAGCGGTTGTCGACGCTGCTGTGGTTCGTCTGTGCGGCGGGCGTGGCAGGCCTAGCGCAGGTGCTCGCGTTGATCATGGTGCTGGCCGCGATGCTGGCGAGCTAGCGCAACTGACCTCTAAACCGCTGCGGCCTGTCCTATCTGACGCTTTAGGTGTCGGATCGCTTTACATGGCGCGGCGCAGCAGCGATCCCGCTGCAGGGTAAAGCGCTGATTTGCCGACAGTTGCTGGACGCGGCCCGGTTCTTGCAATGTGAAACTAACTCGCCGGGCCGTCCTTGCGAAAAACACAAACAACAACGCGAGGGCGAATCATGAAATCGAAGATTCTGGGATTGCTGGCTGTGGCGTTGCTGATTGCACCTGTGGTGCAGGCCGACACGATAAATTTTACCGGTCAAATGACTAGCGCCTCACCGCTTACCGTTGGGGCCGGGACTTTCACTGTCCCCGGCGGCTCCATATTTGTCTACCAGCCTGGCAATTTCGGTGCGTTTACCACCTCAGGCGGAATGTGTGCATTGTCCGGCGGTACCTGTGATAACGACTTTACGCTTGCTTTCAGCTATGCGATCACGAACCTGACGTTTGAGGCCGCGTTCATCGCTGCTGGTGACCTTGTGCAGGTTGAAGCCTTTAATGGGGCGGCGTCGCTGGGGACAACGATCATCAATGCTGATGGCACCTATAATTTCGGGGCTCTCACCATCACATCGCTGTTCTTTGATGACTCCAGTTCCGCCTCCGGAATTGCGTTTGGCGACTTCAGTTTTGACCCGGCGAGGGCGGCGGTCCCCGAACCCGGCACGCTCGCGCTGCTCGGTCTTGGCCTTGCTGGTCTCGGCTTTAGCCGCCGACGCAAAGCTGCCTGAGCGTCAGTAGCTCGGTGCGACAACGGAACCCGGCCTAGTGCCGGGTTTCTTGCTTTTGAGCGGACCCTATAGTCGCGCGGGCGGCGCGGGCGGCGCGGGCCATCCGATGGCGTTGGTGTGTTTCGGCATCAAGGGCCGAATCTGAATCTGCCCCACCTGGCCGCAGGTCACGCAGCGGACCCGAAGCGGCAGGCGCATTTCCCCCTTTGCCCATTTCGATGAGCCGCTCAAGGTTGAGCACGTCCCAGCGTTGGCACCGGACGCAATAACAATGGACCTGATGCTGGTGCGCGTGGAGTTCTGAGACGGTGCCGAGGTCGATCATGCCGGTAACGGTACACCCGAGTTCGGCTCACAGGCCGAGCCTGCCGGGGCGGCGAGCTGCGGTTATGTCAAATTCAAATACTTGTACTCGGCAGGAACCATAAGCGTATAGCTAAATTAGCGCGCTCCGTTCGTCGGTCGCGTAGGGCTCTGCCGCCGAATAATATTCAACAGGGGAAGATCATGGTAATGAAAGACAAGTTTTTAACCTTAACGTTAGCGGTTGTGATCGCATGTTTCTCGAACGTGGCCGAGGCAGCGTTAGACATGTACATGAACATTCCGGAGGCGCCGGGAGAGTCTGTGGATAGGGGCTTCACCGGTCAGATGGATGTGCTTGCTTGGTCTTGGGGATCTTCGAGCAATGCGCAAAAGACCGTTTCGCGATGCAACCTTCAAGACTTGAGTTTTACGAAGTGGGTAGATACAGCGTCTCCCGTCCTTTTGGCCGGGCAGCTTATGGGCACGATCTATCCGCAGGCGACGCTAACCGTTAGAACTGCGGGGGAAACTCCGACAAATTACATCGTCATCCGACTTTTCAACGTGCGGGTGTCAAGTTTGTCGACTGGCGGGTCCGGCGGTGAAGACAGGCTGACGGAAAACGTCTCGCTATATTTCCAGTCGGGGCAATTCACCTACACTCCAACGTCGGGTGGAACTCCCGTGACTGCGAGCATAGGCGGCTGTTAGTTCACGCCCTGATCGCCCGACAACGCGACAACGGAACCCGGCCTAGTGCCGGGTTTCTTGTTTCTGGGTGAACCTGGCTAGAGGTTAGGCGGCGATCCGGCTGGCCTCATGCGCTGCCGTCTCCATCGCTTCGATGCTGTTCATGTGCCGACGCAGCAGTTCCACCAGCATCGTCGCAGCGGCTCCGAGGTCGGGCTGCGTGCGCCAGTCGTCCGGTATCTGACGCTCCAGCAGGTTGGTAGCCATCATGTCGGCGAGCGCCAGCATCTGCATGGCCTCGACGTGGCGCGCCATCAGGTCCGACCTGTCTACCGTCAATCCGTCCATTGGTGAACCTCTAGGGGTTTGCTGTGGGAGTGGCTGACCGGGTGTTGATCGCACACGGTCGGCTGCGCTTAAGGTAAGCGAGCTATCAGGCGGTTTGCTGTCTTTTGCGCGGAGCAGGCGCACGGTGGCTCTAGTGCTACCGGGGGCGCGGCGCTTCGGCCAAGGCGGCGCGGGATGTTGGGTCGGTGGTTAGGTCCCGACCCAAGTCCCGCGTAAGTTATTGAAAACTAACGCCAATTGGTGGAGGCGGCGGGAATCGAACCCGCGTCCGCAAGCCCTACATTCCAGGACCTACATGCTTAGCCGTCTTTTTGATTCTCGTCGTTCACTACCCAAGCGGCAGGGAAGATGACCGACCA
>Ga0105090_10002506_pt1 | contig 10245 bp, 8 predicted proteins | sample PPLLak3March2015_FD_79110 | JGI IMG/M metagenome (GOLD analysis project Ga0105090, IMG submission 79110) | Freshwater sediment microbial communities from Prairie Pothole Lake near Jamestown, North Dakota, USA - PPLs Lake P7 Core (1) Depth... | ecosystem: Environmental > Aquatic > Freshwater >... | reverse complement strand
GGGCACGACGGCGGCACCGGCGCCTCGCCGTGGTCTTCGATCAAGCATGCCGGCACGCCATGGGAGCTGGGCCTGGCCGAGACGCAGCAGACGCTGGTGCTGAACCGCCTGCGCGGCCGCATCCGCGTGCAGGCCGACGGCCAGATGAAGACCGGCCGCGACGTGGTCATCGGCGCGCTGCTCGGCGCCGACGAGTTCGGCTTCGCCACCGCGCCGCTGGTGGCCGAGGGCTGCATCATGATGCGCAAGTGCCACCTGAACACCTGCCCGGTGGGCGTGGCCACGCAGGACCCGGTGCTGCGCGCCAAGTTCGCCGGCAAGCCCGAGCATGTCGTCAACTACTTCTTCTTCGTCGCCGAAGAGGCGCGCCAGATCATGGCGCAGCTGGGCATCCGCAAGTTCGACGAGCTGATCGGGCGCGCCGACCTGCTGGATACCAAGAAGGGCATCGCGCACTGGAAGGCCAAGGGCCTGGATTTCGGCCGCGTGTTCCACCTGCCCGCGGCGCCGGCCGAGGTGCCGCGGCGCCAGGTCGAGACGCAGGACCACGGGCTGGCCAGGGCGCTGGACGTCAAGCTGATCGAGCGCTGCAGGCCGGCCATCGAGCGCGGCGAGAAGGTGCAGTTCATGGAGGACGTGCGCAACGTCAACCGTTCGGTCGGCGCGATGCTCTCCGGCGAGCTGATCCGCCAGCGTCCGGAGGGCCTGCCGGACCACACCGTCTTCATGCAGGTGGAGGGCACCGGCGGGCAGAGCTTCGGCGCCTTCCTGGCCAGCGGCATCACGCTGTACCTGATCGGCGACGCCAACGACTACACCGGCAAGGGCCTGAGCGGCGGGCGCATCGCGGTGCGGCCGAGCATCGAGTTCCGCGGCGAGCCGACGCGCAACATCATCATCGGCAACACCGCGCTGTACGGCGCCACCAGCGGCGAGGCCTTCTTCCGCGGCGTGGCCGGCGAGCGCTTCGCCGTGCGGCTGTCCGGCGCCAGCGCGGTGGTCGAGGGCACCGGCGACCATGGCTGCGAGTACATGACCGGCGGCACCGTGGTCGTGCTGGGCAAGACCGGCCGCAACTTCGCCGCCGGCATGAGCGGCGGCGTGGCCTATGTCTACGACGAGGACGGCGAGTTCGCCCGGCGCTGCAACACCTCGATGGTGGCGCTGGAGAAGCTGCTGCCGCAGGCCGAGCAGCCCGGCGACGCCGCCGGCTGGCACAAGGGCCAGCCCGACGAGACGCTGCTGAAGTCGCTGATCGAGGACCACCACCGCTGGACCGGATCGCTGCGCGCGCGCGACATCCTCGACCGCTGGGCCGAATCGCGCAGCCGCTTCGTCAAGGTGTTCCCGCACGAGTACAAGCGGGCGCTGGGCCAGCGCAGCGCGCAGCAGCAGTCCGAAGCCACCATCAACAAGGCGCGCGCCGCGAAGGCCAGCGCCGTGGGCGCCAAGTAGGCCGCGCCCCGCAGACGAGGGAATCACGCCATGGGCAAAGTCACCGGCTTCCTGGAGTTCGAGCGCGTCGAGGAGGGCTACGAGCCCGTGCCGCAGCGCGTCAAAACCTGGAAGGAATTCGTCATCGGGTTGACCCAGGAGCAGGCCAAGGTGCAGGGCGCGCGCTGCATGGACTGCGGCACGCCCTTCTGCAACAGCGGCTGTCCGGTGAACAACATCATCCCGGACTTCAACGACCTGGTCTATCGCGGCGACTGGCGCAACGCCATCACCGTGCTGCACTCGACGAACAACTTCCCCGAGTTCACCGGCCGCGTCTGCCCGGCGCCCTGCGAGGCGGCCTGCACGCTCAACGTCAACGACGATCCGGTGGGTATCAAGTCGATCGAGCACGCGATCATCGACCGCGCCTGGGCCGAGGGCTGGGTGCTGCCGCAGCCGCCGGCCCGCAAGACCGGCAAGAAGGTCGCGGTGGTGGGCAGCGGCCCGGCCGGCCTGGCCGCGGCGCAGCAGCTGGCGCGCGCCGGCCACGACGTGACGGTGTTCGAGAAGAACTCGCGCCTCGGCGGCCTGCTGCGCTACGGCATTCCCGACTTCAAGATGGAGAAGACGCACATCGACCGCCGCATCGCGCAGATGCAGGCCGAGGGCGTGGTCTTCCGCACCGGCCTGCTGGTCGGTGCGATGCCGGCCGACAGCAAGGTCACCAACGACGCCAAGGAGACGATCAACCCTGATCAGCTGAAGGCCGAGTTCGACGCCGTGCTGCTGACCGGCGGCGCCGAAGCCAGCCGCGACCTGCCGGTACCCGGCCGCGAGCTGGCCGGCGTGCACTTCGCGATGGAGTTCCTGCCGATGCAGAACAAGGTGGTGGCCGGCGACAAGCTGAAGGGCCAGATCCGTGCCGACGGCAAGCACGTGGTCGTCATCGGCGGCGGCGACACCGGCAGCGACTGCGTCGGCACCAGCAACCGCCATGGCGCGGCCAGCGTCACGCAGTTCGAGCTGATGCCGATGCCGCCGGAGGAAGAGAACCGCCCGCTGACCTGGCCTTACTGGCCGTACAAGCTGCGCACCAGCTCCAGCCACGAGGAAGGCTGCGAGCGCGAGTTCGCCATCGCCACCAAGGAGTTCATCGGCGCCAAGGGCAAGCTGACGGCGCTGCGCACCGTGCGCGTCGAATGGGCCAACGGCAAGATGCAGGAGGTGCCGGGCAGCGAGAAGGACTACCCGTGCGACCTGGTGCTGCTGGCGATGGGCTTCGTCAGCCCGGTGGCCAGCGTGCTCGAGGCCTTCGGCGTGGAGCGCGACGCGCGCGGCAACGCGCGCGCCGCGACCGAGACGGCCGGTGCCTACAAGACCAACGTCGACAAGGTCTTCGCCGCCGGCGACATGCGCCGCGGGCAGAGCCTGGTGGTCTGGGCGATCCGCGAAGGCCGCCAGGCGGCGCGCGCCGTCGACACCTTCCTGATGGGGCACAGCGAGCTGCCGAACTGAGCCCGCCCCGCGGCCTCGGGCCGCCGGCCGGGCGGCCGCTCGCGCAGCCGGTCCCCGGGAAGCGCGGGTGGGGGTGCATGGGACAATCGCCGCGCTCCAATGCCCCTCGATGTCCGAAGCCCCGCCCCTGATCGAGATCGACCGCGTCAGCTTCGGCTACGAGCCGTCGCGCACGATCCTGCGCGATGTGTCGCTGCGCTTCGCGCGCGGCGAGGTCACGGCCATCCTGGGCGGTTCGGGCTGCGGCAAGACCACGCTGCTGCGGCTGATTGCCGGCGTGCACGCGGTGAACGCCGGGCAGGTGCGCTTCGACGGCGAACCCGTGGACGTCGACGACCGCGCGCAGCTGTACCGGCTGCGCCGGCGGCTGGGCATGCTGTTCCAGTTCGGCGCGCTGTTCACCGACCTGAGCGTGTTCGACAACGTCGCCTTTCCGCTGCGCGAGCACACCCAGCTGCCCGAGCCGATGATCCGCGACATCGTGCTGATGAAGCTGAATGCGGTGGGTCTGCGCGGCGCGGCGCCGCTGCGCATCGCCCAGGTCTCGGGCGGCATGGCGCGGCGCATCGCGCTGGCGCGCGCGATCGCGCTGGACCCCGAGCTGATCATGTACGACGAGCCCTTCACCGGGCTGGACCCGATCGCCATGGGCGTGACCGCCAACCTGATCCGCAGGCTCAACGACGCCACCGGCGCCACCTCGCTGATCGTGTCGCACGACGTGCAGGAGTGCTTTGCCATCTGCGACCAGGCCTACCTGCTGTCGACGCAGGGGCGGGTGGTGGCGCACGGCACGCCCGACGCGCTGCGCGCCTCGTCCGACCCCGAGGTGCGGCAGTTCATCAACGGCGAGCCCGACGGCCCGGTGCGCTTTCACTATCCGGCCGCGCCGCTTGCCGAAGACCTGGGCCTGTCGGCATGACCGGCGCGCTGGCCTGGCTGGGCCGCGTGTCGCTCGAGCGGCTGCGCGCGCTCGGCCACTCGGCCTTCTTCTTCGCCGAGCTGCTGCGCCACCTGCCGGCCGCGCTGCGCCGCTGGCCGCTGGTGCTGACGCAGGTGCACCTGATCGGCAACCATTCGCTGCTGATCATCGCCGCCTCGGGCCTGGCGGTGGGCTTCGTGCTGGCGCTGCAGATGTACTACGCGCTGGTCACCTACGGCGCGGCCGAGAGCCTGGGCCTGGTGGTCAACCTGGCGCTGCTGCGCGAGCTGGGACCGGTGGTCACCGCGCTGCTCTTCGCCGGCCGCGCCGGCACCTCGCTCACCGCCGAGATCGGCCTGATGAAGGCCGGCGAGCAGCTGGCGGCGATGGAGCTGATGGCGGTGGACCCGCGCGCGCGCGTGCTCGCGCCGCGCTTCATCGGCGGCATCGTCGCCATGCCCATCCTGGCGCTGGTCTTCTCCGCCGTGGGCATACTGGGCGCCTACGTCGTGGCCGTGCTGCTGATCGGCGTGGACGACGGCAACTTCTGGTCGATCATGCAGAGCAAGGTGGACGTCTGGCGCGACCTGGGCAACGGCATCGTCAAGAGCATGGTGTTCGGCGTCATCTGCAGCTTCATCGCGCTGTACCAGGGCTACGAGGCGCAGCCCACGCCGGCCGGCGTGTCGGCCGCCACCACGCGTTCGGTGGTCATCGCCTCGCTCGCCGTGCTGGGCATGGACTTCATCCTCACGGCATTGATGTTCTCCACACCATGAACAAGAAATCCACCGAGGTGCTGGTCGGGCTCTTCGTGCTGCTCGGCATGCTGACGCTGCTCTTCCTGGCGCTGAAGGCGGCCAACCTGGCCAGCTTCAGCACCGCGCCCAGCTATGCGCTGAGCGCGCGTTTCGACAACATCGGCGGGCTGAAGGTGCGCGCGCCGGTGCGCAGCGCCGGCGTCACGGTGGGCCGCGTCACCGCGATCACCCTCGACCCGAAGACCTTCATGGGCGTGGTGCAGATGGAGATCCGCGAGGACTTCCGCTTCCCCAGGGACAGCTCGGCCAAGATCCTCACCTCGGGGCTGCTCGGCGACCAGTACATCGGCCTGGAGCCCGGCGGCGACGAGGCCAACCTGGCTGCCGGCGCGGTGATCACGCAGACGCAGTCGGCGCTGGTGCTGGAGAACCTGATCGGCCAGCTGCTGTTCAGCAAGGCGGCCGAAGCCGGTGACGCCGGGGCGAAGAAATGAGGCCCCGGGCCCTCGCCGCACGTGCCGCGGCGGCCGCGCTGGCAATGGCGCTTGCGTGCGCGGCCGGCGCCGCGCGGGCGCAGCCCACCGCTGGCGTGGCGCCGATCATGTCGGTCATCGACACGCCGGTGTCGGAGGAGGAGCTGCTCACGGCCGGCCAGCGGGCCGACCCGTGGGAGCCCTTCAACCGGGCCATGTTCCGCTTCAACCAGGACCTCGACCGCGACCTGGTGCTGCCCTGGACCGATGCCTACGTCACGCTGGTGCCCGAGGTGCTGCGCATCGGCGTAGGCAACTTCTTCGCCAACGCGCAGGACATCTGGTCGGCGGCCAACAACCTGATGCAGGGCAAGTTCGAGCGCTCGGTGATCATGACCATGCGCTTTGCCACCAACTCCACGTTCGGCGCCTTCGGGCTGATCGACGTCGCCACCGCCGTGGGCATGGAGCGCTGGCCCGAGGACTTCGGCCAGACGCTGGGCGTGTGGGGCGTTGCGCCGGGGCCGTTCCTGATGCTGCCGGTGTTCGGCCCGTCCACGCTGCGCGACGCCGCCGCGCTGCCACTGGACCTGGCGGCTTCGCCCTACTACTCGCTCAACGAAACCGCGTTCCGGCCGTTCCTGACGGTGCTCGGGGTGGTGAATGCTCGCTCGCAGCTGCTGACGGCGACCAAGGCGCTCGACGCCATCGCGCTGGACCGGTACAGCTTCGTGCGCGATGCCTTCCTCGCCCGGCGGCTGAACCTGGTCTACGACGGCGAGCCCCCCGAGGCCGAGCCGTCCGCCGCGCCGCCGCGATGACCCCGGCGCTGCGGCGGGCGCGCGGGCGCGCTATCGTTGCGCTTTTGCCGGCCACCGCGGCCCCGACCTCCATGAAGCTGCTTCGCCTTTGCCTGCTGGCCTGCTCGCTCGCCTTCGCTGCCGCAGCGCCGGTGCGGGCGAACACAGCTCCCGACGAGCTCATCCGCCAGGTATCGGTGGACGTGATCGACAGCGTCAAGGCCGACAAGGCCATCCAGGCCGGCGACGTGGCCCGCATCGTCGCGCTGGTCGACGCCAAGGTCATGCCGCATGTGAACTTCCAGCGCATGACCGCTTCGGCCGTCGGCCGCAACTGGCGCAACGCCACCCCCGAGCAGCAGAAACGCCTGCAGGAGGAGTTCAAGACCCTGCTGGTGCGCAGCTACGCCGGCGCGCTGACGCAGGTCAAGGACCAGACGGTGCAGCTCAAGCCGATGCGCAGCCAGCCCGGCGACACCGAGGTCGTGGTGCGCACCGAGGTGCGCGGCAAGGGCGAGCCGGTGCAGCTGGACTACCGCCTGGAGAAGGCCGGCGACAGCTGGAAGATCTACGACGTCAACGTGCTCGGCGTGTGGCTGGTGGAGCAGTACCGCATCTCCTTCACGCAGGAGATCACGGCCGGCGGCATCGACGGCCTGATCGCCAAGCTGGCCGAGCGCAACAAGGGCACGCCCAAGAGCTGATGCAGCTGCCCAGCCGCCTGACGCACGACAGCGCCGCGGCGGCATTCGCCGAGCTGCAGTCCGAAGCACGGCGCAGCCCGGGGCCGCTGACGATCGATGCCGCCGCGCTGGCCGCATTCGACTCCGCCGCGCTGGCCCTGCTGTTGCAGGCCCGGCGCATGGCGCAGGCGGCAGGCCGGGGCTTCGAACTGCGCGGCGCGCCGCCACAGCTGGTGCAGTTGGCGCAGCTGTATGGCGTCGATGGCCTGCTCGGCCTGGCATCCGACGGCCCCGGCCGCATACCGCCGTCGAGCGGCTGACGCCGCGCCTCTACCAGGCCTGCCGTCGCGGGTAAGCCCTGCCGTGGGCCGCGACGGCGTCGGCTTCGCCGCGCGCTACGATGCCGGCTCGCTGCCCCAAGGCGAGCCTTCGGCCCGCCCGCGGCGTGGCACCCCAGACCAGGAGATCCCCATGCACACCCCCCGCCTTGCCGCGCTGGCCGTGGCCGCCTGTTGCGCCACCGGCGCCCATGCCCAGGACGCCGGCCAGCTGAACGTGATCTGCTCGGTGCAGGCCGAGTGGTGCAACATGATCCAGACGGTGTTCACCAAGAGCACCGGCATCAAGGTCAACATGTCGATGAAGGGCTCGGGCGAGGCGCTGGCTCAGCTGATCGCCGAGCGCGCCAACCCGAAGACCGACGTCTGGTTCGGCGGTACCGGCGACCCGCACCTGCAGGCGGCCGAGCAGGGCCTGACGCTGGAGTACAAGTCGCCTGCGCTGTCGCAGCTGTTCCCCTGGGCGCAGCAGCAGGCGCAGCAGTCGGGCTACAAGACAGTCGGCATCTACTCCGGCCCGCTGGGCTTCGGCTACAACACCGAGCTCATTGCCAAGAAGAAGATGCCCATCCCCAAGAGCTGGGCCGACCTGCTGAACCCGGTCTACAAGGGCGAGATCCAGGTCGCCAACCCGGCCAGCAGCGGCACCGCCTACACGATGGTGGCCACGCTGGTGCAGCTGATGGGCGAGGACAAGGCCTTCGACTACATGAAGGCGCTGCACAAGAACATCGGCCAGTACACGCGCAGCGGCACCGGCCCGATCAAGGCGGTGGCGCGCGGCGAGACCACGGTGTCGATCAGCTTCGTGCACGACGGCCCCGGCGAGGCGATGCAGGGCTTCCCGGTGGCGACGATCACGCCGTCCGAAGGCACCGGGGCCGAGATCGGCTCGATGTCGATCATCAAGGGCGCGCGCAACCTGGAGCAGGCGAAGAAGTTCTACGAATGGGCGCTGACGCCGCAGGCACAGCAGTTCGGCGCGGCGGCCAAGCAGTTCCAGCTGCCCAGCAACAAGTCCACGCCGGTGGACCCGCGCGTGCCGGACTTCAAGGCCATCAGGTTCATCAACTACGACTACGCAAAGTACGGCGCCAGCGCCGAGCGCAAGCGGCTGATCTCCAAGTGGGAGAAGGACGTCAATTCCCTTCCGCGTTGATGCGGCATGGCTGAGGCTCTGGCGGCGTTGCCGGCACACCGCGGCCGGCAGCGCGCGCAACGCATCGTGCTCGGCTGGGCGCTGCTCGGGCTGGCGGCCTTCGTGCTGCTGCCCTGGTACTTCCCGCAGAACCTGAGCTTGTGGCGCTCGCTGCCGGGCGTGTTCGGCGGCGCCGAGACGGCCAGCGGTCTGGTGCAGGCGCTGCGCCACGGCAGGCCCTGGCTGTGGATCGGTGCGGCCGGGCTGCTGCTGGCGCTGCTTGCCCTGCGCGCACCGGCCGGCCCGGCGCAGGGGCGGCTGCTGCTGGCAGGCGCCGGCGCCGGGCTGCTCGGCCTGCTGGCGGCCGGCTTCGGCATCGGCGCTGCCGGCTGGTCCTTCGAGTTCCTGCAAGCCTGGTTCGGCGAGCTGCCCGGCGGGCAATTCGGCATCGGCCTGGGCGGCGCGCTGGTGCTGCTGGCGCTGCTGATGCTGCTGGGCGCAGGCATCGCCCGGCTGGGCTACTTCCGCGGCGACCTGTTCGTCGCCGGCGCCGTGGTGCTGTGCAGCGCGCTGCTGCTGCTGTTCGTCGCGCTGCCGGTGGGCAAGAGCCTGCTCGGCGCCTTCCTCGACGACGCCGGGCGGCCCTCGCTCGCCGCGCTGGCCGAGCGCCTGGGGCACGAGCGCGTCTGGGGTCTGGGCTGCCTGGCCGGCGGCGTGCGCTGCGGCGTGGCCTGGAACACCTTGTTCCTGGCGCTGCTCACAGCCACCGGCACCACGGTGATGGGCACGCTGATCGCCCTGTATGCCGAACGCGGCAGCCGACGGCTGGGCAAGGCGCTGAACGTGCTGGCGCTGCTGCCGATCATCACGCCGCCCTTCGTCGTCGGCCTGGGGCTGATCCTGCTCTTCGGCCGCGCCGGGCTGCTCAACCAGTTCCTCGAATGGGCCTTCGGCGTGCCGCCCACGCGCTGGTTCTACGGGCTCACCGGCATCTGGCTGGCGCAGATGTTCGCCTTCACGCCCATCGCCTTCATGATCATGCGCGGTGTGGTGCAGGGCATCAGCCCGAGCATGGAGGAAGCCGCGCAGACGCTGCGCGCCTCGCGCATCAAGACCTTCACCACGGTGACGCTGCCGCTGATGAAGCCTGGGCTGGCAAACGCCTTCCTGGTGGGCTTCATCGAGAGCATCGCCGATTTCGGCAACCCGATCATCGTCGGCGGCTCCTACGCGGTGCTGTCCACCGACATCTTCTTCGCCATCGTCGGCGCGCAGTACGACCAGGGCAAGGCGGCGTCGCTGGCGTTGATCCTCACCGCCTTCGCGCTGGCGGTGTTCTTCATCCAGCAGCGCGTGCTGGGGCGCACCAGCTACACCACGGTGTCGGGCAAGGGCGACGCCGGCATGGCCATGCCGCTGCCCGAGGGCGTGCGCCGGCTGTGCCTGGGCGTGGCCGGCCCGTGGCTGGCCTTCACCGTGGTGGTCTACGTGTTCGCCTTCATCGGCGGCTTCGTGCAGACCTGGGGCCGCGACTACACGCCGACGCTGGCGCACTTCCGCACCGCCTTCGACCTGCAGTGGGGCGTGGACGGGCTGGTCTGGGCGGGCACGGCGTGGAACTCGCTGTTCACCACGCTGAAGCTGGCGGCCATCGCCGCGCCGATCTGCGCGGCCATCGGGCTGCTCATCAGCTGGTTGCTCGCGCGCACCCAGTTCGTCGGCCAGCGCGCGTTCGAGTTCGCGGCGCTGCTGGCCTTTGCCATCCCCGGCACGGTGCTGGGCGTCAGCTACATCCTGGCCTTCAACGTGCCGCCCTTCGAGCTGACCGGCACCGGCCTGATCATCGTGCTGTGCTTCGTGTTCCGCAACCTGCCAGTGGGCGTGCGCGCCGGCACGGCCAGCTTCAAGCAGCTCGACAAGAACCTGGACGAGGCCAGCACGATGCTGCGCGCCGGCACCGCAACGACACTCAGGCGCGTCGTGCTGCCGCTGCTGAAACCCGCGCTGGTGGCCGCGCTGGTCTACAGCTTCGTGCGCAGCATGACGACCGTCTCGGCGGTGATCTTCCTGGTCACGGCGGAGAACGAGCTCGCCACCACCTACATCATCGGCCGCGTCGGCAACGGCGACTACGGCGTGGCGCTGGCCTACTGCACGGTGCTGATCGTGCTGATGTCG
>Ga0105090_10002505_pt1 | contig 10247 bp, 6 predicted proteins | sample PPLLak3March2015_FD_79110 | JGI IMG/M metagenome (GOLD analysis project Ga0105090, IMG submission 79110) | Freshwater sediment microbial communities from Prairie Pothole Lake near Jamestown, North Dakota, USA - PPLs Lake P7 Core (1) Depth... | ecosystem: Environmental > Aquatic > Freshwater >... | reverse complement strand
CAGCCTGCCGGATGTCCAGGTTGTTTTGCGAAATACTGGGCATTCTGGCGCTGGCCGCCTGCGCCACCGGTTCCGACGTTCACGACCCGCCGATTCAGATTTCAGGCATGGTGATCGAAAACCAGACCCAGATGTTCGTGTCTGCGGTCAGGCTGCTGGTGCCGGTCACGGGAAGTTTCGTTTCATGCGGCAACATTGCACCGGGTTCAATGTGTTCAACGACATTTCCGGAATCGGTCTACTCAGGCAACCCTGTTGAAATCACCTGGAGCCAGGGTGGTCAGATCCACTCGACCGGTCAATTCGTGTTGCAGGCGCCTGCTGATTTCGACGAACGCAAGAATGGCGTGGTTCGGGTGGTTATTTCAGGTATCGAATCAGCCGGCGCAAGCATCGTCGAGCGCATCGTCGAGCGCCAGGAATAATGCTGGTTCAGCGGTCCTTCAGTGCTTTCAGAAACAATTGACGTTCGAGATCGGCGTCACTGCGTGTCGGAAACTTGACCGGCAGGCGCAGTTCGCCGTTGAAACTGATATTGAACTGGTAACCTTCATTGTTATCCGCTGTGAACACGCGGCTTACCAGCGCGACCTTGTCCAGTACGATGGCAAAGCCCTGCAGTTCATATACTGCCCTGCCCATTTGTTACTCTCCCGAATTAAGCTGGTGTGATTGTACATTCTTGCATGACCGGGGGAGCGTGAAATCGCTTACGTCGCGCTGTCCAGCGACTGACGGACAGTATTCTGCTATTCTTTTATATATGCTGCACATTCTGCCGGCCTGGCCGGCGCTGGAGAATGTATGAAGACTTTGCCTGCACTGCTCCTGCTGTTTTTTTTGAGCGGTTGCGTCAGTTATTACCAGCCGGAAGCGGCACTCGAGGACGGCGTTTATTACGCCGAGGATGATCCATCCTATGTCTATAACCCGGCTGATTACACCGGGGTGGTGTATTACCCGTGGGCGTCGCTCGATTATTTTTATTTCGGTTACCGGTCCTATCCCTGGTACGGTTTTGCCTATGATTATCCGTATGGTTACTATGGTCATTATTCGCCATGGTACTTTTCTTATTATCGCAACCCGTATTGGAGACCCTATCAAAAAAACTGCCATCAATACGGCCGCTGTGGTGAGAATGACAATGACGACCGTGATGCCGGCGATGATCGCTACGCTGGGGATCGCCAGCAAAATTACGGCAACCGTGGCGATGCCGGCGAAGAGAAAGCGTCATACAGCCATGATGGCAAGGGCAAAATGGGCCGCGCAGGGTATCCGCCAATGCAACGCCCTGTTGCGAAGACACCAGCCGGGGTACCGGGAAGCCAGGGCAGGGTCGTAAACAACAAGGAAGCCAGGAAAACGGGCAAAAGCCGGGTTCAACCCGTTTCGCGTTCAGCAGAGTCCATCACCATACAGCCTTCAGCTGCAGACGCCACACCGAACCCGCCAACAGCACCGGCAAGCAATACAAGTTCAGTTCATGACACACGCTCGCCAGCGTTCAATGCACCCCACCAGACGTCGTCTCCGGGCTACGGCAAATCGCCGAAACGCAAGGACCGCGATTAAAAAGTCCGGTATCAACATGGTTTCATGACGTTTGGAATTTGAGCGATCTGGCAGGATGCCGACGAAGATTATGTGCGGAACTGCAAAGTCTATAATTACATTAGTCCTTGATTTTCAGTACAATGCGCGATTCGTTTTGAATGAGATATAAAACCTTTTGAAGCAATCAAATGCATTTGATGTCATCGTGATCGGTGGCGGCCACGCGGGCACCGAGGCTGCGCTGGCCTCCGCGCGCAGCGGTGCGTCTACCCTGTTGTTGACCCATAGTATTGAAACGATCGGACAGATGAGTTGTAACCCGGCCATCGGCGGTATTGGCAAAGGCCACCTGGTCAAGGAAATCGATGCTTTGGGCGGGGTCATGGCCGCGGCGGCCGATGCGGCAGGCATCCAGTTGCGAACCCTGAATTCGAGCAAGGGGCCGGCGGTCCGCGCAACCCGCGCGCAATGCGACCGTAACCTCTACCGCGCTTTCATCCGCAAGGTGGTCGAGAACCAGTCCGGCCTCTGCATATTTCAGCAGGCAGTGGATGACCTGCTGCTCAACGGTGACCGGGTGACCGGCTGCAGAACAAAGCTCGGGCAGGTCTTCCATGCGCACGCCATCGTCCTCACCGCGGGTACCTTCCTGGGTGGCAAAATTCACATGGGTGAAGTCCAGAGTGCCGGTGGCCGTGCGGGCGACCCGCCTTCCATATCCCTGGCAAAACGCTTGCGTGAACTGCCTTTTGATGTCGGCCGCTTGAAAACCGGTACACCGCCGCGAATCGATGGTAAAACGGTCGATTTCACCCATTTGAAGGTTCAGCCCGGTGATCTGCCGAGGCCGGTTTTTTCCTTTCTGGGCACACCTGCAGACCAACCCGAACAGGTCAGTTGCTGGCTGACCGGCACCACGGAAAGAACGCACGAAATCATCCGTTCCGCGCTGCATCGTTCACCGATGTATTCGGGCAGGATAGATGGTGTAGGCCCGCGCTATTGCCCGTCTATTGAAGACAAGGTTGTGCGCTTTGCAGAACGCCTGAGCCACCAGATATTCATTGAGCCGGAGGGTCTCAACACACGTGAACTGTATCCGAATGGCATATCGACCAGCCTGCCCTATGATATCCAGGTGGCGTTTGTCCACAGCATCCCCGGGTTTGAGAACGCCCACATCACGCGGCCGGGTTACGCCATCGAATACGACTTTTTTGATCCCCGCGGCCTGAAAAACAGCCTCGAGACGAAATCGGTCCATGGCTTGTTTTTTGCCGGGCAGATCAATGGCACGACCGGCTATGAAGAAGCAGCGGCCCAGGGTCTCGTGGCGGGTATCAACGCCGCGCGCAGCGTGCGTGGCGAGGAGGCCTGGACGCCGCGCAGGGACGAAGCCTACATGGGTGTGCTGATCGATGACCTCATCACCCAGGGCACCAGGGAACCTTATCGCATGTTCACCAGCAGGGCGGAATACCGCCTGCAATTGCGTGAAGATAACGCCGATTTTCGCCTGACAGAGACAGGCCGCCGGCTTGGCCTGGTCGATGACCGGCGCTGGCGGGCATTCCAGGACAAGAAGAACGCCGTCGAGGCAGAGCAACAACGGCTGGGTTCCATCTGGGTCACACCCGACAACGAACTTGGCAGGATGCTGAAGAAAACACTTGGTGTGGCGCTCAGCAAGGAAGCCAGGGCACTGGATTTGCTCAAACGGCCTGAAATCAGTTATGCAGAACTGATGAAAGTTGAGGGTCTCGGTCCTGGCAACGGCGACCCAAAAGTCGCCGAGCAGGTTGACGTTCAGGTCCGTTATGCGGGTTACCTGACACGCCAGGCAGACGAGGTGGAACGCAACCAGCGCAATGAAGACACCTCGATCCCCGCCGGGTTTGACTACGCCGGGGTGCAGGGCCTGTCGGCCGAACTGCGCGAGAAGCTCCAGAAAGTCCTGCCGGAAAGTATCGGCCAGGCCTCGAGGATTCCGGGGATGACGCCGGCTGCAATCTCGCTGTTACTGGTGTTTTTAAAGCGTTATCGTGCAGCCCGTCAGGTCGCCTGAAATAAATTTTGACTAATCACAAATATCCAACGATAGCTTTACATCTTTTTAACCTGTAATGGGTATGCTGTGTGTGCAAGTTGACTGTGCCGGTGTGTCGCTTCTCATGACAGGCAGTCCCCACACTTCTATGCCTATTGCGATGCACCATTTCAAACCCCGGCAAAACGCCGGGGTTTTTTTTGCGCCCCACATGCAAAGCGATCAGTACAAATCAACCGCCAAACCTAGTGGCTGATGTGCGTTATGCGCTAGAATCCAATGCCAGGATAATTTGTACACAGTTTATAGGCGACTCCATTGAACAACGACCAGAATCCCCCGGCGACCAACTTTATTCGCAATATTGTCATCCGCGACCTCGAGTCCGGCAAGCACGCTAAAATCGTTACGAGATTTCCGCCTGAACCCAACGGCCACCTGCATATCGGCCATGCCAAGTCCATTTGCCTGAACTTTGGTATTGCGGCCGAGTTTGGCGGTACGACCAACCTGCGCTTTGACGATACCAATCCGCTCAAGGAAAGCGAGGATTTTGCCCAGGCCATCATGAACGATGTCCGCTGGCTGGGTTTTGAATGGAGCGAGTTGCGTCATGCCTCTGATTATTTTGGTGAGCTTTATGATTATGCGGTCTACCTGATCAAGGCAGGCAAGGCCTACGTAGACAGCCAGGATGCTGGCGAGGTGCGCTCGAGCCGTGGCTCGTTCACGCAAGAAGGCACCGAGAGTCCCTACCGGGACCGGCCAATTGAAGAAAACCTCGATCTGTTCACGCGGATGAAAGATGGTGAATTCGAGGACGGTGAACATGTTTTACGTGCACGCATCGACATGACCTCAGGCAACATGCACATGCGTGATCCGGCCATTTACCGAATCCGCAAGGTGCCGCATCACCGCACCGGAAATAAGTGGAATATCTACCCGATGTATGACTGGGCGCACGGTATTTCAGATGCCATCGAGGGGATTACCCATTCAATATGCACCCTCGAATTCGAGGAACACCGGCCCCTGTATGACTGGTTTCTCGACAATATCCCCGCACCCTGTCACCCCCAGCAAATAGAGTTTGCCCGCGGCAACCTGGACTATACCGTCATGAGCAAACGCAAGCTCAGGCAGTTGGTTGAAGAGGGGCATGTAGCGGGCTGGGACGACCCGCGCATGCCGACGATTGCCGGTCTGCGCCGACGCGGCTATACGGCGCAATCGATTCGTACATTCTGGAAAGAGGCTGGCGTATCAAAGGCCGATAGCATTATCCCGATGGGCGTCCTGGAGAACGCCGTGCGTAATGACATGAATGAAAAAGCGCCACGCGTGATGGCGGTACTTGATCCGGTCAAAGTCATTTTGACCAACTACCCCGAAGGGCAAACCGAGTGGGTCGATGCGCCCTCCCATCCGCAGAAACCTGAAATGGGCAGCCGGAAAGTGCCGATTAACCGGGAAATATGGATAGAACGTGATGACTTCATGGAAGACCCGCCGAACAAGTTCTTCCGTTTGCGTCCGGGTGGTGAGGTCCGCTTGCGTAACGCCTTTATCATTAAATGCACCGGGTTTATCAAGGACGATGCCGGAAAAGTCACGCAGATTCACTGCGAGTATGATCCGCAAAGCCGCAGCGGACTGCCGGGCGCCTCGCGCAAGGTCAAGGGCACCATCCACTGGGTTTCCGCGGTGCACGGCGTCAGCGCCGAAGTGCGTCTGTATGACCGCCTGTTCAGCGTGGCCAACCCACTGGGGGACAAGGACAGGAACTATCTCGAGTTTCTTAACCCCCACTCACTGGATATCGTTACCGAGGCCATCGTCGAACCGGCGGTGGCGGAAGGTGCCCCCGGCGATTTCTTCCAGTTCGAACGTGTGGGTTATTTCACCATTGACCAGGATAGCGGAAATGCGGCACACCCGATCCTGAACAAGACGGTTTCATTGCGCGACTCCTGGGTAAAATCGAACGAATGAACAGGTAACGGTACTATAGGCACGTTCCAAGGGGCCGTGGTATTGTTATCTTCCCGGTTCAACCGGGCTGTATTTGAGGAGATTTAAAATGGGTTGGATAGTACTTGCTCTGATCGTTGCTGCGGTCCTATTTGCGATATCGATCTATAACCGCCTGATTGCAGGCCGGAACCGTTTCAAAAACGCATTCGCTCAAATTGACGTGCAACTCACACGCCGCCACGACCTGATACCCAACCTGGTGGAGACGGCCAAGGGCTATATCAAGCATGAGCGCGAGACCCTCGAAGCCGTCACCAATGCGCGTAACCTGGCGGTGGCCGGTCTGAAGGCCGCGTCCAAAGACCCCACCGATCCGGCAGCCATGAAACAGCTGGCGCAGGCGGAACAGGGATTGTCAGGGGCGCTTGGCAGATTGTTCGCTCTGTCAGAGTCCTACCCTGATCTGAAGGCCAACCAGAACATGATGCAACTTTCCGAAGAGCTGACCACGACGGAAAACAAGGTTGCTTTTGCACGTCAGGCGTATAACGACTCGGTCATGCAGTACAACACCCTGCGCGAGTCATTTCCGAACAACTTTTTTGCCGGCTGGTTTAACTTCCAGCAGGCAGAACTGCTGGAAATCGAGGATGAAGCCAAACGCGAAGTACCCAAGGTTACCTTTTAAATTGTCGGACAAAGCAACGACTGCCCGCACCGGGCAGCCGTTTGCGTTGCGGGGAATGTAAGTGAATTTCTTCGAATACCAGGAAAAGGCGCGGCGCCAGAGCCGGTGGTTGGTTTTCCTGTTTATCCTCGCGGTCCTCGTCATCGTCGTCGTCATTGATATGGCCATCCTGGTCGCGTTCGGCGCGCTGGAACCGGAGTACCAGCAATCGGTATTCAGTCTGCAATCACTACAGGCCAATTCCGGCATCCTTTTGGGTGGTGCATTGGCGACCGCCGGGGTTATCCTGGTGGCGAGCCTGTTCAAGACCGCTGCACTGCGCTCTGGCGGTGGCAAGGTTGCCCGGGATTTGGGCGGCGTCCTGGTCGAGGCGAATGCGGGTGACCCGCAACGCAGGCGGCTGTATAACGTTGTCGAAGAAATCGCGCTCGCATCGGGTATCCCGGTGCCCGAGATTTACGTGCTGGAACAGGAGTCGGCCATCAATGCCTTCGCGGCGGGATTTACACCTGCAGACGCCGCCGTTGCCGTCACCCGGGGCGCGCTGGACAAACTCAGCCGAGCCGAATTACAGGGTGTAATCGCACACGAATTCAGTCACATTTTTAACGGCGACATGCGTCTTAACATACGCCTGATGGGCGCCCTGTTTGGCATCCTGATGTTGTCCCTGATCGGTCGCCGGGTACTGCGTGGTTCCACTTTCATGGGCCGTTCAAAAAATAATGGGGGCGGCGCAATTGTGTTGGTGGCCATTGCCGTCATGCTGGTGGGTTACATCGGACAGTTTTTCGGCCGTTGGATAAAAGCAGCAGTCTCCCGCCAACGTGAATACCTGGCGGATGCATCCGCCGTACAGTTCACCCGTGATCCGGATGGTATTGCCGGTGCACTTAAAAAAATTGCCGTCTACAGTGACGCTTCCTACCTCAACGTGGAAACCGAAGAGGTCAGCCACATGCTGTTTGGCAATGGTGCGCGCATGAGCATGTTCTCGACCCACCCGCCGCTGCCACAACGCATCCAGCGTATTGACAAGTCGTTCAGACCCGAGGACCTGATTGCCTTGGCAAAAAGTATTCAACACCAGCAGCAGGCCGGGGCTGAACAATTCGCCACCGAGGAGCGCGCGACAAAACCATCCGGCGCAGGCCTGTTCGATGCCGGTAACCTAATCGAGCAGATCGGCAGTCCGGATTTTTCAAGAGTTATGATGGCAGCGGCATTGGCGGCTTCCATTCCTGATGAAATCAGCGTGGCGGCGCGTTCCAGCCAGTGGGCGACGGAAGTGCTCTTATATTGTTTGATGGACCCGGTTGATGAAATACGTGAACAGCAGTTGCTGTTTGTTGCACAGAACATGGGGGCTGACAGCGAGGCCAGGGTTCGCGCCTTGGTAGGCGCGTGTCCGGAACTGCCCAGAGAACAGCGCCTGCCGTTGCTTGAAATCTCAATCCCCGAGCTGAAACGCAGACCGCCGGACTACATCAGCAAGGTTCTGACAACCGTCAGGCTGCTGAATACCGCCGATGGACAAACCGATGTTTTTGAATACCTGATGGCAAAGATAATCGAGCAACACCTGTGGGAGTCGACCAACCCGCAAAAGGTCAGGCTGTCAGGCAAGCGCAATCTGAACGCGGTGCTGGACAAGGCCCTGGATGTCATTGCAGTGCTGGCTTCGCGTGGCACTGAAAATACCGACACCGTTGCAAAGGCCTTCAAGGCCGGCAGCGCTGTGCTGAGGCCCGCGGTGGCCGTTCCGATTCCAGTGATAGGAGACTGGACAGAGGTTATGGACAAGGCCTTGCCGGCGCTCGATCAACTCAGGCCGTCTGACAAGGAAACACTGGTCAAGGCTTTGCTGGCGACCGTGATGGCGGACAACAGGCTTGCAGTGGCGGAAATGGAGTTGTTACGTGTGATTTGCTGCGTAATACACGTTCCATTACCGATGATAACCGGTGGGAAACCTGGCGAAAATTAGACTTCTCCGGGCATGGGTCCCGCACCCGGACTAGCCCGCTTCAAGGCTCCCGGGGTGCAGTTTAGCCTGCGTCACAAGGCGCCCGGTTTATGCCGGGTCCAATTCAGGTATAGTTGCTAAACATGAACAGAACAAACACGACGTACCGGCGATATAAGCTGCTGTTATCCGCGGTTTGGTGTCTGTTGGCTGCTCAGCTGTTTGCCACACCGCTTGAAGCACAGTTACTGCCGGAAACAAAAATACCCGTAGCCGCCGAAGCCGACTGGAAGGCGCCCGACCTGGCCGAGCTACCCTCGGATTGGTGGTCGCAGCTGCAGGACGCTTCACCTGAGATTGCCGGTAAACGGGTAAGCCAGTTCCTTGATGCGTTGGAGCAACGAATCAAGGGTCTTGAAGGCGCTGATCTGATCGCCGCGCAAAACGGCTTGGCCTATATCAGGAGCCAGTTTGAATTGCTGGCGCTGGCCAGGCAAGGCCCGGTTGATCCGCGGTTTGAACCGCCACTGGCTAAAGAGACCTATTTCCTTGATGAACTGCTGAACCTGCGCGCCCGTTCGCGTGAACTTGAAACCAGTGCGACCCAGGTTGAACTTCAGATCGAGCAGGCGGAAAGAAAAACCAGGCTGCTTCTGGACCGCAGGGACAAGTTGGTACGTGATTACACTTCGCTTAATCCGGAATCGCCCGTCAGGTTACTTGCGGGTATCAACGGGATCTCTGCCAGGGTCGAATATGAATTGGCGCTGGTAGCGACGGAAAATTCGCGCAAAACCCTCAAACAGATCGAGGCTCAAAGCCAGCTGATCAACGAACAGCAGGCATTTGCACAGGATCACCTGGTCGATACCAATCTGACCCTGGATGACCTGCAGAAGGCCACGGCCAAAGCCAATGCAAAAGTCACCGAAATGTCGAAAAAGGTGGCCGTCCTGCAGCCACAGTTATTTAACGTACTTTCTGCTGAAAGTGTCAACCAAAGTCTCGAGTTGCTCAGGAAACAGCAATTGACACGAGCCTCCGCAGACGAGGAACTGGCCCAGCTTCAGGCGATGCTGGTGACGGCTAAATCAAACTGGTACCACTTCCATGCCGGTATGCTGGACTCCGAATTTGAAATCCAGGCTGCAACCACACAGGCACGCCGTGTCACCGATGAAGCACTTAGGCAGGTGGAATTGTGGTCCTCGACCAGCCAGTCAACGCTGATTGCTCCATCGACTGATACGAGCCTGAATGCGGTCAAGAATTATGAAATTGCCCAGTCGGTTGCCCGGGATACGCTGGCATTGCTCGATCAGATCAGGAGTACCGTTGACGACCTGTTGTTCGTACAGGAAATCCTCAGCAAGGAATTCATTTCTGCACAGAGCGGATTAAGCAATACGGGTGCTCGTTTGAGTCTCGTACTTGGCAACGCCTGGGATCGCATCCATGACCTGTCCGATTATCACTTGTTCGACCTTGGCGACACTGCGGTAACGCCAGCCGGCTTGACTAAAATGCTGTTTATACTGGGTCTGGCCATCGGCATTTCATGGCTTATCCGGTATCTCCTGGCCCGTGGCGTCAGGAAAAAACAGGCCGCCCAAAGCCCGGCTTTCTACGCCCTCGGCCGAATTTTGCACTATGTCATCGTAATCGTGGGCAGTTTTGCCGCCCTGGCATCCATCGGTATCGACTTCACCAGTTTTGCGTTGATCGCAGGCGCCTTGTCCGTCGGTATCGGTTTTGGTCTGCAGGCGATTGTGAGTAATTTTGTTTCAGGTCTGATCCTGCTGTTTGAAGGTACGTTGCGGGTGGGTGATTTTATCGAACTGGACAACAACTTGCGTGGCGTGGTCAAGGAAATCAATACCCGGGCGACCATCATCACCACCAACGACAGCGTGGACCTGGTCGTACCCAACTCGGTCCTGGTCACCACACAACTGACCAATTGGACCTTGCGTGAATCCTATGCGCGTTTGCGTGTGTCATTTGGCGTG
>Ga0105090_10002503_pt1 | contig 10254 bp, 6 predicted proteins | sample PPLLak3March2015_FD_79110 | JGI IMG/M metagenome (GOLD analysis project Ga0105090, IMG submission 79110) | Freshwater sediment microbial communities from Prairie Pothole Lake near Jamestown, North Dakota, USA - PPLs Lake P7 Core (1) Depth... | ecosystem: Environmental > Aquatic > Freshwater >... | reverse complement strand
GCCAGCCCGTGCCGGTGAGCGTCATCGAAACGGTCGCCGTGCAGCACCACCTCGGCGCCGAACTCGCGCGTGCGCATCACCTTCACACCGGGCGTGAAGCGCGGCATCACGATCGTCGCCGGGATGCCGAGCCGCTTGGCGTGCCAGGCGACGCCCTGCGCATGATTGCCGGCGGAGACGGCGATGACGCCGCGTGCGCGCTGGCGATCGTCGAGCTGGGCAAGCCGGTTCAGCGCGCCCCGTTCCTTGAACGAGGCAGTGAACTGCAGGTTCTCGAACTTCAGGAAGACGCTTGCGCCGGTGATCTCGGACAGCGTGTGCGACGGCAGGCACGGCGTTTCGATCACCTGCCCGGCGATGCGGGCAGCGGCGGCTTCGATGTCGGCGAATTCGATCATCCCGCCATTCTGGCCTGCCCGGCCCCGGCTGGCTACCGGACCGTTCAGATCGTCCACGGATCCGGCGACGCCGAGCCGATCTCCCAGCGCTGCGCCGCCTGCGCCGCTGCCTCGCGCGGCAGCGCACCGTCGTCGCACAGCGCCACCACGGCGGCATACGCGATCGATCGCGCGTCGACCTCGAAGAACGCCCGCAGGCGGAAACGCGCATCGCTGCGCCCGAAGCCGTCGGTGCCCAGCGTGACGTAGCGGCGGCCCGCCGGCAGGTAGGCGCGGATGCTCTCCGGCACCAGCCGGACGTAGTCGGTGGCGGCGACGATCGGGCCGGCGCTGCCGCCGAGCGAGTGCTCGACCCAGTTGCGCTCGCCGCAACTCGCTTCGTCGCCGCCTCGCGCCAGCGCCATCCGGTGCGCTCGCTCGGCCCTCATGCCGTCGCGGGCGAGCTCGGAAAAGCTGGTGACGCTCCAGACGTCGGCGCGCACGTCGAAAGCCTCCGCCAGCAAGTCGGCCGCGGCCAGCGCCTCGCGAAGGATCGCCCCGGCGCCGAGCAGCTGGACTCGCGGCTGCGTGCCGGCCGCCTGCCCGGCCGCCGCCCGGAAGCGATACATGCCGCGCAGCACGCCGTCGCGCACGACCGGGTCGACCTCGACCTCGGCCGAGTCGCCGGCAGCGGCCGTGCCCGGCAGCGTCGGCTGCCCGTAGTTCTCGTTGCCGACCGTGATGTAGTGAAAGCAGTCGCGCTGCTCGACGAGCATCTCGCGCATGCCGGCGTCGACGATCACCGCGAGCTCGCCGGCGAAGGCCGGATCCCAGGCCTTGCAGTTGGGCACCGTCATCGCATGCAGGTGGCTCGAGCCGTCCTGGTGCTGCAGCCCCTCGCCGGCCAGCGTCGTGCGGCCCGACGTCGCGCCGATCAGGAAGCCGCGCGGGCGCTGGTCGGCGGCCGCCCAGATCAGGTCGCCGACCCGCTGGAAGCCGAAGATCGAGTAGTAGATATAGAAGGGCAGCATCGCCAGCCCGTGCGTCGAGTAGGCGGTGGCCGCCGCGGTCCACGACGACAGCGCGCCGGCCTCGGTGATCCCCTCCTCGAGAATCTGTCCACAGACGTCCTCCCGGTAGTAGAGCATCGACCCCGCGTCCTCGGGCTCGTAGCGCTGGCCGTGCGGCGAGTAGATGCCGACCTGCCGGAACAGGTTGGCCATGCCGAAGGTGCGCGCCTCGTCGGCCACGATCGGCACGATCCGCGGCCCGAGCGCCGGGTCCTTCAGAAGCTGGCCGAGCATCCGCACGAAGGCCATCGTCGTCGACATCTCCTTGCCGTCGGCGGCCAGCGCGAACGCGGCGTACTTGCCGATCGGCGGCACCGGCACCGCTTCGCAGTCGCTGCGCCGCACCGGCAGATAACCGCCGAGCTTGGCGCGCTGGCGCTGCAGGTAGCGCATCTCGTCGCTGTCGTCGTCGGGCCGGTAGAAGGCGAGCGACAGCGCCTGCTCGTCCGACAGCGGCAGCGCGAAGCGGTCGCGGTAGGCGAGCACCGCATCGGGATCGAGCTTCTTCTGCTGGTGCGTCGTCATCCGGCCCTGGCCGGCGGCGCCCATGCCGTAGCCCTTCATCGTCTTGGCGAGGATCACCGTCGGCTGGCCCCGGTGCGACATCGCCGCGCGGAAGGCGGCGTACACCTTGACGATGTCGTGGCCGCCGCGATGCAGCCGGTCGATCTCGGCATCGGTCATCGCCTCGACCAGCGCGGCCAGTTCGGGCGACTGGCCGAAAAAACGCTCGCGGTTGTAGCGGCCGTCCTTCGACGACAGTGTCTGGAACTCACCGTCGACGGTCTCGGCGAAGGCGCGCAGCAGCGCCTGCGAGCGGTCGCGCTCGAACAGCGCGTCCCAGTCGGAGCCCCAGACGACCTTGACGACGTTCCAGCCGGCGCCGGTGAACACGCCCTCCAGTTCGTCGATGATCCGGCTGTTGCCGCGCACCGGCCCGTCGAGCCGCTGAAGGTTGCAGTTGATGACGAACACCAGGTTGTCGAGACGCTCGCGCGCGGCCAGCGCCAGCGCGCCGATCGACTCGGGCTCGTCCATCTCGCCGTCGCCGAAGAAGCCCCAGACCTTGCGGTCGCTGGCGGCGAGCAAGCCGCGATGCTCGAGATAGCGCATGAAGCGCGCCTGGTAGATCGCCGAGATCGGTCCGAGTCCCATCGAGCCGGTCGGGAACTGCCAGAAGTCGGGCATCAGCCACGGATGCGGGTAGGACGACAGCCCCTGCAGGCCCCTGGCCGCAGCGCCGACTTCCTGGCGGTAATGCTCGAGCGCCGACTCCGGCAGCCGGCCCTCGAGGAAGGCACGCGCATAGACGCCGGGCGCCGAGTGCGGCTGAAAAAAGACCAGGTCGCCGGCGAAGGCGTCGTTGCGCGCCCGGAAGAAGTGGTTGAAGCCGACTTCGAACAGGTCGGCCGCCGACGCATAACTCGAGATGTGGCCGCCGAGCTCGCCGTAGGCCCGGTTCGCCCGCGCCACCATCGCCAGCGCGTTCCAGCGCACGATCGCGGCGAGCCGCTGCTCGATGTCGAGATCACCGGGAAACCGCGGCTGCGCCGCCGCCGGGATCGTGTTCCGATAGGGCGTGACCAGCGATGGCTTCCAGCCGACCTGTTGGGCGCGCGAATGCTGCGCCAGCCGGTCGAGCAGGTACTTCGCCCGCTCCGGCCCCTGCGTGGCGATCAGCGTGTCGAGCGCCTCGATCCACTCGGCCGTCTCGAGCGGGTCATTGTCGACGGCCGGTTCGTCGACGCGCGGCGGCTCGGCGGGCGTCGCATCCGCGCCGCCGGCACTGGCCAGCAAAGGGGGCACCCATCGCGGGTTCGACAGATCGGTCATGTTCGTCTCCTGAGCGGCCGACAGGCGCCTTCGACGGCCGGTGCGCAAGACATCCAATCTAGGCGATGGAGCGCCGAATGGGATGCCGAATCGAGCGCCGGTCGCGGCCTGGAACCGCATATACTGCCGTCACAAACCAAACTGGCAGCGTTTCATGCCTGCAAGCACTTCAGTCGCCAGCCTCGACGCGATCGACCTCCGGATTCTCGACGCCCTGCAGCAGGACGGCCGACTGACCAACGTCGAGCTCGCGCGGCGCGTCAACCTGTCGCCGTCTCCCTGCCTGGCGCGCGTGAAGGCGCTCGAAAAGCACGGGCTGATCCGCGGCTACGTCGCGCTGTGCGATCCGCTGGCGCTCGGCCTGTCGGTCAACGTGTTCATCTCGGTGAGCCTCGAGCGCCAGCGCAAGGATGCACTGGAAACGTTCGAGCAACGCATCAGCGAGCATCCCGAGGTCATGGAGTGCTACCTGATGACCGGCGACTCCGACTATCTGCTGCGCGTGGTCGTTCCCGACATGCAGTCGCTCGAGCGCTTCATCGTCGACCACCTGGCCAGGATTCCCGGCGTTGCGAGCATCCGCTCGAGCTTCGCGCTGAAGCAGGTGCGGTACAAGACGGCGCTGCCGCTGCTGAAGAGGTGATCGGCGGGATGATCGGCGGGGCGATCATCGCTGGCGCCCGACCGCGCTCGCCAGTTCGGCCAGCCGCTGGCGATCCGACTCGAGCGCAAGCGCCGGCTGTGCCAGTTCGAGCGCGCGCGCCGAATGGCGCCTGGCGGCGCGCTTCGCGGACTCGTCGCCAGCCGCCGCCAGCATCGCAAGGCCCTTCTGCAGATGAACCCCGACCTCGAGCATCGGCGCGCCGTCGCGGGCGATCGGCCCGAACAGGTCGTCGAACAGGTCGTCGATCGACAGCGCCGGCACGTGAACTCGGGGGAACGAGACCTCGCGATCGGCGTGACTGCGGCTGAACTCGTTGCAGCGATCCAGGATCCGCACCGCCGTGCCGATCACCGCGATCGCGGTGCCGGGATCGTTCACCGCCGGCGACAATGCGCGCGACGCGATCTCCGACAGGACGATCAGGCCGAAGCGCGGATCCTGATCGTAGTTTCTCTCGGGGCCGATCGTGAACGCGTGGCGCACCGATTGCTGGGCCTCCTCGTCGGTCGCGTCGATCCACGCAATCGGCTGCGACGGGTGGACGAAGCTGCCCGGCAGGACGGCCACGTGGATGGTGCCGACGGCGTCGGGCGCCTTCGACAGCGCCTCGATGTCGACATGAAGGACGTAGCCGATCGAATTGGCATGCACGGGCACGGCCGATGGATGCAGGCGCTGCGGCGGCGCGCCGCCAAGAAACGGATTCGCGATTCGTTCGTCGAGCACCCCGATCGCCACCTTCTCGACACGCGCGATCGTGTCGCCGACCTGACCCAGCGTCGACAGGTGAGAAACCCACCGCAACAGCGTCACGACGATGACGATGATGACGGCCAGTGTCGCGACGAACAGCACGCTCCGCCCGCTCTTGCCGTAGAGGCCGGTGCTCAGCGCGATGATGCCGACCAGACTGAACAGGAAGGCGCCCAGGAAGGTCGACAGCGCATTCTGCGAGGTCGAGTCCTCGAGCAGAAGCCGCGTCGCGCGCGGCGTCACGTTCGATGCCGCCGCCGAGTAGGCCGACACCATCGTCGTCAGCGAGAAGATCGTCACCGTCAGCATGCTCGAAGCCAGGATCTGCAGAATGCCGCCGACCGCATCGGCACCGGCGAGCGCGGGCCATCGCTCGGGGATCAACGGCTCGAGCAGCAGCGCGAGGAATGCGCTGGCAGCAGCGAGCATCGAAAACAGCGATGCCCGGAACCAGAGCTTTGTGACGACCCTGTTGAACCACCACCACCATGTCGAGGACGACTTCACCGGCGTGACTCCGCGAAGCGAAAAGCGATACGCTACCGCATCGGCACGCTCGCCGACGCCAGAAAAGCGCGATGCCGCCCCCGACCTCCGAACCCGTCTTCCGCATCCGCCGCCTCACCCGCGTGTTCCGCATGGGCGAAGTCGAGATCCATGCGCTGCGCGGCGTCGACCTGGACCTTTACCAGGGCGAGTTCGTCGTGATGCTCGGCGCGTCGGGCAGCGGCAAGTCGACGCTGCTGAACATCCTCGGCGGGCTCGACAAGGCGACGGCCGGCGAGGTCTGGTTTCGCGATCGCGACCTGGCGCTGGCCAGCGAGGCCGAGCTGACGCAGTTCCGCCGCCGGCACGTCGGTTTCGTGTTCCAGTTCTACAACCTGATCCCGAGCCTGACCGCGCGTGAGAACGTGGCGATCGTCACCGAGATCGCCGACGATCCGATGCGGCCCGACGAGGCGCTCGCGATGGTGGGCCTGGAGGAGCGGCTCGACCACTTTCCGGCGCAGATGTCCGGCGGCGAGCAGCAACGGGTGGCGATCGCCCGCGCGATCGCGAAGAACCCCGAGGTGCTGCTGTGCGACGAGCCGACCGGCGCGCTCGACTCTGCAACCGGCGTGCGGGTGCTCGAAGCGCTGCTCGATGTCAACCAGCGGCTCGGAACGACGACGGCGGTCATCACTCACAACGCGGCGATCGCCGACATGGCCGACCGGGTGATCCGCCTGAGCGACGGCCGGATCGCCGACGTGCACCGGAACGCGACGAAGGCTTCGCCGCGCGACCTGCACTGGTGAAGCGGCGATGCGAGCGCTCGACCGCAAGCTGCTGCGCAATCTCTGGTCGTTGAGAAGCCAGGGGCTCGCGATCGCGCTGGTCGTGGCCTGCGGCGTGGCCACCTTCGTGATGTCGCTGGCCTCGCTCGACTCGCTTCGCCTGACTCAGCAGGGCGTCTACAAGGCGCAGCGCTTCGCCGACGTCTTTGCCGACCTGAAGCGCGCGCCCGAGTCGCTGGCCGATCGCATGCGCGAGATTCCCGGCGTGGCGGCGCTGGAGACCCGCGTTCGCGCGCCGGTCCGCCTGCGGCTCGACACCTTCGAGGATCCGATCACCGGACTCGCGATCTCGATTCCCGACGGCCGGCAGCCGGAGCTCAACCGGCTGTTCCTGCGCGCCGGGCAGCTGCCCGATCCCGATCGCGGCGAACAGGTGCTGATCAGCGAGGCCTTCGCCGAGGCTCACGGACTGAAGCCCGGCGACCAGCTGGCGATGATCGTCAACGGCCGCCTGCAACGGCTGACGCTCGCCGGCATCGCGCTGTCGCCCGAATTCATCTACCAGATCCGTCCCGGCGACCTGTTTCCGGACTTCTCGCGCTACGCAGTCGTCTGGATGAACCGCTCCGCGCTCGCGGCGGCCTTCGGCATGGAGGGCGCATTCAACAGCCTGAGCCTGACGCTGTCTCCGCGCCACGAGGCCGCGCCCGTCATCGACGCGCTCGACCTGCTGCTGCAGCCCTGGGGAAGCCTCGGCGCGCACGACCGCAACGACCAGCTGTCGCACCGCTACCTCGAGCAGGAGCTCGAGCAGCTCGAAGGGATGGCGCGCTTCCTGCCGATGATCTTCATCGGCGTGGCGGCCTTCCTGCTGAACGTCGTCGCCGCGCGGCTGATCCGAACGCAGCGCGAACAGATCGGCGTGCTCAAGGCCTTCGGCTACGGCAACCTGCGAATCGCGTCGCACTACCTGGCGCTGGTGCTCGCCGTCGTGGCGATCGGATCGCTGACCGGCGTGATCGCCGGCGCCTGGCTGGCCGGGCTGCTCGGCGCGCTCTACCAGGATTTCTTCCGCTTTCCGTGGCTGCAGTTCCGGCTGCAGCCGGCAACCGCGGTGCTGGCGGTCGCGATCGCCGGCGGCGCCACGCTGGCCGGCACGCTCAGCGCGGTGCGGGCGGCATTCCGGCTGCCGCCGGCCGAGGCCATGCGCCCCGAGTCGCCGCCGCGATACCGGCGCACCCTGGTCGAGCGGCTCGGCGTCGGGCGCTTCCTCAGCCAGCCGTCGCGGATGATCCTGCGCAATCTCGAGCGCCAGCCGATCAAGTCGCTGCTGTCGGTGCTCGGCATCGCGCTGGCCGTCGCCATCCTCGTCCTCACCGGCTTCCAGCAGGGCTCGGTCAACCACATGCTCGACGTGCAGTTCCGGCTCGCGCAACAGCAGGACCTGACCGTCACCTTCGTCGAGCCGGTATCGCAGCGGGCGATCCACGAGCTGGCGGCGCTGCCGGGCGTGCGCCATGCCGAGGGCTTCCGGGTGGCGCCGGCGATCCTGCGCAACGGCCATCGCGAGCATCGTGGCAGCCTGCAGGGTTACCAGGCCGACAGCCGGCTGTTCGCGGTGCTCGACGACCAGCTGCAGCCGATACCGCTGGCCGAAGGCGGGCTGATGATGACCGACCATCTTGCCGGGATGCTCGGCGTCGGCCCTGGCGACATGGTCCAGGTGCAGATCCAGGAAGGGCGGCGCGCGCGGCTCGACATCCCGGTGGCGGGCCTGGTGACCGAGTACGTCGGCGTCGGCGCCTACCTGCCGCAGCAGACGCTGAACCGGCTGCTGCGCGAGGGCCCGGCGGTCAGCGGCGCGTTCCTGTCGGTGGCGCCCGAGGCGCTGGCCGGCCTGCACCGGCGGCTCGAGAGCCTGCCGCGGGTGGCCGGCGTGAGCCTGCGCGAGCGCGCGATCCAGTCGTTTCGCGAGCTGATGGACGAAAGCGTCATGGTCTTCACGCTGTTCGCGATGGCGCTGGCCGGCTCGATCGCGTTCGCCGTCGTCTACAACAGCGCGCGCATCGCCCTTGCCGAGCGCAGCCGCGAGCTGGCCAGCCTGCGGGTGCTCGGCTTCACCCGTGCCGAGACCGCCTACGTGCTGCTCGGCGAGCTGGTCGTGCTGACGCTGGCCGCGATTGCGCCGGGCTTCGCGATCGGCGCCGGCTTCACCTGGCTGCTGACCCGCGCGATGGAAACCGATCTGTACCGGGTTCCGATGATCCTGACCGCGGACACCTTCGCACTGTCGGCTGCGGTCGTCCTCGGCGCTACGATGTTGTCGTCGTTGCTGATTGCGAACCGGCTGCGCCGGCTCGACATGGTGTCGGCCCTCAAAGCATCGGAGTAGAAAGCCATCGCCCGGAAATTCGCCCTGCCAGGAAGCCGCGTACTGCTGATCGCGGCCATGACGGCTCTGATCGTCGCGTCGCTGGTGCTGGGCTTTCGCCAGCCGCCAGTGCTGGTCGACTCGGCCGAAGTCGCGCGCGGGCCTTTCCGGATCACCGTCGAGGAGGAAGGGCGCACGCGCGTGCGCGATCGCTACGACGTGTCGTCTCCGGTGGCGGGCCAGCTGGCGCGCGTGCTGCTGGAACCGGGCGACACGGTCGCTCGCGGCAACGCGCTGTTCGTCGTCGAGCCGCTGTACGCGGCGCCGCTCGATGCGCGCGGTCGCGCGCAGGCCGAAGCGTCGGTGGCCCGGGCCGAGGCCGCGCTGCAGGCCGCCCGCACGCAGGCCGAGGCCGCACAGGCGCGCGCCCAGTTCGCCGACAGCGAACTCGCCCGGGTGCAGCCGCTGGTCGCCAGCGGCCACCTGCCGGCGCTGACGCTCGATCGCACTCAATCCGAGGCGCGCCAGGCGGCGGCCACGCTGCGCTCGGCCCGTTTCGCGATCGAGGTGGCCCGCCACGAACGCGACAGCGCGCGGGCGCAGCTATCGGTCAGCGGCACCGGCGGCGCCGCGGCGCCGATCACCGTCGCGTCACCGATCGATGCGACCGTGCTCAGGCGCGTGCGCCAGAGCGAAGGGGCGGTGCAGCCGGGTGAAGCGGTGCTGGTGCTCGGCGACCTCGAGAGCATCGAGGTCGAGATCGACGTGCTGTCGCCGGACGCCGTCCGGCTGCGCCCCGCAATGGCGGTCGAACTCGAGCGGTGGGGCGGCGACGGCATCCTGCCTGGCCGCGTTCGCCGCATCGAGCCGGCCGGTTTCACCAAGATCTCGGCGCTCGGCGTCGAGGAGCAGCGCGTCTGGGTTTTCGTCGACATCGACGCCGCGCGCGAAAGGTGGCGGCGCCTGGGCGACGGCTTTCGGGTCGAGGCGCGGTTCGTGCTGTCCGACGAAAGCGACATCCTGCAGGCGCCCGCCGCCGCGCTGTTCCGCGAGGGCGAGCGCTGGGGCGCCTACGTCATTGCCGACGGCCGCGCGCACTACCGGACAGTGACGCCCGGCCGGCGCAGTGGCCTGTCGGTCGAGATCCTCGACGGCCTGTCCGCCGGCGAACGCGTGCTTCTGCACCCAGGACAGGATATCGTTGACGGTACGCGCGTAAACGCGCGAACGACACCTGGCAGATAGCCGCAGCGCCCGGGGAGCCGGGCGCATATATAGCGACAGCCGCACGCTTGACCGAGGAGACGATCAGATGACCGACATGCACGACCCGTCGATGCAGACCACCACCGAGCCGGTCGCGCCGGCGCAGGGCGCGGCGCCCGCGGCGATCCAGGTCGCGACACAATTGCCGCTGACCGCGCCGCTGCAGTGGCTGGCCGCCGGCTGGCGCGACTTCGTGGCCACCCGGTTTCGAGGCGCCTTCTATGGCCTGGTATTCGCACTGATGGGCGCAGCCATCATGCTGATCTACAAGACGCAGTGGCAGCTCACGATGGGCCTGGTGGCCGGCTTCTTCCTGCTCGGGCCGTTCGTCTGCGCCGGCCTCTACGAACTGTCGCGGCAGCGCGAAAGGGGTGAAACTCCCGACCTGGTGGCCTCGATGCTCTGCTGGAAGCGCAACATCGGCGGCATCGGCTTCTTCGCAGCGATCCTCACCTTCCTGATGATCATCTGGGCGCGGGTGTCGGTCGTGTTGTTCGCGCTGGCGTCGACGGCCGAGTTTCCGACGATGCGCAGCATGGTCGCGCAGATCGTGTCGGCGACGAACATCGAGTTCCTGGTGCTGTGGACCGCGGTCGGCTTCGTCTTCGCCTCACTGGTGTTCGCGATCTCGGTCGTGTCGGTG
>Ga0105090_10002502_pt1 | contig 10255 bp, 9 predicted proteins | sample PPLLak3March2015_FD_79110 | JGI IMG/M metagenome (GOLD analysis project Ga0105090, IMG submission 79110) | Freshwater sediment microbial communities from Prairie Pothole Lake near Jamestown, North Dakota, USA - PPLs Lake P7 Core (1) Depth... | ecosystem: Environmental > Aquatic > Freshwater >... | reverse complement strand
TACAATAAAAGCTCTGTTAACTCTGTTGCAAAGTAGTGTTTGAATTCAATTGGAAAATAAGTTTCAACTGATTCAAATGAGAGCACTGAATGACAAATTAGTGCTTGCATCACGGAACGCCGTACCAGATCATCGGCGCTTAATTCAACGCCGCGCAAAATAGGCAGTATGTTGCGCTCCAGCTTGTCGGAGTATTCCAGAAGATCACAATGATTCTGATTTAAGGTTGGGCCAATACATCCAATTCCAGAAACACCTAATGCAATGCGATCACAATCAGGATAAACTGAATAACCTTGCAAACTATAATGAAGTCTGCCTTGCCGTTGCGCTATTACCAGTTGATCGTCGTGCTTGGCAAAAAGATTCATGCCAATATGCATATAACCGGCATCAGTTAAACGAGCAATTGCAAGCAGCAGCATCCCGAGCTGGGCTTCTGTATCGGGTAAGTCTTCTAAATTAATGTTCCGTTGCGGTTTGAATTTTTCTGGTAAGTGCAGATAATTCAATAAATTTATTTGATTTGGATTAGCAGCAATGATTCTTCCCAAGGTGTATTCAAACTTTTTCACAGTTTGTTTTGGTAATCCGTAAATCAGTTCAATTCTAACCGTTTTAAAACCGGCTTGTTGCGCGTTGCGGATAGCACGTAACGTAGTATCTTCTGTTTGCAAACGCTGTATGGATTGCTGCACCACTTGATCAAAATCCTGAACACCAATAATTGCGCAATTAAATCCCATTTCCTTCAATGCCTGCATTGAAGGATTAATTATTTGCCGTGAATCAATCTCTATGCAATATTCCCCCTCTTTTACCAAGTTAAAATTTTGCCGGATTTCTTGCATAATTTTATTTAACTGAGTATCACTCAGGAAGGTCGGGGTACCCCCCCCAAAGTATAATTGCTCAACTTTCGGGTCGTCTTTGAGTAATTGCCCTCGAAGTCTTATTTCGCGTGTCAAGTAGTCAAGATATGTTTCTATGTCGTCATCATCAGGGATAATCTGATTAAAATGGCTATAAAAACATAAAGACGTACAAAATGGAATATGCACATATAAAGATAAGGGGCGGCGAAAGTGTCCTGATTTGCGATTGCCCAACCAAGATGAATAGGTATGTACATCAAATGCTTCAACAAAATAATCTGTGCCCGGATACAAACGATAGTCAGAATAATGTCCTCCAAAACGGCGAATAAGATCTGAATTGATTTCAAGCAAATCAGAAGATAGGCCAGAAAAAGATAATGGATGCACCGGGAATCCCACTTTGTGAAGAATGTAACAAAAAGAAAATTGGATATATACAACATCAAGCGCCGACCACCACGCTCAATCACACATCTATTAATGATGCAAATTCAAAAAAGGATATCCACTTTTTGATAAACTCGGTAAAATTATAATTGGATCTAAAATATCAATTTTGATCCAGATCAATCAAGACACTGAAATATAATTCTCTACAAATGTAATTCTCTACATTCGGAAAATAATTTGCTTCACGATACTTCACTACATAATCATCTTGATATCTCACACATAAGGTCAAGCTGTGCATCTTGTAGTTTGCGTGAACTATGCTTGCCAGTTGGCCTTAATGAGCATGAAATTCAGGTCCTTGGTGATGTGGTAAGTCATAAACGCAAGATTCATCGAGGCGGATATCTGCATCGTACAGGTACAAAGTTCCAATCATTATTTGCTATTCGTAGCGGATTTCTAAAGACCTGTGTACTTGAACAAGATGGACGGCAGCAAGTTACTGGTTTTCATATGACCGGAGAATTGCTGGGCATGGACGCCATCAGCACAGACACACATACTTGTGATGCTGTTGCCCTTGAAGATAGCGAAGTATGTGAAATTCCCTTTGCCAAATTAGAAGAGATTAGCCGCATTATTCCATCCCTTATGCGTCATTTTCATAAAATGATGAGCCGTGAAATAGTCCGGGATCATGGTGTTATGTTGTTATTGGGCAGCATGAAAGCTGAAGAACGTTTAGCAACTTTTCTGCTGAATTTATCGCGACGCTTTCTAGTGCGGGGTTATTCCGAATCCGATTTCAATCTGCGCATGACTCGCGAGGAAATTGGCAGCTATCTTGGTCTTAAGCTAGAAACCGTTAGCCGTGCTTTCTCCAAGCTGCAAGACGAGAATATCATTACCGTTGATAACAAACATATCCGAATAAACGATATCGCCCGCTTAAGAATGAAAATAGGAAACTCATCCTGTGTTACTTAAGGAATGCCAACACCATCCAAGACAATAATAATTATCTTCGATCACGTCTGCTATTACAGCAGAAAAATACTTACTCGCAATATAAGCATCATCTTCATCGCTTTATTCTGTTTCTAGTCAGCTTGAGTAAGCATAAGAAAATGCTATAATGCGATGATAATTTGACTATCTACGCGATGATGCATGATATGCAGGTCAAATTAAATTCACACATTTATCTAAAAGCTCTAAACAATTGATTCAGAGTGGCTGGGATGAATGGAGGCTCAATCCTAATGGAGAATAATTTATGTCAGTAACTATGCGGCAAATGCTGGAAGCAGGTGTTCATTTTGGTCATCAGACACGCTTCTGGAATCCGAAAATGGCGCCCTATATCTTCGGCCATCGAAACAAAATCCATATCATCAATCTAGAAAAAACCCTGGTGATGTATGAAGAGGCCATGAAATACGTACGCCAATTATCAGCAAACAAAGGGGTTATCTTATTTGTTGGCACCAAGCGGCAAGCACGCGATATTGTGCGCGAGGAAGCAACGCGATGCGGATCCCCCTATGTGGATCAACGCTGGCTAGGTGGAATGTTAACTAATTTTAAAACCATCAAACAATCCATTAAGCGCTTACAAGATATGGAAACAATGGTTCAAGATGGAACATTGGATAAGCTTGTAAAAAAAGAAGCGCTCGACCTTCATCGCGAATTGGATAAACTCAATAGCAGTTTAGGTGGCATTAAAGACATGAAAGGCCTGCCGGATGCGTTATTTGTAATAGATGTTGGATATCAAAAAGGCGCTATCACAGAGGCCAAGAAGCTTGGCATTCCGGTAATTGGTGTTATCGATACTAATCATAATCCAGATGGATTGCAATATCTGATCCCTGGGAATGACGATTCAAGCAGGGCAATACGTTTATATGCCCGTGGCGCAGCAGATGCTGTTCTGGAAGGACGTAATCAGTCTATTCAGGAAATCGTGGAAATGAGTGCAGAAGCCGAATAAAACAAGGACAGCTTTGCTCTTTGTACTGGTATTCTGGCAGTTATAGATTAATAATCAGATAAATATATCATTTATCTGATTATTATAAGAATACTCTTTACGATAAGTACATCTTTGTTTTAATAAATATCTATATCCTATTCATAAACTAAATTTTGTATCTGGAGTAAATATGGCGGATATTACCGCAAGCATGGTAAAAGAATTGCGTGAGATGACTGGGCTTGGCATGATGGAATGCAAAAAAGCCTTGCTAGAGACCGATGGCGATATGAAAGCGGCGGAAGATCTTTTAAGAATCAAAAGCGGTGCCAAGGCAAGTAAGGCAGCCGGGAGAATCGCAGCCGAAGGTGTGATTGGTGCATATGTCTCAACAGATGGTCAATGCGGTGCGCTGGTTGAGGTTAATTGTGAAACAGATTTTGTTGCCAAGAATGAGGACATTCTTGATTTTGCCAAGAAGTTGGCTGAGCTTATTGCAACAAAGAACGTGACAGAAATTACAGCACTAAGCGATGCGCCGTTGGCAAGTGGTGAAACTGTTGAGACAGTTCGTAAGTCGTTGATTATGAAACTGGGAGAAAATATCAGTATTCGCCGTTGTGGACGTCATGCAACAAAAGGTCAACTGGCTTATTATCTTCATGGCACCAAGATCGGTGTGATGGTAGATTATGTCGGAGGCGATGAAGCATTAGGTAAGGATATTGCTATGCATATTGCAGCAAGTAAGCCCATGTGTGTATCAAAAGAGCAGGTATCTGCGGATATATTAGAACATGAACGCCAGATTTTTACAGCGCAAGCTGCCGAAAGTGGAAAACCAGCAAATATTATTGAGAAAATGGTCGATGGACGCATCGCAAAATATTTAGCTGAAATAACCTTATTAGGTCAGCCCTTTGTTAAAGATCCAGAACAAACTGTAGAAAAATTATTGGCAAAAAAATCTGCCAAAGTAAATAGTTTTACAATGTTCGTTGTAGGCGAAGGAATTGAAAAGAAATCTGAGAATTTTGCAGAAGAAGTAAAAGCACAGATGGAACAAGCAAAATAAGGCAGGCTACCCCAATTCTCAAATTTACCAACAATGACTACCGTCACTTATAAACGTATTTTGCTAAAGCTATCCGGTGAAGCCCTGATGGGCGAAGACAAATATGGTATTAACCATACCGTAATGGGAAGAATTGTTGCTGAAATTGAAGAAATTAGCAAACTGGGCGTTGAAATTGCCATTGTTGTCGGGGGTGGGAATATCTTTCGCGGTATGAAATCAGCTAATGACGGGCTTGAACGAGTTACCGCAGATTATATGGGGATGTTAGCCACCGTAATGAATGCTTTGGCACTTCAAGATGCCATGAAACTGGTTGGGCTGGTGCCGCGCATACAATCTGCTTTGCGTATTGAGCAGGTGGTAGAGCCATATATCCGCGGACGAGCAATGCGTTATCTGAAAGACGGCAGAGTGGTAATTTTTGCGGCAGGAACCGGTAATCCTTTTTTTACTACCGATACCGCAGCTGCTTTACGTGGTATGGAAATGAATGTGGATATCATGCTTAAAGCAACAAAGGTGGATGGCATTTATACCAGTGACCCAAAAATTGATTCAGATGCGATTCGTTTCCATAAATTATCTTTTGATGAAGCTATTGCCAAGAATTTGCAAGTGATGGATGCAACGGCGTTAACATTATGCCGTGATCAGAAATTACCACTGAATGTATTTAGTATTTTCAAGGCTGGGGCTCTTAAACGTATAATAACGGGAGAAGATGAAGGAACCTTGGTAACAATCTGATTCAAATATAGTTAGCTTCCTGAAAATAGATGTAAAAGGAATGGATATTATGATTGCTGATGTAAAAAAATCTGCTGAACAGAAAATGCAAAAAAGCCTGGAAGCATTAAAAATAGATTTGAGTAAAGTCCGAAGTGGTCGGGCTCATACTGGCCTATTAGATCATGTCACAGTTGATTTTTATGGTGCGCAAACTCCAATTAACCAGGTAGCAAATATCAATCTAATCGATGCACGTACAATTGGCGTTATCCCATGGGAAAAAAAAATGGCCAGTGCAATTGAAAAGGCGATTCGCGAATCTGACTTAGGTTTAAATCCAATGCCGGTAGGTGAAACTATTCGTGTACCAATGCCGGCTCTCACTGAAGAGCGGCGGCGTGATCTTATCAAAGTGGTAAAACATGAAGCGGAAGCTGTCCGTATTGCAATGCGAAATATTCGCCGCGATGCGAATACACACTTGAAAGAATTATTAAAGTCTAAAGAAATATCTGAAGATGATGAGCGTCGTGGCCAGGATGAGATTCAAAAGCTTACTGACCGCTATATCACAGATATCGATAAAGTTTTACAAGTTAAGGAAGCCGAACTGATGGCTGTTTGATATGCCTCAAGGCCAGAATTCAACCCGAGAAATACCTGAAACAGGATCAATACCCAAACACATCGCCATTATCATGGATGGTAATGGCCGATGGGCTCAAAATCGCTATCTGCCCCGTATTGCCGGGCATAAACAAGGGGTAGAAACGGTTCGTGGCGTTATAAAAGCTTGCATAGAACGCAACATCCCATATCTCACTTTATTTGCTTTTAGCAGTGAAAACTGGCGACGCCCTACTGACGAAATTACCTCTTTGATGCAACTTTTCCTTGGTGCTTTAGAACAAGAGATTACTAAACTGCATGAAAATGGCATTCGTTTTAAAGTAATCGGTGATTTATCAAAGTTTGAGCCTAAAATCATAGAGTTCATTCAGATTGGTGAACAACTAACTGCCAAAAATACACGACTTACATTTACTATCGCGGCCAACTATGGTGGCCGCTGGGATATCATGCAAGCCATGCGAAAAATGATGGCGCAGTCAACGAAATTGCCACTTAATCTTAATGAAGAAAATCTGGTGCAATACCTTTCCATGAGCTATGCTCCTGAGCCGGATTTATTTATTCGCACTGGTGGAGAGTGTCGAATCAGTAATTTTTTATTATGGCAGCTTGCTTATACAGAATTATATTTCACCAATACACTATGGCCTGATTTTGACGAACATGAACTTGAGCTAGCCATTCAATCGTATCAGCAGCGGGAGCGCCGGTTTGGTCGTACTAGCGAGCAACTTCAAATGCCAATATCTGCTAAAGGATAAGAAGATCATTTTAAATGCTTAAAGCTCGCATCCTCACTGCAATTATCGTATTGCCTTTATTTCTCTCGGCATTATTTTTCCTGCAAGATATTTTTTGGGCTACTTTCTTACTCGCTCTAGCAGTTATCGGATCCCGCGAATGGAGTCAGTTAGCTAGATTTTCTGTCAGAAAGACAATACTTTTTATGTTACTCACTACTTTGGTGGGCGGAGAACTATTGTTTCAATTAAGTGAGTCTGTAAAAGTCGATGTTTACTCATCAGATCCTATGGGGGTGTATCTATTGTCGGCTGCATTTTGGTTAGTTTGTGCACCGTTATATCTTAAGCAACTCTATGTTGTTAAAAGCCCATATATCTGGATGCTAATTGGCTGGATACTGTTGTTACCAACCTGTCTTGCACTATATCAATTACGCGCTATCAGTCCGTTGCTTTTACTAGGTTTTATGGCAACCATCTGGATTTCCGATACAGCAGCTTATTTTGCCGGGCGATCGTTTGGCAAGCACAAGCTTGCCCCCACTATTAGTCCGAATAAAACTTGGGAAGGCGTAGCCGGTGCTTTAATTGCTGTATTAATTTACGGCTTGGTTTGGGATTTCTGGCTTAATGAAGAATCTTTAGCTTCAACGTTGGTACCATTGCTGTTATTTATGGCCATATTGGGTATCATCGGTGACTTATACGAATCATTGATAAAACGTCATGCCAATGTAAAGGACAGCGGAAATTTTCTGCCGGGTCATGGTGGAATATTGGACCGGATCGATGCTTTGACTTCTTCACTGCCACTTGCCATCTTGGCTTTACTTATTTTTTATTCACCTGCTCTATGAAAGCCATCCGTCAAATAACTATACTCGGCTCCACCGGCAGTATTGGGGAGAGCACACTGGACGTAATAGCACGTCACCCTGACCGCTTTCAGGCATTTGCGCTAACTGCCAATAAAAATGTTAAAAAAATGTTGTCGCAATGTCAACGCTTCCAGCCGCGTTATGCGGTAATGCTGGATATGGAAAGCGCGGAGCAATTGGCCAGTGCAATTCAAGCAGCCAGGATAAATACGGAAGTATTATCGGGCATTGAATCATTGGAAAAGGTAGCCTCTCTTCCTGAAGTGGATGCAGTAATGGCAGCAATTGTGGGTGCTGCCGGTATCCGTCCAACGTTTGCAGCGGCGCGAACCGGGAAACTTGTATTGCTCGCCAATAAAGAAACTCTGGTTATGGCCGGGCGTATTTTCATGGATCTGGTAAAACAGCACAACGCCACACTGCTACCAATTGATAGCGAGCACAATGCGATTTATCAATCTCTACCGCACCATTTCAATGGAAACTTGGCTGCGGCAGGCATCAGTCGCATACTGCTCACTGCTTCAGGTGGACCATTCCGATGCGCACCGTTAGCTTCGTTAGAGAAAGTGACTCCAGAACAGGCTTGTGCACACCCGAATTGGGATATGGGACAGAAAATTTCTGTTGATTCTGCCACCATGATGAATAAAGGATTGGAGGTAATTGAAGCGCATTGGCTGTTTGATGCACCACCGGATAATATTCAGGTTGTGATTCATCCGCAAAGTGTAATTCACTCGATGGTTGCCTATGTCGATGGTTCAGTCATAGCACAATTGGGTAATCCTGATATGCGTACTCCCATTGCGCACGCTATGGGTTATCCCGACCGGATAGTAAGCGGAGTATCCGCCTTAGATATGTTCAAAGTTTCTCATCTTGATTTCGAAGAGCCTGATTTTAAGAGGTTTCCTTGTCTTGGACTCGCCTACCAAGCGCTTTCAGCTGGCGGAAATATGCCCGCAATACTCAATGCCGCAAATGAGATTGCGGTAGAATCCTTTCTTAAAGAGCGTATGAAATTTACAGCTATCCCGGTTATGATTGAACATGTTATGCAGACAGTACAACAGGAAGATATGGCAACGCTGGATGATGTATTGAGAACAGACACATTGGCTCGTGATGTAGCGCGAGAGTGGCTTGCAAATCTGCAGTAAAAAAGTGAGAAAAACTGCCTGCCATGACTTGATTCAATTTTTCTTAATTAATGATAGTATCGTGCAGTTAAAATCTTCCCATAGGCGCACTTTTCACACACTAACCTGATATGACAATAACTTATACTATCATTTCTTTCATTATTGCCTTAGGCATACTGATTACATTTCATGAATTTGGTCATTATCTGGTAGCTCGCTGGAATGGTGTAAAAGTATTACGATTCTGCATCGGTTTTGGCCAACCCATTTTCCGCAGGCGTTGGGGTAAAGACAAAACAGAATGGGTGATTGCGGCCATTCCATTGGGCGGCTATGTCAAGATGCTGGATGAGAATGAAGGGAAAGTAGCGCCTGAAGATTTACCTCGTTCATTTAACCGTCAACCGGTAGCGCGTCGTTTTGCCATTGTTGCAGCCGGCCCCATTGCCAATTTTCTGCTGGCTATTGTTTTATACTGGCTGCTCTTCATTCTGGGTGTTAATGGAATGAAACCAGTACTTGGCCCAATTGAGCCAGCCTCTCCTGCTGCGTATGCAAAATTTGAGCAGGGTGAAACCATTGTCACTATCGAGAATGAGCCGGTTGCCAGCTGGCAAGACGCTCGCTGGACTTTACTGCGATATGCCATCGATCAATCAGCAAACGTAAAAGTACAGACCATTAATAAAAATGGTGAGATCAATTGGCGGCAATTAGATTTAAGTCATATTGACCCAGATAAGCTCAATGAAAATTTCCTTGGAATTATCGGTCTTAACAGCTATCAGCCCATTCTAAACCCCGTTATCGGACAAGTGGTTGCCGATGGCGCTGGTCAGCATGCTGGTTTGTTAGTCGGGGATGAAATTTTAGCTGTCAATGATACTGAAATTCATGCCTGGATGGATTTTGTTCAACAGATACGCACAAACCCTGAGCACACTCTAGAACTAGAAATTTTGCGTAATAATCAAGTGATATTAATTGCCATTACACCGGAGGCAACAACAGAAAATGGCAAAAAAGTGGGTAAGATAGGCGTAGCGCCCGTCGTCGATAAGGCCGAATTTGAAGAGTTGCTTGTTACAGTCAGTCACCCTCCCGGCAAAGCATTCCAAAAAGCCATCGAGAAGACTTGGGAAACAACCATACTGACATTTCAAATGTTATCCAAAATGATTACCGGCGATGTATCTTGGAAGAATGTTAGTGGGCCGATTTCAATTGCTGATTATGCAGGTCAATCTGCGCAGATGGGATTGGTATCCTATCTGGCATTTCTTGCACTGATCAGTGTCAGTATCGGTGTTCTGAACTTATTGCCGATTCCAATTCTCGATGGCGGACATTTAATGTATTATCTCATTGAAATAATTAGAGGAAATCCTCTTTCTGACAACACTATTCTGATTGGACAGAAAATCGGCATGACCTTGCTGTTTACACTCATGACATTTGCCATCTATAACGATATTACTCGGCTTATCACTGGTTAGATAATGAAATTCCGGTATCTTGTTGCACTTGTCAGTTTCTTTTATGCTTTCTCATCCTGGGCCAGCGATTCTTTCATTGTTAAGGATATTCGCGTTGAAGGCATACAACGCACTGATGCCGGCACGGTATTTAGCTATCTCCCGGTTAAAGTGGGCGATACGCTTGATGAAGCGAAGGCAACAGAAGCCATCAAAGCACTCTATGCAACCGGATTTTTCAAAGACGTAAAATTAAAATCTGAGAATGGCGTTCTAATCGTAGAAGTTGATGAACGTCCAGCTATTGCACAAATTAGTATCAATG
>Ga0105090_10002501_pt1 | contig 10256 bp, 10 predicted proteins | sample PPLLak3March2015_FD_79110 | JGI IMG/M metagenome (GOLD analysis project Ga0105090, IMG submission 79110) | Freshwater sediment microbial communities from Prairie Pothole Lake near Jamestown, North Dakota, USA - PPLs Lake P7 Core (1) Depth... | ecosystem: Environmental > Aquatic > Freshwater >... | reverse complement strand
GTACGACTTGATCGAAGATCGGCACGCCATCGGCCGGATCAATGTGAAAGAACATGCACCGTTCTCCTGTACTAACACGATAGTACAGGTCGGCCGCGTTTTGTCAATCGTCACGGGGCAAGAATTCTCCGCACTCCCCGTAGCATGGAGCTCTGCTCCGTGCCGTTGCGTCAAGCACTCCTCGTAGCATGGAGCTCCCGCTCCGTGCCGTCACGTTAAGCACTCCACGCAGCTGGAGCTACGTGCTACGGCTCCGCTACATCTGCTGGATCAATTCCAGGCAAAGATTGCGAAAGTCGTTGGGATTGACGTTGGGATTGCGTTTCCTGGCTTGGCCGATCAGGGACGCGACGGCTTGGGCCTTGCCGTTCTTGACGTCGGCCACGACACGAGGGTTCGCCGCGAGCAGCTCTCGGCATAGTTCGGTCAGGGCGCCTTGATCGACGGCCGCGATGCCCAGTTCCTGACACGCGTCGTCCGCGCCGATCCTTCGCGCGACCATGGCGGCGAAGACATCCTTCGCTCGCGGGCCTGGGATCTTGCCGGCGGCAACTGCGCGAATGAGTTCGGCGAGCGCTTCGGGCGAAACGGGGAATTGCTGGATCTCGCCATACTGCTCGTTCACCAGCCGCAGGACTTCCTGCGTGACCCAATTCGCCGCCAGTTTCCCATCGCCGCAACCGGTCGCCACCGCCAGATAGTAGTCGGCCAAGGCCAGTCCCTGGTTCACGATGACTTCGGCGTCGTACGACGACAGTTGGAAGTCGGCTTGCAGCCGCGCTCGCAGGGCCGCCGGCAATTCACCGAGCGAACCGTGCACCGCCGCCAGTTCGACGTCCGTGACGACCACGGGCGGCAGGTCCGGGTCGGGCAAGTACCGATAGTCGGCGGACTCTTCCTTTTCCCGTTGCGGGTAGGTGAGCATTCGCTGATCGTCCCAGCCAAACGTGCGTTTGGGAGTATCTCCCTTGCAACGTCCCGTGGCCTGCCACTCTTCGTACTGCCGCTGAGCCTCGTACGCGAGCGCTCGTTCGACGGCACGGAAGCTGTTCATATTCTTGATTTCGACGATCGGGGTGGCCACCATCGCGTCGCCACTGCGCACGTGCAGGTTCACGTTCGCATCCACCCGCAGACTCCCCTCCTGCATGTTGCAATCGGAGACGCCCAGGTAGGTGAGCAGCAACTTGAGCTCGGTCAGGTACGCCTTGGCTTCAGCGGGCGAGCGCAAGTCGGGATGGCTGACGATTTCGAGCAGGGGAGTTCCCGCGCGGTTCAAATCAATCCGCGTATCTCCCTTGCCGGCCGCCTCGTCGTGCATGCTCTTGCCGGCGTCCTCTTCCAGATGCGCTCGGATGATCCCAACCCGTTTGGGGGCGAAGGCTCCCTTCGAGTCACTGATTTCCAGCCAGCCCTCCCGAGACATGGGCAAATCGTACTGACTGATCTGATAGCCCTTGGGTAGATCGGGATAGTAGTAGTTCTTGCGGTCCCATTTGGTGAGCGGTGGAATCTCGCAGTTCAGCGCGACCGCCGTCTTGAGCGACAGCCGAAACGCCTCGCGATTCATCACCGGCAGCGAACCGGGAAGTCCGATGCACACGGGGCACGTCTGAGTGTTCGGGGGAGCCCCGAAACGCGTGTCACAGCGACAGAAGAGTTTCGACCGAGTCAGCAGCTGAACATGAACTTCCAACCCAATGATCAGATCGAAGGGAGATTCGTTCATGGTGGCGAAAGCCTGCGTCTTGGTGAAGAGCGGGATTTCTCTTTCACGTAGATCAATTGATCCAGTTATTTTTTTCGCGGGCCTTTAATCGCCCAGCACGGGTGGCACTCGATAACACTCGCCATCCTGCTTGGGAGCGTTCGCCAGCGCGTCCGACCGTGGCAGGCTCGCCAACGGCTCGTCCTCGGCAAAGACGCTGTGGAGTTCCACGGGATGAGCCAACGGTTCAATCCCGGTTGTATCCAGTTCCCCCAAGTGCTCGACGTAACCCACGATCTGGGCCAACTGCGGAGTCAGGTGGGCAAGTTCTTCGTCGGACAGGCGCAAACGAGCCAGCAAAGCGACCTTGCGTACTTCGTCGAGGGTCAACGCCATGAGTCGACTGAACCTTTAGCCCTTGCCGCCCTTGGGTTTGTCGGCCTTCGGCTTGCTCGCCTTAGGCTTCGATTCCTTGGCCTTTACCGCCTCCTTGGCCTTGACCGCCTTTTCGACCGGCGGGGCGCTGACAGGCTGCTGCACGGCCGGCGCATGTTCGCCAGGCAACAGCTTGAAGGGGCGTCGCTTGACAGCCTTGCGGACGAAACCGCTGCGAATACAGGTCGTGCAAACCCGCATCGTCCGCGTCGTTCCCGTCGGGCTGATGGTCTTAATCGTTTGCAGATTGGGGCGAAAACGCCGACGGCTGATTCCCGTGACTTTCGTACCAACGCCCCCTAAGTACTTGGCTTTACCGCGGGTTTCTACTTGGTTACCCATCGAAGCGGTCTTGCCGCAGACATCACAGCCCAGAGCCATGGCGAACCTCTTTTCAACGCAATTGCCGTCCCCGCGCACTGCCGGGAAAGCTCAACAGTATACCGTCCGCCGACTCCTTCGCAACCGCAGACCAACGCGCCGTCAGGCTCTGGGTGTCCTGGATCTTTCTCGCTTGCCATGTCGTACCGGACCTTGCCCGCGATCTCTCCGAGCTGCTGATTTGCTTTCCGAATGACCGCCGCATGGGTTACAATCGTCGCACGTTATCCCGCCCCTGGCCTCCCTCACCAACTCTCCTTCGAGGCGTTTCATGCTTTCTGCGTTCTTTGCCGCGGCATTGGCCGGTTTGGCTGTTTCGGCCCCCAGTCCCGAAGCGGGGTCGGTATTGACTTATCGAGGTACTTTGATCGCTCAAAAGGGGGACCCGATCGAGTCCAAGAAGTCCTTCGACTTGATGTGGCTGGTCACCAAGGCGGACGCCAAGGGGGGCACGCTGGCCTGGTCGCTCGCCGAACAGGGCAAGGGGGCTTGGGGATGGCCCGATCGTCTGGGGCAATTGGAATTCGACGACAAGGGGCAAACGAATTCACCGGGGCCGGCACTGCTGTACGATCGCGCGGACGGTAAGTCCGTCGTCGGGCTGATTGCTCCCTTGATTCCTGTCGAACACGCCACGCTGCGGAAGGATCTGACCTGGCAGCACGACAAGCTCGACTATCTGGTCGTCGGCCAGCAGACGATGGACGGGAAAGCAACGTGGAAGGTCGAAGGACGAAACGCGTACGGAACTCGCCGAGTCCTCTTCGTGGATGCCCAGCGGCCGGTGATTCGGTCGTATCGCGAACGAGTGTTCATCGGGCAGGGGCAGGAATTTGAACTGAGCGCGGAATTGGTTGAGGAAGGCCAGTTGGCCGAGGGAGCTCAGGCGGCGGCAGTCGCGGGCTTTCAAAAGCTGCTGGAGTTACGCGAAAAGCTGGGTCACACGGGCCGAACGACTCGAATCGACTGGAACGACAAGCAGTTGGAAATTCTCAAGGAGGCGGCCCCGCGTCTGGCCGGTTCCAAGGATGTGTCCATCTTGTCCGCCGTGGTGCGAGCGGTCGAATTGGATGTCAAAAGCCAGCGAGGTCGTGCCGGCGCGGTGGCGTCGCTGCGGGAAAAAGCCGTAGGCCAACCGATCGGCAAGTGGACTCTGCCCGCACTGCGTGGCGACCCATTGGAATCGTCGGCGCTAGCGAACAAGGTTACAGTGCTTCACTTTTGGGAGTATCGCGACGCCCCGCTGGAAGAGCCGTACGGACAGATCGGGTTCCTCGATTTCCTCCACCGCAAGCGAGGCGGCGCCGGCGTTCAAGTGATCGGAGTGGCCGTGGACGATCAGGCTGGGGATGCCGACGTGAAGCGTCGCGTCATTCAATCGGCCAGTCGTCTGAAGTCGTTCATGAACCTGAGCTACCCGGTGCATGTCGATGACGGCAGCGTTCTCAAGTCGCTGGGAGATCCTCGAGTCGCCGGGGGCAAGCTGCCCTTGTTTGTGGTGATCGGCAAGGATGGCAAGGTCGTCGAATACCACGTCGGACTGTTCGAAGTGCAGCGCGACCGGGGGCTCGAAGCCCTGGATCAAGTCATTAGCAAGGCTTTGGAAAGTCGCGAGTAATCTGCAGGACTTCCTCCAACACGCGGCCGTTGGTGGCGACTCCTTCGCCTCCGGCGGTCGTCGCGCGGCCTTGCCAATCGGTGAACGTGCCACCCGCTTCGACCAGGATCGGGAGAATGGCGGCGGCGTCCCACAAATTCATGATCGGATCGACCATCACTTCGGCACGCCCCGTGGCGACGAGCAGGTAGCCATAGGCGTCTCCCCACGTCCGCGTAATGTATGCGGCGCGTTGCAGTCGCAGGAACGCCTCGCAGGCGCCGCGAGCGTCAAACGAATCGACCTGACTGGTCACAAAGATGCCTTCCGCCAGTCGATCGCGACTCGACACTCGAGTGGGTCGCGGTGTCGCGTCGCCCCGACAGTAATATGCGCCGTGGCCAAGCGAAGCAAAGACCATTTCGTCCAACGCTGGTACGCCGATCAAGCCCAGCACCGAACTCCCCTCGAATTCGACCCCGATCAACGTGCTGTACAAGGGCACTCCACCAATGAACGACTTGGTGCCGTCGATCGGGTCCAAGATCCAGCGAAATCCGGTGGAACCTGGAGTTTCTCCGAACTCCTCGCCGAGGACGGCGTCGTCCGGAAACGCCATTGTGATCCGGCGACGCATCAAGAGTTCGGCCTCGCGATCCGCGACCGTCACCGGCGAATTGTCCGACTTACGTTCGACCGCCAAGTCGGCTTGCTGAAAGTACTTCAGCGTATGCTGCCCAGCGTCCCGACCGATCGAGATCGCGAAGTCCAAACGCCGCCGCACCGCAGTGCTCATTTCGTTCGCGTTCATGACGTGCCCAGCGCTACGGCGCCTTGGGTGGCTCCAGCAACTGGGACAGCTTGATCGATTCCAGCTGCTTCCGCGAATTCGACGTGACTTGTCCCAAGGCGTCGCGTAGACGCGTTTGCGAATCGGTCGGCATTCCGTCCATGGGCGCAGGGTTGCCGTCCAAGGGGCCTTCAATCGCTTCGATCAAGTCCAGCAAGGAAACCTGTTCGGCGGGACGAGTTAAGGTGTAGCCACCATCCACGCCGCGCGTCGAGCGCAGGATGCCGTGATTCACCAGATTGCGGAGAATCTGCAGCAGAAACCGCTCCGGCATTTGGCCTTCCATTGCCAACTGGCTACAGGGAACGGGCGTTCCCGTTTCACTCTTGGCCAACTGCAACGTCGCCTGGACCGCATACGATACTGTTCGAGATAGCTTCATTACACCGGCCCGTGCCTGACCCGAGGGTCAAAAGTCTACGCTGCAAATGATGCATCCGCGAAACACCGTTGCTTTTTCGCACAGGCTTCACAATCTATCAGAGCAATAGCCAGTGTCAAACGGGGAGATTCACGCGGCTTGCGGCGGAGCTGCCGAAGAGTTGTTGTCGGCCTGGGCCGACGCCAAGTGTTCCTGCGACAAGGGACGCAGCGAATGAAAGGCGAGGAGGCCGGCGCCGCACACCAAAAGACAGTCGGCGATGTTGAAGTTCGGCCAGATGTAGTCGTGGTAACAAAACAGAATCCAGTCGCGCACGGCCCGCACCGTTTGGCCGTCCTTGTCCAGCAGACCGGGTAGGCCCAGCCGGTCGTACAGGTTTCCCAAGATCCCGCCGCAAACACTTCCCAGGGCGATCGTCAGTAAGCGATCTTGAGCCGCCTGATAGACGAAAAGCCAAATGGCGATTCCGAGCAACGCGGCGACCGAAAGGGCGGCAAACCCTAGACTGAAACCCTGTCCCAGCCCAAACAAGGCGCCCTGATTGAGCGCCTGTTGGATGCCGACATAGTTCTCAAATAGCCACCACTCGCCCCGTCGACCGGGGCCCGGTGGCCAAGCAAAGATCCACGCCTTCGTGGCCAGATCGACCGCACACCCACCCAGGGCAATAGTCAGAAAGACGACGTAGCGGTTGGTCGGGACCACGAAATCCTGCTTATTTGGGCGTCGGGCGTCCGTTTCCCTGCAGCTTGCTGGCACACTTAACACAATGCGGCGTAAAGGGAATCGCATTGAGTCGAGTCTTGGGAATGCGTCCTTCGCATTCCAAGCACAGACCATAGGCGCCATCTTCGATTCGTTCAAGAGCAGCCTCGATCTGAGCGAGCGTCACTTCTTCGCTTTCCATCAGGCTGAGCGTGAATTCCTGCTCGAAGTTGTCCGTGCCCACGTCCGCCATATGAATCGGCATGCTCGAGAGGTCGCCGCCGGCTTCGCTACGAGTCTTGTGCAATGCGGCATCAGCCATCGCACTGACATCACCCCGCAGTCGACCTCGCAAGGCCATCAACATCTGCTTGTAAACTTTCGTTTCGCGCTTGTTCATTGGGGCTCCAACACTGCGAATAATTGATTCCATTCCCTTCAGTGGAATCCACTGGCGTACATCCCGCCACTCGGGGAATCCAAAGCACGGCTATTCTAGGTGGCCCTCTGTCCACTGTCAAATGTTTCAGATGAATAATAGCCGGGCAACGCACCCTCCACCATGGACGACAAACTGTTTCTGACAAAGGGCTTGCGTCGCATAAGGAGCCATAGCAGAAACCCGTAGCACGGCCTTCCCAGGCCGTGATGGACGGGCTGGGAAGCCCGCCCTACAGGTCTATTGTTAGGCGCTCTAAAAGGAGCGGCTAGGGCTTCCACTGCTTGGTCACATCCTGGAACTGAAATCGTAGCCACGCTCGCCAGTGCCTGGGTGAATCGAAAAAGGTTGGCAATTCCCCACAGCCTGGCGGCTGTGGCCACGACAGACATGTTCCAAGTGGCTTGGCAGGTGCATGTTGCGTAGGATGCTCTTCGCCCAGTCAAGGGCTTGATCACTGACAAGGACCTGGAAGGTACCGGCCATGAATCGTATTCGCGTTCGATGGAGTGTCGCCTTACTTGTCCTCGCATCGCTGCAGGCGTTGGCCGGCGCGATACCAGACCTTCCTGCCAGCGACGATTCCGGGCGCAGGAACAACGCAGCCAAGCCGTGGAAGGAAACGAAGCGCTGGCCGGCCGCCGAAGCGTTTCAGGCGGCTGCGGCCGACGACAAGTATTTCTACGCCATCGACAGCACGCGAGTCGCCAAGTACGACCGTGCCACCGGACAACGGCTGGCCGAAAGCCGTGGCGACGCCAAGCATCTCAATAGCGGCTTTTGGCACGACGGGCGACTGCTCTGCGCGCACTCCAATTACCCGGCCATGCCCGAACGGAGCGAAATCAAGTCGCTCGATCCGCGCACGATGGAACTGACAACCTGGCGCGACTTCGGCGATTTTGGCGGCAGCCTGACCTGGGTCGTTCGTCATGACAACGCTTGGTGGTGCAACTTCGCACACTACGGCGCGAAAAACTCGCAATCGTTCCTTGCCCGTTTCGACGACCAATGGCGGGAAGTCGCGCGCTGGACGTACCCGGCCGCAGTCTTGCGACGCTTCGGAACATTCAGCGCTTCGGGTGGCATCTGGCACGATAACGTCTTGCTCGTGACCGGACACGACGAGCGGGAACTCTACTGCCTGCGCGTCCCTCGCAAGGGACATACGCTGGAATATGTCACCACGGTCGCGGCGCCATTTACCGGTCAAGGAATCGCGATCGATCCGGTCACCGGCGGATTGGTGGGCATCGACCGGGCTCGACGACAAATCGTGCAAGCCGAGCCCGATCCGCAATCAACGGCAGCGCCGCCAGCCCCGTCGGCCGCTCAACGCCGTCCCAATATCGTGTTTTTGTTGGCGGACGATCTGGGCTACGGCGACCTGGGCTGCTTTGGACAGCGCAAGATCCGCACGCCGCATCTCGACCGCCTGGCCGCCGAAGGCATGCGATTCACGCATCATTACTCCGGCAACGCCGTTTGTGCTCCGTCGCGCTGTGTGCTCATGACCGGAAAACATCCCGGCCACGCGGCGATTCGGAACAATCGCGAGGCCAAGCCGGAAGGGCAGCATCCGCTGCCGGCCGACACGATCACTCTGCCCCGATTGCTCAAGGAACTCGGTTATGCCACGGGAGCCTTCGGCAAATGGGGACTCGGTCCGCCTGATTCCTCGGGCGCGCCGCGGCGACAGGGAGTCGATCGCTTCTTCGGCTACAACTGCCAGCGCGAAGCCCACAACTTCTATCCAACCTACCTGTGGGATAACGACCAACGGCGAACGCTCGACAATCCGCCGTTCTCGCCTCAGCAGAAGCTCGCCGCGGATGCCGATCCGGCCGATCCCGCCAGCTACGCTCGATACACGGGCCAAACGTACGCCCCCGATCTGATCACCGAAGCCGCCTTGCAATTCGTCCGCGAGCATCGCGACCGACCGTTTTTTCTCTATTACCCCACGACCGTCCCGCACCTCGCCCTGCAAGTCCCCGAGGATTCCTTGCGGGAGTACGCGGGCAAATTCGACGACGAACCGTATCTCGGCAACCGCGGTTACCTGCCGCATCGCACGCCCCGCGCGGCGTACGCGGCGATGGTCACGCGACTCGATCGCGAGATCGGCCGCCTCGTCAAACTCGTCGCTGAACTCGGGCTCGACGAGCACACGGTCTTCGTTTTTACTTCCGACAACGGACCGCTCTATGATCGACTGGGAGGGACCGACACCGACTTTTTCGACTCAGCTCCCGGCTTGCGCGGCCGCAAGGGTTCGCTTTACGAAGGTGGCATTCGAGTCCCCCTGATTGTGCGTTGGAAAGGACAGATCGCGGCGGGGACCACGTCTTCGCGAGTGACCGGATTCGAAGACTGGTTGCCGACGCTGCTGGAACTCGCGGGAGCCGCGGCCCGAATTCCCGCGCAGGTCGATGGAGTTAGCTTCGCGGCCACCCTGCGCGGGTCGGAACAGCCCGCGCGACCTTTCCTGTATCGCGAATTTCCCGGCTATGGCGGCCAGCAATCGGTCCGCGTCGACGATTGGAAAGCCGTCCGGCAGAACCTGCTCCCGGCCGCCGCCAAGAAGGTGGCCGACGGCGCCGGTCGCCTGGAACTTTACGATCTGAAAACCGATCCCAGCGAAGCTCAAGATGTGGCGTCCAAGCACCCCGAGCTCGTCGCACGACTGGCGGCCATTCTGCGCCAACAGCATGTTCCCTCGGCCGACTTCCCACTGCCGGCTCTCGATCGAGCGGCTGAACAAGCGAGTGAGTGAGTGAATAACCTGAGCAGGGTCGTAGCCACGCTCGCCAGAGCGTGGACCAATCGAAGCCCAGTTCACCTCCCCGCCCTCACACCCTTGGACACCTGCGCCATGCCTGGCCAAATCCCGACACGACAGCCAAGTCTGTTACACGCAGAGCAACGTGTCGCGGCGTGCGGCGTGGAGTCAAGCTACCCTCCACTCGCTCGTGAGTTCTACGATCGACCGACGGTGGACGTCGCCCGCGAGCTGCTCGGCAAGCAGTTGGTGCGCGACGGCGACTCGGGCTTGCTGCGCGGGCGGATCGTCGAGGTGGAAGCGTATCTGGCGACGGGCGATCCGGCCTGCCATGCCGCCCGAGGGAGAAACCGCAAGAATGCTTCGATGTTCGGGCCCCCGGGGACGTCCTACGTCTACGCCATCCATGCGCGGTGGTGTTTCAACGTCGTCACCGAATCGCCCGAAGTCCCGTGCGCCGTTCTGATTCGCGCCCTCGAACCACTCGAAGGACACGCGTCCATGCACGCTCGGCGTGGAGTGGACCGAACCCTGGACCTCGCACGTGGGCCCGCTCGTTTGTGCCAAGCCCTCGACATCGACCGGCGACTCGATGGCTGGGACCTCACTCGCGGCGAAGCCCTCTGGATCGCGGCCGACCCAGCCGTCACGCCAGCGGACGCGGACATCGGGATTTCCGGCCGCATCGGGATCAGCTCGGCCCAGGAAATCCCCTTGCGATTCTTCCTGCGCGACGTCGCGTTTGTCAGCGGGCCACGCAGGTTGAATCAGTGAGCTGGTCGTCGGGCGTCCTCGCACGGCCACGCCCCGTAGCATGGAGCTCCCGCTCCGTGTCTCTAAAGTTCGAGCGTCCTCGCACCGCCACGCAGCAGGAGCTACCCGTAGCATGGAGCTCCTGCTCCGTGTCTCTTTGGTTCAAGCGTTCCCGTCGTGCCACGCAGCGGGAGCTACCCGTAGCATGGAGCTCCTGCTCCGTG
>Ga0105090_10002500_pt1 | contig 10256 bp, 12 predicted proteins | sample PPLLak3March2015_FD_79110 | JGI IMG/M metagenome (GOLD analysis project Ga0105090, IMG submission 79110) | Freshwater sediment microbial communities from Prairie Pothole Lake near Jamestown, North Dakota, USA - PPLs Lake P7 Core (1) Depth... | ecosystem: Environmental > Aquatic > Freshwater >... | reverse complement strand
TCACCACGGTCATCAACCGCGCCGCCCGGGCGCCACCTTCCAGGCTGCCGACAAACAGCCAATTCTTGCGTCCGAGCGCGATCTGCCTCATCAGTTGCTCGGCGTCGTTGTTGTCGATCGGACGTGAGCGTACACCAGGACCATGGCCCTTTTTGCAGACGGCCCGGGGCGATTGACGTCCGTCCAAGCGGCTGGGGTACGGTGGTCCAGGCCAGGGAGAAAGAACGTGGGACGTCGGCGTGCGCGGGCGTCGCACCGCACCACGTCGGCAGACGACGCGGTTAGCGTTTGTCGCGGGCGGCTTTGTGCGCGAGGCGGCGTTGGGCGGTATTGAGCTGCTTGCGCTGAGCCTTCATTTGACGCTCTTCGACGCGGTACTCGCGCACCGCTTCGGGATGCGAGCGTTTCCAGACGTCGGGGAGCAGCGACTCGTAATGGGTCGATCCGGCCAGCAACTGATCGAGCACGTCTTTCACGTACGTCCAGACGTCGAGGTCGTGCCGCTTCGCGCTGCTCACCAAGCTCATCAGCATCGCGCTCTGTTCGCCCGATTCCACAGAGCTCACGAAGAGCCACGCCTTGCGTCCCATCGCCACCTGCTTCATCAGGCGTTCGACGGCGTTGTTGTCGATCGGCAGACGGCCCTCGGTGACGTAGACGTTCAACGCCTCCCAGTGATTGCAGATGTACCTCAAGGCGTCGGCGAAGTCGCTCTTGGGAAGCACTTGCACGATCGGCGCCGTGTCCAGCCAGTTGCCCATCGCGCGCAAGATGATCTTCGACTCTCGAGCGCGCAGCGCCAGTCGTTCGTCGCTCGACATGCTCGCCGCGCGAGTTTCCACGTCGTAGAGCGCGTTGATCATGTCCAACAGCGTGTCTCGCTCCTTGGTATAGGTCGTGGCCTCCTTGACCTTGCGACGCGCATGGGCCCAGCAGGCGGCGAACTTCAATCGCTCGTCGCTGCGCAGCACCACGCTTGTATTTCCCGAATAGCAATCGGCCATCACCACGCCGCGGCTGTTCTTCAAGAACTCTTCGGGACCGTCCCGGTGCCGCGACACGCGGAAGTCGAAGATGTTGTACGGCGCGTCGCTCAGCCCTTGGTACGCCCACATTTTCGCGATCAGACTCTGCTCTTTCTTGGCCTTCGCCTCGGCGACTTTCTCCGCCAACCGTTGATTCTTCAGATCGCCGGCGACGGCGATCACTTCGTCTCGCGGTAACAACATGCGGCAACTGGTGTCGTCCAGTCCGATGCAGATGTCGTTCTGCACTCGGGCCTTCATGTACTGCATGAACTCCGCCACCACGAAGGCCACACGCAGGACGAGGTTGTTCAAGGTCGAGCGACTCGGAACCCAGCCGCTCCCCGCGAAAATGTCCTGTTGGCGGTAGATCGGCATGTGCAAGTGCCACTTGGCATCGATCACCGTCGCCGCGATGCTCGTGTCGTAACGGCCCCCCTCGACGAGCGTCGTCGGGCGTTCCGGCGAAGTCACTCCACACGCCGGCTGTCCCTCGCAGACATACTTCGCGTACTTGGTGACGAGGACGTGCAGTTGGGCCGGCTTCCACACCAGCGTCTCGGTGACGTCGTAGCCCAGCAGACGGCGCGAACCATGCGTCGGACAGACTTGCTGCGCCTCGTCGCCGTTCTCAATCTGTTCGATGCGTTTCAGGTGGCTGGGGAACGATTCGTCGCGTTTCTTCTTGGGTTGGATCGTACGCGTCACTTCGTACTTCTGGACGATCGCCTCCGCTTCGGCTTCCGCCTCCGCACGCGCCTCGTGGAACTCGGCCGCGGAATCGAACGGCAGCCAGCGCTGGTCTGGATTGGCAGGAATGTGTCGTTCGCTGCGATGGCCGTTCGCCAGGTGCGCCGCGAGCTTGCGGAGCTTCTCTTGCTCCGCCTCCAGTTGCTCGATCTGCTTCCGCAGTGCTTCGATCGTCTCGTCCTGCTGCGCGAGCCGAGTCAGTCGATCGCGAATGATCGCGTGACAGGCTTCTAGCTCTTGCGGCAATTCCGTCGCGATGTTCATGCGACGTAAGATAGCGACCTGCTCCCAAAGCGCAAGTCGATTCGGCGGGATTCCCCGGATTTTTTGCAGATATTTCGCGTTCGCTCACGATGCGCCGGCCGCCGCGGGCGCGCGATACCGCCGACGGCGTTTGACGCTCGACAATTCGATGCCCGCGAGCAGGATGGCCAGGTCGGTCGCGTCCATCTCGACATGCTTAGCGTCCGTCGCGACGGGCGGTCTCTGGAAACGTCCCGCCTCTAATCTTTTCATCCAGATCGTCAGACCGTCGCCGTCCCAATGCAGCAGCTTGATGCGGTCGAGACGGCGGTTGAGGAAGAGGAATAAATCGCCCGCGCGCACGTCACGTTCAAATTCTTCTTGCACGATCGCGTGAAGACCGTCGAAGCTTTTTCGCATATCGACGTTTTTCGAATACAAGAAAATCTTGGCCGCGCCGAGCGGGCCGGTCAGCGTCGTTGGGAGCATGGCGCGTCTCCGGCATCAGCGTGGCTTCACGACGACTTCGCGAAAGGCCGTCCCGGCGACGGAAGTCGCTCGAGTCAGGCTTTCCGCCACGCAGCGAATGACGTCCAGTCGAGCGGCGGGCACGACGATCTCGGCGCCCGTCGTCAAGCGGAAACGCACCACGTCCGCGTCGTCGCCGAGCGGCCGATCTGTCGCGGACTTCACTGCTTCCTCCGACATCGGCTTGGAGCAATGACCGCCGAGTCTTCGCGACCAATAGTAGAACGACGCAACCGAAACGCTTTCCCGCGTGCAAAAGGCCCCAATCGCGAGCCCGCTCGCTTGATAACGTCGCAACCGTGACTCCCAATCCGCCCGCTTCCCCGCATCGATCGTTCTCGCCATCGCTCTGCACTCCCGTGTCAGTGGATCTCCCGGGAGCCAGCGCTCCCCCAAGAAACACTACACCCACGATGACGAACGTGCGGAATGGTGGTGGTGTACGCTCACGCGACAGCAGCAAGCCCGAGGACGTCGGTCGCTTGCTCGCCGGCGCGACGATTCACCTGGTGAACACCGATCCGCCCTACAACGTGAAAGTCGAGCCCCGTTCGAACAACGCGATCGCGGCCGGACTGTCTTCGTTCGCCGGCGCGACACATCACCAGGGGCTCGACCTCGCTCGGCACCCCGGCAAGTCGAAACCGACGCAGAAAAAACTCCGAGCCAAGGACCGACCGTTGGCGAATGACTTCTTGTCAGACGAGGAGTTCGACAGGCTGCTGAACGCGTGGTTCGGCAACCTCGCCCGCGTGCTCGATCCGGGCCGAGGCTTTTACATTTGGGGCGGGTACGCCAACTGCGGGAATTACCCACCGTTTCTGAAAAAGCATGCCTTGTATTTCAGCCAGGCGATCATCTGGGACAAGCAGCATCCAGTGCTCACGCGCAAAGACAGGATGGGCACGCGTGTGGAGCGGGTGCCGTTCGCGTGGAAGCGGGAGAAAGTGACACAGTTCTAACGCCCCGCGAAATCGAGGGCGGAATGCGATTTCTGGCGTGACTGGCACCTCCTTGAACCACACATTCAGTGGGGGAGCTTCTTATCGCGGCCGAAATAGGCGTACACGGATTGGGAAGCGACCACGCTTTCCCGTTCAATTCAACAGATCTCCCACGTTGCTCTGAAACACGGCAAACAGTCGTAGGCCTAGACTAAGTGAATAGCAACTCACGCCAATTAGATGCAGTTGCCTTCCGAATTGCGTTTGCCGCCACGTAACCATAGCCACGACCCACATCCATATCAGTGTTATGGATGGAGCAACGGACTGAATGATAGTGTCCAACCGATCCCATTCGTGGGAATACATTGCATATGTCGCGAGAATGCGACTAGCCGTGCAAACGACATTAGATACAATCAAGACCGTTAACGTTACTCTCCATGTGGTTGAGCGAGTGAAGAAAAGCACCGCTATAACAAACGGCAAAGTGCGCACACATCCAAGTACTGCGATCCTTGCCGCAATATTTGATAGTGACGACTCTGTATCCAAAACCGGCTCAAGGGCAGTCCAATACAACCATCCGGATATTGCCTGAATGCCTAGACCTACCAGTAGCCAATGGCCAGGTTCGCGTAGGCAGTCTCGTTTACCTTGCAGCATGCAAAGTAGCACTCCACCAGAGTAGGCCAATCCCGCAGCATAAATGATGCTTGACAGCGTATTGAATACCAACGTTCGTGTTCGGTAGGGTTCATTACTCGCATAGCGCGCGTCGAGTATGCGCAGGCAAGCAAGTTGCACCGCGACGGCAAATATAAATACAAAAAGGTGTCGAAGCCGCAGGCTCGGTGAAATGTCACGCTGTAAATACGTTCGCAATTGCGCCACCGAAAAACCAAAAACCCTTGACCCACAAGTGGAGTTCAGATGTGGGAACGGCAACCGAGGATTGCGTGCCAACGCACGAGTCAATGCAATGCACACCTACGTGCATTTCTTAAGGCATTGCAGATGCGACACGTACGTCTTGATCACCGCAGCGAAAGGACCTGACAGCGAGCCACCGGATAACGCATTGACCGCATCCTTAAAGTCGGCCAAACACTTGAGGTAATCACAGCAATCTCCGCATTTGTCACCAAGTTTTCCTACAGGATCTGTGACAGCGGGATCGGTGGGTACGATACATGGCCCCTTCCCGGCTTTCGGGCCAGAGATTCCACATTGACATGGATCACGGTTATTCTCAGGTTGCGCCGAGCAGCAAAGCAAATGGGCGGCCCACTCGATTAGCTCCTTTTTTAGTACCTTTCCGGGGCCAAGTTCCGCTTCCATGCATTTGAGAAAGTCCTTCTGTTTCTTGCACTTGTCAACGGCATCCGTGAATTTCTTGGGCGATACATCTTTAGGCAAGTTCGGAGCGGGATACCGCTTCTCACAAGGCCATTCCGCTCGGCCCTGTTCGGTGCCACATTCCGGCTGAAGTCCACTAGGGTCGACGAACATCGTCGGCCAATTGCGAACATAGTCATAGCTATGTGGAGTCGATTCGCTTGAGCCCATCGCAGCCATGTTTGGCACAGGGTATAGCACGTCTACGCTGCTTGTCAGAATCGGATCACGGGACAAGAACCTTGCAAGCTGTGGCTGGTACATAGACGAAGCCCCTATTGTGGGCGAAGGTGAGATGAGCTGGATCGCGCCCGAAGCAGAGTCGCATTGTTGGCACTGATTCGCTCGACCTGCGCACGGTAGATGTCGGAGGAACTACACTGCTGCTGGGATAGGTTGACGGACGCAGGCGCGTGTACTGACAAAGGTGGAATGCGATCGGCCATTTCCTCAGAAACGTATTGAACCGCAGTGCCAGTTGGTAGGTTTGCCGGCAATGGCTTTCCAAACGCGATTCGAAACGGACGGCCAACTGGAAAAGTGGGATCGGCCTCATCAGCCGAGACGTACCTCACCGGCGTTCCCCGAGGTAAGTCAGCGGGCAAGGGTGTACCGTAAGCGATCTTTACGACTCCATTGACGACGCCAACAGATGGAGGTGGATTTGGTATGGCGGCGAACGCGCGGCGATTTCTCTCATTGATTTCGAGGTGTTTCTCGCGCTCGTGATCTAGGTACAGTTCGTACTTCTTGGTTCGCTTTGCATGGACCCACTGATAGCGTGGATCGTCGGGGGCGACCTGCCGAGCGTAGTGGTACGCCTTTAGGCACTCTCCCCAATTCCTGTACTCCCAAAAGCACTCGCCGCGATCAATCAGAAACGTTGCCAATTCTTCCTTTGACGTCAACGAGCGAAGGTAGCGGCCATGAGCGAAATCAGGTTCTTTCCATAGATGAGGCCACTGGATGTAGTGGGCATCGGGATAGAACGCGATCCCTTCGCCGGCACCTTCGACATTGAAGCGCTCCGGGGGAATCCAGAATTCAGTCGCTGGACGCTCCCATCGAATGACAGTTCCCCGTTGATCGTCCCAACGGAAGAAAAGGTGTTCTCGCGTCTCGACGAGCCTTACGGGGAAACCAAGTCGTCGGGCCACCGCAACGTAGACGACGGGCATCGTTGCGCACGTACCACCGTTCCCGTGGCTGTCCAAGATGCCATGCACGAATAGGTCGGCTGGATCGCCGAAATCAGGATCGAATTTTCGCTTAGGGTTATAAACGACGCCACAATCTTCCTGAAGGACCTGTAGCATTGTGTAGCAGCAAAAACGCCCAAGCGAACTCCCAAAGCTGTACTCCGAGGGCGGTTGCCGCGATCGAGGATCGAACCTGTAGACTTGGCGAAGTATTTCGAGCCTGACTCGATCGGCCCATTCATCTAAGCGTTCAAGACATGTCGCCACGTCGACGGCACCCAATCCAGGGAGGCCTTGAGCGGCTGCGAGGTTGAGCGCGGCAATATCGAGTGCCGCCAAGTCTTCGTCCGCCAGACTACAGAGATCGCACCACGACTGACTCAATTGGCGACCAATCGGTGTGGTGGCCATTTGTCGTCCCTCCTGAAGAGCACCGACATGCGATGAAAAGGGCAGCTTCGGTATTGTCTGGTTAGCCTAGCGATTGTCAAGCACTTTCTTGTTTTGTACTCAAGATTACAGGTTCGGTCGGCGTCGGCAGGACACTTTGGGCAGAAGTGCTGGCGGTTGCCACCCGCGCGTGAATTCCCGATTCAAGAAACCAATCGATCAATGGTTTCCCTTGCTCCATGATCGGATCAGCGTCTCGCGACTCGAAACTGTGGAACGGTGGGAACAGCGCCTTCGTTGCCAGCACTTCCAGCGGGTTGGCCGACAGCGGGGCACACGGTCTCCTTCGCTCTACTTCTCCCTATCCCGTCGCAATTGGTCGACGAGCAATCTTCGTTGTCGGGACGGGAGCCGCTACCAGAGTGACAGCGCGGGGACAAATTCACGCACGTGCGTGAATCTGCGGGGACATTTTCACGCACTCGAACTTGAAAAATGTCCCTCCGAACTTTGGGGTCGAGCGGCAAATAAGTATTAGGAGGCCGAACGCAATACACTTGACGTCGGAAGGCAGGTGAACGGCTGTCGACCGGAAGTGGTCGAGCGACCTCAGAGCGCTTGAACAAGCCTGGGCTACCAAATTCCACCAAAAAAAATCGTCGGCAGCGATGACCCACCGAAATCCCTTGGAACGTAATACGTTACGTGTCACGCAAGGCCTGGTTGGACGTCGACCGGAGCAAAGGTTTCAAGTTTCGCGGTCGGATCGCCCGCCGACGGCATACATAACAAGTAGAGAGACGTACTACGGCACGTAACACCAACGGAAGGACAAGAGCGATGGCAGAGGACGTGAAGCAGGTGGTTACGATTCGGTTGGCGGGCTACGAGTTGTATGCGCTGGAACAATTGGCGGCGCTCATCCTGCCAGCGAATGCGCGAACATCTTGGCCGCATTGCAAGAATCACGGGAACTGGCGCTCGAGGCGATCCGCGTGGCAGCCGTGTCCGAGTCCGTTGGCAGTGATAGGAATAGGACTGCCAAAGCGCGGCTCGCCAGCGTCGCCCTGTCATTGGGCGATGCTACGTTATCGCACGAGATGTGCCAATTGTCCGCCGATCCCACGCAACGGACAGCGTTCATCAGCATGTTTCCGACCTGGCACGGAGACCTGGCCAAATTGGCGGTCGACATGGACCAGCAAATACTGTCCAACGATCCGGCATTCCTGTCCGCACTGTGCCTGGCGGTTGGCAGCGTGCCATCGACGGATCAACAAAAAGACGATGCGGCCGCTTGGAAGCCCCAGTGGAAAAAGTGGTTTCAGACGCACCAAAACTCGGCGGTCCACAGCGCGGCCGGCTGGGCCATGCGTCAATGGGAGATCGACGATGGGCAGGTACGACTACCTGGGTTTCCGCGTCGCCCGTAGTTCGTCCGTTCAGTAAGGTCGAGTCAGGTCAAGTCCGAGCGCAGCCGGCAGCGTAGTCCGAGGGACTTCGCCGCTACTGGCAGCAAGCCGAGGTCGCACGCGGCGAAGCGGACGGCGTGGTGTTCGGGGAGTCGAACGAAAATGTGGCCGGCGTTGGACGAACCCACTCTAGCCACAAACGATGATCTCAAAGCGATCTGGCGGCGAGACCAACATCAACGTCCGCCCGTTCTCCCAAGCGACGTCGATCTGCAGCCATGCATCTCGACCGCCTCCGTAGCGCCGGCAACCGGTCACGGTGCCAAGCTCGCCGACCTTGACCGGGTCGGGATCGTCCTGCATCGAGACCAAGCGGATGCGGTCCCCTGGTTGAAACCCTTGATCGAACGCAAGTATCCATTGCATGTTGCCAGGCTTTTGCGCTACAACAATCTTGAATTCGGCGGTGTCGGCTTCTTCCCTCGTTCGGGCCTTAATGCCGGTATCTTCGCTCGTCGGACAGCGCAAAAAATCACGAGGTGTCGCTCATGACCGTGCAGACGATCTCCCGGCCAGGCCGAAACTGGCTCGTGTACGCGCTCCTGTTTGGCTGGGGCCTGCGCAGGCCCGATGGAACCTCCACCGCCGCCTTGCAGGCCATCTATGACGCGAGAGACAAGGGCCGCATTATTGCCGGCACGAGCGCCGGTGCCGCGGTACAAAGCGAGGCCATGATTTCCGTCTCCGGCTTTCCGGACGGATCCATCGACGACGGCCTGGATCCGCTCGACTTCGGCCTGACCAAAGCGATCGAGCAGCCAGCCCAGCGCGGTCTGCTCGTTTCGCGTGGACTGGGATTCCTGAACGACGCCATCATCGACCAGCACTTCAGCCAATATCGCGGTCGCTTGGGCCGTTTAGCGCGGGCGACCATCGAGCAGAACATTCGCTACGGCATCGGCATCGACGAAGACACAGCCATCGTTGTCAATGTCGATGGCGGCATCGAAATACTGGCCCCGGTCACGTGACCATCGTCGATGCCAGGGACGCCAAGTGCCAGGACGGCCCCTTGGGCTGTTCGATCACCGGCGTGCATCTCACCTGCCTCGGCAGCGGCGATCGCTTCGATCCCAAGACGGGCCTCGCCACGATTCATCCCGAAAAGAAACCGATCCCGGCCGGCAAGGTTTTCGCGACGACCGGCAATGATCGCACGATTCGGATTTGGAAGTTTCCGAACTAAGGAGATCGCAGCTCCTGGCCCCAGACCTGCCGAATCAACTGCAGTTTGCGTTCGACCGTTCGTTCGGCGCGGCCCCATTTGGCGGCGATCTCGTCGCTCGTGTAGCCCTCCATCTTCATGATGGCCAGCTCCACCAAGTCGGGCGAGGGAAGTTGTTTCAGCAGCCGCTCGCATTGTTCCGCCACCTCGGCGGCGAACTCCGGCGTCGGCTCCTGGCCGGCCAGTTGTGCGATCAGCGCTTCATCATCGGCGCCGGATTCCACGAGTTGCGTCCATTGCCCGCCACGCTTCTGCCGGTTCTCGTCGCGCACCAAGTGCAGCACTTTGTGCAGCGTGATTGTCACGAGCAACTTCCAAAGGTCGTCGCGGCTGGTCAGGTTGGGAAAACGGTGGTCTTCCAAGCCTCGACAGAAACTCTTGAAGGCGCTGAGCGCCACGTCCTCCTCGTCCGACACCAATCGCGTTCGTCCTTCCAACTTGCGGCGAGCCAGGACGACCAGCTTGCCGTAGTACGTTTCCCACAACCGCTCCGCCGCCTCGTGATTGCCCTGCTGCAATTGTCGTAGCCAGAGAGTGGGGGAGGATTCTTGTGACATGAAAAAGTCTCGATTGAGCAACAAAGCTACTGCGAACTTAAGTGGTCGGTGCCGGCGCAGGGAGCCACGAATTACTGTACTCGAATCAAGCTGAGCTGTCCCCGCTCGTGGCTTTTTGTGTCGGACCAAGGTGGCCAACGGGCATTGTCGCTGTAATTCGTTAACGTCACGCCCGGCCAACCGGTATTACGTCTGCCCAAAACCGCCGAAAGGGACATTCAACTTCCAACTAACGCCCAATGAAGCCAGTGACCTGATGGAGAAATTCGACGCGATAATTCAAGTTTGTGGGCAGGCACCAATCAGTCGCCGTACGAGCGCTCCAAGGCATGGAATTCACCAAGAACACTGTGTTCCATATTCAGCGTAAGATTCTCGATGTCACCTAGATGGGGAATTCCGATGACTGAGTCGTCTTCCAAGCCAGCCGATGACCTCGCCCGAGCGCAATGGATTGATGGTCTTTGCGACGAGTTCGAAGCAGCTTGGCTGGCGGGGCGGAACCCGCAGATTCAAGATTACCTG
>Ga0105090_10002496_pt1 | contig 10264 bp, 8 predicted proteins | sample PPLLak3March2015_FD_79110 | JGI IMG/M metagenome (GOLD analysis project Ga0105090, IMG submission 79110) | Freshwater sediment microbial communities from Prairie Pothole Lake near Jamestown, North Dakota, USA - PPLs Lake P7 Core (1) Depth... | ecosystem: Environmental > Aquatic > Freshwater >... | reverse complement strand
GGCCTTCGCCAACCCGAAGTCGAGCACCTTCACGGTGCCGTCGCCGCGCACCTTGATGTTCGCGGGCTTCAGGTCGCGGTGGACGATCCCCTGCTCGTGCGCGGCCTCCAGCGCCTCCGCGATCTGCCGGGCAATGGGCAGCGCCTCCTCGACCGGGATCGCCCCGCGCGCAATCCGCTGCGACAGGTCCTCCCCCTCGACCAGCTCCATCACCAGCGCCGTGAGGCCGTCACGCGCTTCGAGGCCGTAGATCGCCGCGATGTGCGGGTGATTCAGCGCTGCCAGCGTCTTGGCTTCGCGCGTGAACCGCGCCACCCGCTCGCCATCCTGCGCGAACGCGTCGGGCAGCACCTTGAGCGCCACGTCGCGATCCAGCGTCGTGTCGCGGGCCCGAAACACCTGCCCCATCCCACCCGCGCCAATCGGCGAGAGGATCTGGTAGACGCCAAGCCGGCTGCCGGAAGTCAGGGCCACGTCGGGCGAGTATAGACGCGACGGTCAGGGGCCGGAGGGTGCGCGGTCTGCCCAGGCGCGAGGAGTGAGAACATGGGCCGACACCCGGAATCTCCCACGTGACGCTTCGTCGGCTGTTCTACGCCTACCTGTTCGTGTTGCACGTCGTCATGGGCGTGCTGGCCTGGCGCCTGGCCCGCCAGTCGGTGTGGGGACTCGTGGCGCTCGAGGCAGGCTTCGTCGTCTCGGCGATCGTCGGGGCGTGGCTCGTCGATCGCCTGCTCCGGGCGCACGCGCTGGTGCGCGAGAGCGCGCAACTGCTCGAGGAGAGCGACTACACGACACGGTTCCGGACGACGGGCCAGGCCGAGATCGACAGGCTCATCGAGATCTACAACCGCATGGCCGACGCGCTGCGCGCCGAACGCGTGCGCGTCCGCGAGCAGCACCACTTCCTCCAGAGCCTGCTGGACGTGTCGCCCTCTGGCGCGGTCATCCTCGACCACGACCAGCGGGTGGACTTCCTCAATCCCGCCGCCGCACGGCTGCTCGGGCCAGACGTACGAGCGGGACTGCCTGCGGCGCGTCCGGGCACTTCGCTGCACGACGTGATCGGGGCCCTCGACCATGCACCCTCCGCGGTGGTCACGCTCGCGGGCGGACGCCGCGCGAAGGCCAGCCGCGGCACGTTCATGGACCGCGGGTTCAGCCGCACCTTCCTGCTGATCGAGGAACTCACCGAGGAACTCCGTCAGGCCGAGAAGGCCGCGTACGAGAAGCTGATTCGCATGCTCTCGCACGAGGTGAACAACTCGGTGGCCGCCTCGAACTCGCTGCTCACATCCTGCTTGGTGCTCGCCGAGCAGTTGCCGGGCGAGAGCCGCACCGACCTCGAAGGCGCGCTGCACGTGGTGATGAACCGGACCACGCAGCTGGGCGCCTTCATGAAGGCCTTCGCCGACGTCGTGCGCTTGCCCGAGCCCAGGCTCGCGCCGTGCGACCTGCATGACCTCCTCGAGCACCTGCGACGACTGATGGCGGCCGAGGCCGACCGGCGCCGGATCGCCATCGTGATGGACCTGGCCCCCGTGCCGCCGGTCCAGCTCGATCGCACGCTGATGGAGCAGGCGCTCGTCAACGTCCTCAAGAACGCCATCGAGGCCGCCGACCATGACGGCCGGGTGGTGCTCCGCACTGGATTGACGGGCACCCAACCGTTCCTGCAGGTGGAGGACAGCGGGCCCGGCCTGGCCCCGGAGGTGCTCGCGCACCTGTTCACGCCGTTCTTCAGCACCAAGGAGTCCGGTCAGGGCATCGGGCTCACGCTCGTGCAGGAGATCCTCACCCGCCACGGCTTTGCGTTCACCCTCGATGGCCCCGAAGGTGGCCCCACCCGCTTCACCATCTGGTTCGGTTGACACAGCTCGGAGCTCGGGACTCGGGACTCGGGAATGAGAGGCGATCCCCGTCAGATGAGTTAGGTAGGGACGGCCGTCCCGGCCGTCCATCATCGCTGCCGTCCCGGCCGTCCATCACTGCTGCCGTCCCGGCCGTCCATCGCCTGTCCGAGGCTCGTCGTTCGACTCTGACAGATCGCGATCGCGAAGGAGATGGCCCGCTGGGACAGCGGGCCCTACCTGACTCATGAGAGGAGACCCGGATGGCAATGACCGGCGACGGCTTTCGCGCGCGGCCGCCAGGGCTGCACGATGGTCGACCTGGCCGCGGCCGACCCGGTCGTCGTCCGCGGGGCGCTGGTGCTGGCGTGGGAACTCGCGTCGGCGCGTCACCCGCCTCGTTCCAGGCCTCCGCGGCGCGGGCGTTGACACGCACGACGCCGGGACTCAGGCTTCGGCCATGCGTGTCTTCGTCGGCAGCCTCCTCGACGCCCCACACCAGCAGGCATGCCAGGCGGTGATTGCCACGCTCCTGACGGCGAGCGGCGGGCGACTCCGCAGCATTCCGACGGACACGGCGCACCTGACGTGCGCGTTCCTCCCGGCGCTACCGGATGCGGACCTCCAGGCGCTCCAGATGGCCGTGGCCGCCGTGGTCGCCGCGACACCACCGATTGCGATCCAGTTCGGGCGGCCCGTCGTGCAGTACGCCCGTGACGAGGCGCGACTGGTGCACCTCCCGTTGACCATGGGCGCCGAGGCATTCACGGCGATGGCTCGAGCCATCACGGCAGCGATCCAGGCGGCGCTGCCACAGGCAGCCGTCACCGGCACCCGATCGCCACACGTCACGCTGGCCCGCTTCGGACGCGGCACCCGACGCCGCGACGCACAGCCGGTCGAGGACACCGTCGCTTGCGACCTCGGCGACTGGCGCATGGACGCGTGCGTTGCCGCTGTGCAGGTCGTCGAGAGCCAGCTCACCCCAGCCGGGGCCAGGTACGTCGTGCGGGCCATTGCATCACTGGGCCCTCCGGGTTGATGCCGCGATGCCGGAATGCTGCGATGCGGGAATACCGACCCCGGCGGTCCGACGAGTCCGGTGTTCGACGGGCGCTCGGCATTTCCGGCATTCGGCATTCGGCATTCGGCATTACCCTGTCCCCATGCTGCATCCGCACCGGTACTTCGACCCGGATCCCGCCACGCGGAAGATCGCGCTCGACCTCTACACGCGCGTCGAGACGCTGCCGCTGGTGTGCCCGCATGGGCACGTCGACCCGAAGCTGCTCGCGACCAACGACCCGTTCCCGGATCCGGCGACGTTGCTGGTGATCCCCGACCACTACGTCACGCGCATGATGTACTCGCAGGGCGTGCGGCTCGAGCAGCTCGGGATCCCCACGCGTGACGGCACGGCGGTCGAGGCAGACCCACGAAAGATCTGGCAGCTGTTCGCGGACCACTTCTACCTCTATCGCGGGACGCCGACGGGCGGGTGGCTGAAGCATGAGTTCGAGGGCGTGTTCGGCATCACCGAGACGCTCACCGGCGCCAACGCCATGGCCATCTACGACCACATCGAGGCGTGCCTCGCGAGGCCGGAGTTCCTGCCCCGGGCGCTCTACGAGCGGTTCAACATCGCGGTGCTCTGCACCACTGACGCCGCTGGCGACTCGCTCGAGTGGCACAAGGCGATGCGCGACGAAGGCTGGGGCAACGTGCGCCCGACGTTCCGGCCCGACATGGCGGTCACGCTGTCGAATCCCGGCTGGCGCGGCGAGATCGACCGCATCGGCGCGCTGACGGGCGAGCCGATGACCACGTATGCGTCGTTCATCGCGGCACTCGAGGCACGCCGGGCCTTCTTCAAGTCCATGGGCGCGACCGCCACCGACCATGCCGTGGTGGTGCCGTACACCGAGCGCCTGCCTGACGCCGAGGCATCGGCCCTGTATGCGAAGGCCCTGGCCGGAACAGCCTCGGCGCAGGACTCGGACCGGTTCGGCGCGCACATGCTGATGGAGCTGGCGCGCATGAGCGTGGAGGACGGCCTCGTGATGCAGTTGCACCCGGGCAGCTTCCGCAATCACAACACCCGCATCTTCGACCGCTTCGGCGCGGACCGCGGCTGCGACATCCCGCAGGCCACCGAGTACACGCGCAACCTGCACGCGCTGCTCAACGCGTACGGCAACGAGCCCGGCTTCACGCTGGTGCTGTTCACGCTCGACGAGACGACGTACAGCCGGGAACTCGCGCCGCTGGCGGGCCACTATCCCGCCGTGGTGCTGGGCCCACCGTGGTGGTTCCACGACAGCGTCGAAGGCATGCTGCGCTTCCGCCACATGGCGACCGAGACCGCCGGGTTCTACAACACGGCTGGCTTCAACGACGACACGCGCGCGTTCCCGTCCATTCCCGCACGCCACGACGTCGCGCGTCGGGTGGACGCGACGTTTCTCGCGCAACTCGTCACGCGCCACGTGATCGAGGAGGCCGAGGCGCACGAGGTCATCGTGGACCTCAGCCAGCGCCTGGTAAAGAAGGTGTACAGGCTGTGAGGCGAGCGACGGCAAGGGGGCGGCTGGGGCAGCCGCCCCTACCATGGTGACGGCCGTAGGGGCGTCTCAGAGAGACGCCCCTACCTGCGGCTATTGCGACTTGCCGCGGGCGGTGACGGGGATCACGCGCTCGACGCGGTCGTTGCGAATGCCGTAGATGACGTCGTAGAGGTTCACGACCGGATCGCAGTGCGGGACGATCATCTCGATCCGGTCGCCCATCTTGTAGCGCTTCGCCGGTTCGCCCTTGAAGGAGATCACGCCGAACTCGTCGGAGGTGGCGGCGTAGTCGGCACCGGGCTCGCCGATCACGCCCGCCCGCGGCACGTTGAGCGTGAGGGCCTTGGCACCGGCGTCAGTGGTGAGGCGCCCCGGGAACCGGTTGTTGAGCACGGTGCCCACCACGGTCAGCGAGGGGGCGAAGTCGCCGTACACCGGATTGCCGTCCTCGCTGCCGATGGCGAGGTACTGCATGTCCATGAACACGTAACTGCCGACCTGCACGTCCGTGAAGCCTGGCACATGGTGCTGGATGTTGTAGGTGCCGGTGCCGCCGCCGCTGAAGATGCCGGTGTCGAGGCCGGCCTTCTTCATGCCCTCGTACGTCTCGGCATTGGCCTGGATGTTGGCGAGCATCCGCTCCTTCCGGGTGGCGAATCCCGCCACGTGCTGCACGCCGCCGTCGTACGACAGCAGCCCGCGCAGCTTCAGGCCGGGCAGCGTGTCCACCAGCTTCGCCAGTTGCACGGCCTCGGCACCCGGAGGCACACCGCTGCGGGTCCCGACCGCGACGTCGATCACGACGTCGGCCACGACGCCGGCTTCCCGGGCGGCCGCCGAGAGATCCCGCGCGTTGGCTTCGTGGTCCACGGCCTGGATGAAGGTCGGCGAGGCCTTCTTCAGCTGCATCGCGCGACGGATCTTGCCCGGCGACAGGTTGCTGGTGGTCATGCAGAGGCGATCGACGCCCTGGGCCGCGAGCACCTCGGCCTCCCCCAGTTTCGCGCAGCAGATCCCGATGGCGCCGGCTGCGAGTTGCAGCTTGGCGATGTCGGCGCTCTTGTGGGTCTTGGCATGCGGGCGCGTGTCGAGCCCGAATCGCTTGACCGCGACCTGCATCTTCGCGATGTTCTGCTCGAGCCGGTCGAGGTCCACGCAGAGGGCGGGCGTGTCGAGATCCCACTTGGAGACCCCTTCGCCCGGCGTGCCCTCGGCGACGCGCCGGACCACCTCGTCACCCGTGTACCCGCTGGCGGGCCGCGGGACCCACACATGCGCCGTCAGGGACGCGGCCGTACACAGAAACGCTCGTCGAGGACCGGATGCACCGGACGCGGGGATCGCCATGCGCCCCACTTTACTCCGCTACACGACGGCGCGCGACCTGGGCGGCCGGATCACGGGACGCCGTCGTCAGGAGATGGTCAGAAGATCGGGTGCGCGTTGACGAACAGCACGAGGCAGAGCGTGTAGAAGGCGGCGCTGATGCCGAGAACGAGCAGTCGGAACGAGGGCTGCTGGATGGCTCCGGCCAGGATGGCGATCGGGAAGAAGACCGACGTGTAGCGGCCAAGGCCTTCGTACTGCCCCGACGACAGAGGGAGCAGCAGGTTGGCGAGCATGAAGAGCGCGTACGCCGTCCCGAGTCGCATCCACACAGCCGGCACCAGGAGCAGGGCGAGCACCGCAGCCAGGCCGTTCAGTGTGTCGTACGGCGCCATCCGCCCGTACACGAGGAAGTGATACGGCTGGGTGACCAGCTGATGACCCAGCGCCTGGAGTCCGGCCCAAGGCGCTCCCCCGGGGTGGTACTCCCAGCGCCGGATGCTGTCCATCCATTCGAGCGGATTGCCGCTCAGGCTGTAGCAGAACGCGCTGTAGGCCACCAGGCCCATCGGTACCACGGCAAGGGCCGCGAGCGCGGGCCGCCATGTGGCGCGGTCCTCGCGCACGTGGGTCCACGCCACCCAGGCCAGCGCCGGCAGGATCATGACGCCGTTGACGCGCGTCGCAGTGGCCAGCAGGCCAAGACCGGCGCCCAGCGCCCAGCGGCGCGTGCGGAAGCCGTAGAAGGCCCCGAGCACGAGCATCAGGAACAGGCTCTCGGAGTACACCACACCAAAGAAGAACGCGAACGGATACAGCAGCGCGTAGGGGACGGCACGCTCCGCGGCGTCCTCGTCCATGTCGAGGCAGGCGAGCCGGTAGAGCAGCAGCATCGCGACCATGCAGGCGACCCAGGACACGGCGATGCCGCCGAAGTAGAAGTCCGCCTGCTTCCCGCCGAGCAGCAGACCAGACGCGCGCATCGCCATCGGATACACCGGGAAGAACGCCAGGTTGTTGCGCCCGCCCTCGACCCACTCGTAGCCGTTGCGCGCGATGCCGTGATACCACCCGGAGTCGTAGCGCGCGAAGTTGTCCCAGAACGCATGCCGCTGCCGGTAGACACCGAATCCCTGGTCCTGGTAGACGGGAATCGTCACCTGGGCGAAGAAGGCCAGCACGGCGGTCGCCAACCGCAGGGCCACGGTGACAATCACGATCCGCGCGACGGGGCCGCGCGTCCAGGCTACCGCCGCGCGGGTCGCGCCGGTGATGGCCGGTACAGGCGGAGCCGACGGCTCGGCCGCGCTCGAGGCGTCGAGGAGTCGTGAGTCCATGAGGATGAAGGCCGTCATTATCCCCAAAATGGCCGAGCTTTGCGAGTCCGTTCCACGAAGCCCATCCGGGGTGTGCTAAGACTAGGCGATGAGCACCTCGCGCAAGGATCCAGGCCTGGCGGCCATCCTGAGTCTCGTGGTGCCGGGGGTAGGCCAGATCTACAACGGCGACTTCCTGCGTGGCATCTTCTGGCTGATCGTGACGCCGGGCTTCTGGATCGGCAGCGGTGGCCTCCTGGGCTGGGTGTGTCACGTCATTGCCGCGTGGACGGCCCATCGCCGCGCCAACTGGCACAACCGTCAACGACCGTTCGGCATGACGGCGGCGTGACCGTGTCCCCGGACCCCATGCACCTGACCACCCGCGCCGCGCGCTCGTTCGCAGCTCTCCTGCTGCTCCTGGCTACCGCGTGCACACGGGAGGCGCCGCCGCCCGCGATAGCTCCGGCGGCCTTCGCGCCGGACGTCCACTCCTTCGCTCGCCCAGCAGACGCGCGCGTCACCCACGTCGCCCTCGACCTGCAGGTGGACTTCACGACGCGCGTGCTTGGCGGGCGCGCCACGTTGACGGTCGCGCGACGACCTGGCGTTCGGGACCTGATCCTCGACACGCAGGGACTGCAGGTCCGGCAGGTGCTCGATGAGCGCCGGCAGGCCCTGGTGTTCAGGCTGGACCCGGCCGTCGAGCACCTGGGACAGGCCCTGGTCATCACGCTGCCAGCCGTCGGGGACCGCGTGGTGGTGGAGTACCAGACCAGCCCCGATGCCGCGGCGCTGCAGTGGCTGACGCCTCTGCAGACAGCCGGCAGGATGCACCCGTACCTCTACTCGCAGGGCCAGGCGATTCTCACGCGCACCTGGATCCCCACACAGGACAGTCCCGGCATCCGGCAGACGTTCGAGGCGTCGATCACGGTGCCGTCACCGCTCCGCGCGGTGATGTCGGCCGAGATGCTGACGCCAGACGGTGTAGACGCCGGCAATGGACGACGTGCCTTCCGGTTCAGGATGGACCAGCCGGTGCCGCCGTACCTGATCGCCATCGCGGTGGGCGACATCGCGTTCAAGTCGCTCGGGCCTCGCACAGGCGTCTACACGGAGCCCGGCGTGCTCGCGCGCGCGGCCGACGAGCTCGCGGATCTCGAAAAGATGATGGCGGCCGCCGAAGCCCTGGGCGGGCCGTATCGCTGGGGCCGCTACGACGTCCTCGTGCTCCCGCCGTCGTTCCCGTTCGGCGGCATGGAGAACCCGCGCCTGACGTTTGCGACGCCGACGATCCTGGCCGGCGATCGATCCCTTGTCTCTCTGCTGGCGCACGAACTCGCACACTCGTGGTCAGGCAACCTCGTCACCAACGCCACCTGGGGAGACTTCTGGCTCAACGAGGGCTTCACGACGTACTTCGAGAACCGGATCATGGAGGTCCTGTACGGCAAGGACCGCGCCGCCATGCTCGCCAGCCTCGGCCGCAGCGAGTTGCTCCGCGAGATGAAGACCCTGCCGCCCGAAGACACCAGGCTCGTCCTCGACCTGAAGGGCCGCAACCCTGACGATGGGGTGACGTCGGTGGCCTACGAGAAGGGTGCCGCCCTCGTGCACACGATCGAACAGTCCGTGGGCCGGGACCGTTTCGACCCCTGGCTCCGCGGGTACTTCAACCGGCACGCCTTCACGTCCATCACCACGCCGCAGTTCGTCGTCGACCTGAAGCAGGAGCTGGTCCGCGGCGACAAGGCACTGGCCGACAGGCTCGACCTGCCGGCCTGGATCGAGCAGCCGGGACTTCCGGCCTCGGCGGCCCCCGCGCACTCGCCCGCCTTCGCGCAAGTCGAGGCGGAGGCCCGTCGCTTCGCCCAGGGCGCCGCAGCCTCATCGCTCCAGGTCGACGGCTGGGTGCCCCAGCAGTGGCAGCACTTCCTCGAGGAACTGCGGACGGCAAAGCTCTCGCCGGCGCAATTGCGCGACCTTGACGCGACGCACGCCCTGAGTGCCTCGGGCAACAGCGAGATCCTGTTTGCGTGGCTCCGCGTGGCCGTGGCCCGGCAGTACGCGACGGCAATGCCGGCTCTCGAACGCTTTCTCACAACGCAGGGCCGCCGGAAGTTCCTGCGCCCGCTCTACGAGGACCTGATGCAGACGGCATGGGGCCAGCCCATTGCGCGCCGTATCTACGCCGACGCCCGCGGCTCCTACCACGCCGTGTCGGCCCAGACGATCGACGCCATCGTGAAGTAATGCGGAACGCCCCTCGTCACCCTTCTGCGTTCTGCGTTCCACGCTCTGCGTTCGACAGGCCCTGTGCATGAAGATCGCCACATGGAACGTGAACGGCATCCGCGCCCGCGCCGGGCAGGTCGAGCAATGGCTCGACGCCGAGCGGCCGGACGTGCTCTGCCTGCAGGAGATCAAGGCGTCGCCCGAACAGGTACCGCTCACCCTCGCGGGACGTGACGATTACTGGTCGTGCTGGCATGGGTCGGGCGGCTATTCCGGCGTGGCGCTGCTCGTCCACCGTGACCTGGCCGGCGCCGACTGCCGTGCGGCGCATCCCGCGTTCGACTTCGAGCATCGGGTGGCAAGCTTCACGCAGGCCGACCTCGAGATCCTCAGCGTCTACGTGCCGAACGGCGGCAAGGACTTCGCCGCGAAGATGCAGTTCCTCGAGGCGCTCGGCAACTACGTCGCCGAGACCCAACGGGATGGACGTCGCGTGGTCGTGTGCGGCGACTTGAACGTCGCCCTGACCGATCTCGACCTGCACCCGAAGGAGCGCAAGGTCAACGCCATCGGCCAGCGCCCGGACGAGCGTGCACTGCTCCAGCGCGTGATCGGTCTCGGGCTGACGGACATCCACCGCGCGCTGCACCCCGATGACGACGGGCTCTTCACCTGGTGGGCTCCGTGGCGGGGCCTGCGACAACGCAACATCGGATGGCGCATCGACTACGTGCTGGCGACCGCGTCGCTCGGCGCCACCGCCACGCGCGCCGAGTGCCAGCGCGAGTTCGGCACGAGCGATCACGCGCCGTTGGTGGTGGAACTGGGTTAGGTAGGGACGCCTCTCCGACTCGTCCGCCGTAGCCTTGGCGGAGGTGGAGGCGTCCATGTCCATGGCGCACCATGAGGTGTCCATGGCACACGACGAACAACCCGCACCCGCTCGACAGTGCGGAGATGGACCGCTCGG
>Ga0105090_10002495_pt1 | contig 10266 bp, 9 predicted proteins | sample PPLLak3March2015_FD_79110 | JGI IMG/M metagenome (GOLD analysis project Ga0105090, IMG submission 79110) | Freshwater sediment microbial communities from Prairie Pothole Lake near Jamestown, North Dakota, USA - PPLs Lake P7 Core (1) Depth... | ecosystem: Environmental > Aquatic > Freshwater >... | reverse complement strand
CGGTGGGCGGCGTGCCCATATATAAACCCGCGGCAGATCTTGCGGTGCTGATGGCCGTGGTGAGTTCATTAAAAAATAAACCATTGCCGAAAAAACTGGTGGTGTTCGGTGAAGTGGGCCTGGCCGGTGAAGTGCGGCCGGTGCAGCGTGGTCAGGAACGCCTTAAGGAAGCGGCCAAGCTGGGCTTTACCCATGCGCTGATTCCGCAGGCCAATGCGCCGCGCCAGGCGATTGCGGGACTGAAGGTGATCCCGGTCCGGCGCATTGAGGATGCCGTCGTGCACTTCCGTGACGGATTCTAAAAATATCAATAAAAACAATAACTTATATTATATCTCATAGTGAGCCCCCTGCGCATCTTCGTTTGCTGCTGTGTGCTGCTGACCGGCGCACTGCCTGCCGCGCAGGCCGCTGCAGAAATTGATGAGCAGGTCATTAGGGTTCCTGTGCGTATCCACGACGCGACTGGTACTGCGCTGGCGCAGGACATTATCGTCACGGTGTTCGAAGAACGCGGCCGCGCGTCTTATCCGCTGCTGGTGCTGAACCACGGCCGTCCGGTGTCGGATCGCGCCAGCCTGAATCGTGTGCGTTTTTCGCAGGCTGCGCGGTTTTTTGCGTCACTGGGGTTTTCGGTGTGGGTGCCGACACGTGTCGGTTACGGTGTCAGCGGCACTGCGGTGGATGCCGAATACGCCGGAACCTGTGCCAACCGTAATTTTGCGCGTTCCTTCGGCATCGCCGCCGACCAGGTGCAGCAGGTGATCGACCATGCGCGCCGCGAGCCGCGCATCGACGCACAGCGCATTGTGATTGTCGGGCAATCCTATGGTGGCGCGACCAGCATCGCGGCGGCTGCGCGCAATCTGCCGGGGGTGGTGGCCGCGATCAATTTTGCCGGTGGCGGCGGGGGTAATCCCGTAACCCGGCCCGGTGAACCCTGTTCGGCGTCGATTGCCACGGCAACTTTCGGTGGTTACGGCCACAGCACGCGTGTGCCGACGCTGTGGATTTATACTGAAAACGATTTGTATTTCAGCCCGCGCCATACCGAGGCCTGGTTTGCAGCGTTCCGCGCCAACGGCGGCAGCGGTGAATTCAAGCTGCTACCGGCCTTCGGTGACAACGGCCACCTGTTGTTCACGCGCGGGTTCGACATATGGGCGCCGCTGGTCCGCGATTTCCTGGCGCAGCAGGGTTTTCGCGGGCAATAAGCGCGGCGGCTCCGCCACAGTATGGGCCATCGCGGTTTCGCCGGTTGCTGCGATGCGCTAAAATGCAGGCCCCTCCAGCCCTGATGTGCTGTGCAGTGGCGTGCTGGATACCGCGTTTTTCCGTGCCCGTACCTTGTTCCCATTTTCGGAGTGCTCATGAAGGTTTTAGTGACAGTCAAACGTGTCATCGACCCGTACGTGAAAGTGCGCGTCAAGTCCGATGGTACCGGGGTTGAGACCGCCAACGTCAAGATGGCGATGAATCCCTTCTGCGAAATCGCCATTGAACAGGCGGTTCGCATGAAAGAGGCCGGTGTCGTGACCGAAATCGTCGCGGTGTCTATCGGTGCGCCGCAGTGTCAGGAAACCTTGCGCACTGCCATGGCGATGGGTGCCGACCGGGGCATCCTCGTCGAGACCGGCACAGCCGACATGCAGCCGCTGGCGGTGGCCAAGCTGGTGAAGGCGATCATCGACAAGGAACAACCCAAACTGGTGATCATGGGCAAACAGGCCATCGACGACGATGCCAACCAGACGGGACAGATGGTGTCGGCGCTGCTCGGTTGGCCGCAGTCGGCGTTCACCTCGGGCATCACGGTCAACGGCGACACGGCCGATGTCACTCGCGAAATCGACGGCGGCCTCGAAAAACTGACCATCAAGCTGCCGGCTGTGATTACCACCGACCTGCGCTTGAATGAGCCACGTTATGTGACGCTGCCCAACATCATGAAGGCAAAGAAAAAGCCGCTGGAAACGCTGAAACCCGAAGCGCTGGGTGTGGATGTCACGCCGCGATTAAAAACGCTGAAGGTCGAAGAACCGCCGAAACGCAGCGCCGGCGTCAAAGTCGCCGATGTGAAAGAACTCGTAGCCAAACTCAAAAATGAAGCCAGGGTAATCTGATGTCCATACTCGTCATTGCCGAACACGACGGCAAACAACTCAAACCCGGCACCACCAACACGGTCACTGCCGCGGCAAAAATCGGCGGCGACATCACGGTATTGGTTGCCGGCCAGCAATGCGCTGACGCGGCCCAGACTGCGGCCAAAATCGCCGGGATCAAAAAAGTGCTGTTGGCTGATGCTCCGCAGTATGCCGGTGGAGTCGCTGAAAACATCGCCGCGCTGGTGCTGACCATTGCGTCGCAATACACCCACATCCTCGCGCCGGCCACCGGCTTCGGCAAAAATTTCATGCCACGCGTGGCGGCGGCGCTGGACGTGCAGCAGATCTCGGAAATCAGTGCCGTGGTCTCCGCCGACACCTTCGTGCGGCCGATCTACGCCGGCAACGCGCTGGCCACCGTGCAGTCTGCCGACAAGGTCAAGGTCATCACCGTGCGTGCCACCGGCTTTGATGCTGCGGCCGAGGACGGCAGCGCCGCTGTCGAGAACCTCGCGGCGGGCCCGGATACCGGCCTGGCGAAATTTAACGGCCAGGAATTGTCCAAATCCGATCGTCCTGAATTGACGGCGGCACGCATCATCGTCTCCGGCGGCCGTGGCATGGGCAGCGGTGAAAATTTCAAAATCCTCGAAGCGCTGGCCGACAAACTGGGTGCCGCGGTCGGTGCCTCGCGCGCTGCCGTGGATTCGGGTTTTGTGCCCAACGATTACCAGGTCGGGCAGACCGGCAAAATCGTGGCCCCCGAGCTCTATATTGCCGTCGGCATTTCCGGTGCCATCCAGCACCTGGCCGGCATGAAGGACAGCAAGGTCATCATCGCCATCAATAAGGATCCGGAGGCACCGATTTTTGCAGTGGCCGATTACTGGCTGGAAGAAGACCTGTTCAAGGCGGTGCCGGAACTGACGCAGGAGCTGGGCTGAGCTGAGCTGAGCTTACTTGATGGTCTGGGCAGAAAAGTCCAGGCCTAACCAAGGGGCTAGGCCGAAGGGTCCAGGCCGAATGCGGTAACATGAAGGGCGCTCTCCAGGGAGCGCTCTTTTTGTTTGTGCACGCAGTCTGGAGATTCACCATGTCGACCTATAACGCGCCGCTGAAAGACATGCAGTTCGCGATTGCCGAGTTCGCCGGACTCGAGGGCATCACCGCCTTGCCGGGCTGCGGTGACGTCAATGCTGAACTGGTCGAGGCGGTGCTGACGGAAGCCGGCAAGTTCGCGCAGGGCGTGCTTGATCCGCTGAACCGCAGCGGCGACAAACAGGGCGCGCAATGGCGTGATGGAGTGGTCACTGCGCCGGCCGGATTCAAGGAGGCCTACGCGCAGTTTGCCGAAGCCGGCTGGAACAGCCTCGGCGGCAGTGTCGACCACGGCGGGCAGGGCCTTCCGCACACCATTGCCCTGCCTCTGCAGGAAATGTGGAACAGCGCCAACATGGCCTTCTGCCTGTGCCCGATGCTGACCACCGGCGTGCAGGAAGCGCTGACGCATCATGGTTCGGCGGATCTGGTCAAAACCTACATGCCGAAGCTGGTGTCCGGCGAATGGACCGGCACGATGAACCTGACCGAGCCGCAGGCCGGTTCCGACCTGTCGGCAGTGCGCACCCGCGCCGTTCCCGAGGGCGACCATTACCGTATCCAGGGCACGAAGATATTCATCACCTGGGGTGAACACGACATGGCGGAGAACATCGTGCATCTGGTGCTCGCCCGATTACCCGATGCTCCGGAAGGTGTGAAGGGCATATCGATGTTCGTGGTGCCGAAATTTCTGCTCAATGCCGACGGCAGTCCCGGTGAAAGCAACGACATTCGCTGCGTGTCGATCGAACACAAGCTCGGCATCCATGGCAGCCCCACCTGCGTGCTGGCGTACGGTGACAACGGCGGTGCGACGGGTTACCTGGTCGGTGAGCCCAATCGCGGGCTTGAATACATGTTCACGATGATGAACCACGCGCGGCTGGGTGTCGGCATGGAGGGTGTTGCGATTGCCGAACGTTCTTACCAGCATGCGCTGGAATACGCGAAGACGAGGGTGCAGGGGCGTGCGATCGGGCAAAGGAGCGGCGACCGTGTGACCATCATCCATCATCCGGATGTGCGGCGCATGCTGCTGACCATGCGTGCGCAGACCGAAGCCATGCGTGCGCTGGGTTATTACGCGGCGGGTACGCTGGATCGCGCCAAACGCCATGCCGATGTGCAGCAACGCGCCGCCCACCAGTCGCGGCTCGACCTTCTGACGCCGGTGGTCAAGGGCTGGTGCACGGAACTCGCGGTGGAGATTGCGTCACTCGGTGTGCAGGTCCACGGTGGCATGGGTTTTGTCGAGGAGACCGGTGCCGCGCAGTACCTGCGTGATGCGCGCATCACCACCATTTACGAAGGCACAACCGGCATCCAGGCCAATGACCTGATCGGGCGCAAGGTTGGCGCGGAAAAAGGCGCGACTGCGCTGGCGTTGATTGCCGAGATGCGTGCGCTGGATACAGCGCTGGCTGCGGCGGGTGAACAATTTTCAGCCATGCGTACTTCATTCACGCGTGTGGTCGATGGACTTGAGGCGGCGACGCGCTGGCTGGTCGATCATTACCGAAAGGCGCCGGAGGCTGCCGCCGCCGTTGCCGTGCCATACCTGAAACTGTTCGGCACGGTGGCTGGCGGCTGGCTGATGGCGCGCGCGGCGCTGCTTGCGCGTGAACGCCTGGATGCGAAGGGTGCCGACCGTGCATTTCATGAAGGCAAATTGGCCACCGCGCGGTTTTATCTTGAACATCTGCTGCCGCAAGCCGGTGCGCTGGCGCAGACAGTAACCCTTGGTGCCGAAAGCACGCTGGGGCTGGATGTGGCAGCGTTCTGAAAGCATGGCCATGCATCGTCTATTGATTGGTCTGTCGGGCCTGCTGCTGAGTGCTGCGGTCTCTGCGCAGACCACGCTGACCTGTGATCAGATCGTTGCCGCGGCGCAGGCGGGTCTGGACATGCGCGACCGCGGCGCGTCGCTGAACCAGGTCATGGCCGAAACCGAAAAAGGCGATCTGCGCGAGCGTTTCAGGCCGGAGGAACTGGCGATGATGCGCCGCGCGGTGCGTATGGCCTTCACCAGCGAGATTTCGATCCATGAACTCGCCGAAACCTGCGCGGCGAGCAAGGGTGGTACTAACCGCCGCTGATGCGTTATATTGGCGCGCGAAAAACACGGCCAGCTGGCCGTGCCATTGAGAGCAGTTACGGAGGGATTTTGATGAAATTCGGACAGATGAAACGCAGTACGTGGGTGGCCGCAGTGGTGGCAGGAATGATGTGGGCATGTATTGCGGGTGCGGCGCAGAGCGTGGCACAGAAGCAGCCGAATGTGCCCCCGGAATATGAGCGCGAAGGCGGACCGTATGTGCCGACACCGAACGTGGTGGTGGACCGGATGCTGGGCATGGCGAATGTCAGCGCGAATGATTACGTGATCGATCTTGGCTCCGGTGACGGCATCATCGTCCTTACCGCAGCGCATCAGCGCAAGTCCGGCGGTTACGGCGTGGATATCGACGAGGAACTGATCCGGCTCAGCAACCAGCGCGCAAAAAGCCTGGGAGTTTCTGATCGCGTGCATTTCGAAGCCAAGGATATTTTCAAGACCGACGTCAGCAAAGCGACAGTGGTCACACTGTACCTGCTGCCGGAGTTCATGAAGCGGCTGCGGCCCAAGTTATTCAATGAACTGAAGCCCGGTACCCGCATCGTGTCGCATGATTACCATTTCGAAGAATGGCAGCATGATGCCGACACCAGTTTCGATGTGCCGGAAAAGGAGTTTATTTCCGGTGTGCCGAGCGCGACGCTGTACCTGTGGATCGTGCCGGCAAAAATCGATGGTGCCTGGCGCATGAAGCTCGACGGCGGAGGCGAATACACGCTCGCGTTGAAGCAGCGGTACCAGAACTTTGAAGGCACTGCAGAGGGTAAAGGCCGCCAGAGTGGGTTGATTTCGACAAAATTGAACGGTACGGAAATCCGCTTTGTGATGATGCGGGGCACGGATCGCGGCGAGTTTTCCGGTCGGGTCAACGGCAACCGCATGGAAGGCACCGCCGATTTTGGTGACGGCAAGCCCCTGCGCTGGAGCGCCAGCAAGGGTTCCTAGGTCAGAGCTTGCTTTTTGAGCGCTTGATAAAAAATTCAAAACCCAATGTAACCGCCGATGAACGCAGATTCGCCCAGCTTAACAAAACGCTTTCCAAGAGACTTCCGTAGTCTTGGATTTTATCGGCGTCGATCGGCGCTCATCTGCGGTTAACAGTTTTTGATTTTGATCTGTGCTCTTAATTCATCAGCAGTGCCGGCGGGGCGGCGTCGAGCACACCCTGGCGGAATGCCGCCTGGTTGGCGGCCATGTCCAGTGCCGCGGCATTCCATGCGTCGTAAATGATTTTTCCAGAAGCAGTCATTCCACCGCCGACCGCCTGCGGTTTTGCCAGCATGTCCCACAGCGCGGCGGAATGGCGCTCCGGCACGTCGCTGATGGTCACCCGTTGCGGTGCCGGCAGCGGCGTGGGTGATGCGACCAGGAAACTGTTGATCTGCCGCGCGCCGGGCCAGTCGGGCCGGTACAGTGCGACATGCGGCAGTTCGCTTTGCAGTGTCGCCAGCAGGTGGCTGTAACTGCGAGTGTCATCAAGATTGGCGAAGGTGTTGAAAATCGCGACGCCACCGGGTTTCAGGCAGCTTTTCAGGTCGCGGAAAAATTCACGGGTGATCAGGTAATCGGGCGTGCCGTCGCCGTGGAACAGGTCAACCAGCACCACGTCGTGGCGCGGTGTGCAATCGCCGACAAAGGTGCGCGCATCAGCCTGGTGGGTGGTGACGCGTTTTGCGTCAAATCCGAAATACTGCTGCGCCACCGCCAGCGAGGCGGGGTCGATTTCAACCACTTCGACGCGGGCGCCTGTGCGCGCCAGGCGTGATGGCACGATGCCCGCGCCCAGGCCCAGCATCAGCACATCCTGCATCTGCGGCCGGTAGGCGTGCGCCAGGGCCTCCAGTGCCCAGGTATAGAAGGAGATCGAACGCTGATTGGAATCGACACTGTTCTGGATCAGCCCGTCATGGAAATACATGCGCAGGAATTTGCCGTCGGCGTCGGCGGCGCTGCGCAGGATTTTTACGGTTCCAAACAGGGAACTGTGGATGCCCTCGACCTGCCACTGCGCCCCGCTGAATGCTATCGGGCCCTGGCGTCCGGTATAACGGTCGCCCTGCCAGGCGAGCAGTGCGGCGCCGAGCACGGCCGCGATGCCACAGGCAGTGACCATGCCGCGGCCGGCCATCACGAGTTTTGACGAGGCCGCCACCAGCGACAACACGCCGAGCAGCAGGGCGACCATCAATGTCGCGGTGTAGTTGCTGATGTATGGAATCAGCGCGAAGGCAGTGATGATGACACCCACAACCGATCCCAGGGTGCTGACAAAAAATACCAGGCCGGCACCGGCGTCAGCTTTGCGTTTTTCCTGCTGTTGCAGCAGCAGCGCCACCAGCAGCGGATTCATCGCTGAGGTGGCGACCAGCGGCAGGAACAGCAGGATCATGCATGCAGCGAAGGCGCCGCCGCTCAGGCTCCAGCGCGCCAGCGGGTGAAACACGAAGGGATAAATCGCGCAGGCAGCAATGATCGCCAGGCCGGCCAGCGCCGGCATGATCGCAAACAGCAGGCCCAGCCTGCGCGCCGGTGCCGGTCCTGCATTGCCGGCGAGCCGGCCGCCCCACCAGTAACCGATTGCCAGGGAGACCAACGTGATCGACAGGATGCCGGTCCAGATATAGAGGCTGACACCGAAATAGGGTGTCATGATGCGCGAAGCCAGCAGTTCGAGCGCCAGGATCGCACCGCCGGAAATGAAGATCAGGGTGAAAAGGATATAAGCGGGCATGGGATAGAGATGTCGGCGGGCTGGGAAGTGAGGGTGGAAAGAGAGGGTAGAAATACGGGGTAGAAAGTCAGGGTAGAAAGCGAAGTTGGTCGGTTATAATGCGCCGCCAATCTACCACAGGCGCAGTCTCATCCAGGTGACTGAAATGCAGTTCCGGGCCGCGCGTGGTGACCGCAGTGATGACTATTTCAAATCCAATTGAGGCACATAATTGAGGCACATGCCTGGTGCGTGCCATGGAGGCGATCATGCAGCGTCTGTTGATGATGTTCCATAAAGAGTTAAGTAAGGTGCTGCCGGCGCTGGCCTGCGCCGGCATGCTGACATCCGGCGCGTACGCGGCGGGTGATCAGCCCAGCGTGCCCTATGTGCCGACGCCGCAGGCGGTGGTCGATCGCATGCTGGCGATGGCGAAGGTGACGGCGCAGGATTACCTGATCGATCTCGGTTCCGGCGACGGCCGCATCGTTGTCACCGCTGCAAAAAAATTCAGCGCGCGCGGTTTTGGCGTCGACCTGAACCCGGTGCGTGTCAGCGAAGCCATTGAGAATGCCCGCAAGGCTGGCGTCACCGACAAGGTGGCGTTTTACCAGCGCAACCTGTTCGAAACCGATCTTTCGGACGCGACGGTCATCACCATGTACCTGTTGCCACGCGTCAACCTGCAGTTGCGGCCGAAATTGCTGGAGCTGAAGCCGGGCACACGCCTGGTATCCCACGATTTCGACATGGGCGACTGGAAGCCGGACGCGTCGGTGCGTATGGATGCAGGGGACAAGTTTTCCGGCGCCGGCGGCGACAGCGATGTGTATTTCTGGGTGGTGCCGGCGAAAGCGGCCGGCAGCTGGCGCTCGCAGTTCCCGGTATCCGGCAAGCCGCAGACCTATGAATTCCAGTTCGAGCAGCAATACCAGATGGTCAGCGGTACGGTGCAGGTCAACGGCCGTCCGGTGAAAATCCTTGATGCAAAACTGCGCGGTGCGGAACTGGCATTTTCGTTCACCGCCGACGTGAACGGTGCGCCGGTCAAGCACGAATTCAGCGGCCGAATCGATGGCGGCCGCATTATCGGTCAGGGCCAGCTTTCAGGCAGCCGCCTGACGGCGCGCGTGGAATGGATCGCCGAGCGCGCAGCACGCGTCGCCGGTTTGGAGGCAATAAACTGATGTTGATTCAGATGCGACAGATTCATATGCAGATTATGGCCGGCACCATGTTGCTGGCGGTGGCTGTAACAGGATTAAATACGGCGGTGCAGGCTCAGGATTTCGGCGACACCCCTTATGTACAGACGCCGCAGAATGTCGTCGATGCCATGCTGGAGACGGCAAAGGTGACCAGCAAGGACTACGTGATCGACCTGGGTTCCGGTGACGGCCGCATGATCATCACCGCCGCAAAAAAACGCGGCGCACGCGGTTTCGGCGTCGATCTCGACAAGCGGCTGGTCAGACTGGCGAATGACAATGCGCGCAAGGCGGGGGTTGCCGACCGCGCGAAGTTTTATGCCCGCGACCTGTTCGAAACCGACCTGTCGCCGGCGTCGGTGATCACCATTTACCTGCTGCCGGAAGTCAACCTGATGGCGCGTGGCAAACTGCTGGCGTTGGCACCGGGCACACGTATCGTTTCGCATGACTACGGCATCGGTGACTGGCTGCCGGACACTGAATACGAAATGGATGCTCCAGGAAAACCGGTCGGCCGTTCGCAGAAAAGCAAAGTCCTCTACTGGGTGGTGCCCGACATTGTTGCCGGGCGCTGGACCTGGACCGTGGATATCGGCGGCAAACCGCAGCGGGTTGAACTGGATGTCAGGCAGAATTTCCAGAAACTGGAAGCCACTGCAAAACTCGAAGGCCGCACGATTCCGGTCGAGCAGGCGAAACTGACGGGCCGCAGGATCGAAGTAACGCTGCAATTGCCGGAGCGCGGCCGGGTGACGTTCAGCGGCCTGCGCATCAACCAGGCGATTGAAGGTGAAATGCGCGCGGCGGATAAAGACAGTAAAAACGCGAACAAGGCAGCTCCATGGAGTGCGGTGCGTATCGAATTGCGCGATGCTGCGCACGTGATTGCGCCGCCACCGGTGATCCGTGAATTCGGGACCCCTTAATAAGATACTCAATAAGCTTATCAACAAGCGCATGTATAAGTTTATCAATAAGTATTTGTTTTTAAGTGTTATTTTAACTTCGGCTGCGCTGGCG
>Ga0105090_10002494_pt1 | contig 10266 bp, 8 predicted proteins | sample PPLLak3March2015_FD_79110 | JGI IMG/M metagenome (GOLD analysis project Ga0105090, IMG submission 79110) | Freshwater sediment microbial communities from Prairie Pothole Lake near Jamestown, North Dakota, USA - PPLs Lake P7 Core (1) Depth... | ecosystem: Environmental > Aquatic > Freshwater >... | reverse complement strand
GCCATGCTCATGCCTTCGCCGATGATCGGGTGCGCCTCGCCGGCCGCGTTGCCGATGCGGAACGGCCCGTCGTGCGCGTCGACGCGGATGCCGGGGTCGAGCGGCCCGGCCGCGAGCCACGGACCGACCCGCGTCGCAGGCTGCAGTGCCTCACGTACGCCGCGGCACTGCGCCCGCAAGTAGGCCTCGACGGCCTCACCCGCGCGCAGGCCCGGCGCAGCGAGACGGCAGGCGTCCAACCGGTCACGACGGATACAACAGGCCACGGTGGCAAGGCCACCATCGGCAACGACCATGCCGCCATAGCCGCCGTCGAGCGCGAGCACGGGCAGCAGGCCGTCGACGAGGTCTGCGTTGCGAAAGTTCGCCTTGAACGCGAGCAGGTCCGATCCGCGCGGCTCCCGGCGGTGGGCCTGACGCGCCGAGGGTAGCGCCTGCCACGAGCCGTGTGCATCGATCGCGACGCGCGCACGCAGGATCGCCGACTCGTCGCCATGAACGGCGCTGACTCGGCAGTGCCAGTCGCCGGGCACGCCCTCGATAGCCTGCACGGACCAGGGTTGCAGCACCTCGGCACCCGTTGCGCGGGCCTGCTCGAGCAGCAGCACATCGAGCGTTTCGCGACCGAGCGCCCGCCCCCACTGGTGCGTGCCTGCGGCCAGCGGCGGCAGGCCGGCTTCGATCGTGCGCTCGCCGCTCATCAGCGCGACCCTGCGCAGTGCCGGTCCCGCCGCGGCGTCGAATGCACCGCCGATGCCGAGGTCGTCGAGGAGCGGCAGGTTGCTAGCCGCCACGCATTCGCCGCAGACCTTGCGGCGCGGAAAGGCGTCCTTCTCTACCAGGGCGACGGACCAGCCCGCACGGGCCAGGATGATCGCGGCTGCTGATCCGGCCGGACCCGCGCCGATGATGACTGCGTCGCGGGTCGGCGGCATCACCGCGCCAGCCTGCGCGTGGCGCGAAAGCAGTGACCGAACGCGCCCGATGCCGCTTCCTGCAGGTTCCAGCCCGCCGCACCCGGCCACAGTGCCGTCAGTTCATGCTCGCGAAATCCCGCATGCACGCTGAGCACTGCGTCGGTGCGCGTCACGGCGCTTGCGCCGATCCCGCGGATCAGGTGGCTGCCAGCGAGCGCACGCCAGCCTCGCCGCGGTTCGCAGGCGACCAATTCATCGGCGCTCGCAGCGATCGCCCCGAGCACCAGCGTGAGCTCGACGTCGTCGAAATGGTGCAGGAAAAGGTTGGCGATCACCACGTCCCACCGGGACGCCGCATCCGCCGACGACTCCGTTGCCTCACGCGCCCAGTCGAGCACGTCCATGACGCTCGACTTTGCCTTCCAGCCATAGCGCGCGTATTCCGCGACGGTTGCGCCGTCGACCAACGGCAGGCGGTCCAACAGTGTCAGTTCGACCGCCGGCCACACGGGCGCGAGTTCTCGTGCAACGCCAAGCAAGAGGCTGCCATCCCCGGCACCGAGCTCCAGTACACGAATTGGCCTCGCAGGTGCAGGCGCGCGTTTCCGCAATGTGCGTACGAGCCGAGCGCGCGTGCGCATGAACCAGTGCACTCGCTGCAGGTCGCGACGCGAGCGCTCGGCAACCGGATCGCTCGCCGCCAGGCCGTCCAGCAGTTCCGCCTGCACGCGCCGCGGCAGCATCACTGCACCTGCAACAGCGCGCCGTAGCAACTGAAGCCGGCGCCGAAGGACGACAGCCACCAGTGACCGCCAGGGGCATCGTCGGCCAGCGCGGCCTCCAGCACGAAGTAGACGAAGGCGCTCGAGAGGTTGCCGTATTCGCGCAGCATGGCCGCGCTGTAGCGCAGGTCGTTCGCGTCCAGGTCCAGTCGTTGCTCCAGCGCCAGCAGCACGTCCCGTCCGCCGGCGTGCATGATCCAGGCTGCAATGTCGTCGGCAGTGAGGCCCCTGCGTTCCAGGACGGTGCCCAGCACGCGGGTCGCGTACTCCGCCGCCATCGCTGGCACCGCCCGCGTCAGGATGTTGCGCAACATGCCCCCGCGCTGCTCGAACATGAGCGCGTTGCGTTCGGCAGGCACGATCAGCGACGCGCCATCGAGCCATTCGACGCGCCTGTCAGCCGTCCGCGGCGATCTGGACAACACCGCCGCTCCGGCTCCGTCCCCGAACAGGCATGCACTGATCAGCACGCCCGGGTCGTCGTCGAGGTACATCGCCGCGCTGCTCACCTCGACGCAGACGGAAAGCACGTGTTCACATCGATCGGACGCGAGCAGCGTCCTCGCGAGCTGCAGGTTGGGTAGCGCCGCGGCACAGCCGTGCCCGACCAGGTCGTAGGCCTGCACGTCGGCGCGCAGGCCCAGGCGCTCGATCACGTAGCCAGAGAGGCCCGGACAGAGGTAGCCGGTGCAGGTGCTGACGACCACGGCGTCGATCTGCGCTGCACCGAGCGCTGCTGCACCGAGTGCGCGTTCGGCGGCGTGCGTTGCGAGTGCGGGCGCGTGGGCGAGGAAACGGCGCGCCAGGGTGTCCGGATCGATCGCGAAGCTATCCGACAGCGATTCGAGCGCGAGGTGACGCGTCTCGATGCCGTTGTCACGCTGCAGGACCGTGCGTGCGATCAGGTGCGAACGAGCACCGAGTCGCCCGAACCAGTCGGAGGCCTGGAACGCGGCCAGGCATTCGGCCTTCGTATAACGCGTCGTCGGGGTGGCTGTGCCTAGTCCGCTGAAGTACATCCATTCACCTGGCTCGACCGGGTTGGTAGGCACCGATTCTGAGATTGGCGCGTCGGGTCGTCTGTGCGGTATCGGACATTGATACGCACCCGCGGCCCTGGAAACCTGCATTGGCGGGAGACCCGGCACGATACCGACCGTTGCGGTCACGGCGTGCCACCCCTTGATCGACTACGGTCCGCTACACCGGGGCGGCCGGCGCTCGAGCCATGGCAGGAAGGCTGTACGTGTCTCGGCGCTTTCGTAGTGCGGGATGTGGAGCGGATTCCGCGGACGTGGGATGCCTTTGTCGTCGCCCGCGTTCCCGCGGCCGTCGAAGGGCCCCACACTGCGGCGCAGGCGCACGCGGTGTTTAGGGCGGACAGCGGATTCAACATCGAGCAACTCGCGTCCGAATGCTGCGCGCTGCGGGCAAGCGCGTTGAACGGTTGGACAGACGCGTGTCTGCGGCAATCGAAAGTCGACCACGCGGCCGAACTCCTGGTTCACAGCGGCGGGCGGATGCAGCAGCTGCAGGACGACTAGATCGACTTCAGTCGCCCCCAGCTCGGCCTCGGCATCCAAGTGAAGCCCCGCAATAGCGTCTCGGTGGAGACGATGGGATCCAGCGCATTGTCTGCGCATGGCCGACGGTGCCGTCTCTCGAATGCCCCGCGCGCGGAACCCGCCCGCCTTGTGTGCGCTACCGCGCCGACAGTGCTGCAATGCAGCATCTAATCTAAACCCATCATCAATGAGCGGAGCACACCATGACGATGGGCTGGATGGAAACGATTCGCTTTATCGGCCTCGACCTCCAGGTCGCTACCGTGTTCGCGATGGCGAGTCTTGTCGTTGCCGCGCGCGCGCTCAAATCGGTATGGAGTCACATCCCGCGTCGCACACGATCGCTGCGTTCGGAACGCGTCAGGGCAGGCAGGCTGTACGCGTCTCCGCGAATGCATCCTGCGGGGCATGGAGCTGAATCTTCATGACCAGGTGCATCGCAAGATCAAGGAAGCTGCAAAAACAAAGGCGAACGCAGGCCATCAATGCGTTCCCGCCGGCTCCCGAGGAGCCGTCCTGGGAGAGGTTCTGAAGCATAAGGAGCGCGCCATGCGATATGTCGTAACCAGCACGAAGAGCGTCGACCAGGCCGCAGCGGCTCTAGAGGAAACCGTGCGCCAGAACGGATTCGGGGTTCTGCACCAGTACGATCTGAAGAAGACTCTGGCGGCCAAGGGCGTCGAGTTGCGGAATGAGTGCCGAATCCTCGACGTCTGCAACCCACAGCAAGCGGCGCGTGTGCTGACAGCGGACATGGGCATGAACGTCGCACTGCCGTGTCGCATCTCGGTTTACGAGGAAGGTGGGCAGACCCGCATCGCCATGATGAAGCCGACGGCCATGCTCGCGAGCCTTACGGACTCGCAGGAACTGAAACGTGTCGCCGAGGACGTCGAGTTGGCCATCACGCGAATGATTGATTCCGCGAGGTGATCTGCATCTTCATGCCGGGACCGTGAACCCGATCAGGCCCGCTCGCGAGCCGTCGCCTTTGCAGCCGTCTTCTTCGAAGTCGTAGCGGCCTTCGGCTTGGCAGATGGCGGTACCTTCCCGGTCGTATCCGTCTTCCGCTTCAGGCTTCTCGCCAGCCGTTCAGTCAGGTCGATTACGTTGGAGGAGCGTTCTTCCGTCGAGGCATCCTCGACCGGGGTCACCGACTCCGTTTCGCCCGCCGTGATCTTGCGGTTGCCGAGGCCGAAGCTGATGGCCCCCTTCCAGATGGCGCGTGGCATGGATGTCTCCTGGAGTTGGAACGTAGAGCGGCTACGTGGACGGGACGCGCGCGGGCCGACCAGCCGCATGCGGTTGTCGCGCCAACGCCGTTGCGGAAATAGTCGATGCAGATCTTTCCGACTGCGCAACGGCACGACGACGTGGAGTCCCTTGCCGCTGCTCGTCTTGAGGAATGCCGGGAACGCCCCGCTTAGCTCGCAAGATCGCTGTAGCGCCGTGAACGACCCGAAGCGGCCGTTCTCGTCGAGCTAATATGCCGCAGCCGCGACCTTGGGCAGGCTCACCTTGAATACGGTTCGACGCCCCTTCGAGTCGACGGCGATCGCGCCGCCGTGCGCCTTGGCGATTTCGCTGGCGATATAGAGGCCCAAGCCGAGTCCCGAATCGTGCCGGGCGGCCCGGTCCGTTCCACGTCGCATTGGCTCGAAAATGTGTGCCAGCGTTTCGTCGTCGATTGTCTCGCCCGCGTTCGCCACGGTCAGGCAGACGTCCGATGCGCTACCGCGCAGGGCTACGTGAATCGGATCCTGGGGCTCGCCGTAGTGAACTGCGTTGACGACAAGGTTGTTGAGCAACTGCTGAATGCGGCCCGCATCCCAGGCGCCATGACAGTCGCCGGTGACTTCCATTTCCAGCGCGCGTTCGGCGTAGGCCGCACGGATCTGTTCCAACTCCTCCGCGCACACCGCGCCCAGATCGACATTGCGGGGCTTCACTCCGATGCCAAGGCCGAGCTCGGTGCGATTGAAGTCGATCTGGTCGTCCAGCAGCTTCTGCATCCGGCCGCCGCTGCGGATCAGGAGTTCGGCCGCATGGTCGACCTGCGCACTTGCGTGCATTCTCTGCAGCGCCCGCGCCGTCAGCTGGATGGTCTGCAGCGGACTGCGCATGTCGTGGCTCAACATGCCGAGCAGCAGGTTGCGCGCGCGCGTGACATGCGCGGCGAAGAACGCGATGGATTCGGCAAGCGCCTGATCGATCGCCTCGTTGAAGCGGAGCATGTCCGTAAAGTGAGGGGGGGTCGGCAGGCACGCCTCCATCCAACCGCTCAACACACTCGCTCGAAGCGCGCGGTATTCGGAGGCGAGTTGCTCGATGTCGAATCCGCTCTCCGCCCTCAACACTGCATGCGTCTGCGCAGCGGTATGTGGTGCGTTGGCGGCCACCGGCGCCAGACCCATCGACTTTGCCGACTGCTCATCGGCAGTCTGGGGACTCGCAAGGTCGGCCACGATCGCCTGCAGGATTTCCGGACCGTGATCTCGCAGCGATCGCGAAGACATGTGCTCTGCCGCGGGGACACGGGTGGTGGCAAACGCCTCCCACCGCTGGAGAATCGGTTCCATGTCCCGCAGGATGAACTCGCCCAGACGCATACAGTCCCCTTGCCCCGAACCTGGAGATGGGAGTCCAGGCGGGACACCCGTGCGGTCGACTTGACTGCAGGATATCGATCGTGGTTCGGAAGTCCGTGCGGTGGCGTACGCAGGGCCTGGCGGAAGCGAACCTTGAGGCCCGCTTGGGCCACGGGCAGCACCCGATCCGCCTGGCCGCGAGAGGCATCGGGATAATCCCGCATTGCCCTCACTGTGACGATCAGTAAAAGCGAACGAGTAGAGGGGGAATGGAATGCACCAGGCATCGCAAGGCGCCGGTCACCCGATCGTGACCCGGCAGGACTTCTCAAACGTCACCTTCCTGCTCGAAGTGAGCCATCCGATGCTGGCCAGGGCCGCCCGGCCCGGCCAGTTCGTCATCGTGATGTCCCACCCCGAAGGCGAGCGGATTCCGCTCACGATCGCCGACTACGACCGCCAGCGAGGCACGGTCACTCTCGTCATCCAGGCGGTCGGCAAGACTACCCGCGAGATGCAGCGCGACTGCAAGGTCGGCAGCAGGTTGCTGGCCATGGTCGGGCCCATGGGAGTGCCCAGCCACATCGGCAAGGCCGGCAAGGTGATGTGCGTCGGCGGCGGGCTCGGCGTCGCGCCCGTCTATCCCCAGGCGCGTGGCTACAAGGAAAGCGGCGCCTACGTCATCGGCATCGTGGGCTTCCGCAATCGCGACCTCGTCTTCTGGGACGACAAGTTTGGCGCGGTCTGCGACGAACTGATCATCTGCACCGACGACGGTTCGGCCGGCATCAAGGGGCTCGTCACTGCCGGCATGGAACTTGCGATGGCGCGCCACCCAGACATCGCCGAATGCGTCGCGATCGGCCCGCCGATCATGATGAAGGGCTGCGCCGAAGCCACCCGCGCGCGCCGGATTCGCACGATCGTGAGCCTCAACCCCGTCATGGTGGACGGTACGGGCATGTGCGGCGGCTGCCGCGTGAAACTGGCGGACGGCGTGAAGTTCGCCTGCGTGGACGGACCGGACTTCGATGCGCACAAGGTCGACTTCGACGACCTGATGTTCCGCCTGCGTCGCTACCGCGAAACGGAGCAGCAGGCGAGTCAGCGGTTCGACGAAGACTGCCGCATGCGCAGCCTGTCGGCCGCACCGGTCCTCTCGGAGTGATCCGCCATGTCGACAGCGAGGCCCAAAAAAAAGACCATCCGCACGATTCCGCAAGCCCGCACGCCCGCGCACGAGCAGGACGCGAAGGTGCGCGCGGGTAACTTCGCCGAAGTCAACCGCGGTTATCAGCTCGAGGACGCGCAGCTCGAGGCCGAGCGCTGCCTGATGTGCCCGGAGCAGCCGTGCGTCGCGGGCTGCCCGGTCAACGTCCCGATCCCGCAGTTCATCGAGCGCATCGTCGCTCGCGACTACCGCGGCGCCTATGACGTCATCACTTCGACCAACCTGCTGCCCGCGGTGTGCGGCCGCGTGTGCCCGCAGGAGAACCAGTGCGAGGGCGTGTGCACGGTCGGTGACTCTCTCGAGCCGGTGGCCATCGGTCGCCTCGAGCGCTGGGTGGGCGACCTCGCCATCAGCCAAGGCTGGTCCAACGTCCCGTACATCGAGCGCAACAATTTTCGAGTGGGCATCGTCGGGTCAGGGCCCGCGGGCATGGCCTGCGCCGCGGACATGGCGAAGGCAGGTTGCGAGGTCACCGTGTTCGAGGCGTTTCACGAGGCGGGCGGCGTTCTCAAGTACGGCATCCCGGACTTCCGGCTGCCCAACGCGGTCGTCGACGCCGAGATCGCCAAGCTCGTGGCGCTCGGCATCATGTTCGAGTGCAACACGCTGGTCGGTCGCCTCTTCACCATCGAGCAGATGGTGGAGGAGATGGGTTTCCACGCCGTGTTCATCGGCACGGGCGCCGGCTACCCGAGCTTCATGGGCATCCCCGGCGAATCGCTCAACGGCGTCCTCTCTGCCAACGAACTGCTCACGCGCTGCAACCTCATGCACGCGCGCGATTTCCCGAAGTACGACACGCCGCTGCAACCCGGCAAGCGAGTCGTCGTGATCGGCGCCGGCAATACGGCGATGGACGCGCTGCGCGTCTGCCTGCGGCTTGGTGCCGAACCGGTAATCTGCCTGTATCGCCGCAGCCGCGCCGAGGCGCCTGCCCGCGCCGAGGAGATTCACCACGCCGAGGAAGAAGGCATTCATTTCCACTGGCTGGCCAGCCCCGTGGAGATTCTTGGTGACGACGATCGCAACGTGCGGGGCGTCCGCTGCGTGCGCATGACGCTCGGTGAGCCGGATGCATCGGGTCGGCGGCGGCCCGTGCCCGAGGCCGGCAGCGAGTTCGAGGTCGAGGCCGACATGGTCGTGTACGCGATCGGCACCAATGCCAACCCGATCATCGGCCAGACCTCGCGCCTGAAGCTCGACCGCCGCGGCTACATCGCCACGGACGAAGCGCTCGCCACGTCGATTCCGGGCGTCTTCGCCGGCGGCGACATCGTCACGGGCGCCGCGACCGTGATCGAGGCGATGGGCGCCGGGCGCAGGGCCGCGCGTGCGATGAAGGCCTTCCTGGGGTTGCGAGACACGGACCACGTCTACCGCGACCGTGACGACGGCCCCGACTCCTCGCCCTTCGGCATCGACCGGGCCGAACGAGGCTACGCGCGCATCCGCATGCCGAGGTCAGCGACATGAATGCAGTCACCTCCCTGCGGCCACGCAAGCTCGTCCAGACGATCGAAGAGCACGTCGTCGAGATCATGAGCGACTCGGGCGAAGGCGCGCAGAAGTGCGGGCAGTCGTTCGGCTCGATTGCCGCACGCATGGGCAACGGCGTCTGGACCGTCGAGATCATCCCGGCGGAAATCCAGCCGCCGGCACGCAGCGTGGCGGGCGCGAGCGGCAATCGCATCCGCATCGGCTCGAAGCGCGTCACCAACGGCGGTGACGAGGCCGACCTCGTTGTCGCCTTCAACGAACAGGTACTGCTCGGCCGCGTCAATGCCGGCGAACTCAAGCCGGGCTGCGTCATCCTGCTCGAGAGCATGTGGGCGGAGCACGAGGACCCGAAGGTCGTCTCGCAGTACACCGAGACGCGCGACCGTCTGGTCGCCGAAGGTTATCGCGTCTGTGAGGTCCCCATGGAGAAGGCGTGCCGCACGCTCGTGGCCGACCCGCGCAAGGGCAAGAACATGTTCGTGCTGGGCATGCTCTGCAACGTCTTCAGCCTCGACATGGACTTGGCGCGCGAGCAGATCGCGTTCATCTTCGGCAAGAAGGACCGGAAAGTCATCGAGTCGAACGTCTCGCTGCTCGAGGCGGGCTGGAGCTGGGCCGAGTCCCACCTCGACTTCAAGTATCGAGTGCCCGCCGTGCGGGCGACCGTTCCGCAGGTCGTCATCAACGGCAATTCGGCGATCGCGCTGGGCGTGCTCGCCTCGGGCATGGACATCTGCGCCATGTACCCGATCACGCCGGCGACGTCCGCATCGCATTACCTGAGCGACATCTTCGAGCGCGCCGGGGGCATCGTGCACCAGGCGGAGGACGAGATTGCCGCCTGTGCCTTCGCGATCGGCTCCTCGTACACGGGCAAGGTGGCCGTGACGATCACGTCCGGCCCCGGCTATTCGCTCAAGCAGGAAGGCATCGGGCTCGCCGTGATGGCGGAGATCCCGCTCGTCGTGGTGAACGTCCAGCGCGGTGGCCCGAGCACCGGGCAGCCGACGAAGGTAGAACAGGGTGACTTGCTGAGCGTCATGTTCGGCAGCCACGGCGACGCGCCCAAGGTCGTCATGGCGGTCAGCACGATCGAGGACTGCTTCTACTCGATGATCACGGCTCGCCGGCTCGCGGAAACGCTCAACATGGTCGTCGTCGTTCTCTCGGACGCGAGCCTCGCGACCGCGCAGCAGCCGTTCACGCGGCCGGAGTTCAACGAAGAGTGGCTGGCTCCGCCGGTTGACCAGAACCCGGTGCCTGAAGGCGCCAAGCCGTACGACTGGGATCCGGTCACGGGCCTGAGTCGCCGCTTCGTGCCGGGCCAGCCGAATGGCATGCATACCCTGACCGGTCTCGCCCACGACAAGTCCAGCCGGGTCGCCTACGACCCCGAGACGAATCACGTCGGCATGCACGCGCGCAGCCTGAAGCTCGCCGCGCTGCAGAAGATGCTGAAGCCGCCGCCCGTCTTCGGCGAGCCGAGGGGCGACCTGCTGATCGTCGGCTGGGGCAGCACGCAGGGCGCCATCGAGGAGGCGGTCGAGCGGTTGCGTCGCGAGGGCCACCGGGTGTCGTCGACGCACCTGCAGTTCCTGCAGCCGATGCAGCCCGGCATCAAGGAAATCCTGCGTGGCTTCCGTCGCGTGGTGACCGTGGAGAACAACTGGGCCGACGATCCGCGCG
>Ga0105090_10002493_pt1 | contig 10267 bp, 8 predicted proteins | sample PPLLak3March2015_FD_79110 | JGI IMG/M metagenome (GOLD analysis project Ga0105090, IMG submission 79110) | Freshwater sediment microbial communities from Prairie Pothole Lake near Jamestown, North Dakota, USA - PPLs Lake P7 Core (1) Depth... | ecosystem: Environmental > Aquatic > Freshwater >... | reverse complement strand
ATTATTCCCTGGCATGTGGATGCTGCCAAATTTGTCTGCAATGCTTTGGCACCTGCCGTCATTACCAGGGTAATAATTGACGAAGATAATAAATCCATGGAAGTCATTGTGCCGGATGATTCCCTTTCCATCGCCATAGGAAAGCGCGGTCAAAATGTACGATTGGCATCCAGGCTCACCGGCTGGCGTTTGGATGTAAAAAGTGAAAATAAATACAAAGAGGCATTGAAAAAAGGGTATGACGATCTATCGGCACTTCCTGGAGTCAGCCCTGCCATGGCGGATTTGCTCTGTGAGGTCGGTTTTAATTCTGTCGAAGAGCTGGCAAAGGCTTCCATAAATGATATAGACCATGTCATCGGGCTCGGGGAGGAAGACGCAGGAAATCTCATTGAAGCAGCTAAAAAATATGCGAACATTATAACAATCGATAATGACCGAATCATCGAGTCTAACGGTGATGTCGATAAAGGTATATCCAATCCGGAAACCTTAAAAGATTTTGTTGAAAAAGAATCTGAAAATGATACAGATAACAAAATGACTGATACAGAAGCAGTTTCAGACGAAAACAACTCAGATATGGATAAAGGCGCAGCGCCGAATACCTATAAAGAAGAACTGGAAAAAATTGAGGACAACGAAACATAGCTCGCTTGTTCTAAATAGATAAACTAAGGGGGTTGGATGGCAAAGATCAGAGTTTATGAACTTGCCAGGAATCTGAATATGAAGAACAAAGAGCTCCTTGATAAACTTGAAGAAATGAAAATAGAGGTTAGGAGCCATATGAGTTCTTTGGATGACGATACTGTTGCCGAAATTAAATTGAATCTCCAGGTCAAAAAAAAACCTGCTTCCGTTGAAGTCACACGTGTGAGACCTACGGTGATTCGTAGACGGAAAAAGACTGAGAGGGCAAAGCCTTTAGGTGAGGCAGAGGTAGAGTTATCATCTGAAACAGGTCCGGAACCGATCAGTGCCGATGAAGAAGCATTTTCCGAAATGTCCCTTGATGAGCAGGAGAGCCCTGTTTCAGAAACCTACCCACCTGATAAAGAAGTTGAAAAGGAAATAGCAACCCAGGAGACAGATATTTCCGAAAAAGCCAAAGAGCTGGAAATGCCTGAAGAAGCCACGACGGAAGAAGCGGAAGAAAAAATGGAACCGCTCCAAGAAGGCAAAGCCGAAGATCAGGAGGAGGTCTCTGAAGAAATTGAAGTTATGGAAAGCTCAATGCCTGTTGAAATTTCAAAAGATACCGGAATTAAACATCTCAAGAAAAAGAAAAAAGCTGACGAATTTAAAGCCAAAATTATCAGCAAGCCTGAGCCGGTGAAGCCGGTGGAAGTTGCTCCGGAATTGGAAAAATCATCTATTTCCGGGGTGCTTTCCGAAGAAACAATGGAGCCGATAAAATTGGTCATACCCGAACCTGAACCAGAGCTTGAAGATGAAAAGATAGACGAGAAAATCGAAACAGCACCTACCGAGCAGAAATCCCCAACAGTTGAAAAACTTGAGGTGACGTCCCCTGAGGATAAAACCCTCAAACCTAAGCAAAAGCCATCAAAAAAGAAAAAGGGGAAAAGAGATACCCCTGCAAAAATTATCCAGTTGCCGATAAAGCAGGAGGAAATAGAACCTGAGTTAAAAATGGAGGAGCCCATAGCGCCTGTCCTTGACGATGACAAGTTCCCCGAACCCCTGGAACCAGTGCCTGAAGTGGAAACAGAAAGTATCAAAGACCGTAAAAAGAAAAAGCGCGTTAAACTGGTAGAGGTTGATGAACCTGACAAAAAGCTTGTTAAAAAGAAAGTCTCATTTAAGCGCAAAGAAGTGGTTGAGGGTTCAGCCCTTTACGAGACAGACAAACGAGTCAGAAAGGGAAAAAAAGGCAGCAAAGTCAAAGTGCCCAAAGGGCAAAAAACCCAAATTACTACCCCGAAAGCCATCAAGCGTAGAGTTAAAATAGATGACGCCATTGTGCTCTCGGATCTTGCCAAGCGAATGGGTATTAAAGCCGGTGAGATGATCTCGAAACTTATGGGGTTGGGTGTTATGGCGACGGTGAACCAGACCATCGATTTTGACACGGCTGCCCTTGTTGCCGCTGAATTCGGTTATGAAGTTGAAAGAGCATCCTTTGAAGAAGAAGCTATTTTAAAGGTCCAGCAAGATGATACTGGAAAAATGATGTGGCGGCCCCCGGTGGTGACGATCATGGGCCACGTGGATCATGGAAAGACGTCGCTTCTGGATGTAATTCGAAAAACCCGGATTACCGAATTAGAAGCCGGCGGGATCACCCAACATATCGGAGCCTATCAGGTAAACACGGAAAAGGGGCAGATTGTTTTTCTTGACACACCAGGTCATGAAGCCTTCACTGCCATGAGAGCCAGGGGGGCAAAAGTGACGGATATCGTCATTTTGGTGGTGGCTGCAGATGACGGTGTTATGCCACAAACCATCGAGGCCATCAACCATGCTAAAGCATCCAGGGTACCAATCATTGTCGCAGTCAACAAAATCGACAAAAATAATGCCGAACCCGACCGTGTTAAACGCCAGTTGGCGGATCTCGGTTTGGTGCCTGAAGAATGGGGCGGCGAAAGTATTTATGTTCAAGTTTCCGCCAAGAAAAACATCGGCATCGATGAGCTTCTGGACATGATTTTGCTTCAGACTGAAATGTTGGAGCTTCGTGCCAATCCTTATAAGCTTGCCGTCGGCAATGTAATCGAGGCCAAGCTTGATTCCGGAAGAGGACCTGTAGCGACAGTGCTGGTAAAAGAAGGAACCTTGAGGGCAGGAGAACCGGTTGTCTGCGGTGTTCATTACGGCAAAGTCCGGGCCATGCTCAACGACCTCGGCCAAATCGTTGAAAGCGCGGGACCTTCCACGCCTGTCGAAATATTAGGATTAACCGGTGTACCCGAAGCAGGGGATGAATTGGTGGCATTAACTGATGAAAAGGATGCCAAGCAGGTCAGTGAACATCGAACCCAGAAACAAAGATCCGTGGAACTGGCAAAAACAAGTCGTTTAAGCCTCGAAAAGCTCTATGAAAGAATGAAAGATGGCGAAGTCAAGGAACTCAACCTGATCATCAAAGCTGATGTTCACGGTTCTATTGAGGCGTTGAAAGATTCTTTGATCAAACTATCCAATGAAGAAGTTAAAATCAATGTGGGCCATGCTGCTACCGGCACAATCACCGAATCGGATGTTTCGCTTGCGGCTGTATCCAATGCCATCATTATCGGCTTTAATGTCAGACCTTCGCCCAAGGTAATAGAATACGCCCAGGAAGAAAACGTGGATATGAAATTTTACAATGTCATCTACAATGCAATAAAAGACATCAAGGATGCCATTGTAGGAATGATGGACTCTACCTTTGAGGAGAGAATGCTGGGCAGAGCCGAGGTTCGAGAGACCTTTCATGTACCTAAAGTGGGGACTATAGCAGGGTGCTACGTCACGGATGGTAAAATCGAGCGTAACAAATTGGTACGGTTGATTCGAGACGGAGTTGTTATATTTGATGGAAAGATTTCTTCCCTCAAACGATATAAAGAAGATCAAAAGGAAGTCAATACCGGTTATGAATGTGGTATTGCCATTGAAAACTACAACGATATCAAAACAGGCGACATCCTCGAATGTTATTACATGGAGGAAATCAGGCCTGAAATAAAATAAAAGATGGTCATAGGCATTGGAATGATAACCTTCAGGCTCCATGAATGCCGGAGCCTCAAAGAAAAAAGAAAAATTATTAAGGCAATCATTGCCAGATTGCGCAACAATTTTAACGCGTCGATTTCAGAGGTTGGTTTAAATGACGTTTATCAACGTTCTGAAATCGGTTTTTCCATAGTTGGAAACGACCGCCAAGTGGTTAACGCCAAAATCGACAAACTATTCAATATGGCCGAAGAACTGAGATTAGCCGAAATCATTGATACCGAAATGGAGATCATAAACATATGAGACCATATTCTCGTGCGGACAGAGTTGGTCAGCTAATCCGGCAAATTCTGGCGGAAACACTTCGGAAAAAGATAAAGGATCCACGGATTGATACCGTTATTATAACCAACGTGAAAATGTCTCCTGATCTGAGAAATGCTAAAATTTATTTTGTGTTATCCGGTGGTGAAGATAAAATCAGGCAGGCAGAACTAGGTTTTAACCAAGCCTCGGGCTTTTTAAAACGAGCACTGGGACAAGAACTGACATTGCGTTACATGCCGAAACTGAGTTTTTTTTATGATGACTCTTTTGATTACGGTTCACGCATCGAAGAATTATTGAAACTGACAAAAACAGATGACGGATCAAATCATTTCCCGGTTAAAGAATAGCCGAAGTGTTTTACTTACGACCCATGTCAACCCGGATGGTGACGCTATTGGATCTTTGTTGGCCATGGGGTTGGCCATGGAAGCATTAAAGATAGAGGTTAAGCTTCTCTGCCAAAGCCCTATACCGGCTCTTTATCGTTTTTTACCCTGGTCTCACAGGGTATGCCGTTTTCCTGGTGATATCAAAAAGTATGAGACTGCCGTTATTCTGGACTGCGGGGAGCTTGATCGAATTGGAGATTCGGTCGAATTTGTGCAACAGATTCCTGTGATCATCAATATTGATCATCATCTCACAAACACCCATTTCGGAACCATCAATCTCATTGTTACAGATGCTTGTGCTACTTGTGAAATAGTTTATCAACTGCTCCTTGAAATGGGCGTCATCATAAGCCAACCCATCGCACGATGCCTATATACGGGCATTTTAACCGATACGGGTTCATTCAGATTTTCCAACACCAACCGCGCAGCTTTTGAAATTTGTGAAGAACTGGTAAGAGTAGGTGTTGATCCATACGATGTGGCAAAACACGTTTATGGCCAATATTCTTTATCCAGAATAAAGTTACTGAATTTGGCGTTGGATTCTTTGGAGATTTCTGAAAACGGTAAGATTTCACTAATGACGCTTACCCATAAGATGTTAAAGGAGACCGGAACACAAAATGAGGATATCGACGGTATGATCAATTATGCCCGTCGGATAAAAAACGTGAAAGTGGCGGTATTGATTCAGGAATATCGAAACGGCGGACCGATAACGGGAGAAAGAGGTCGATACCATGTCAGCTTGCGAAGTGACGGTTCCGTGGATGTAGCCAATATTGCTTTATCTTTCGGTGGCGGCGGACATGTGACCGCAGCAGGGTTTTGCACCGAATCTCATCTGTCTCACTTGAAAGAGATTATCTTTAAACTGGCGGAAGTTCTTTGACAATTTCATGCAACAAGAAATAAATGGTATCCTGGCTGTGGACAAACCATCCGGGATGAGTTCAGCCAGGCTGACAGCCAAAATAAAACGATTGCTCGGGGTAAAAAAAGCAGGCCATACCGGAACCCTTGATCCTTTTGCAACCGGCGTTATGTTGTTATGCATAGGAAAAGCCACAAAACTTGCCAGGTTTTTTTTACACGGAATAAAAACCTATGAAGGTGTGATTCGCCTGGGTATTGAAACAGATACCCAGGATTTAACAGGTCTCATCACTGCAACTTATAATACCGACAGTATCTCGGAGGCTGCCGTTTTTAGCGCCTTCGAAAAATTTAAAGGACCGATTCGTCAGATCCCACCCATTTTTTCCGCACTTAAACATGAGGGCGTACCTCTTTATAAGCTGGCCAGGATGGGAAAGCCGGTTCAAAAACCTGCCCGAAGTATTCATATCTACGATTTGGAAATTTTGGATATTTACCTGCCGGAAATTCGATTTCGGGTGACTTGTTCCGGGGGTACCTATATTAGGACACTTAGTGTTGATATTGCAAAGGCATTAGGTTGTGGAGGACACTTGAAAACCCTCAGAAGAATTCAAAATCACGGAATCAAAATTGAAGAAACGGTTTCTTTATCCGAAATCGAAAAAATAGCCCAACTCGAATATCCTGATGCCCTGCAACGCATATCCGGCTTTATAATCCCCATGGCTGAGGCTTTACCCGATATGCCCGAATATATAGTCCAAGAAGATATGGCAAAAAATATATTAAACGGCATCCCGATTCATTCCGAAAATTTAAATGAAATGTCAAAACAAGGCCGCCGGCCGGACATCAAAGATTTCGGCGCGGAAAAAACAGCTGAAGAATATGTCAAGGTTGTCAATACCGATGGGGACCTTCTTGCAGTATTAAGCCATGAAAAAAATCAAAATAACTATAACTTTTGTTGTGTTTTTCCAAGATAACATGGATAGTGGAAATAATATTGTCGTTGAGTTAAAAATAAACAAAAATGATAAAAGGAGGCATAGAATAAGGTGGTTCTTTCAAATTTAGACAAAAAGACAATTATCGAACAACATAAGCTTCATGAAACCGACACCGGTTCACCGGAAATTCAGGTGGCTCTGCTCACAGAGCGAATCACCTATCTGACCGAGCACCTCAAAGCACACAAAAAAGACCATCATTCCCGACGGGGTTTGCTGATGCTGGTCGGAAGGCGTCGGAGACTGCTCAATTATGTAAAAAACAAAGATGTCCAAAGATATCGTACCATCATCGACACTCTGGGCTTAAGAAGATAAAATGCATCAGGCGTCGAAGTTGCTTTTTTGCTAAAGATCTCGACCATATTATTGTTGCCGGGGTCAACCTGAAGGTTGGATTATAAACTTCGCACAATTGGGGCTTTGCCGCAATCAGCAAAAAGGCGTTTGATTTTTTAGGAGAAAGAAATGGAAATATTATTTAAGGCAGATTTCGGGGGCAAGCCCCTGACCATTCAAACCGGCAAAATAGCCAAGCAGGCTTCCGGTGCGGTCATTGTTCAATACGGCGAAACGATTGTTTTGGTTACTGCGGTATCATCCCATGATGAAAGACCAGGTATCGATTTTTTGCCGCTCACAGTTGAGTATCAAGAGAAAATCTACGCAGCCGGTAGAATACCCGGTAATTACTTCAGACGAGAAATCGGACGTCCCAGTGAAAAAGAGACACTGACTTCCCGCCTGATAGACAGGCCTATTCGCCCGCTTTTTCCCAAAGACTATCGCTGTGAAATTCAAGTCATTGCCACAGTGCTGTCCATGGACCAGGAAAATGACCCTGACATGTTGGCGATGATCGGAGCTTCGGCGGCACTGGAAATTTCAGATATCCCGTTTGCCGGACCCATTGCTGCCATGCGTGTCGGAAGAATCGACGGGGTGCTCAAGGCCAACCCGACCATCGAAGAGCTTGGCAACAGCGACCTCAGTATCATAGTGGCCGGCTCTAAAACCGGTGTGGTAATGGTGGAAGGCGGCTCTGATTTTATTAGTGAAAAAGATATGCTGGATGCCATCTTTTTTGCCCACAAGGAAATGCAACCGATCATCGAACTGCAGGAAAAACTGAAAGAATCGGCGGGAAAACCCAAACGGGACCATGTTTCAACCGAACCGGATGAACAATTGGTCAAAATTGTCGAGGAAAAGGCAGCTTCCGCCATTCGAAATGCTATCGTCATTCCCGAAAAGGTTGCTCGAAGCACTGCGATGAGAGAATTAAAAGTCAAGCTCAAGGAAGAGCTTAAAGAAAATTATGAGGATCGGGAGAAAGAGATTTCATCTATTTTCAATGATCTTCACAAGCATATTTGTCGTGATCTTATTGTTAAGGAAGGCCTTCGCATTGACGGACGAAAATTCGATGAGATACGGCCCATATCCTGTCAGGTGGGTCTGCTTCCCAGAACCCATGGCTCAGCCCTTTTTACACGGGGTGAAACTCAGGTACTGGGGGTTGTGACGCTGGGTTCCGGCCCGGATGAACAGCGTGTGGAAACCTTAAGCGGTGAAGAGTTCCGGCCCTTTATGCTGCATTATAACTTTCCGCCTTATTCCGTAGGTGAAGTAAAACGCATAGCCGGACCCAGCAGAAGAGATATCGGCCACGGGGGGCTCTCAACACGGGCTCTTGAAAGGGTGATGCCGCCTAAACAACAATTCGACTACACTGTGCGAGTGGTATCCGAAGTCTTCGAATCCAACGGATCATCTTCCATGGGGACGGTGTGTGCCGGAGCCATGGCCCTTATGGATGCAGGCGTTCCTATCAGCGCTCCCGTATCCGGCATTGCCATGGGCCTTGTCAAGGAAGGCGACCAGGTGGTAGTTTTATCGGATATTCTTGGAGATGAAGACCATACCGGCGATATGGATTTTAAAATCACCGGATCGGCACAAGGCATCACCGCTGTTCAAATGGATATCAAAATCCATGAACTGCCCCGGGAGATTTTGGAGAAAGCCCTGGAACAGGCTCGTGAAGGGCGGCTCCATATTCTGTCAAAAATGATTGAAGCCATCGGAGAGCCAAGGCTAAACATTTCCCAATACGCACCCAAGGTCACCACCATCAAGATCAATCCGGATAAAATTCGAGAAATAATCGGACCGGGGGGCAAGGTGATTCGAGCCCTTCAGGCCGAAACCAACACCCAGATCGAGGTACAGGACGACGGTAGTGTTAAAATTGCCGCCACCAGCCAAAAGGACGCTGATGCCGCTCTTGAACGTATCCATGAGATCACCAGAGAGCCCGAAGTAGGGGCCGTTTACGAAGGCACCGTGGTTAAAACTACGGATTTCGGAGCTTTTGTACAGATACTTCCCGGCACTGACGGACTTGTACATATTTCACAGCTTGCCAATAAACGGGTCAAAACCGTTACCGATGTTGTTAAAGAAGGCGACACCCTGAAAGTAAAAGTCTTGGAAATCACCCGTGACGGAAAAATCCGTCTGAGCCACAAAGCGATTCTGGAAGAGGAAGATGAACGAAACCCGAAAAACAACTCTTGAAAACGGCATCCGGATCATCAGTAAAAAATTTCCTTATTTCAGAAGCGTCTCCATGGGAGTATGGGTAAACGCCGGGGCCAGAGATGAAACCCCGGCGGAAAACGGTTTGTCCCACTTTATTGAACATATGATCTTTAAAGGGACTCAAAGACGAACCGCATATCAAATTGCCAAAGAATTCGATGCCATCGGCGGTCAGAGCAACGCTTTTACCACCATGGAAAACACATGCTATTACGCCAAGGTCATGGATACTCATCTCGATACCATGACCGATATCCTTTTGGATATTTTTTTAAATTCCGAGTTTGATGCAGCTGAAGTCGAAAGGGAGCGTGCGGTGATTCTTCAGGAGGTCGGCATGGTGGAAGACACGCCTGATGAGCATATCCATATTCTATCAGGAGCCACTTTCTGGGGAGATCATCCTTTGGGAAGGTCTATTTTGGGTACGCGCGAAAATCTTTTGCACTTCAATTCGGACTGCATTAAAGAGTTTTTCCACCGGTTTTATCAACCCGATCGAATCGTTGTTTCCGCAGCCGGCAACGTGGATCATAACCGATTTGTGGATCTTATCGGCCCGGCCCTGTCCTCCATAAAACCCGGTAATGGATTCCCCGAAAGAACAGCCCCTGCCGGAAGAGTCTGTGTTGAATCTCATTACCGCCAATTGGAACAAACCCATATCTGTGCCGGAACAAGAGGCCTTTCGATCACCGACCCTAACCGGTTTGTCTTTTCACTGATGAATACGATCCTGGGCGGAAATATGAGTTCCCGTTTATTTCAGGAAATCCGGGAACGTCAGGGACTTGCTTACTCCGTCTATTCATTCACGTCTTCCCATGTGGATACCGGTATGTTCGGCGTATATGCAGGCGTAGAACCAAAAAGAGCACTGGAAGCCACCGTGCTTATCCTGAAAGAATTGAAAATCCTAAAAGAAGAATTGGTTGATCAATCAGAGCTTGCCGATGCCAAAGAATTTACCAAAGGAAACCTTTTTCTGGCATCGGAAAGTCTGGACAACCAGATGGTGCGTATAGCTCAAAACGAGATCCATTTCGAAGAGTTCATCCCGCTGGAGGCCGTAGTTGAAAAAATCGAGGCGGTTACTTCAGAAGAAATCCGGGATTTGGCAATAGAGCTGTTCAACCCCGATCAACTGGCACTAACCCTTTTGGGGCCGATCACCGATAAGGCTCCTTACGACGACCTTCCGGCTCTCTAAATACAAATGACGGAAACCTTTTTATCCATAAAAATCAGCCGGCTGCGCCCCCGGCAGGATGCCGATATTCCCCTTCCTCAATACATGACCACCCAATCCGCCGGGATGGATATTTCCGCAGCCATCGATAGTTCCTGCAT
>Ga0105090_10002492_pt1 | contig 10268 bp, 11 predicted proteins | sample PPLLak3March2015_FD_79110 | JGI IMG/M metagenome (GOLD analysis project Ga0105090, IMG submission 79110) | Freshwater sediment microbial communities from Prairie Pothole Lake near Jamestown, North Dakota, USA - PPLs Lake P7 Core (1) Depth... | ecosystem: Environmental > Aquatic > Freshwater >... | reverse complement strand
GGCCGCGACCCGCTCCCGCATGTACTCGGGCGCGCGCTCGACGCGCGCGAAGACCATGGCGAACCGGTAGCGTTCGTAATATGCGGCGGCGGTCTCGGTCAGCGCTTCGATCGACGTCAGCGACATCACCAGCAGCGCGACGCCCGAGGCAATCACCATGCCGATCGCGAGCACCTGGCCGCGCAACCGCCAGAGGTCGCGCCACAGCTTGCGGTCGAGGGGATGCATCACCACGACAGTTCACGCGCGGCGCGCCGTTGCGCGTTGCGTCGCTCCTGCTGGATGAGGCCGTCGCCGAGCACGATCACGCGGTCGGCCATGTCGGCGATGACGGCGTTGTGCGTGATGAGCACGGTCGTCGTGCCGAGTTCGCGATGGATCGTCTCGATCGCCTCCAGCACCAGGATGCCGGTCTTGCTGTCGAGCGCGCCCGTCGGCTCGTCGCACAGCAGGATGGCGGGCTGCTTGGCGATGGCCCGCGCGATCGCCACGCGCTGCTGTTCGCCGCCGGACAGTTGCGCCGGGAAGTGATGCAGCCGGTCGCCGAGCCCGACCATCGACAGCGCGCGGGTGGGATCCATGGGCTGCGTCGCGATCTCGGTGACGAGGGCGACGTTCTCCAGTGCCGTGAGGCTCGGGATCAGGTTGTAGAACTGGAAGACGAAGCCGACGTGCTGGCGCCGGTAGGCCGTGAGTGCGCGGTCGTCGACGCGCGTGAGGTCGTGGTCCTCGAACCAGGCCTCACCCGCCGTCGCCGAATCGAGTCCGCCGAGGATGTTCAGCAGGGTCGACTTGCCACTGCCCGACGGCCCGAGCAGCACGACCAGTTCACCGGTTGCCAGTTCCAGGTCGATGCCGCGGAGCGCGTGCACTTCGACCTCGCCCGACCGATAGGTCTTGGTCAGGCCCTTGACGCGCAGCGTCAGCGCGCCCCGCCCCGGACCGAACGGCTCGACGGGCACGATCCCTCGCTTGCCGGCCGTGCGTGGCCGACAGCGCATGGTCCTGCCGCGCTCGGCAGGCGGTAAATATGCAGTGTCACCTAGTGCGGCGCGTGAGCCGCAGATTCACGTTGACTATCGGACTCATTCCGACAATCGATTGGATCTATGCCGACGTGCGCGCCACAGTACGTGCCATGAACCAGTCACTGCTCAAGACCCTGTCGTTTGCGGCCCTGCACTTCGGCGTGGCATTCAGCGTCACCTATGCACTCACGGGCTCCGTGTCCGTCGCGACCGGTGTCGGCCTCATCGAGCCGATCGTCAACACCGTGGTCTTCTTCTTCCACGAGCGCGCGTGGCAGCGTGCCGGTCGGCGTGGGCACGCTCGACAGAGCGCGGCGCGGGCTTCCTGCGGTATCGTCAGCGCGGGTTGACGCGGGGTGGACGGAGATCTATGACAGCGGGACCGGCGGCCGGGATGACGGGACGTGCGCATGAGCCGCTCGGTGAGCGGATCATCGCGGCCATCTTGCGTTTCACCTTGCGATCCACGCTGCCCAGGATCTTCCGGCAAGGCCGGCCGATCGCTGAGCAGCGCAGGTGGCTCGAACTCTTCACGCGGTTGCTGCTGCCGCCACGCAGGATCAAGTTCGAGCCGGGCGAGTGCGGCGGCGTGGCGGGTGAATTCGCCCGCGCCGTCGGGCAAGCGACCCCCACTGCCTTGCTGTACCTGCACGGCGGCGCGTATTGCGTCGGCTCGCCCGCAACTCACCGCGCGATTTCGGGAACCCTGGCCCGCCTCACCGGCGCGAACGTCTTCGTGGCCGACTATCGACTTGCGCCGGAACATCCGTTTCCAGCGGCGCTCGACGACGCACTCGCGGCTTATCGCGGGCTGCTGCAGGCAGGATTCGAGGCGCGCTCGGTCGCGGTCGCAGGTGATTCCGCGGGCGGCGGCCTGGCGCTCGCCACGGCGCTCAGGCTGCGCGAACTCGGCGAGCCGTTGCCCGCCGCAGTGGTGGTTTTCTCGCCATGGGTCGACCTGGGTACACCCGACCGGGGCCCGGTTCCGCGCGGCGAGGTGATGATTTCGCCGCCATGGGTCGCGGAGTGCGCGGCGTACTACCTGGCAGGCCGCGACGCGACCGAACCGCTGGCCTCGCCCATCCATGCGGACCTTGCGGGGTTGCCGCCGGTCCTGGTCCAGGTCGGATCGGACGAGGTGCTGCTGGCGGACTCGCGCCGGCTACGGTCGGCCCTCGAGGCTGCTCGTGTTCCTTGTGAACTGCAGGAGTATCCGCGCCGCTGGCACGTATTCCAGGCGAACGCCGGCGTGCTCGCCGATGCGGATCGCGCGCTCGCAGACGTGGGCCGTTTCCTGGGCAGGCGCTGGGCGGCCTAGGGCGTCGAGGGCTGCGCTGGCTCGCCGGTGACCGTCATGCCGTCGGCGATGCCTGCAGTCAGCGGGCCTGCGTTCGTCGGCGGGACCGGGACGGCGGTGGCTTGCTCACGGATGAAGCCGCTGATGCGTTCGAGCGCAACGCGGGCTTCGGGCAGGAAACCGAACAACGGGAACACGTGGGGCAGGTCGACCCAGACGTCGATGCGCGCATCGACGCCTGCCTGTCGAGCGCGATCGCAGGCGCGGACCGAGTCGTCGAGCAGCATTTCGGTGGATCCCGCCAGGAAGTACAGCGGCGGCAGGCCATGCCAATCCCCGAACAGCGGCGACAGCCACGGATGACTGCGCTCCGTGTCCGGGCAATAGGTGTCCGGCAGCAGTTCGACGGCTCCTGCACTGAACACGGGGTCCGCGGCTTCGTTGTACTGCGCCGACGGCGCACTCATCGTGAGGTCGGTCGAAGGTGACAGCAGCACGCCGCACGCCGGCAAGGCGAGGCCTGCATCGCGAGCTCGCATCAGCGTGACGAGCGAGAGGCTGCCTCCAGCCGAATCTCCGGCAATGGCCCGTGGCGGACCTCCCGGACCCTCGGCCAGCGCGCCATACACGGCCAGGCAGTCATCGGCAGCCGCCGGGTAGCGCTGCTCCGGCGCCAGCCGATAACTTGGAAGCAGCACGCGCAGCCCCGAGCGGCGGCAGAGGTTTGCCGCAAATGCCGCGTAGAGAGCGGGCAGGTGCAGGCACCACGCGCCGCCGTGCAGGTACAGCAGCGTGCCATTGCGAGTTGCCAGCTCGGCCTCGCCGAACCAGTGCGCGGGCACGCCGCCGACCGTCACTGCCTCGACCGCGCAGTCCGCGCGGCGACGCGCGAGCCTGCCGTCCATTTTCGCTGCATGCGCCCGGACTTCCTCGATCTGCAATTGCGGCCGCCAGCGCCGCTTGACGGTGAGCCGGAGCAGCCCGTTGATCAGTCGCGCGCGGATGCTTGGCATGATGCAGTCGTTACACTCCGGCAGATTGATCGAGCAGTCGCTGGACCTGGCGGCGTTGCGGCGGCCGCAGCGACGGGCTGAACAGTGCGACGAGGTGTCGCACGCCGTCGTGGATATCGGACGACTGGATCGTGCGGCGGCGGTCCATCACCTGCCGGTGCGTGAACCACTGCGTCAGTATGATCCAGGCGTTGGTCGCGAGCAGGTCGAGTTGCTCGTCGCTGGCTTCCATCCAGCCCGCCTCGACCATTCCCGAGAAAATCCTGCGCGCCCGGCCCAGGACGCGCTCCGCGAGGGCACGGTACTTGTCCTTGAGCCCGGGGACCTCGCGCAGCAGCGAATTGAGGTCGCGGTAGAAGAACCGGAACTCCCACAGGTGCCCGAGGATCGCGTCGAGGTAAGCGAGGACGTCGTCGAAAGACCCGTACGCGCCGGCCGGCGGGGCGAGGACCGTATCGAGCTGCAGTTCGATGCGTTCGTACAGGCGCAGCGCGATCTCTTCCTTGTTCGCGAAGTGGTAGTAGAGGTTGCCGGGGCTGATGCCGAGGCGCGCCGCGATGTGCCGCGTCGAGACGGCTTGCCACCCCTCCGCGTTGAACAGCGTAAGTGCCGCGTCCGCGATCCGCTCGGGGGTGTCGGTCGTCGGGCCGTTGCCAGTGCGTTTGCGGGGCATCGTAGGAAGGGGCAGGGGAGATTTTGCACCGCAAAGTATATACGGAGCGGCACGGAGCGTTTGACAGCGCCGGCCCTCTCGTGCATTCTTTTTAGAACAAATGTTCTAATCGCGCGCGGAGACGGTGATGGGCAAGTACCTGAAGTTCGCCGGCGTCTACGGATTTGCCCTGGCGACTGCGCTCGGCATCGCTCTCGGCGGAGCCTGGATGTGGCTCGGCGCCGCCGTGATCTACGGCGTGATGATCGTCGGCGACGAGTTGCTCGGCGACGACTATTCGGAACCCGACTACCGCTTCCGCCGGCTGCTCGACTCGATGCTCTACCTCGCGCTGCCGGTGCTCGGCACCCTGTGCTTGGTCATGGCGTGGATGGCGGGCACCGGTGACCTGCTTGGTGTCGGCGCCTGGGTGCAGGCGAACCTGGGCCACGACATGTTCGCTGCGCGCGACGCGTCCGGTGCGATCCACTGGGTCGGCGCCATCATCGGGGCCGGGCTGACGTTTGCGGCCGTGGGAACCAACATCGGCCACGAGCTGACGCACCGCACCACCGATGCCGGTGCGATGTTCGTCGGCCGCTGGCTCCTGGCGCTGACCCTCGACGCGGAGTTCTCGATCGAGCACGTGTACGGCCACCACCGCAGGCTGGCGACCGGCGCCGATCCGGCCACCGCGCGACGCGGGGAGTCTTTCTACACCTTCCTCCTCCGGTCCATCGCGGGTCAGACGCGCAGCGCGTCCGCGCTGGAGCGCGGGCGCCTGCAGACGCTCGGCCACGGCACGTGGAGCTGGCACAACCGCTACCTCCGTGGATGGCTCATGTCGGGGGCGATCGTCGCCGCATTCGCCTACGCGGCTGGTCCTGCAGGCGCCGCCATCTTCCTGCTGACGGCCGCTGCGGGACGCACCGTGCTCGAGGCAGTCAACTACTTCGAGCACTACGGCCTCGTGCGCGACCCGGACGAGCCCGTCGAACCGCGCCACTCCTGGAACTCCAACAAGGGCCTCAGCAACGCGGTCTTCTTCAACCTCGCGCGGCATTCGCACCATCACGCCCAGGGTGACGCCAGGTTCTGGCAGCTGCGCTCGTACCGGGAAGCCCCGACGCTGCCTTTCGGCTACCTGACGTCGATGCTGCTCGTCTACGTGCTGCCGGGCTGGTATCGCAATCGCATGACCCCGCTGCTGCTCGACTGGGACCGTCGCTACGCGAGCCCGGCCGAGCGCCAGCTCGCCGAGCAGGCCAACCTGGCCAGCGGCATGCGCGACCTGCAGCTCGCCACGCAGGGGGGCTGAGCGTGCTCGGCAAGCTGTTCGGCCGCCGCCCCCCCGAGCAGGCCGCGGTGGGCGTCGAGCCGTTCGGCTGGGAGTTCGAGGTCGAGCCCGGCCAGACCATCCTGCAGGCTGCCCTGGCGCGCGGCCTGCCCTGGCCTTCGCGCTGCCGCGTCGGCAGCTGCGCGACCTGTCGCTGCCGGCTGCTCGAAGGCGACGTCAAGGCGCTGACCGACACCTCGTACGTCCTCTCGCGCGAGCAACTCGAGCAGCGGTACATCCTCGCGTGCCAGTCGCAGCCACGTGGCCGGGTGCGCGTGCATCTGGAACGCGCCAGGGCTACGCTGCGGGCCGATGCCCCCAGCGATCCCGCCGCAGAACAGCGCTGATCACCGGCGGTTCGACCTGCCGGATGCCGACGTCCGGTTGTGGTGCGGCGCCTGGCACGCGGCCGACGCCGATCGGCTGCTGCAGGAACTGCAGTCGTCGATCGACTGGCAGCAGGAGGAAATCCTGATCTTCGGCCAGCGCCGGCTCGTGCCGAGGCTGGTGGCCTGGCACGGCGATCCGGGCACCGCGTACACGTACTCCGGCACGAGGCACGAGCCGCTGCCCTGGACGCCCACACTCGCGCTCATCAAGTCGCGGGTCGAGTCGCTCACGGGTCACGCATTCAACAGCGTCCTGCTCAATCGCTATCGCGGCGGACGCGACGGCATGGGATGGCACGCGGACGACGAGCCGGAACTCGGGCAGGACCCGCCGATCGCGTCGGCGTCGTTTGGTGAACCGCGGCGGTTCCTGCTGCGGCACCGACGCCAGCGTGCATCGAGGAGCGAACTGCTGCTGGGCCACGGCGACCTGCTGCTGATGGCGGGCCCGACGCAACATCACTACGTGCACGCCGTCCCGAAGACGGCGCGCACCGTCGGCGAACGCATCAACCTGACATTTCGCAGCGTGACTGCGGCGAGCTGAAGCCACATTGCTGGCGCATCACAGGTCGGACGGGTACATTCGCGCCCACGCCAAGACGCGCGCCGCATGCAGCGATGCGCCGGGCACGGGGGTCCGCATGGTACAGCTTCGCGGGTGGGCGCAGCTCGCAGCGAGTGTCCTGCTGTTGCTGTCGGCGGCCACGGCCCACGGTGCGACCGGGCAGCAGCTGTTTGCTGCGTGCGTCGCCTGTCATGGCGCTCGCGCCGAGGGCAATCCGGCGGTCGGTGCGCCGGCCCTCGCAGGCCAGTCCTCGTCCTATCTACAGCGGCAGCTCAGGAATTTCGGCGCAGGGCTGCGCGGGACGCACAAGGAAGATGTATACGGCGCGCAGATGCGGGCCGCCAACCAGGCCGTGCTGCGTGACGACAGATCGATCGTTGCCGTCGCGACGTACATTGCCCGGCTGCCGAAGTCAGTCCCGGCCAGGCCCGCGAAGTTCGACGCGCGCAACGGCAACAACTTGTACCAGGGCAAGTGTGGCGCGTGCCACGGCGGCAAGGCCGAGGGCAACGAAGCTCTCAGCGCGCCCCGGCTCGCCGGCCTCGACGCAGCCTACATGAGGCGGCAGTTCGGCCATTTCAAGCGCGGTGTGCGCGGCGTGCACCCCGACGACAAGTACGGCAGGCAGATGGCGATGATGTCGACGACGCTCGTGAGCGAGCGCGAACTCGACGACGTGATCGGTTACATCCTGACCGCCGGTGCTGGCCGCTGAACCGCGGACGGAACCCTTGCGTTCCATCCGTGCTCACCTCCTGGTCCTCTGTGGCGTGCTGCAGGTCGCCGCCGCGGGCGCCGCGCCACCCGCCGACGGGTTCGAGTTGAACGAGCGCTGCCCACCGGGGTTCGAGCTGACGCCGCGACGCACCTGCGAACTCCGGGACCGCTACCAGTTCTACGATTCGCTGCAGGATCGCGGCATGGGTGGCCTGCGTACGTCCCTGCCTCCGCACCGTGACGGTTTCACGCCGGCGCAGATCGACCTCGGGCGCTACCTGTTCTTCGATCCGGTGCTGTCCGGGGATGGCACGTTGTCGTGCGCCAGCTGTCATCGGCCCGATCGGGGCCTCGCCGACGGGCGGTCACGCGCCGTGGGGATCCACGGCCAGGATGCCGGCCGCGCTGCACCGACGCTCTGGAACGTCGCGTTCCTGCAGCGCCTGTTCTGGGATGCCCGGGCCGATTCGCTCGAGGCCCAGGCGCGCGGTCCACTCTATTCTCCGCTCGAAATGGGTAACGAGCCGGCCCGGCTGCTGCGGGGCCTCAACGCGAATGCAACCTACCGCCGGCTGTTCGGCGAGGCATTCCCGGGCCAGTCCGGCGCGATCACGGAGTCACAGGTCTACACGGCGCTTGCGGCGTTCCAGGCCACGTTGATTTCACTGAACAGCCGTTACGATCGCTATGCGCACGGTTACGTCGCGGCGCTCAGCGACCGCGAGATCGAAGGACTCAACGTCTTCCGCTCGTTCGTCGCGCGCTGTGCCGAATGCCACACGCCGCCGCTGTTCACGAACGGGCAGGTTGCAGTGATCGGCGCGCCGGAGCCACCGGGACGCAGGTTCGACGTCGGCGCCGAGAAGACCTTCGGCGCGGCCCGGCTGCGTGGCGGCTTCAAGGTGCCGACGCTGCGCAACATTGCCCGCACCGCGCCGTACATGCACTCGGGCGCGTTCACGACGCTGCAGGAGACGGTCGAGTTCTACAACGAGGGACGCGGCAACGCAGTGCCGAAGGACCAGGCCCTGTACCTGCACTGGCACATTTCGTCGCCCGGACTCACCCGGACGGAAGTTGCACGGCTGGTCGACTTCCTGCAAACGCTCACCGACGAGGCCTTCATGCCGGCGATACCGCGCCGGGTACCTTCGGGCCTGCCGCCCATCGACAACACCCTGCGCGCCGTGGCGACCCCATCGGCCGCGGTACGCCGGTGACTGCCAAGGAATGTCCGCATGAACAAGATGCTCAAGCTGATCCTCGCGCTGGTCGCAGTGATTGCGGCCTTCGCCGGCGGCGCTTACGCCGGCCGGGCCTCGAAGTCCGACGTGATCATCACTGCCACCGGTTCCGGCAAGGAGTACTCAGGCGGCTTCCGTGCCGAAGGGGAAGTGGCGGCGGCGGCGGGGGCAGCCGCGCGGGCCGGCACGATCAAGTCCGTGGCCGGTCCGGCGGGCGACAAGGTCGCCATCGTCAGGGATGGTGAGTCGATCCTGCAGGCCGTCAAGAACGCGCAGCCCGGCACGACCATCCGCGTCATGCCCGGCACGTATCACGAGACCGTTTACATCGACAAGGACGACATCCGGATCATCGGCGTGATCGAAGCCGGCCGGCGGCCCGTGCTCGACGGGCAGAAGAAGCTCAACGACGCGATCCTCTACTCGGGCAACAACTTCGTCGTCGAGAACCTCGAAATCCGGCACTACAAGGGCAACGGGGTGATGGGCCAGGCCGGCAACAACTTCGAGATCCGCAACAACGTGGTGATCGACACCGGCGTGTACGGCATCTTCCCGCAGCTCGGACAGAACGGTGTCGTCGAGCACAACGTCGTCTCGGGGATCGCCGATGCAGCGATCTACGTCGGCATGAGCGACAACATCCACGTTGCGCACAACGAGGTGTTCGACAGCGTCGCGGGCATCGAGATCGAGAACAGCCGGCACGCGATCGTCGAGAACAACTACGTCCACGACAACGCCGGCGGGTTGCTGGCGTTCGTGACGCCGGGCCTGCCGATCAAGACGACGCAGGACGTGATCTTCCGTCACAACTTCGTGGTCGACAACAACCACGCCAACTTCGGCGCGCCCGGGTCGACCGTGGCGGGCATCCCGTCGGGCACGGGCGTCCTGATCATGGCCGCCGACGACGTCGTGCTCGAAGGCAACGTCATTTCCAACAACAAGGTCGCGGGCATCATCATCACCGACCACGGCCACGCGGCGAATATCACCGCGGACCCGGAGTCCGAGCCGAACTCCGACCGCGTGAAGCTGCTCGACAACGTGATGCTCAACAACGGCTTCGACACGATCCCCGAGGCGAAGGCGCTGCTGCTCGCAGAAGGGAAGGGCGGCAAGGCGGTGGACATCGTGCGCGTCGGGCCGAGCCCGGGCAGCTGCATCATCAACCGCCACCAGTACGTGACCGCGGGCGTCGGCGACTTCGCCGAGTGCGATTTCACGAACACGGCGAACATCTCGACGTACCTGCTGCCGCCGGTGCCGCCGCGTTCGATCGATCCGGCGGAGCGCGGCAAGGTCGCCTACCTCGGTATCTGCAGTGGTTGCCACATCTACAACGGCCGCATGATCGGTCCGCCGGTGCAGGTCATCCAGGCCTTGTACATGGACAACCCCCAGGGGATCGCCGACTACATCGCCAGGCCCGTCAAGAAGCGGCCGGACTACCCCGAGATGCCGCCGCAGGATTACCTCGACGCCGAGACCCGCCTCGCCGTGGCCCGTTACATGCTCCAGGTAAAGAACTGATCACGGAACGTACCAATGATGAAAGGACTGTGGAACACGATGACCGAACGTAAACGGGCGCTGGTCGGGGCGACTGCCGCCGCGTTGGCGGGCAACGCTCTCCTCGCCGCGGGTCTCGCACCACAGGTGGCCGTGGCGCAGGGCGTGACCAGCACCGGCGGCGCGCTCGAGGAAGTGATCGTCACGGCGCAGCGGCGCGACCAGGTGCTGCAGGACGTGCCGATCACGATCCAGGTGGTCGGCACCGACCTGATCAACGACGTGGCGGCCGAGGACATGGGTGACCTCGATGGCTTCGTGCCCGGCCTGGTGATCTCGAGTGACAGTCCGACCCAGCCCCGCTACCAGATCCGCGGCATCCAGACCGGTGATTTCGGCGTCGGCACCGATTCGGCCGTGGGCGTGTACGTCGACGGCGTCTATTCGGCACGCACGGGTTCGGCAATGCTGGCGTTCAACGACATCGAACGCATCGAGGTGCTCAAGGG
>Ga0105090_10002491_pt1 | contig 10269 bp, 10 predicted proteins | sample PPLLak3March2015_FD_79110 | JGI IMG/M metagenome (GOLD analysis project Ga0105090, IMG submission 79110) | Freshwater sediment microbial communities from Prairie Pothole Lake near Jamestown, North Dakota, USA - PPLs Lake P7 Core (1) Depth... | ecosystem: Environmental > Aquatic > Freshwater >... | reverse complement strand
GGTGCCAGCGACCAGGCACCGGCGGAACGCACCGAGGTGTTCATCGGCCGCGTCGCGGCGCTGATCAACGAGTACCGCAGCCGGCATCGGCTGGACCCGCTCGCGGCGGCGGCCGTGCTGGCGCAGGTCGCCGACGGGCACAGCCAGCGCATGGCCCAGGCCGGTCGACCCTCGCACGGCGGCTTTCGCGACCGCTTCCGTGAGGTCGACGGCGAGATCTGCGTCGAGAACGTCGCTGCCCACTTCGACTCGCCCGAGGCCGTGTTCGAAGGCTGGCGACGCTCGCCGTCGCACGACCGCAACCTGCTCGAACCGCGCATCGTGCGCATGGGCCTGGCGGCGCGCGACAGCTACGTGACCTTCTTCGCCTGCGGTTGAGCCGAGGCCCGGCATGACCGGGCCTTGAGGCATCATCGGCCGCGATGGGCCCGTTCCTCGTCAAGCGCTTTGCCACCTTCCTGGCCACGCTCGCCGTGGCATCGGCGGTGGTCTTCGCGGTGCTGGAGCTGCTGCCCGGCAATGCCGCCGAGGTCATCCTCGGCGACACCGCCACGCCCGAGTCGCTGGCTGCGCTGCAGGCCAGGCTGGGCCTGGACCGGCCGCCGCTGGTTCGCTACACGGACTGGGTCGGCGGCCTGCTGCAGGGCCGCACGGCGCAGAGCATCAGCTACGACACCCCAACCGCCGAACTGATCGCCGAACGCCTGCAGGTCACGCTGCCGCTGGCGCTGCTGGCGATGGCCCTGACGGTGGTGCTGGCGCTGTCGCTGGGGCTGTACGCCGCTTCGCGCCACAACCGGCTCGGCGACGTCGGCGTGATGGCCGCGAGCCAGATCGGCATCGCGATCCCCAATTTCTGGTTCGCGATCCTGCTCATCCTGCTGTTCGCGGTGCAGCTGCAGTGGGTCAGCGCCGGCGGCTTCCCGGGCTGGTTCGACGAGGACAGCGGCGGCCTCACCGCGCTGAGCGTCGGCGAAGGACTCAAGGCGCTGGTGCTGCCAGCGATCGCGCTGGCGCTGGTGCAGGCGGCAATCCTGGCGCGCGTCACGCGCTCGGCGGTGCTCGAGGTGATGCGCGAGGATTTCGTGCGCACCGCGCGCGCCAAGGGCCTGACGCGGCGCCAGGCGCTGTGGCGGCACGTGCTGCGCAACGCCATGATCCCGGTGCTGACGGTGGCCGGGCTGCAGTTCGCGAACCTGATCACCGGCACCATCGTGATCGAGAATGTCTTCGTGCTGCCGGGCGTCGGCCGGCTGGTCTTCCAGGCCATCAGCAACCGCGACCTCGTCGTCGTGCGCGACGTCGTGATGCTGCTCGCCGCCGTGGTGGTGCTCGTCAATCTGATCGTCGACGTGCTGTATGCGCTGATCGACCCGCGGCTGCGCGTGTCGTGATGGGTTTCTGGCAGCGCGCGCGGCGCCACCCCAGCTTCGTGGTCGGTTTTCTGCTGTCGGCGCTGCTCGCCGCGGCGGCGCTGCTGTCGCTGGTCTGGTCGCCCTACCCGCCGGCCGACATCGACATCCCGAACAAGCTGCAGGCGCCGAGCGCCGCGCACTGGCTGGGCACCGACAGCCTGGGCCGCGATATCGCCAGCCAGCTGCTCGTGGGCAGCCAGAACAGCATCGTCGTCGGCCTGATCGCGGTCGGCATCGGCCTCGGCGTCGGCGTCGCGCTGGGCTGCCTGGCGTCGGCGCGCCGCGGCTGGGTCGAGGAACTCATCATGCGCGCCAGCGACTTCACCTTCGCCTTTCCGGCGCTGCTGTCGGCGATCATGCTCACCGCGATCTACGGGCCCGGGCTGGTGATGAGCATCGTCGCCATCGGCATCTTCAACATCCCGGTCTTCGCGCGCATCACACGCGGCGCCGCCAACGCCATCTGGGCGCGCGACTTCGTGACCGCGGCACGCGCCGCCGGCAAGGGGCCGCTGCGCATCACGGTCGACCACGTGCTGCCGAATATCGCCAACCAGCTCATCGTGCAGGCGACGATCTCGTTTGCCACCGCCATCCTGGCCGAGGCGGCGCTGAGCTACCTCGGCCTGGGCACGCAGCCGCCGCAGCCGAGCTGGGGCCGCATGCTCAACGAGGCACAGACGCAGATGTTCCAGGCGCCGATGCTGGCGGTCTACCCCGGCGTGGCGATCATGCTCAGCGTGCTCGGGCTGAACCTCATGGGTGACGGCCTGCGCGACCTGATGGACCCCAAGCTGGCGCGGCAGCGTTGAACGGCACGCGGTCGACGATGGCCCCGGGCGCCGGCGGCGACAACGCTGCCCAGCGCAGCAGCGCCGGCGAGAACGGCACGCGGCGGTTCCACGGCATCAGCACCAGCAGCCGCGCCAGCGGGCAGTAGTCGGCCACCAGCATGGCATTGACGCCGACAAACTGCAGCGCATGCAGCACGGCCAGCGGCGGCCACAGGCCGAGCCCGAGCAGGCCGAGGTAGGCCAGCCGTACCTGCACCGGGAAGGCGCGCAGCGAGCGCCGCTGACGCGCCATGTCCAGCGCCTGCGCCGTGCACAGCACGATCGCCGCCTCGATGGCGAGCCAGGCGCCGGCGAAGTGGGCCGCCAGCAGCAAGGCCGACAGCTGCCAGACCAGGCGCTGCAGCATCGGGGTTTTCATGGCCGGCCCCGGCAATCAGGCCGCCTGCGCCACGACCGCCGGCGACAGCCATTCCGGCAGGTGCGCCGCGCCGCGGCGTTCGGGGCACCGGACAGCGCCTCCATGCCGATGCGCCGGCCGACGGCGACGATGGCCTCGGCGGACGTGCCCGAACGGGTGCGCGCCGCCGGCGCCGAGCAGCGGCTGCAGCCGTTCGGCCTCCTCGTCCAGCGACACCGCCATGCCGGCCGGCCATGGCGCGGCGTCGCCATAACCCAGCAGTTCGGGCGCCAGCACGCGCAGATGCGGCGACAGCAGCGGCTGCAGAACGGCCCACTGGCGGCCGCTGCTGCCGCTGCTGTGCAGGCACAACAGGGTCTCGTGCGCCTCGGCGGCCGGGGTCGATCGGAAGTCCGGAGCGGAAGCGGCGGTGGATGTCATGGCGTGGCTCCTTGGCTCGGGGCGGGTTGCGGATGAGCGAGCATCGCCAGCGCCGGTATCCGTCGCATGTCGCGCCGCCGCGCCCGGGTCGCCGGCGGGTAGCGGCCGCGTATCGGCGCCCGCGCCTTGTATCGGGCGTGTATCGGCGCCGTATCGGCAGGGCAATGTCGCCCTGCTGGCGCGACGCCGGTTCTAGACTGCGCGCCATGGCCACCGACGAACGCCGCACCGCTGCCGCCCCGGGCTGGGGCAGGGAGGCGCAGGCCATGCTCCGCGCCGCACAGGCGGTGGCGCACCCCGGCGGTCCGGGCCTGTTCGCGCACCTGGTGCATGAACTGGCGGCAGCGCTGCCGGCGGCCTGCGTCTTCGTCGCCGTCTTCACCGACGAGCGGCGCCTCGAACTGCACACCCTGGCTGCGGTGCTCGACGGCCAGCCCTTGCGCGAGTTCAGCTACGCCGTGCGCGGCACACCGTGCGCCCAGGTGGTCGGCCACGCCTTCCGCTATGTCGCCTCCGGCGTGGCGGCCGAATTCCCGCCCGGCACGATCTTCGGTGCCAAGGGCATGGACGCCTACGCTGCCTTCCCGCTCAACGACAGCCGCGGCACGCCGTTGGGCCTGGTCGTGGCGATGGACCGGCGGCCGATCGCCGACGCCGCCCTGTGCGAGGCGCTGCTGAAGATCATCGCCGGCCGCGTCACCGCCGAACTCGAGCGCAGCCGGGCCGACGACGCGCTGCGCGAGACGGCGCTGGCGGTCTCGGGGGCGCGCGGCGAGGCGGTATTCGCCGAACTGGTGCGCCTGCTGGCGACGATCCTGCACGTCGACGCGGCCTTCATCGCCAGCCTCGATCCCGCGGGCCCGTCGCAACAGCTGCACACCCTGGCCATCGTTTGCGACGAACGGCTCGTGCCCAATGTCAGCTACGCGATCGCGGGCACGCCGTGCGAGACCGTGATCGGGCAGTGCTTTCGCGCCTACCCCAGCGGTGTCGGCACCGCCTTCCCCGACGATGCCGACCTGCAGGCCCTGGGCATCGAGGCCTATGCCGGCCACCCGCTGCTCGGCCGCCACGGGACGTCACTGGGCACCATCGCGGTGGTCTCGCGCAAGCCGCTCACGGTGCCGCTGGAGCGCGTCGAGTCGCTGTTGCAGATCTTCGCCGTCCGTGCCGCCGCCGAGATCGAGCAGTTGCGCTCGCGCGAGGCCCTGGGGCGCTCGGAGGCCAGCTACCGCACCATCTTCGAGGCCGCCGAGGAAGCCATCTTCATCCACGACTGGGACACCGGCGAGGTGCTCGATGTCAATCCCAAGGCCTGCGAGACCTATGGCTACAGCCACGACGAGCTGTGCGGCGTCTCGCTGGCCGACATCAGCTCGGGTGAGCCACCCTACACCGCCGAGACCGCGCTGCACCACCTCCAGCTCGCGCGGCTCGGCCGTGCCCAGCCCTTCGAGTGGCAGCGCCGCAACAGGGACGGCAGCCTGCATTGGGACGAGGTGCGGCTGAAGGCCGTCGAGATCGACGGCCGGCGCCGCATCCTGGCCTTCACGCGCGAGATCACCGAACGCAAGGCCGCGCTGGCCGCGCTGCGGGCGCAGGAGCAGAAATACCGCGCGATCTTCGACGGCACCGTCGACTCGATGGTGCTGTGGAACCGCGACCTGCGGGTTGTCGACGTCAACGAAGCCTTCGTGCAGCTGACGGGCCTGACGCGCCAGCAGGTCGTCGGCCGCCACTGGAGCGAGCGCCCCGATGCCGACGACCTGCCGCAGATCCTGCCGCTGATCGAGGGCGCGCTGCAGGGCCGCGTCGGCGAGGCGACGGTGGACGTGTCGCGCGCCGACGGCAGCCGCTTCGACATCGAACTGCGCTACCTGCCGATGCGCTTCGGCGACGAGGCGTTCGCGCTCGGCGTCGGCCGCGACGTCAGCCAGCGGCTCAACCAGGAGCGCCGGCTGCGCGACAGCGAGGAGCAGTACCGCGCGATCTTCAACGCCTCCGCCGACGCGCTGGTGGTGCGCGCGGCCGACTTCCGCATCATCGACGTCAACGCGACCTACGAGCGCATGAGCGGCTGGCGGCGTGACGAGGTGCTCGGCATCGACCGCATCGTCGCCAATCCGGCCGAGGTCGCGCCGGCGATCCGCGCGCTGCACGAACGCGCGCTCGCCGGCGAGACGATCGCGCTCGAGGTGCCGCTGGTGCGGCGTGACGGCGTGCGCTACGAGCTGGAACTGCGCGGCATGCCGATCCGACATCGCGGCGAATCGCATGTGCTGTACATGGGCCGCGACGTCACCGAGCGCAAGCGCGCCGAGAGCGCACTGCGCGACAGCGAGGCGCAGTACCGCGAGATCTTCAACGCGTCGGCCGACGCGATGATCCTGTGGAACAGCCGCTTCCAGCGGGTCGACGTCAACCCGGCCTATGAACGGATCTACGGCAGGTCGCGCGACGAGGTCGTCGGCCGCGGTTACGACGAGCTGCACCTCTCGGAGGAATACGCCCGGACACGGCGCGAACTGGTGCAGCGCGCGCTTGCCGGCGAAGCCGCCAGCGCCGTGCTCGAGGCGGTGCGCAAGGACGGCGCGCACATCGTCACCGAGGTGAATGCGATCCCGTTCACGCACCGCGGCGAGCCGCACGTGCTGGCGATCGCGCGCGACATCACCGAGAGGCGCGAGGCCGAAGCGCAGCGCGCCGCGCTCGAGCATCAGCTGCGCCAGGCGCAGAAGATGGAGGCCATCGGCCAGCTCACCGGCGGCATCGCGCACGACTTCAACAATATCCTGACCAGCGTCATCGGCTACCTGGTGCTGGGCCTGGAACGCGCCGAGACGCTCGGCGACACCCATCTGCAACGACAGCTGGCACAGGCTCACCTGGCAGCACAACGTGCGCGCGACCTGATCGCGCAGATGCTGGCCTTCGCGCGCCGGCAGCGCGGCGAACGCCGCACCATCCCGCTGGCGCCGCTGGTACGGCAGACCCTGCAGCTGCTGCGCGCCACGCTGCCGGCCACGGTGGCGGTCGACGACACGTCGCTGGGCGACGGCGACGAGGGCGTCGGCCCCCGCGTGTCGGCCGATGCGGTGCAACTCGAACAGGTGATGTTCAACCTGTGCATCAACGCCCGCGACGCCATCCACGGTCCGGGGCTGATCCGCGTGCGGCTGCGCAGCAGCGGCAGCGGCTGGCACTGCAGTTCGTGCCGAACGCGCGTCGACCATGGCCGCTGGGTCGAACTCAGCGTGGCCGACAGCGGTGTGGGCATTGCGCCCGAGGTGCTGGAGCGCGTCTTCGAGCCGTTCTACTCGACCAAGGAAGTCGGCCGTGGCTCGGGCATGGGCCTGGCGATGGTGCACGGCATCGTGCACGACCACGGCGGTCATATCGTGGTGCAGACGGCGCCCGGCGACGGCTCGGAGTTCAGGGTTCTGCTGCCGCCTGCCGCTCACGAGACCGCCAACGACGAGCCGGCGCAGGGCCGGACGTCCGCCGCCGCATCGTCGAGCGAACTGCCACATGCGCGCGTGATGGTCGTCGAGGACGAGACCATGGTCGGCGATTTCATGGCCGAGCTGCTGTCCGGCTGGGGGCTGGACGTGATCCTGCGGCGCGACCCCTTGCAGGCCGTGGCCTGGCTCGACGACTCCGCGAACGCGCTCGACCTGCTCGTCACCGACCAGACCATGCCGCAGATGAGCGGGCTGGCGCTGGCACTGCACGCCGCGGCCGTGCGGCCCGGCCTGCCGGTGCTGCTGTATACCGGCAACGCCGCCGGCGTGGACAGCGGCGAGGCGCAGCGCCACGGTGTGTGCGCGGTGCTGCGCAAGCCGGTCGACGCGCCGGCACTGCGCGCGACGCTGCGCCGCTGCCTGCAAGCCCGGCGCGCCGACGTGGTTTGAGGGCAATCGCCGCCAGCGTTCGGCGCTGACGCGACGCCGGCCGCGGCATTACGACCGCGATACACAGCGGCCGCGACCCGACAAACACCGGATACCGGCGTCGCCCAGACTGCCTTCCATGCCGCCGCACCGCAGCTTCCGCTGCAGGCGGCAACCCACGGAGGCTCGACCATGAAGACGACGACTGCAAGGACACCGCGGAGGGCCGCTGCACGGCTGGCCTGGCCGCTCGATGCACACGAAACGCGCCTGCCGGCCAAGCCGATGCGGCGTCGCGACAGCCCGCTCGTGCTCTGGCGCAGCCTGCTGCGCCACACCTGGTGGCGGTTGCAGCGCGACATGACGCCGCGCCCGGTGCAGCGCCCGGTGTGGTGCTGACGTGCATGTCCCCGCATACCTGGCGCGCCACCGACCCTGAAAGGACCCTGACATGTTCATGCTGCTCGCTCTCGAGCTTCTGATGCAGTGGCTGCCCGCCGCCCTCATCGCCAGCGCCGCCCTCGGCAGCGCCGGCGGCCTGCTGGCCATGCTGCTGGACCGGCCACGCTGGCCGGATCGCGCCTGGACCGGCCGCAGTCGCGGCTGACGCGGATCCAAGTGTCTCCCCTGGCGTGCCACGCCTATGAAGGTGTGTGCCCGGATCCACGCTTCGCGCAGCTGTTCGGTGCCGCGCGCCATGCCGCCGACGCACGCCACCTCATCACCTGTGTCGACGGCCAGATCGACTGGCGCGAGCGCGAATTGCCGACCTGCAAGAAGCTGAGCGATCAGCGCCGCGCCGAGATCGTGGCCGAGGTCCGCAGCCTGCAATGGGAGCGGGAACGCAGCCTCGACGACCGCGCCGAGACCGGTGCGGAGCTCGAGCGCACGCGGCAACGCCTGGGCGTCTGACGCCAGCCTGCAGCGCCGGACCATGGCGGCCGGACCCGGATCGACGGGCGGCATGCCGCCGCCGGGACACTCTGCGCCGGCAGCCGCCTGACTGTTTGCGAGATTACCGCGGGCGCGACGGCTCTGTGGCGATCAAGCCGGAGCCGTGAATGTCGCTGCAGGCTCGGGTGCCGGTACCCCCTCCGCGCAATTGGCCGGCAGCAACACGCACAGACCAGACTTCGAGGGCTCGATGACGGCAATGCGAGGGGCAGCAGTCACCGGGTGCCGTCAACTCGCGGGCGGCCCTCGGCCAGAGTCGGCCGTTGGCGACCGGCCGCTTTGGTCGTGGCTGCCGCGCGAGACTGGCACGCAACTGCCACGAGCAGGGCTCAACCGGGGCGCCTCTGGCGGCCTGGCCGGGGCCTGAAGACAGGAGGATCAAACCGCAGCCCATCCACTCATCTAAGGCCGCAGCGTGTTCAGACAAGCGGAGCCGGCTCTATCGTCAGGAAGGACCTTCAACTCGAGGCTTCGATGTACACATGTCTACAGATCTTGTCGGTGTCCGTGTTCGAGAGAACCGAACTTTCATGCGCCTTCTAGGCCGATGAGTCCACAACCGGATCGGTCGGCGACACTAAGCAGTTGAATTGTTCAACTATTAACCGGACAGTAGTGAATAGCGCTACCGCGACACCCCGCCGGTTCTGATGAGCGTGCCCCCGTCGTGATGCACCCAAAGGTAGTAACCCCTTATGACGGGTAGACAAGTGCCGAAAACTGGAGACACACTGCGCTCCCGTTTTCCACCATCTGGGGAAGATTATGAAAGAGCACCTTCATCAATACATTCTGGTGGCCACACTGTTGGTCAGTGCGTCGATGGCCGAAGCTACGGGTTTCACAAGCAGGACCGCTCCTGACGCCATCAGCAGGGACATCCTGGCAAACGAACTCGTTCGCATCAATGTGGGCGCGCACCCACGTACCGACCCCTCCCAAGCCATTCATCGCAACTTTCCTCAGATCATTGAGCAGAACTTCGCGAAGCTCGACGCCAGGGGAATGGCTGAACTCGTCGACGCGCTCAGCGATGCAGAATTGTCCGACCTGGCCCAGCTATACACCAACGCCACCAGTGATCATGGCCGGCCTTCGAAGCTCATCTATGTCATAGCGCATCGCCTCGATGCGCGTCGTCTCGGGCGCGTTTCGCGACACTTCGGGTTCGCGGAGATTTACGGCGCCGTCACCGCCATTTCGCCGTCTAAGGTCCAGATGTTTCTGGCTTCATCCGACACTCGAAGCTACGGGCCCGCGCCGGGTGAAATGCGCTTCGGCCCCGCAGGTCGGTTCGCACCGACGGCCGAACAACATAGGCAACCGATGAGACCGATGAGTTATGTGCCGGCCTTCTATTCGCCGAAGGCGGGAGCGCTGAGAGGGGACATGCAACAGACCGCGTTCGGCCAGTTCCTGAGCTACACGCCATACGAGATTTACTTGAGCTTCAGGACGGCTCCTGTAGGCGCGCTTGCCGTCACGGGTGCGTTGTGGGAGACAGCAGTCGTGCTCTCATCGATGGTAGGCACAGCATACGCCTCGGGCTACGCTGTAGGTACGTATGTTGTTGCTCCCATGATTCAGACCTATGCGCCGAACCTCTATAACGCCATCGGCGGCACTGTCGCTGGTATGGTGGAAAATCTGAGTACGTCGTGGGCGACGGGGTTGAATGCCATGGGATACGCGCAGTCGACAACCGCGTCAGTCTTCCAGTCGACCTCTTCTCAGATTAGCAGCTTCAGCAACTATGGGGGGGATTTTGGGGTGTCCTACGGCTGGACCAACAGTAGCTATGGTGGAGGTGGCGGCGGCGGTGGATGCAGCCTTTGCTGGTGGGAAATACAGTGAAGTGGGGAATTGAGTGGGTATGACCGCAGTGCTATCGAAGGTGGCCGCGGCGGGATTGTTCGTCGTGGCGACCATCTTGGTGTTTTTGCCAGAAAGCCGAACGCCTGCGCTACAGGCAGCCCTCGTCATTCTCTGGGTGTCGGTGTCATATGGATTGGGCTGGCGCTACTACAAAGCGGGCTTGCTGACTAGGTCGATATCAGCCATGCATGCCATGAGAAACAAGCCGAGGACAGACCTGCTGACGTGGGCGGCCATCATGATGGGAAGTGTCGCGATGGTTGTGGCCCTACCCTAGTCGAACCTTCAAAGCGCCCCCCGCGTCAGAAAGGTTGTCGCCTCCATAGATCAACCCTGGGGGCGGCGATGAAGGACGGACTTGGCTCGATACGGACAGACAGTCAACGCGTCCCTTGGTGGACCGCGGGAAGTCAGAGCAGCAAATTCGGCGCCCCACGTCGGGGGCGGCGGCAGCCGGCGCCTGGAGGCGCTCGTCGGCCCTGGCCGCAGGCGCATCAGGCCCC
>Ga0105090_10002490_pt1 | contig 10269 bp, 8 predicted proteins | sample PPLLak3March2015_FD_79110 | JGI IMG/M metagenome (GOLD analysis project Ga0105090, IMG submission 79110) | Freshwater sediment microbial communities from Prairie Pothole Lake near Jamestown, North Dakota, USA - PPLs Lake P7 Core (1) Depth... | ecosystem: Environmental > Aquatic > Freshwater >... | reverse complement strand
GCGCCGAGCAGCAGCGGCCCGCTGATCGCGCCAGTGAGTTCACCGACTCGGGTTTCCAGCTCCTGGGACAAGGTCAGGATTTTCTCGGCATAACCCAGAACCATCTCCCCGGCGGGAGTCAGAGCGATGCGGCCATGGCTGCGCTCAAAAAGACGCGTGTTGAGGTGCTCCTCCAACTGCTTGATCTGGAATGTGACCGCAGGCTGGGTCATGAACAACTGCTCCGCCGCCTTCGTGAACGAAAGCTGGCGGGCAACGGCATGGAACACCTGGAGGCGACGGTCGGCCATGGTGTAGATAGTTCGGCGGCTGGAAAGTTGGAAAAGGCGATACTACCCGTTCACGGCATCGCGACAAAGCGGCAAGCGGCGGACCTCCATTCCGGATTGCTGCGAAAACGGCAGACAGGCAGGTGACTTTCCCGAACCGGCACCGGTCTGGCGATGCATTTCCCCGGGCAGGGAAAACCGCTGTTTGCGCTCTGGAAAAAACCGCGGGACCGCAGACCAGAAACCGCAATAACTACTTCAGAACTATGGTATAAAACCGCGGTCTCAACACCACCCCCGCACCCACAAACAGCCCCCTGCCTTTGTTCCGGCCGGCTGACAACTCAAACAACACATATTACCTTCCGCTTCTGAATGAGCATCGTGCCGCCCCGACAGCCCTGGATACATTACGCCAAGAAAGTCCTCTGGCTGCTGTGCGTCGGCCTTGTCGTCATCTGGTCGCTGTGGCTGCTTTACTCGAAACTGCTCGGCGAAGTCGCCACCGATCCAGTTGCCAAAGCTCTCATCGAGAGCGGGTCTCTGCAGACCAACTTCGCCGTCATTTTCGACATGATCGCGCGCAGCGTCGCCGCAGTATCGGCGCAGGCCTACGCCCTGGCCGCGCTTTCCGCTGTCATCGCCTATCTCGCGCTGGCCTGGTACGACCGCATTGCGCTGATTCATCTGAACCGCCATCGCAACATTTCCTGGCTATACATCGCAACCTGTTCCTTTGTCACCTACGCCCTCGGCCACAATATCGGCGCCTCGGTGCTCTCGGGCGGGTTGGTGCGCCTGCGCGCCTACTGTGCCAAGGGACTCAGCCCGGGAGAAGTCGCGGTACTGGTCGGGCTCTGCTCCTTCACCTTCGGATACGGCACGCTTATCCTGATGGGCATCGTCTTCGTGGCTGAACCGCAGATCGTGCAGTCCCTGGTCGATGTCGTTCCGCGCCTGAACCTGCCGGCACCGCTGGTGCAGCTGATCGGTGTGTGCATGCTTGCCCTTTGCGCCCTCTACGTCATCGGATCCTGGCGCGGCCTCAAGCCGTTGCGCATCCGCAAGTTTTACGTGTTCTATCCCAAGCTGCCCATAGTTGCGCGCCAGCTGATCGCCGCGCCGCTCGAAATCATCGCTGCGGCGGGCATCATCTATTTCGCCCTTCCTGAGGCGGGCAATCCCGGTTTCATGGTCGTGCTCGGCGCCTTTCTGCTGTCCTTTTCCGCCGGACTGCTGTCGCAGACCCCGGGTGGCATCGGTGTCATGGAGGCGGTTTTCCTAGCCGTCGTCCACACCATCCCGCCTTCGGATGTCATCGCCGCGTTGCTGGTGTGGCGGCTGATGTACCTGCTCATCCCGCTGGCGATTTCCCTGCCCATCGTGGTCGCCTTCGAGCGGGCTCAGCTACAAAAAAAACCGATCTAGGGAACCTCTGAAGAACCGTAGCGAGCGGCGCGAGTGCAAGGAGCACCGCGCGCAGGAGCCGAGACATATCAAACAGATAGGCGAGGTTCCGAGCACCGCGCGACGCCGCAATCGCGCCGCGCAGTAGGTTATTCAGAGGTTCCCTAGGACACCCGGGCGAACGGGCTTTGCCCGGCAGACACAAAAAAAGCGGCCCGCAGGCCGCTTTTTCAGGTGATGACAGCCATCAAATCTGTTCGTACTTGAAGCGCTTCACCTTCGCCATATTGGTGCCTTCGATACGGATCAGGCTGGTCGGCCCCTCGCGTTTCGGCGAATGCAGGTCACCCTCGTTGTAGACATGGGCGACACCCGGCGTCAGCTTGTAGGAGCGGGTGTGTTTCACCTTGCCCGGCTTGTCGGCACTGCCCGGTTCCAGCAACTGGTAATCGCGCATCTCGGTCTCGCCGCGCGCCTGGCCGTAAATCGCCCAGGAATGCGCATGGTCATGCGGTCCGCTGGTTTTGGCATCGGTGTAATCATGCGCCAGGATGCAGAAACCGAACTCCGGATCCTCGTAAATGATCTTGCGTTCACCAACACTCGGATCGACGTGTTTGTCGATGAATGCTTTGTCCTTCAGCACTTCCTGCAGCAATGCAGCAACCTTTTTGCGTCCGGCCGGACCCGGCTCGGCCTTGATGAAGTCGTGGCATTGCGCGGCAAACTGTTCCAGCGTGTGTCCCATGTCAACTCTCCTCTCAAAATGCGATATGCGATTCTAATTGTGCCGCAAGGACTGCCGCCCTGAACAGCGGCTTTGCTGATCCTGATCAAATAATCTGCAAAAAAGGAATCCCGCATTGCGGACTCCCGTGCTGCGCCATGCAGCGGCCCTCTGCTTAGCTCAGGCGCCAACCGGCGTGATGCGGAACTCGACAACCGATGCCTCGTTTTTCAGACGCTCCGAGAGGGCATTCATGTTGCGCATATGCAGCGTCTTGATGCCCATCCGGTATTCAAAACTCTGCCCGCCGTCAGTCAGCTCGAAGCTCATGTTGGCAATCGAAAACCCGGCCTCCTTGGCAATGGCACGCAAATCCGCGTCGCTCAGCACATTGGCGCGGTTGAACTTGATATAAAACTGGGCGTAAAACTCGGTGGGCATCCGGCTTTCGATCCAGCGGAATGATGACAAAGTGAACAATGTCGCCGCTACCGCCATCATCGCCGGGATGTAAAACCCGATGCCGAACAGGATGCCGATGGCCGCCGTGACCCAGATTGATGCCGCAGTGGTCAGGCCGCGCACCGACAGGCCCTCGCGCATGATCACACCCGCGCCGAGAAAACCGATGCCGGTCATGATGCCCTGCGCCATGCGTGTCGGGTCCACCACCACCCTAGAGTTGCCATGTTGCGTAAACCACTGGCTTTCATAAACCGTCACCAGCATCAACAGCGCCGAGGCCAGACACACCAGCGTATGCGTGCGAAAGCCCGCGGGACGGCCGTGGTAGCTGCGCTCAATGCCAATCAGGCCGCCTGCCGCCAGTGCAGCACCCAGCCGCACCGTCATGTCGAGCAACTCGCCGCTTATCAGTATGACTGCGTCCTCCTTGTTGTTATCAACGCCGCAGCCGCAGGTAAATTTCCGGCAGCTTGTTCGGCAGACTGTTGATCTGGTCCAGCACCAGGTAATGGCCAGGGCCGAAAATCTGCGGCAGATACTGGTTGGCCATGGTATCGACCGTGACGCAGAAAGGATGCACCCCCTTGGCCACGGCCTCCTTCACCGCCATGCGTGTGTCTTCGTGCAGATAACGCCGGTCGCCGCCATCGTCGTAATCCTCGGGCCGGCCGTCGGACAGCAGCAACAGCAGCCGCCGCCGGCTTTCGACGCCGTCGAAACACGCCGTGGCATGGCGTATCGCCGCACCCATGCGCGTCGCCAGCCGCCCTGACATGCCGCCGATCTGCGCGCGCACATCGTCCGTCAGCTCTTCGTCAAAATCCTTCAGCATGTAGTAACTGACATTGTCGCGATACTTGGAACAGAAGCCGGCGATCGAGTAGGCATCACCAACTTCCTCCATACCCTCGGCAAACAACAGCACTCCCGCACGCACGCGGTCAACCAGCCGCCCGCCGCCTTCGGGCAGATGCTGCATGATGGAGGTCGACATGTCGGCAAGCAATGTCACCGCGACTTCGCGCTTGCGGACTTCCCGCCGCTTGTAGATGTTCGGCCGCGGTGAACGTCCGGCCTTTTTTTCCGCGACATAACTCACTACCGCATTCAGATCCATGTCGTCACCATCCAACTGCTGCGTCAGCGGCGCGGTGCGTGTGGGTTTCTGTGACTGGATGGCTTTTTTCAGGCGCTTCAGTGCATTGGCGTACTGCTTCATCAGCCGGTTGGTTTCGCCCATATTCGATTCGGCGAGACGTTTTTCCTGCACCCAACTCCAGTTGCGCTTGTAACGCGACTCGCGGTAATCCCACTCCGGGTAGGGAATACCCTTGTCGCTGCTGCCCTGATTCTGTCCTTCCTTGTCACTTTGCCCGGAGGCACGCGCCGACTGGCCCGAGGAATCGCCGTAACTGGGCATTTCCTTTTTTTCACCGTCGTCGCGCTGGTCACCTGACTCGGCATTCTGCGGCGCCTCGGTTTCTTCTCCGCCCTCTTCCTGCTGCTCGCTTTTCTGCTCGGAGCCGGCCTGTGTCTGCTGTGACTGGTCGTCGCTTTCCTGCGGGTGCGCCATGCGCGACGCATTCGGACTGCGTCCTGGCAGGTACGCGGCATGGAAGGCTTCGAGATCAGTGACCGCGGGCAGCGTCAACGCGCTGTAGATTTTTGCCGCGGCGCGCCAGGCATCGGCGATGTTTGCGCCTTCCACAAACAGCGGCGCAAAACGCTCATCCACCGCGTCACCGGCGTAATACGCCAGCGCGGCCTCGACACTCTCCAGCGCCAGATCGTAATACGCCGCCGTTTCCGGATGGCGCACACCCAAACCGTGCGCGGCATTGCGCAGCCGTTTCAGGTAATTCGGCACGTTGCGCTGTACGCGGAAATCCACGCGCAGGTCTTCGCAGATGTCGAGAATCAACTGGAAACGCAGGGCATCGTCGCCAAAACGCAGGAACAGCGGCCCCCAGGACACCGGACCTTTGGCGGGAAAATCGACTTTTGCTTCGGCGAACATCGCCTGCATCGCTGTGCGTTCAAAGGTGCGGTAATACATATGGCCGGCGGTATGCAACACGGCGAGGATGGCCTCCTCGCGGTCGGCCATCACGGCAGGAAAATAAATGCTCTTGCCGTCGGTCTCGATGAACGGCCTGCCCTTTTCCGGCGACCAGGTGCTTTCCTTCAGTTCAAACTCGCCGCCGAACCACACGTCGAGCAGCATGCCGAGCAGGCGGTTGCGGTCGGTCAGCCGGTAACCCGGCAGGTGTTCCAGCAGCAGAGAGAGGCTTTCCTCGGATTCGAGGCGGAAATAGGCCTCGCCGCGCGCGCGCCCCGACTGCAGGATGTCGGCGCCGCGCGACGCCCAGGGCAGGATCGCCTGCGCGCCGAGCAGATTGCGCACGCGGATCGCACCCGACAGATAGCTCGACAACATCAGCTTGCGCGATTCGAACAGCTCATCAGCCGGCGTCGCCAGTTGTTCAATCGCAGCGATACCGCCGTGGCGTCCGGCAAGCTCCACCACCGGCGTCGCAAAATAGGCCGCGCCGCTTTCGATCTGCCGCGCACACCAGCAAAACCCGATTTCCGCCCAGCGCTCCTCGCCGGCATGACCCAGCGTGCCGTAGGCGCGGGCGACATTGGCCATAAATCCTTCCAGCGCGCGCCATGATGCGCGCCACTGCATGAAGGCCATCGCCTGCCCGGTCCACGGCAGCACGGTTTCCGAAACCTGCTCGGCCTCGAAACTGCCGCGGATGAAGGCACAACCGGCATCACGCTCAAAACTGACCAGGGCAACACAGGCCGCCAGCCACTGCAGCGTGACTGCTTCGCCATGCGGCAGTATTGCCGGCAACACCTGCTCGACTTCGCGGTGCGCAACGGCGCTGAGTTCCTGGATCTGGATGAGCGCCTTGTCGACGGCCGGGGTATGAGTCATGTGCTTGATCTATTAAAACCAACTTTGAAAGCACGTCATTCCGGCGAAAGCCGGAATCCAGGAATTTTTAAAACCTCTGGACCCCGGCTTTCGCCGGGGTGACGGACCGAAAGACTGTTGCGACAAATCAGGAGAAATGCGCCTGAACGATTTCCATGAGCGCATCCGCCAGTTCAGCATCATCGGTGATCGGATTGACCATCGCCACCTGACAGGCGGTGACCGGGTCGAGCCCGGCGGCCATCATGCTCGCCGCGTAGACCAGCGCGCGGGTCGACGTCGATTCCTCGAGGCCATGGTCTTTCAGCAGCCGCGCCTTGCGGCCGATGGCCACCAGTTTCTCTGCGATTTCCGGCTTGGTGCCCGGCACCTCCTTCACCAGAATCTTGCGTTCGACCTCCTCCTGAGGGAAATCGAAATTGATCGCGATGAAACGCTGCTTGGTCGACGGCTTCAGGTCCTTCAGCACCGTCTGATAACCGGGGTTGTAGGAAATCACCAGCATGAAATCCTCATGCGCATCGATTTCCTGGCCTTTCTTTTCGATGGTCAGCTTGCGGCGATGGTCAGTCAGTGAATGAATCACCACAGTCGAGTCAGTGCGTGCCTCGACGATTTCATCGAGATAACACAAGGCCCCGACCTTCACTGCGCGCGTCAGCGGACCGTCGTGCCACACGGTATCGGAGCCTTCCAGCAGGAAGCGCCCGACCAGGTCGGAACTCGTCAGATCTTCGTGGCAGGACACCGTCACCAGCGGGCGCTTCAACTGGAAGGCCATATGTTCGAGGAACCGCGTCTTGCCGCAGCCGGTCGGGCCTTTCAGCATCACCGGCAGGCGGCGTTTGTAAGCCGCCTCGAATATCGCCACTTCATTGCCCTGCGGCTCGTAATACGGCGCAGCTTCGCCGACTTGCGGCATTTGCACGATGTCGTGTTCGACGCCGCGCACGCGGTTTGTTGCAGTCTTCATCTACGCTCCAGGATCAATTCAGGATTCATCGAGAGTTCGTCGCGCAGCCTTCACGCGGCCTTCGCCCGATATTAATACAGTTGCGGCGCTTCAACGGCGGCACTGCAGTACGCGCGATGACAGCAGGACCAGCCTTCACCCCGCGACAGTCCGACAGCTCATTCACAACAGGCAATAATAAATAAATTATTTAAATCAATTACTTATACATTTCCTGCGCTCGTCGTCGGCTGGTCTGCACGTCGATTCCCGCCCATTGCATCAAAAACTCCGTCCCGCAACATGCGGAACACCACCGACGCGCGGATTTAATCGCTCTATGATTGCGGGCTGGCCACTACAGGCCACAAGGACAGATCATGCGTTGGAAAGGCGGCAGGGAAAGCGAAAACGTTGAAGACCGACGCAGCGGTGGTGGTGGCATGGGGCGCGGCATTGCCGGCGGCGGCATCGGCGTCATCGTGATTGCCGTGGTGGCGATGTTCCTCGGCGTCGATCCCGGACTGGTGATGAACGTGATCGAAGGCACGCAACCCGGCATCTCCGCGCAGGCGCCCGCGCAAAAGCCGCCGGCCGGCGATGCACAGGCGCAGTTTGTTTCCGTCGTGCTTGCCGATACTGAAGACACCTGGCGCGCGCTGTTCCAGAAAGGCGGCGCGCAATATCGAGAACCGAAGCTGGTGCTGTTTCGTGGCGCGGTGCAGTCCGCCTGCGGCCATGCGCAGGCGGCGATGGGGCCCTTCTACTGCCCCGGCGATGAAAAAGTGTATATCGACCTCGCATTTTTCGACGATCTGCATAAGCGCTTTGGTGCGCCGGGGGATTTTGCCCAGGCCTATGTCATCGCCCACGAAATCGGCCACCACGTTCAGAACCTGCTGGGCATTTCCGCCAAGGTACAGTCCGCACGCCAACGCGTTTCGGAAACCGAATACAACAAATTGTCGGTGCGCCTTGAACTGCAGGCCGATTGCTTCGCCGGTATCTGGGCACACCACGCCGACCGTTCACGGCAGATTCTTGAAAGCGGCGATGTTGAAGAAGCACTGGGCGCCGCCACCGCCGTCGGCGACGATCGCATGCAGATGCAGGCGCGCGGTTATGTCACGCCGGAATCCTTCAGCCACGGCAGTTCCGAACAACGCGCACGCTGGTTCCGCCGCGGTCTGGACAGCGGCGACTTCGCACAATGCGATACCTTCAAGGCGCGCAATCTTTAACCCCGGCGTCTGGCCGCCGCCAATGAAACAATAAGTGTTTGTTTTTTCTATATTTTTTAAAATCAAGGAGCCCCAATGCAACGCGCTACCACCAAACTCCGTGCTCTGGTCAAGGCCGGAAAATTTCTTGAGCTGCCCGCGATCCACGACCCGCTGACTGCCAAACTCGCCGAAAGCATCGGCTTCAAGACCATCTACAACGGCGGCTTTGTCACCGGTGGCAGCACCACCATCAGCGAACCACTGTTGTCGATGAACGAACAGATCACCGTCGCCAGCAACATGGCCAACGCGGTGAACATTCCCGTGATCATGGACGCCGGCGCCGGCTGGGGTGAACCGCTGCACACCATGCGCACAGTGCGTGAATGCATCCGCGCCGGCATCGCCGGCGTGCACATTGAAGACCAGCTGTTTCCCAAACGCGCGCATTACCACACCTATGTCGCGCACAACATTCCGCTCAACGAGTTCCGCGACAAGATCCGCCTCGCCTGCGTGCAGCGAGACCAGACCGACAAGGATTTTGTCATCATCGCCCGCTCCGATGCCTGCCGCGAACAGGGTTACAAGGAAGCCGTCAAACGCATGCTGGTGGCGCGCGACCAGGGCGCCGACATGGGCCTGATTTTTCCGCGCACGCCCGAAGAAACCAAAAAAGCACCCAAGCAATGCAAACTGCCGATGGTCTATGTGCAAAGCCGCGGCAACCGCGACGGCCGGCCGCTGTACTCCTTCAAACAGCTCGAAGACATGGGATACGCCGGCAGCATCGACGCCATCCTGTCAGTGGGCGTGCAGTTCCATTTCATGCGCAAGGCACTGCTCGAGCTGCGCAAGACCGGGGATTACACTGGCATCACGCAAAAGGATTACGTCATCGCGCGCAAACAGGTGGAGGACCTGATCGGGCTTGAGGAATACTACAAAATCGAGCAGGACACCGTGGAAAAGCTGAGCAATAAAAAAACCGCAAAGCGACGGTAACTGCTATTGACGATTCCCCGCATCAAGCCGCGTTGCCATAATGGGGCACAGACCGTGCGTCTTTATGGTGCTGGTGATCACGCTGTTGATGGCGGCAAACGCTGTGCCCGCTGCCGGCGGGCGCGACCTTACTCAGGCCTATGCGGAGGCCTACGTCGACGATTGCACTCTGGGCGTGGCACACATCGATATCTTGAGACGGCACCAGGTGCTGCTCGTCCCCGGTTATTTCAGCAACCTTGATCCCGCATACTTTGCCGAACATCTGCGCTGGTTCGCCTCGATCGGCGTCAGCCGCGAGAAAGTGGCGATAGAACCGGGGCAAAGCATCGCGGTCAACGCGAAAATTGTCGCCGCTGCGATTCAAAAGTCGCAACACCCGGTAATCCTGGTCACGCACAGCAAAGGTTCCGTAGATGCGCTGGAAGCGCTGCGCATCGAACCGTCGTTACGCGGAAAAGTACATGGCTGGATCTCATTGCAGGGCGCGTTCTTCGGCTCTCCGGTAGCCGACATGCTCCTCGACGGCTCCACCCTTGATCCCCTGATCGCGATCGCGGTCCTCGGATTTATCGGCGGAACGATGGAATCGGCGCACGGGCTGACTACGAGCGCATCGCGCGCCTACTACCTTAATCACAAGACCGCGATTGACACAATTGTGCGCGAAGTGCCGGCAGTTGCCCTTGCCAGCACGATCGATGACATGAACAACAAACGCATCAAAACACAGCTCGAGATTCCGCACGACCTGATGCGGCGCAAAGGCATACGCAGCGACGGTCTGGTGCCTGTTGATGCCGCCGTATTGCCGGGCATGAATTTCGTCACCGTCTCGGGCATTGATCATATTGCCCCGGTGATGCCCGCGGCGGCCCAATTCGACCGGGTGCGCATGATCAAGACCCTGTTGCTGCTTACCCTTGAATCACAGTTCCGCAAACTGCCGAGAGATACGGTTTGCACGTTCAAACGCTGACTGCCTACTCCGGAATATCGCCGCGACGAAAACACATGACCTCGCCGCAATCCGCAAGAAAGAATGTGGGCAATCCGTCAATTTTTCTGCCGATCAATACCATAATCCCGATTATGATTAATCCCGCTGCTCACCGTTCACGGGCCTCACCGGAATATCCCGACTATGCAAAAACCCGTCTTATTGCTTCCATTCCCTGTCCTCGCCCCGGGCTTAAATCGAGCAGGACACCGTGGAAAATATGTACCGCAAGAAAGCGCCAAAACGGCGCCGATCCGAACCGCAAACGAGGAATCCG
>Ga0105090_10002489_pt1 | contig 10270 bp, 8 predicted proteins | sample PPLLak3March2015_FD_79110 | JGI IMG/M metagenome (GOLD analysis project Ga0105090, IMG submission 79110) | Freshwater sediment microbial communities from Prairie Pothole Lake near Jamestown, North Dakota, USA - PPLs Lake P7 Core (1) Depth... | ecosystem: Environmental > Aquatic > Freshwater >... | reverse complement strand
TTCCTTCTTGACTTCGGCGCGTGGCACCTCGGACTTGGCCGAGATGGGGGGCGCCGCATTGGCATTGGGCCCGGTGCCGGTGCCGGGAATGGCACCGGCCTTGTTGGCCTCTGCAGTCTCCTTCTTGACTTCAGCCCGCGTGGTCGACTGGGCCAGGGCGGCTTGGGTGGCAACCAGGACGAGCGCGGTAAGGGTCAACGCGCCAAGGGCAGTCTTCATGGTCAGGATCTCCTGGGGAAAGAGCACATTCAGCAACCAGAACGCATCGGATGCAAAAGTCCAGCATACCGGCTGCTTACTTTCATCTCAAGTGCATGGCAACTCGGGGCACAAACGAAAACGGCGACGATCCGTGAAGACCATCGCCGCTCCAAAGCATGCCGGCATCCGCGCCGGCTACCCCGCGCAAATTACTTCTTCGGAACTTCGGCGCTGGGGCCGGTGCCCGTGCCCGGAATGGCACCTGCCTTATTAGCTTCGGCCGTGGTGGCCTTTCTGGCGTCGCGAGTCGTGTCCGACGTCGCCGCAGCAGCCTTCGGCGCCTTCTGGCCAGGTTCCGGATTGGCGCTGACACCGGTATCGGGAATCGCCCCGGCCTTGTTGGCCTCGGCAGTGGTCTTCTTGCGATCCTCGCGCGTGGTGGTGGTCGTGGCCGCCTTCTGCTTTGGCGACGTCGTGCCGGCGGCATCCGCCGGAGCACCGGTGCCGGTACCCGGAATGGCGCCAGCCTTGTTGGCTTCGGCAGTTTCCTTCTTCACTTCGGCGCGCGTGGGCGACTGGGCGAAGACGGCTTGGGCGGCAAACAATGCAACCGCGGCCACGGTGAGCGAGCTAAGGGTCTTCTTCATGGTCAGGTTCTCCTGGGGTTTGATCAGCATGCGATTACACAGATGCCTGCAATGGATGACACAGCATGATCGCTGCTTCGTCACACGTCAAGCGCGCTGAGGTTGTCACGGCGCAACATGATAACGCGGCGGGGGTGCGGTGGTTGACAACCTCCCAGGCCGCAACCGACATGGCTCAATTTCGTTTCCAATTTGCGACAGACGCGGCAAGCCAACGAGTAGCGGCCGGTGCACTGGCCGGCTCAGGAGTGCGCCGCCGTGCAGCGCGCCCAGCCTTGGCGATCACAATGCGAGTTGGTCCGTTCGAATGGAGGGCTGCATATGCCCACGTCCCGCAGCCGCCGCGCCGGCCCCGACCGGGCGGCCGCCCTGGCGCAGTACCGTCGCCGTGCCTGGGTCTATGACCTGGAGCTGGCGCTGTTCGAACCGGTGCGCCGCCGTGCCGTGGCCTGGTTGGCGCCGCGCCCCGGCGACACGGTGCTCGACGTCGGCTGCGGCACGGGCTTGAGTTTCGCGCTGTTACAGGACGCCGTCGGCACCGGCGGGCACATCGTGGGCATCGAGCAGAGCCCGCAGATGCTCGAAAAGGCCCGCCAGCGCGTGCAGCGGCACGGCTGGCGCAATGTCAAGCTGCTGTGCGCGCCGGCCGAAGAGGCCCGCCTCAGCGGACGTGCCGATGCCGCACTGCTGCACTTCACCCACGACGTGATGCAAAGCGGCGCGGCGCTGGACCATGTGCTGCACCACCTCAAGCCGGGCGCCACCCTGGTCGCCTCGGGCCTGAAGTGGGCGCCCTCCTGGGCGTTGCCGGTGAACCTGCTCGTCCTGCCCGCGGCGCTGCGCTCGGTCAGTTCGCTGGCCGGGCTGCAGCGGCCGTGGCAGGAGTTGGCCAAGCGCGTGGGTGAACCCGAGCGGCAGACGCTGCTGGCCGGCGGCGTCTACCTGGTGCGCGCGCGCGCGCCGGCCAAGGCCTGAGCGCCCTGCGCGCTACAGCTGCAGTTCGATCAGGTAGGGGCCTTCGCAGGCCAGGCCGCGGCGCAGTTCCCTGGCAAAGGCCTCCAGGTCGGCGGCCTGCCCCGATTCGACGCCGTGCCCGCGGGCCAGCGCAGGCCAGTCCAGCGTCGGCCGGTCGAGCGTCAGCATGTCGGTGGCCCGCTGGCCGGGGGCACCGGCGCCGACATTGGCGAACTCGCCGCGCAGGATCTGGTAGGCCCGGTTGGCAAAGACCACGATCGTCACTTTCAGCGATTCGCGCGCCATGGTCCACAGTGCCTGCAGCGTGTACATCGCGCTGCCGTCGCCTTCGAGCGCGATGACCCGGCGCTGCGGGCAGGCCAGCGCCGCGCCCACGGCCACCGGCAGGCCGTAGCCGATCGAGCCGCCCATGCTGGTGAGCCAGTCGTGCGGCAGTGCGCCCTGCGTCGGTCCGGCCAGGCCACGTCCCGACGACACCGCCTCGTCGACGACGATCGCCTGCTCCGGAATCAGCCCGCCCAGCACGGCCGCGATGCCCTCCAGCGTGAGTGGCCCCTGCGGCAGCGGCGCCAGCCCTCGCGCCGCAACGCAGGCCGGAGCCAAGGCCTGTGCGTCCAGCTCGTTGGCCAGAGCCTGCAATGCCGCGACGATGTCCTGCTCCACCGTGGCCAGGGTGCTGAACTCACAGCCCGGGGGCGCCAGCAGGCTGGGCTTGCCCGGATAGGCAAAGAAGCCGACCGGCGGCTTCGCGCCCACCAGCACGATGTGGGTGAAGTCCTTCAGCAGCGCCAAGGCGCTGTCCACGACATAGGGAATGCGCTGTGTCTGCACGTGGCCCGCACCGCGCTGCAGCCGGGCGCTGTTGTATTCGCTCAGCAGCGTGCAGCCGCTGCGCGCGGCAATGCGCCCGGCCCACTGCAGCGCCGGCTCGCGCACCGCCACGCCGCCGAGCATCAGCGCCACCCGGCCCTTGCCGCGCAGCGCCGCCGCGGCGGCCTTGACCGCCTCGGTCGCAACGCCGGCGCGCGGCGGTGGCGGGGACGCCATCGCGCTTGCCTCGGCCTCGTTCCAGGCAGTGTCGGCCGGCAGGATCAGCGTGGCGATGCGGCCGGGCGGCGTGCGCGCCACCTGCACCGCCATCGCGCCGTCGCGGGCCACGTCGCGCGATGAAGCCGAGGTATGCACCCAGTGCGACATCGGCCGCGCCACGCCGGCCACGTCGGCGGTCAACGGAGCATCGTGCGCCAGGTGGTGGGTGGCGTGCTCGCCGACGATGTTGACGATGCCGGAGCTCGCCTTCTTGGCGTTGTGCAGGTTGGCCAGGCCGTTGGCCAGCCCCGGCCCCAGGTGCAGCAGCGTCGCCGCAGGCCGCTCGGCCATGCGGTAGTAGCCATCGGCCGCACCGGTGACCACGCCCTCGAACAGGCCGAGCACGCAGCGCATGCCCTGCAGCTTGTCCAGCGCGGCCACGAAATGCATCTCGGAGGTTCCAGGATTGCTGATGCACAGATCGACGCCACTGTCGACCAGCGTGCGGACCAGGCTTTCGGCGCCGTTCATCGGATGTGCACTCCATGCAAAGCGGTTGGGCCGACTGTAGCCGCTGCGGCACGACGCGGCCCGTGCTTGGGCAGAATGCAGCGCATGGCAGCAGCGTCGATCCAGCTTCGTCTTGCCCGTGCGCCGGATGCCCTGGCCATGGCACAGATGTCGCGCGACCTGATCGAAACCGGCCTGGGCTGGAGCTACAACGCGCCGAAGATCGCGCGCCTGATCGCCAGCGCCGACAACCTGGCGCTGGCGGCCTGCGACGCGCAGGGTCTGGTTGGCTTTGCATTGATGCAGTTCGGCGACGAGCATGCCCACCTGGTGCTGCTGGCGGTGCAGCCGCATTGCCAGCGCCAGGGCGTCGCCCGGCGGCTGCTGGCGTGGCTGCTGGATTCGGCGCGCGTTGCCGGCATCGCCGAGCTGAGCCTGGAACTGCGTGCCGGCAATGCCGGCGCACGCGCCTTCTATCGCGCCATGGGCTTCGCCGATGCCGGGCTGCTGCCGGGCTACTACCGCCAGCGCGAACCGGCCTTGCGCATGCAACGCGTGCTGCGCAGCCTGAACGAGCCTTCGATGACCTGGCAGGCACCGACGCTGCGCCGCCCCTGACGCGCCGATGTCGATCCGGCTCGGCCGGTCTGATACTTGCTTGAAACGACGCGGCCGGCAGGCCGCCCGCCAACGCCGCGGCCCGTGCCGTCCGACACCGGACACAGGAGAGCACGCCGTGGCAAAGATTCCCCCCGGGGTGGGCCCGCGATTCCCGCAGGTGGTGGTGCTGTTCGGCGCCACCGGCGATCTGGCGCGCCGCAAGCTGCTTCCCGGCCTGTACCACCTGGCCACGGCCGGCTTCATCCCCGGCTGCCGCATCATCGGCGTGTCGCTCGACGATCTCGATGCGCAGGGCTTCCGCACGCTGGCACGCGAAGCGCTGGACGAGTTCTTCAACCGCAAGGTGACCGACCCCGACTGGCAGGCCTTTGCCGGTTGCCTGGACTACGTGCCGCTGGCGGCCGGCGCGCCGGCGCTGAAGGCGGCGGTTGAAAGTGCCGAGGCCTCCTTCGGCGTCGAGTGCCGCCGCCTGCACTACCTGAGCGTGCCGCCGAGCGCGGCGCTGCCGGCGGTGCGCCTGCTGGGCGAAGCCGGCCTGGTCGAGCGCTCGCGCATCGTCATGGAAAAGCCCTTCGGCACCGACCTGGCCAGCGCGGTGGCGCTGAACCAGCGGCTGCACGAGGTCTTTGCCGAGGAGCAGATCTTCCGCATCGACCACTTCCTGGGCAAGGAACCGGCGCAGAACATCCTCGCCTTCCGCTTTGCGAACGGGCTGTTCGAGCCGATCTGGAACCGCATGTTCATCGACCATGTGCAGATCGACGTGCCGGAGACGCTGGGCCTGGGCAAGCGCAGCGGCTTCTACGAACAGACCGGCGCCTACCGCGACATGGTGGTCACGCACCTGTTCCAGATCCTCGCGTTCATGGCGATGGAGCCGCCCACCTCGCTGGAGCCGGCGCCCATCGGCGAAGAGAAGAACAAGGTCTTCCGCAGCATGCTGCCCATCGAGCCGGCCCATGTGGTGCGCGGCCAGTATGTCGGCTACCGTGAGGAAGACGGCGTCGACCCCGAGTCCGAGACCGAGACCTTCATCGCGCTGAAATGCTTCATCGACAACTGGCGCTGGGCCGGCGTGCCCTTCTTCCTGCGCACGGGCAAGAAGCTGGCCGAAGGCCAGCGCATCATTTCCATCGCCTTCCGCGAACCGCCGAAGAGCATGTTCCCGGCCGGATCCGGCGTGGGTGCGCAAGGCCCCGACCACCTGACCTTCGACCTGGCCGACGCGTCGAAGATGAGCCTGTCCTTCTACGGCAAGCGCCCGGGCCCGGGCATGCGGCTGGACAAGCTGAGCCTGCAGTTCGCGATGCACGACACCGGCCTGCTGGGCGAAGTGCTCGAAGCCTACGAGCGGCTGATCCTGGATGCGATGCGCGGCGACCGCACGCTGTTCACCACCGCCGAGGGCATCGAGCGGCTGTGGCAGGTGTCGACACACCTGCTCGAAGCCCCACCGCCGGTGCGGCTGTATGCCCCCGGCTCATGGGGGCCGAAGTCGATCCACCAGTTGATCGCACCGCATGCCTGGCGGTTGCCCTTCGAGCGCGCCTGGCGCGCTCCCAACCAGCTGGGCAGCTGATGCAGCGTGGGCGTGCGTGAAGGCGCGCGCCTCAGGCCTGGGCCTGCATACGCTCGCGCACCGCCGACAGCACCAGCGGCCGCAGCCCGGCACCTTGATTCGTCTGCACATGGGCCACCAGTTCGCGGCGCATGCGCGGCTCCCAGTAGCGCTGCAGGTGCTGCGCGACGCCGTCACGGGCCTCGGCCTGGTCGGGCATGGCCTCGAAGAACTCGGCGATGCGGTTGGCCATGTGAACGAGGTTGTCAATGTCCATGGTCTGCGCAGATCGAGGGAAGATCGAGCACGAAGCGCTCCGGGAAGGCATAGGCCACGGCGTCGTCACCGCGCACGAAGCCGGCCAGCGCCACGCCGAGCTGCAAGGCGGTGTCAACCGCCAGGCGCGTGGGCGCGGACACGGCGGCCAACGCTCCGATGCCGGCTGCCGCCGCCTTTTGCACCATCTCGAAGCTGGCACGGCTGGTGATGCACACGAAGCCGTCGGACGGCGCCAGGCCGGCGCGCACCATGGCACCGATCAGCTTGTCCAGCGCGTTGTGGCGGCCGACGTCTTCGCGCACCAGGCGCACGCGGCCGGCGAGATCGCACCACGCGGCCGCATGCGCGGCGCCAGTGAGCTGCTGCAGCGCCTGGTGCGCGCGCAGCTCGCGTTGCGCCTTCGCCATCGAGCGCAGCGGCACGCGCACCAGCGGGGCCGTCGGCAGCACGCGCCGCACCTGCGCCAGCTGCTCGGTACCGCACAGGCCGCAGCCAGTGCGGCCTGCCAGGCTGCGCCGTCGCTCGCGCAAGCGCCAGGCGCATGCGGCAGACACCTCCAAGCGCAGCTCGATGCCCAGGTCCACCTCGACCACGTCGATGCCGTAGAGCTCGGCGCGGCTATCGAGCAGGCCCTCGGTGAGGGCAAAGCCGAGCGCGAAGTCTTCCAGGCATCCGGGCGTGGCCAGCATCACCGCATGCGACACGCCGTTGAAGACCAGCGATACCGGCACTTCCTCGGCCAGCCAGTCGGGGCGGGCCTGGGCCACGCCGCCGCGCAGCGACACCACTTCGGCGCGGCTCACGCCGGGCGGCAGCAGCGCTGCGTCGTCGGGCTTCATTTGCCTCCCACCTCGGCAGTGCGTGCCTGGGCCAGCAGTTCGAGTTGCTGACGGTTGAAGTCGGCATAACCGCGTTGCCAGTCCGACGGCTGCATGACCTTGGCCACCTGCACCGCCGTCACCTTGTATTCCGGGCAGTTGGTAGCCCAGTCCGAGCTGTCGGTGGTGATCACGTTGGCGCCGGATTCGGGGAAATGGAAGGTGGTGTAGACCACGCCGGGCTGCATGCGCTCGCTCAGCTCGGCGCGCAGCACGGTCTGACCCGCACGGCTGTTGATGCCGACCCAATCGCCGTGGCCGATGCCGCGCTCCTGCGCATCGTGCGGGTGGATCTCCAGCTTGTCCTCGTCATGCCATTGGTTGTTGGGCGTGCGCCGCGTCTGGGCACCCACGTTGTACTGCGACAGCACCCGGCCGGTGGTCAGCAGCAGTGGGTACAAACGCGTGACCTTTTCCTGCGAGGCCACGTACTGCGTGTTGAAGAAGCGCCCCTTGCCGCGCACGAAGCGCTCGACGTGCATGATCGGCGTACCCGCGTCCTCGGTGTCCTCGTTGCAGGGCCACTGCACGCTGCCCAGACGATCGAGCTTGGCGTAGCTGACGCCGGCGAAGCTGGGCGTCAGCGCCGCGATCTCCTGCATGATCTCCTCGGGGTGCGCGTAGTGCATCGGGTAGCCCAGCGCGTTGCTGAGCTTCATCGTCACCTCCCAGTCACCCAGCCCCGGCAGCGGCGGCATCACCTGGCGCACGCGCGAGATGCGTCGTTCGGCATTGGTGAAGGTGCCGTCCTTCTCGAGGAAGCTGCTGCCCGGCAGCAGCACGTGCGCGTACTTCGCGGTCTCGTTGAGGAAGATGTCCTGCACGACGATGCATTCCATCGCCTCCAGCGCCGCGGCCACGTGCTGGGTGTCGGGGTCGGACTGCACGATGTCCTCGCCCTGGCAGTACAGGCCCTTGAAGCTGCCGGCCAGCGCCGCATCGAACATGTTGGGGATGCGCAGGCCCGGCTCCGGGCTGATCTGCACGCCCCAGGCCGCTTCGAACTGGCTGCGCACGGTGGTGTCGGAGATATGCCGGTAGCCCGGCAGCTCGTGCGGGAAGCTGCCCATGTCGCAGCTGCCCTGCACGTTGTTCTGGCCGCGCAGCGGGTTCACGCCCACGCCTTCACGGCCGACCATGCCGCAGGCCATCGCCAGGTTGGCGATGCCGATCACCATGGTCGAGCCCTGCGCGTGTTCGGTCACGCCCAGGCCGTAGTAGATGGCCGAGTTGGGGCCTGCGGCATACAGCCGCGCGGCAGCGCGCACTTCGGCTGCCGGTACCCCGGTGATGGCCTCGAAGGCCTCGGGCGAGTTCTCGGGCTTGGCGACGAAGGCGCGCCAGTCGGCAAAGCTCTTCGGATCGCAGCGCTCTGCCACGTAGGCCTCGTCCACCAGCCCTTCGGTGACCACGACATGGGCCATGGCAGTGATGACGGCCACGTTGGTGCCGGGCCGCAGCGCCAGGTGATGCTCGGCGCGCACATGCGGCGCGTTCACCAGATCGATGCGGCGCGGGTCGACCACGACCAGTTTGGCGCCCTCGCGCAGCCGGCGCTTCATGCGTGAGGCGAACACCGGGTGTGCATCGGTGGGGTTGGCGCCGATGACCACGATCACGTCGGCGTGCTCCACGCTCTTGAAGGTCTGCGTGCCGGCCGAGGTGCCGAAGGTCTGGCCCATGCCGTAGCCGGTGGGCGAATGGCACACCCGCGCACAGGTGTCGACGTTGTTGGTGCCGAAGGCGGCACGGATCAGCTTCTGGACGAGGTAGACCTCCTCGTTGGTGCAGCGGCTGGAGGTGATGCCGCCGACCGAGTCGGTGCCGTATTGCGCCTGGATGCGCTTGAACTGCGCCGCGGCATGACCGATGGCCTCGTCCCAGCTGACTTCGCGCCAGGGGTCGGTGATCTTCTCGCGGATCATCGGCTTGGTGATGCGGTCCTTGTGCGTGGCATAGCCCCAGGCGAAGCGGCCCTTGACGCAGGAGTGGCCCTCGTTGGCCTTGCCGTCCTTCCACGGCACCATGCGCACCACCGTGTTGCCCTTCATCTCGGCCTTGAAGCCGCAGCCTACGCCGCAGTAGGCGCAGGTGGTGATGACGCTGTGCTCGGGCTGGCCCAGCTCGATGACCGTCTTCTCCTGCAGCGTGGCCGTCGGGCAGGCCTCGACACAGGCGCCGCAGCTGACGCAGTCGCTGTCCATGAAGGGCTGGTCCTGGCCCGGCGAGACGCGGCTTTCGAAGCCGCGCCCGCTGATCGTCAGCGCGAAGGTGCCCTGTGTCTCCTCGCAGGCGCGCACGCAGCGGCTGCAGACGATGCACTTGCTGGGGTCGTAGCTGAAGTAGGGGTTCGACTCGTCCTTCTTCGACTTCGTGTGGTGTGCGCCGGCGGCCTCGCCCACGCCATAGCGCACATTGCGCAAGCCGGTGACGCCGGCCATGTCCTGCAGCTCGCAGTTGCCGTTGGCGCTGCAGGTCAGGCAGTCGAGCGGGTGATCGCTGATGTACAGCTCCATCACGCCCTTGCGCAGCTCCTGCAGCTTGGGCGTCTGGGTGCGCACCACCATGCCCGCTTCGGCCGGCGTCGTGCACGAGGACGGGTAGCCCTTGCGGCCGTCGATCTCCACCAGGCACAGCCGGCACGAGCCAAAGGGCTCCAGGCTGTCGGTGGCACACAGCTTGGGAACCTTGATGCCGGCGTCGACGGCGGCGCGCATCAGCGAGGTGCCCTTGGGCACGCTGACCGCGTAGCCGTCGATGGTGAGCGTGACCGATTCGGACGACTTGCGCGCCGGCGTGCCGTGGTCGATCTCGAGCTTCAGGTGTTGCAGCATGGTCGTGCTCCTCAGGCGGCTTGCTGATCCGGCGCTTGCACGCCGAAGTCGGCCGGATAGTGGTTCAGGGCGGACAGTACCGGGTACGGTGTCATGCCGCCCATGGCGCACAGGCTGCCGTGCAGCATCGTGTCACACAGGTCGCGCAGCAGGTGTACCTGCTGGGCCCGGTTGTGGTTGGCCGTGATGCGGTCGATGACCTCGACCCCGCGCGTCGAGCCGATGCGGCAGGGCGTGCACTTGCCGCAGCTTTCCAGCGCGCAGAACTCCATGGCGTAGCGCGCCAGCTTCGCCATGTCGGCGCTGTCATCGTGCACGACGATGCCGCCGTGCCCGACCACCGCACCCATGGCGGCATAGGCTTCGTAGTCCAGCGGCACGTCCCACTGCGATTCGGGCACGTAGGCGCCCAGCGGCCCGCCCACCTGCACCGCCTTGATCGGCCGGCCGCTGCGGCTGCCGCCGCCGTAGTCGAACAGCAGCTCGCGCAAGGTCAGCCCGAAAGCCTTCTCGACCAGGCCGCCGAAGCGGATGTTGCCGGCCAGCTGAAAGGGCAGCGTGCCGCGCGAGCGGCCCATGCCGAAGTCGCGATAGAAGGGCGCGCCGCGCGCCAGAATCAGCGGCACGCTGGCCAGGCTGATGACGTTGTTGATGACGGTGGGGCAGCCGAACAGGCCTTCGATGGCCGGCAGCGGCGGCTTGGCACGCACGATGCCGCGCTTGCCTTCGATGCTTTCG
>Ga0105090_10002488_pt1 | contig 10271 bp, 5 predicted proteins | sample PPLLak3March2015_FD_79110 | JGI IMG/M metagenome (GOLD analysis project Ga0105090, IMG submission 79110) | Freshwater sediment microbial communities from Prairie Pothole Lake near Jamestown, North Dakota, USA - PPLs Lake P7 Core (1) Depth... | ecosystem: Environmental > Aquatic > Freshwater >... | reverse complement strand
TAGAAAAGGATCATAGGCTTAACGAGCAAGACTGGGGGAAATGGAACGGAAAAACATACCAGGATCTGATGTCGGAGGAACCACAGGAGTTGGAGCGCCAAATGGCTTCAGGATGGCGGTTTTGCCCGCCCGGAGGTGAAGATCGTTTAACATTATGGCTAAGAAGTCGAAGCGCTTTTCATGACATGGCCGCTCGCCGGCCAGGAGAAAAAATTCTTGTGGTTTCGCACACAGGAGTGATCAAGGCGCTTATTTATGGTGCTTTGAAAAGAAAATTTTTACCGGATGAGCCTTTTTTGATCAAACCTTACCACCTTCATATGCTGATATGGGAGAATGGAGGGCTCGAAATAGACGTTATAAATGCGGTTTGTCTCGAGTCAGGCTTTCACCGGAATCCAGTAATTTTTAACGGACTTTTTGAGAATTTGCCATAAATGATCATGAATATATTGAAAATCCATGAAAATAATCTTTTACTGCCAACATGTGCTCGGCATCGGTCATTTTTTTAGAAGTCTCGAGATTTGCAGGGCACTTGATAAACATGACGTGATTCTGGTTACCGGTGGGCCAAGGCCTGATGTAGCGCTTGCAAAACATATCCGGGAAGTTCGCCTTCCAGGTCTCATGATGAACTCTCATTTTTCCGAACTTTTTACCTCTGAAAAAAATGGTTCAATGGAAAAGGTCAAGTCGGACCGGAAAAAAATACTCTTGGAGCTTTTACAATCGGAAAATCCAGAAATGTTCATTGTGGAGCTATATCCTTTTGGGCGCAAAGCATTTAAATTTGAGCTTGATCCGGCGCTGGAACTTGTCAGAATGAAAAACCGCAACCATTGCCGTTCGGTTTGCAGCCTTCGTGACATTCTTGTGGAAAAAAAAGATCCTGAAAAATATGAAAAAAGAGTCATCAGGGTACTTAATATGAGTTTTGATGCGCTTTTGGTGCACTCTGATCCGGAACTGTTTTCCCTGGAGGAATCCTTTTCAAATATCAAAGACATTCGAATTCCCATGATTTATACAGGATTTGTTACATCGAAGCCAGTTGATGACGCATACCGAATAATACGCAGGAAGCTGGATATTGGATCGGAAAAAAAACTTATCATTGCCAGTGCCGGGGGTGGAAAAGTTGGATTCTCTCTTTTAGAGGCATCTCTTGAAGCGGCCCATTTGCTCAAAGATAGTTTTGATTTGCATCTGGAAGTTTTCTCCGGCCCATTTATGAGCCCCGAAAATTTTACACGACTCAAACAATTGGAAACCGAAGATATGTTTGTCAGCAGATTTACGCCTGACTTTCTTTCCTATCTGGAGGCAGCGGATTTATCGGTGAGTATGGCTGGATATAATACCTGCATGAACATTCTTGCCGCAAAAATCCCGGCAATCGTATGGCCTTTTTCGCAAAATCGAGAGCAACGGCTTAGGGCCGAACGCCTTGCTCAAAAGGCTCCTTTTACGGTTTTAGCTGATGGTGATCTGACTCCGGATCGAATGGCCTTTTTAATTAAGGAGCGACTGTTGCATAAAGAGGCGCCAACTGGTATGGTTAATCTTCAAGGAAGTATCAACACTGCCGAGTGGATAAAAAACTTGATTAATTCTTGATTTGTCAGGGAGTTAAAATGCCCCACACGGTTTCCCCAATTTGGAAAAGCCTTTCAAAGAATATTTTTTCACGTTTGGAGGCTTGCCTTAATATCCCTTACCACCCGAATTCCCAACCCGGAGAAACACTCATTTTTTTTCGTGCCGATGACGTGGCTGTGCCGTCTGAAAATTTTTCAAGGCTTATTTCTCTTTTTTACCGATATCAGATACCACTTTCCCTGGCGGTGGTTCCGCTATGGCTTACCCATCGAAGATGGGATCAGCTCAAAAATTTGACCGGTGATATTTCTTCATTATGGTGTTGGCATCAGCATGGATGGCGGCATGTTAACCATTCTGAAAAAGGGAAAAAACACGAATTCGGCCAGAGTCGATCATCTTCCCAAATTAAAAACGATTTGAAAAACGGGATGAATCGTTTGAAAAACATCATGGGAGAAAATTTTTACCCGGTTTTCACGCCGCCCTGGAACCGATGCGACAACAATACCCTCAAACAGCTCAAAAGCCTCCGGTTTAAGGCTGTTTCAAGAAGTCACGGAAATAAAATGAGAAATCCGGAAGGAATAAAAGAGATTAATATAAATGTAGACCTGCACACCCGCAGGGAAAAAGATCCGGAAAAGGGATGGGATAATTTGTTTGGAGAATTTAAACAAGCTCTTGCAAACGGACTGTGCGGTGTTATGATACACCATCAGCTTATGAACGATCAGGCCTTTTTTTTTATTGAGTCTCTTTTTCAAATTCTTGCACATAAATCGGGCATGAAAACAGTTCATCTCAAAGAACTTGTGGAAAATAATGCCGCGAGTAAAACAGTCGACTAAAGAATTATGATCCAAAACATATCAAATATCGTTGTCGAGAAAAGCTCTGATCCGGTTGAGCGCCAGGTAGTTCTTCCTTTTAAGCAATCACTTGCCATTTCGTTCAAGCAAATCCGGGTTCGTTTTTTCCGGTCGTTGATCACCACATTAAGCCTTGTGCTGGCCATTTCTTTTTTAAGTTTTGTCCGTGTAAGCAATGATGTGGCCAACGGGCTTCTTGCCACGGGAGATCCTGATTTTAGGCGGCAGCTTATCCGGGCCGGTTATGATCTGGGGCCTGAAGACGTTCGCACAGAGACGAACCCAAAACAGCGATGGATTGTTATTTTGTCCATTTTGGTTTGTGTGGTTGGAATTGTCAATGCCCAACTCATGGCCGTTACTGAAAGGTTTCGGGAAATCGGTACCATGAAATGTCTGGGGGCCCTGGATAGATTCATACTTAGGCTTTTTTTATTGGAAGCCGGAATGCAGGGTGTTGTCGGAGCTGTGGCGGGTGCCATCATGGGAGGCCTGTTTTCTCTGGTAAACAGCGCCATCCAATTTGGTACCCCTTCTTTGACACACGTTTTGTTGGGTGATTTAATCTTTTCCATTGCGTTTGCCACAGGGGTGGGTTTCTTACTGAGCTTAGCGGGCGTTTTTTATCCGGCGATTGTTGCTTCGAGAATGCAGCCGGTGGAAGCCATGCGGGCCGAACATTAGAAAAAGATACGGTACATACAATGTTTAACGAACAAAACGAAGCCGTCACCGATGAATCATCCGAGGCAATGGAAAGAAAAATTGTCCGGGTTTCCAAAGTCACGAAAACGTTTAAACTTGGAAAAGTTGATGTCCGGGCGTTGAAAGGAGTCGATCTTGATATTATTGCTGGGCGATACGTATCAATCATGGGTCCCTCGGGTTCCGGAAAAAGTACGCTTTTTAATATGATTGGTGGTCTTGACAAGCCTACTTCGGGTAAGGTGTTTATCGATGAAGTGGATATCGCTCAGCTGGATGCTTATGAATTGGCCTGGCTCAGGTGTCGAAAAATCGGCTATATTTTTCAGACATTTAATTTGATTCAGGTCATGACTGCGCTTGAAAATGTTACATTGCCCATGATTTTTGGAGGTATGGGTAATGAAACTGCAGTTGAAAAAGGCATGGAATTACTTGATCTTGTGGGTCTTGGGGATCGTTATCAGCACAAACCATTTGAACTTTCCGGGGGGCAGCAGCAGAGGGTGGCGGTTGCTAGAGCATTGGCAAATGATCCGGCTATCATTTTGGCGGATGAGCCCACCGGAAATCTGGATTTGATCACAGGTGAAGAAATTATCGCTTTGTTGAAAAATTTAAGCTGGGAACGTAAGGTGACTGTAATTTCGGCCACCCATGACATTAAAATGCTTAACGTATCTGACCAGGTGATTTGGATCCGGGACGGACAGATTGAAAAAATTGAGGAACGTCGGGATTTAACCATTTCAGTAGGTAGTGTCGGCGAAAAATGGTAATTAGAGTATCAAAAAAAAAAACAGTTATAAAAAACAATGCCTCGGCTTTCAATAAATTCCCGGCCCTGCTCATTGTTTTGGTGTGGATATTCTCATGGGCCATGCCGGCAGAGGCAAAGATTTCGGGCGCAATCCAAAATCGGTTTATTTCAGACATCAAGACTCTGTCGAGTTTTAAAGACCGTTCTACTGGTGCGGCAGGCTTCAATTCAGCAGCTGAATTTATCATACAATCACTTGCCGATCTGGATTTAGGTGATGTCAAAAGCCACCTTTTTATAGTTCCAACACTGCTTGACCATTCCAGCAAAATGACTGCGTTGATTTCCGGGCAAACCATTGCCTTGAATCCAATACGTGGAAATGCCATCTCGCCCGAAACCATTGGCCCACCAGGGATCGAAGCTCCTCTTGTTTACGGTGGGCATGGAGAACTTTCGGAATTATCCGGAAAAAAAATTGAAGGTACCATAGTGATCATGGAGCTGGATTCGGGAAAAAACTGGCTAAATGCAGCTGCACTGGGTGCAAGAGCACTCATATACTTGGATCGTGGGGATACAACCAAAAGTTTTTTTGAAGAAAAATTCGAAATGACACCCATCCGCTTTCCCAGATTTAGGATATCCCTGGATAAGTTAGCTGAGCTTTACGGGGAAATTGAAAATATCCGGGACAATTCGGGCGGTGAGATTGCTCGGCTTATTTCAGATACGCGCTGGGAAAATGTCACGGCGAGAAATATATACTGTCTTGTAGAAGGCTCACATTCGGAGCTTAAGGAAGAACTGGTTATCGTTGAAGGTTTTTATGACAGTAAATCTTATGTGTTGGGGGTTTCTCCTGGAGCCGATGAGGCCGGTAGTATCGCCACGCTTCTTGCTTACGCTCGCAGCCTAAAAGAAAACCCTCCTGAGCGGTCAGTCCTGTTGGTGGCCACATCCGGACATGCCCAAACACTTGCGGGCATGAGAGAGATGATCTGGAGTATTCGCGCTCGCTCGAAGTTGCAACGAGACATGCTGAAGGACTTGAAAAGTACCATCGGCCATTACCGTAAAATGATCGAGGTTCTTCAGAACGCAAGCATTCAAGACTCATCATTGGCTGTACCGGGTATGGAAATAACCGATGATTTTCTCAGGGAAGCACTTTCGGACCGTATTAAAACAGAGGTAGATCAGGTCGCACGTCATCTGATGCTTCTGCGCCTGGAGAAAAAAGACGCATCCGACGAAACCATAATCCAGAGACTTGCAGACCGTCGGTTCATGCTTCGCCAGATCGGGTGGCGTACCGATTTCAATAAGCTTACCGGTGAAGAAATAAAGGAAATAAATACTCTTTTACCTCTGGCAATTAAAGACCACGAAGCGATTTTAATCGATGCTGAAATTCAGGAAAAAATGATTAAGAGCGCTCAAAGTTTTCGATCCACGGTTACGGGTAAGGAGCTTGCCGCGATCATTTCCTTGCATCTTTCAAGCCATGGTGATGGAGTTGGTGCTTTTAACCAGGGGTGGCTTTTTCCTTTACGTCCCCGAATCAACCGTGTCCCAGCCTATGCAGTTTTAAATGATGTCATTCACCAATGGGCGACCAATTCCGAATATGCATCCTTATATCATGATACTCTTCGGCCTAGCAGAATTCGATCCTGGGACAGCTATTTTCTTGATCAGCCCCAACTGGGAGGGGAGGTTAGCGCCCTTGCGGGTTTCCATGGCTTGACCCTTGTTACGGTTAACGATGCCAGGTCCATGTGGGGTACCCCCCATGACACCATCGAAAAGGTCAATGTCGAATATGCATTTCAACAAAGTCAAATGGTGTCCGGGCTTATCGGCGCTATAACCAGTGCGCCTAAGCTTCATAATGGGGAATATCCGCGTGACGGTTTTTCCACAGTTACGGGAAGAGCCAAATTTTTGCGCCATGGCGAACTTTTTCCTGATCAGGCAGCACCTGGAACTACTTTGCTTGGTTTTCAGGGTCCGGCCCAGTTTCATGCCATTGTGGATGCCATGGGCAATTTCCAGTTCCGGGGAATAGCAGATTCAAAAAACTCATATCACAAGGTCATTATAGAGGGGTATAGGTTCGAACCGGAAACCGGTGAGGTTGTTTGGGCAATTGACAAACCCGGGACAGGAAAAAATGCTTATCGCGTTAAAATGCAGCGTCCTTATATGGAGACCGATCTTATCCTGTTTTCCTGCAAACAGACCACAATTTTTAATCTCCTTGAACCCAGAACCTTTGCATACATGAGCAGGATTCAACTGATTGATGGTCGCCGTGAAGCTGAACCCGTGCGCTACTGGTACTCCAGGATGGACACTCGGTCATCCACCATTGCTTCTATTTATCTTGAACCGGGTACTCCCCTGAAACTCATTTTGTCGGATTCGTTGCTCCGCAAAAAACTACTTTTAACCAATGCGGATGAAACAACCCCCGAGGGTATAGGCTATTTGGTGGATGATTGGCCATTAATTCATCGCACCGACTATATGGCGGCAAAGGATATGTGGTACCTTCTGGGGCCACGAATCCTGAACCTGGAAAACCACGGTATTGTAGATGAGAAAATTAGGGGGCTTCGGAACGAGGGGGTGGCAGCTTTAAAATTGGCGGGAGCATCCCTTGAAAAATATGAATATGTCCGTTTCTCGGAAGCTTCAGCACGTTCATGGGCGCTTGCGGCAAGAGTTTATTACCAAGTTGAAAAAACGCAGAAAGACGTTCTTTTCGGTGTGCTTTTTTATATTGCCCTTTTTGTTCCATTTGCTTTTTGCATGGAGAGGCTCCTTTTTTCCTATTCCAACATTTACAAGAGGCTCATTGCGTTCCTGACGATTTTAATCCTTTTGATCGGTTTGATTTATCAAGTTCATCCGGCATTTCAACTGGCATACAGCCCTATGGTGGTCATTCTGGCTTTTTTTATTATCGGACTATCTTTTATGGTATCGTTGATTATTTTTTTCCGTTTCGAAGATGAGATGATTCAGCTTCAAAAAAAGGCCTGGCGGGGGCAAGGCGCCGAAATGAGTCGTTGGAAAGCCTTTATTGCCGCATTTTTTTTGGGTGTCAGCAATCTTCGGCGCAGGCGTATTCGGACCGTTTTAACATGCACCACCCTTGTTATTTTGACCTTTACCATCATGAGTTTTACCTCGGTCAAATCATCCAGGCATCATGCCAGGCTTCAATACCAACCTGAATCGCCATATACGGGATTTTTATTAAAAAATGTCAATTGGCAAAGCCTTCCTCCGGAAGCCCTAAACATTATTTCAAACAGCTTCAAGGACAAAGGGTCAGCCGTACCGCGGGTGTGGCTTGAATCCGAAGACCGCACTCGGTCGGAACGAATTCCGATAACCCTGGGAGAAAAATCCTTTGAAGCCAGTGGTATGATTGGTCTATCTGCTGGGGAGCATCAGGTTTCCGGGATAGAGGATATTCTTGTCGGGGGCCGGTGGTTTAGAGAGGATGAGCGCTATGCGGTCCTGATTCCCGTAAGGATGGCTGAAAATTTAGGCATTGATCCCGGAAAGCCCGGTGAAACAGAAGTTCGACTGTGGGGAAAACCGTTTAAGGTTGTGGGAACTTTTTCAGGAGAAAAGCTTTATGAGCGAACGGACTTGGATGGCGAACCGCTGACTCCGGTAATTTTTCCCAGGGAATCCGCTGCCGTTGAACTTACCGAAGTCGAGATGGATGCCATGGAATCGGGAGAAGATGTCCGTGCATTTCAAAGTCTTTACAATCATATATCAGGGGATTTGACCCTTATTGTCCCATATCAGACTCTTTTGGCATCGGGTGGAAAGTTGAAAGCCGTTGCCATAAGTTACCATTCAAAAGAGGATATGCGAAATACCGCAATGAATTTGGTGGATCGTTTCGGGCTTACCCTATTTTCAGGTGAAACCGACGGTACCTATATATACAATGCAAGTGACACATTAAGCTATAGTGGAGTCCCTAACATTTTGATTCCGTTGATTATTTCAATTTTTATCGTTTTAAACACCATGATCGGAAGCGTTTATGAAAGAAAACGTGAAATCGGTATTTATACATCCGTAGGTCTTGCACCATCACATGTATCTTTTTTGTTTGTTGCCGAGTCACTGGCGTTTGCGGTATTAAGTGTTGTCCTTGGATACCTGATGGCTCAGACGTTGGCCGGTATTTTTGCGGGAACATGGTTATGGTCGGGTATTACGGTAAATTATTCTTCCCTGGCTGGTGTTTCCGCCATGTTTCTTGTCATTTTGGTGGTGCTGATATCCGTGATTTATCCGTCAAGGGTGGCGGCCAATATTGCTATCCCCGATGTCAACCGGTCCTGGAAACTTCCCGAAGCCCGAGGAAATACCATTGAGGTCAACTTTCCGTTTTTAATGAATTATCACGAACATCGAAGTATTGGGGGGTTTATTTATGACTATTTTAATTCACACAAAGATGTGTCCCACGGAATTTTTTCAACCGGAAATATTGGTTTCGGTTTTGTTTGCCCAATTCCGCAAAAAATGACAAAAAACAAGCCTGGTTGTCGAAATAACAACCAGTGTTGCAGGAATTCTTGCCTGGATATCGAAACAAAGGTATGGCTTGCTCCATTTGATTTCGGCATCATGCAGCAGGTTCAAACCCGATTTTGCCCATCGACCGAAGAGATGGGCTACCTGGAAATCAAAGTGACCTTAACCAGGGAATCCGGTGAATCCAATGCCTGGAGACGAATTAACAAGGGGTTTCTTCATGCATTTAGAAAACAGCTTCTTTTATGGCGCAGCTTGGATGACGAAGAAAAGAAGCACTATGAGCAGGTGCTTGATCAAATCCAGCGACAAAAAGGTCTGATGGTCGATACTTCGGAAGGAGAAGATTTTGTAAAATGTGAATGCCATGTGTAGCGATAAATGAATATAAATAATGGTTTAATAGTTAATACATAACAACCGGAGAAAAAACCCGAAATGCCTGATTCGCAAAAATCAGAAAGTGGCATCCGACTTCGTGCCATTGTCATCGGGATGGTGATTGCCTTAGCCATTTGTATTGTGACACCTTTCAACAACGCACACCGGCAGGCCACGCCTTTAGGCGGAGGGCATTTTCCCCTGGCCCCTTTTTTTGTCCTGGTCTGGCTCACGGTTATTGTAGCGTTACTGAGGAAGTTATTTCGTAAATACAATTGGATGACCGGAAAGGAACTTCTGACGGCCTGGATACTGATGGTGTTGGTTTCGGGCATTGCGTATACGGGATTGGTACGCACATTTTTTATCAACCTGACAGCTCCTTACCACTATGCCACAGTGGAAAACCGTTGGGATGAAACCCTTCATCCTTTGATGCCGAAAGCTTTGTATCCCCAAAGTGAAATGGCGGTGGAGGGCCTTTACAATGGTCTTTTGGGGGGGCGGCAAATGTCATGGTCGGATGTGCTGATGCAAATCCCCTGGGATGCCTGGATTGGACCTCTTTTGGCCTGGGGATGTTTTGTTTTTCTCAGCTATTTTACCATGCTGTGCCTGGTGAACCTCTTGAGTCGTCAATGGCTTCATAATGAGCGGATGAATTTTCCATTGCTTCGGGTGCCGCAATTAATGCAGGAACACTTGGACGGTGACGGATTGGGCCGATTTTTTGGCAACAAGTTTATGATTGCCGGAATGATGATACCTTTATTCATTCATACCATAAACGGTCTCAATTTTTATCATCCAGGCATTCCTCAACTTCCCACATTAATTTTGGCAGGACCATATTTTCCTCAGCACGGATTGTTTGCGGCCTTTTATAAATTAAATATTTATATCTACCCTGCTTTTATTGGTTTTGCCTTTTTAACTTCAAAACAAATATCCTTTTCTTTCTGGTTTTTTTTCATCATGGGGGGACTTCTTATAGGAATGTTGAGTATCCTCGGCTATAACATTCCGGCGGCAGCCCTGGGAATTACATTCGGCCCGACCCTGTCAAGGCCCGAGGAAACCCAGATGATTGGTGCGTACGGTGTGTTTTTTATTTTCATCCTATGGCTTGCAAGGTTTCACCTTTTGGATGTGTTCAAGAGATCATTCATGCCGTGGAAAAAAGAGCCGGCAAAGTCCGAGTGGTTTTCCATACCGCTTTCATTCTGGGGCTTTTTTATCGGTATTTCAGGAATCGTCATCTGGTGCTGCTTTTTTGGAATACCGCTGCTGCCCTCCATTTTACTTGTCGGGGCTTTTTTTATGATCATGCTGGTTGCCGCCAGGGTCATATGCCAGGGAGGGCTTGCCTATTT
>Ga0105090_10002487_pt1 | contig 10275 bp, 7 predicted proteins | sample PPLLak3March2015_FD_79110 | JGI IMG/M metagenome (GOLD analysis project Ga0105090, IMG submission 79110) | Freshwater sediment microbial communities from Prairie Pothole Lake near Jamestown, North Dakota, USA - PPLs Lake P7 Core (1) Depth... | ecosystem: Environmental > Aquatic > Freshwater >... | reverse complement strand
CAGGTCATCCCAGCCGACCTCGGCAGGCCCGAACTCCTCGACCAGGCGTTCCTGGTCCGGGGTGAAGAGCTTGCGCAGGGGGCGCCCACCGGCGACCGCGTCGTCGATCTCACCCTCATCCTGGATCGAGCCCAGCTTGGCGGAGATGACCTCCTTCTCCCCGACCCGATCCATCTCGATCGCGAAGTCCTCGATCGCCAACCACTTGTTGTCGATCATCGCGGGATCGACCGGGCGCAGCTTCACGGTGCTGTCGTCGTCATCCCGGGCCTTCTTGCGCGCCCGGAGGACGAGGCCCGCATCGAACAGCGTCAGGGCCGGGGTGTCGAAGAAGTACACCGTTCGGCTCTCCGGCTCCTCGTTGGCCTTGGCCAGGAGCGCCAGGACCCGGTCCTCGTCCTCGATCCGCGCCGTGATCTTGACCTCCACGGCACTCACGGCCGGGTCGATCTGCACAGAGGTCTTCAACTCATCAGTCATCGTTGCCACTGCTCCTTCGACGGCCCCTGCAAGGAGGGCACCCTGGCCTTCGCAGGGCCGTTGCAGGCTAGCGACCACGCAGGGGTTGAGTCGCCGTGAGCGCACCGAACAGCTGGCTTACCTCGACGGCTCGTCAACCTCGGCAACCAGCGGGTCAGGGACCACCTCGGGATGGTCGCGCAGCACCCGCTGGACCTGCCAGCGATTGGTGAACAGCGCCAGCAGCGCGTCGTCCCCCCTGTTCGAGCACCTCGGTGCCGCGACGGGCCTCGATCGCACCGGAGTGTTCCCCACGCCCCTGAGCAGCAACTTCACCCTGCGCAAGGCCACGTCCAACGTCCACACCTTCACCTGGAGGCCCAGCAGCGTGCTGTTCCAGTCCACCGCGGGCGGCAGAACCTACCGGTGGTCCCACACCGGCCCTGATGTCCCCGTTCCCGGGGACGAGACACCCCGAATCAACCTGTGGCTCTACGAGGGCAAAGCACCCACCGCCGGAGCTCTCTCGGTTGTCGTGCGCGGCTTCTCGTTCACGCCGCTGGCTTGACCCGCCCTAGCTTCCCGACCCGCAGGACTGGAACTGAACGTCCACGCATCTGCGAACGACCGCGAGCCTGCCGTCGCGCTCAGCGGCCAAGCTCACCCGACGGCACGGAGTCGATTCCTGGACCAGGACCCCACCGTGCCAGCGCGGTCAGGCGAGGTCAGCCCCATCACACCCCCCCCGACCTTCGCCTGCGGGCGACGAGAGGTCTGAAGCGGGCCCGACCCTGGCTAGGGCGCCGCTGCGGCCCGGATCCCCAGCCCGTCCGCCGACAGCATTCAGCAGCGACGGGCACTGGACCTGGGACCAATGTGATCCGGATCACCAGCAGGGGCCTTCTGCCGCGCGACACAACCGGTGGCAACGCTAACTTCGGCGCCGTCACCACCTCACGGAGGGATGCGCCATGGGACGCGTATGGGCCTTGGCCCTTGGATTGATCCTGGCTCTGCTCGTGCTGTTCCTGTCCGGCCCGCTCGACGGAGCCCGAGTCCTGCTCACGGCCTCCGTGTGCGTCGGAGCTGGCGCGGCGGCAAGCTACCTCGGCGGCACGCACCACATGTTCGCCCGGGGTATCTGGCTCTTCGTCGGTGTGCTGTTCGGAGCTGTCGGATATGTGCTCGGCGCGAGCGTGTTTCCGGATACGAATGTCGGCCTGCTCGTCGGTGGTGTCGTGCCGATCACGCTGACCGCCCTGGCCACCATGTGGACCAAGCGTCAGACGGACTTCCTGGCTGGCATCCTCGGGGCCGGCGCCCTGACCGGTGTCTACGCATTCCAGTTCAACCTCGATCCGCAGAGCCTCAACTACTCCCTGCCGGTCGCGATGGGACAGACCATCTACCCCCTCGCCCTGGGGTTCCTCGCCGGCATGGTGGTGCAGTGGGTGACGAAGTCAGATGCCCAGGCTGAGGCGGCCAAGGACGCCACCGCTGACCCGAATGCCGCAGAAGCCACCGACGGGCCCGTCGCGGAGGTCGCAGCATGAGCCGTCGCACCTACCGCGCCGCGTTGGCCGGAGCGACCGCACTGACGCTCGCCCTGGCACCCACCGCGGCCATCGCCAACGACGACGCGCCCACCGAACCCCTGGAGGTCCGGGGCTCGTCGAACTCCGTCGGCCAGAGCGTGCAGATCCGCACCAACGCCGACGGCGATCCCAACAGCGCAACAACGGACTTCCGGTGGTCCGTCACCCAGATCGCAGCCCAGGGCGACCCTGGGGCGGAAATCACCGTGGCGGTCCCTGAGGAGGGCCTCCTCCTGCACAACCTGCAGGAGTTCGGGATGATCCCGCAGGAGGACGGCAAGGGGCTGTTCGACATCAGCCTCAACGACACCGGCTTCGGCACCGCGCGCTCGGTGAGCCTGGTCCCGCCGGAGGACTTCGAACTGCCCGTCGAGCTGACGACCGAGTTCACCCTCGACGGCGAGCCGATCCTGGCCCAGGACCTCGTGGGCAAGGACGGCGTCGTCACTGCCTCCTACACGGTCATCAACAAGACCCGCGAGACGTTGACGGTTCCGATCACGAGTGTGACGGGTGAGGAGATCGAGAAGGAGGTCGAGGCCGACGTCCCGATGGTCGTCGAGGCCGTCACACTGCTTCCCGACCGGTTCTCCGCGCTGAACACGGGTGCGGGACTCGGTGGCGCCGACGGTCGCGGGAACACCCAGGTGAAGTGGATCGCGCTGCCATTCGCGCCGTTGAGCGCGGACGGAACCTCGTCATTCGGCTGGGCCGCGAACGTCACCGACGCGGTGATCCCCTCGATGCTCGTCCAGATCCTGCCGGTCTACATCCCGCCGGGCACGGTGGGTGGGCCGGACGAGGCCGCCCAGGCTGCGGCCAAGGCGGCCCGCGAATCTGTCCCACCGCCGGACGTGAGCGGTGACGTCAACGCCATCAAGGGCGGAGTCGCCGACGTGATCGCTGGGCTGGACACCCTGACCGCCGATGACGGCGGCGAGGATCCGTTGACGACCATTGAAGGGAAGGCAAACGACTTCTTCACGGAGTTCGGAACCAACCTCGAGACCGTCTCCACGCTCGTCGATCCGAACAACCCCGAGGGCGCCACGGCCCTGGTCAAGGAGTTGCAGGGGACCGTCAACGAGGCCTCGGCGACCATCACGCAGATCGAGGAGTCCGGCGTCATCGACCAGATCGACAAGGCGGCCTCCCTGCTGACGCCTGAGAACGCCGCCCTGCTCGTCGAGCTGAGCCCCGAGATCAGCAAACTCGCGGACAATGCTGCCACCTTGTCGAAGTTGGCCGACTCGGCTGAGGGAATCCAGGCGATCGCGGACAACGCCGGCACCATCGCGGCAGGCATCAAGGCCGGCTGCGTCGACCCGCCCGGCGACACTCTGGGACCGGCCCTCCCGCCCGAGGTCTGCGACCAGAAGGACACGTTGATCGCCGTCCTCGAGTCCCAGCAACTGCAGGACGCTGCGACGATCCTCAACAGCCCGGAGTTCCAGAAGGCCGTGGATGTCATCGCCAGTCCGCAGTTCGCCACGGCTGCCGATGCCCTGGAGACGGTGTCGCCGGTCCTGGTGCAGCTGTCCGAGACGCTGCAGGTCCTCGACGAGCAGCTGCCGGGGGTGATCACGACGCTCAAGCCCGTGCTCACGGCCCTAGACGACGTCCTCGCCCAGCTGTCTGCGGCTCTCACCGGGCTGTCGACCGAGCTGAACATCATCGGGGAGGGCATCGCGAGCAAGAACGTCGACCTGCCGACACTGGACGCGGTCCTCGCCGACATCACTGAGCAGATCCTGGAGTCCGAGGGCGGCCAGCAGGTCACCGGCGGCCTGGACCAGATCAACGGCGGGATCTCGGGCGTGAAGAGCGAGATCGGCAGCTACGTGGCCGAGCTGTCGGTCGCCCTCCAGGCGGCCAAGGCCGAGGTTGAGTCGGCGGCGGCGGATGGCAAGGAGGCCGCCGGTGCCGTCGTCGAGAAGGCCGACACCCTCAAGGCGGAGGTTGCCGGGCTGGTCACTGCCGCGGGCACCTGCCCGTTGCCGTACGGCTGTGACGTGACCGAGGCGCCCGAGGGCACCAAGCTCGCCGGCGCCTACGAGTTCCGGATGGACCCGGCCGACCAGGAGGCGCCGAGCACGTTGCCGCGCGTCCTGCTGGGCCTGGTCCTGCTGCTCGTCGCAGGATTCGTGGGCGGCCGGTTCGTCACCGCACGGCAGGAGTCCGCACTTGCCACCGCAGGCGGCGGCTCGAGTCCGGATGGTCCGGATGGGGGCGCACCGCTCGGTGGCGGGTACCAGAACGGGTCCGACCAAGGTGGATCGGCAGCAGGCCTCGCCGCAGCAGGTGCAGCGGGCCTGGGGGTGCCCACGGTCGCGCTGGCCGATGACGACGGCCGCGACGCCACGGCGGCACTGCCCGTGGATGCCCCGGAGGAGATGACCGAGGCGGCTGACTCTGCAGAGGGAGCGGTCAGCGATGCTGCCGACGAAGCGCAGCAGGCTGGTGGCGACCTCGCCGACCACGCCGAGGGGGCGGTTGGCGAGGCGGCCGAGGGCGCCGCGCAGGACGCAACTGTGATCGACCTTCCCGGTGGCGAGGACGGCGGGGAGCACGAGCCCCGGTAGGTAGCCGACTAACAGGACAGCGGAGGGTCGTCCTAGCTTGGGCTCTTGTCGAGGGGCTCGGTGACGGGCATGTCGGGGGCGGGGAAGACGACGGTGCTCGACGTCCTAACGGGTCGGGGCCTGGCGACGATTGACACCGACTACGGTGACGGGGTGCTCCCCGACGAGACCTGGGACGAGCCGCGCATGCACCAGCTCCTCGTCGACCACCGAGACATCGTGGTCGCCGGCACCGTGCCGAAGGGCTGGATCTATGAAGACCCGAACCCGCGTCACACCGCCGCGAAGGACTGTCAAGAGCAGCTCAGCGCTACTCCACTTCGATGCACATCGCCGTGGCGGCCGCTCGCCCGGCTCAACTCACCCAGCGTGACCGAGGCGGGGTTGGCCCATGCCCGAGTCTGAATTGACAGCCGATGTGTAGGAATAGGGTGTGAATGGAGCGACGCAAGCCGGGGTTTCCCAAGGTGACCTTCGACACTCACGTCGTTAGCGCAAGACCCTGACATCGCACTTCGTAGAAGACCAAGTCTGTGACCTGATGAGAATCCCGCGACAGTCAACTCACGAAGTAGCAGTCGGATGGAAGCGGCTCCACGCGTGGAATCTGTGGTTGCGGCTCCCGAGGTGCAGTGCAGCCCAACTCGTGTCCCGTTCGCGTACCCTCGGGCCGTGCTGCTCACGATCGAACGTGTCGCGCTGCTGCGCCGGGTTGATCTGTTCGCAGATACCCCGGACCGGGTGCTTGCCGGTGTCGCACGCGTGCTCGAGGAGGTCGAGGTTCCCGCGGGTGCCACCCTCATCGCGGCCGGAGCGGTCGAGGATTGGCTGTTCCTCGTCGCGGACGGCGAGCTCGAGGTGGTGCGCGGTGAGCACCGTGCGATCGTCCCTCCCGGCGGTGTAGTCGGTGAACTGGCCGTGCTCGACCCGCGACCGCGCACGGCCGACGTGCACGCGCGGACGTCCGCTCTGGTGTTCCGGTTGCGCAAGGCCGCGTTCGACGAGGTGATGGCGTCGCGCCCGGAGATCGCTCAGGGTGTGATTCGGGAGCTCGTGAGGCGTCTGCGCGAACGGCTGGACGCGGAGGCCCGGACCTCGGGGTCGGCGGGCGGATGAGGCGCCGCCTCTGGCTGCTGGGGAGCCAGACGATCGCCCTCGGTCTGGCGATGGCGTTCCTGGTCGTCCCGGCCAGCGCCGTGTTCCTGTCGGTGTATGGGGCTCAGGCGCTGCCCTACACGTACCTGTGTGTCGCGGTCGCCGGTGTGGTCGTCTCCACGTTGATGACACGGGCGCAGCGGCGCTGGTCGCTGTCACGGGTCACGGTCCTGGTGCTCAGCACTTATGCCGTGCTCGTGACCGTGGCATGGATCGTCCTGTCGGTGGCCGACGCGACGTGGGTCACCTTCCCGTTGATCGTCATGTTCCCCCTGGCCATCCCGATCGGCTTCGTCCTGGTGGGCACGCAGGCGGGTCGGCTGCTGGACGTCCGGGAGATGAAGGCGCACTTCCCGCGGGTGGCGGCGGGCTTCCCGGTCGGCTTCGCAGTGGGCGGCCTGGTCGCGGCCCGGCTGGTCGGTCCCCTCAGCGGTCCCGAGCCGCTGCTTGGGTTCGCCTCCCTGGCCGCGCTGCTGTTCCTCGCGGTGGCCGTGGTGACGGCGAGGAACTACCCCGACGTCCTCTCGGTGGCGCCCACACCGCCGCACGGAATGGGTGGGGCATCCCTCGGATCAGGCGGTCGGGCCGCCAGGCCGTCCCTGCGCACCAACCGCCTGGTCGTGCTCGTGTTCGGCTACCAGGTGCTCTCCGCTGTCGTCACGCAGCTGCTGGACTACATGGTGTGGGAGCGCGCGGCACAGCGGTACCCCGATCCCACGGACCTCGCGCGCTTCCTCGGGCTGTTCGGGGCCATCATCAACGTGGTCAGCGTGGCGTTCGTGGTGCTCCTCGCGGGACGGCTGCTCACCGGCTACGGCATCCGCTTCGGGCTCGCTGCGAACCCCGCCGGAGTCCTGGTGCTGCTCGTCGTCAGCGCCGCGACCGGGTTCGTCGCCGGTCCGGCGTCCACCGCGTTCTTCCTGCTCGTCTGCGCCCAGCAGGTCACCGACATCTCGCTCACGGACGGAACCACCAGGACGTCGATCAACGCGACGTACCAGGCGCTGCCCTCGGCGATGCGCGCCGAGGTGCAGACGCGGGTGGAGGGGATGGGAGTCCCTCTCTCCCTCGGCTTCGTCGGCCTGCTCCTGCTGGCGATCAACGCACTCGGCCTGGACACTGTGACCCTTGTCGTGATCTCCGCGGCGTTCACCGTCCTGTGGCTGTGGCTCGCGCTGGCCGCGTATCGCGGGTACCGGGTCAACCTGCAGCGCACACTCACTCGGCGTGAGTGGGACCCGGTGGACCTCCGCCTCGACGACCAGTCCCGCGGTGCGATCCAGGCACTGATCGACGACGGTGACCTGAGGGACCTGCGCCTGGGCCTGGACGTGCTGGCGGACGCGGACTCCCCTGACCTGGCACAGCAGGTGGCCGGTCTGCTCGCTGATCCCGATCCGGAGCGCCGCCTGGTCGCCGTGTCCGCGGCTGCTCGGGCGACCCGTTCCTCGATCGACAACGGGTGGGTGGTCCCGGCGCTGGCGCCGTTGCGCGGCGATCCCGACCAGCGGGTCCGCACCGCCGTGGACATCGCGCTGGTCGGGGCCGCGGACGATGTCGAGCGCACCCGGGCCACCCGGCGCTGGGCCGACGCCCTCACCGGTGACGATCCCGACCAGCTGCCCGGGGCCCTCGTCGCCGTTGCAGCCCTGCCCGACCCGGCGTTCGTGCCGGGCCTGCTCGCCCTGGCTGGGTCACCCTCGCCCCCGGGGGAGCTCCCGGACGCGCTGAGCGCCAACGCCGACTCCTTGGCCGACACGGTCGACGCGGCGCTGGGTGGAACGGGCGACCTGACCTGGCCGGCCGTGCGCAGACTCGTAGCCGCCCTGGGCGAGTCCCGGTCGGCGGCGGGGCGCTCCGTCCTTGTGCGCCACATGGGGCATCGGGACCCGCAGGTCGCCGACGCTGTCCTCGACGCCCTGCTCGTCGGAGGGCCGGTGCGCGAGGATCAGGGGGAGGTCGTGCGCGAGGCCCTCGTGGCCGAGGCGCAACGGGCGTCGCGCATGCTGGCCGCTCTCCACGTCCTCGACGGGCACCTGGGAGTCGAGCACCTTGTGCGCGGGCTGGCAGACGAGGTGGGCAGGGCCTCGCGCCGCTCCATCGGGCTGCTCTGCCTCCTGCACGACCCCCCTGCGGTCGTGCGGACCGCGGGCCAGCTCGGCGCCGACGACGTCAACCGGGGGATGGCGCTGGAGTCGCTCGAGGTCACGGTCGGCAGGGCCGAGTTCCCATCGGTGGTGGCCCTGCTCGACCCGACCCTGAGTGCCCAGGAGCGTCGCACGCGACTCGCCGTGATCGCGCCCGTCCAGGTCTCCGACACTCCTGAGCTCCTGCTGGTTGAGCTCGTGGAGGATCCCCTGGAGCGTTGGAGGGATCGGTGGCTGCGTGCCTGCGCTCTCCACGCGCTGGCCTCGGTGTCGCCCGGCCGTGCCCGGTGGGAGGCCCGACGATTCGTCGGGGCGCCCGACCCGGTGACCGCCGAGACAGCCGCGTGGATCCTGGCCACGATCCCGGACGCCGAATCTGATGACGTGGTGGGCGTCCGGTGACCGGGCACGCGAGCCCACAACGGCCGCCGGGAGACAGCAGGTTCCTGACCACGGGCTCGTACGACACCAGGGTCCTCGACCCGTTCCTCGCCCCACAGGTCCGCCAGGACCTCGAGGACCGCCTCTGGCGACCGATCGAGCGGCGGGCGTCCCTGGAGGCGCTGCGGACCGACCCCCTCTTCCTCGACGACCCGGCGGCGCACCCGGCGATCTTCGCCGATCACGGTGTGGTGCACGTGCGTGACGTCGCCCTCGGGCTGGTGGGTCTGGCGGCCACGGTCGACGGGCTGCTGCTGGCGCCGCGTCCGGCCGACCGGCAGCAGTTCATGGTGACGTGTGGTGTGGCGATGGCCTACCTGCACGACATCGGGATGGTCGACATGACCCCGCGGGGGCGCCTGGGCCACGCGGTCTACGGGGCGCAGGCCGCGCACGGCGGGGAGATTGATTCCCTGGTCGCCCATCTGCTCGAGCCGGGGCCGATGCGCGCCAGGCTGGACCAGGTCAACAGTCTCTCGGCGTTCGGGGTGCCGCTCGAGCAGGTCGTGCGCGAGGTGCTCAGCCTCGTCATGGCGCACAGCAAGTCGGCGGTGCCGGCGCATGTGCTCGAGGACCGGGTAGCGCTGCGCGCGCTCATCCTGGACAGCGTGGCCCCTGTCGTGGGTGAGTGCGATCGCGTCGGAAGTCGTGACGGTCGGGCCGGAGTCGGGGAGTCCGATTGCGGGTGGTTGACCTGCGCGGACCCGGTGCACCGACTCTTCGCTGACGACGTGATGGACGCAGTGCGCTTGCTCCGGGCGGCGGACGCCCTGCGTCAGCGGGGAACCGGGTTGCGGACTTCCGGTGGTTTCGAGGTGTGCATGGACGCTGCGACCGGGCAGGCGGTCTACACCCTGCGAGCCGCGGACGGGGCCTCCACATACGCGTTGAGCTTCCACGACCTCAAGTCCGCCGGCGAGGCCAACATCCGCACGGCGACCCTGACCCCCAACGGTCACATGCGGGTCGCGTTCCACCGCGGGTCCTACCGATCAGCAGACGCCGCCCGGGCTGCGGCGCGGAGCACCGCGCACGTGGTCGACGACATCCAGGCCGACGTGCTCAGCGCATTCGACGTCCGCACGCCCGCGGTGGGGCTGCCTGCGCCGCGGCTTGATGCCGCCGCGATGCTGATCCAGCTTGAGCGACCCGGCGATCAGCCAGAGTTCGCCGAGGAGGTGGCCCGCCTGCTGATCGACAGCGCTCCGTCCCTGGCCGGGCGGGTAGTGTGCGTCGCCGACCTGGAGTCAGCTGCGCCGGAGGAGCGCGAGCGGTTCAGTCGCGGCCTGCCGGTGGTGGGCTCCAACGCCCCAGAGGCGGTGGCCCTCCTCGAGCAGTTGGCGGCCTCCGGATGGAAGACCGACGGGATCGACCTCGCTGCGGCCTTCAGCGAGGTGTGCCTGGTGGGGGTGGCGCAGGGAGAGCTCCTCGTCGCAGCGGGGACACCGCCCGCCTTCGTGTACGTGGCGCTCGACCATGGGCTGACGGTCCAGCCTCTGGCCGGGTACCCGGCCAAGCCCGTGCACCCGTGGAACCCGGTCGGGACAACGGGCGTCGTCCGGGGGTGGGGACGCAACGCTGACATCGTCGCCGAGCGGGATGTGGAGGTCGTCATGATCCCAGGCGAGCTCTTCGCCCGGGAGTGGATGCGCACCTACACCCCTCAGGAACTGCGACGGGCGCTCACCCGGGGAACGGGCTGATGGGGCGGTGCGCGACTCACCCTCAGGACCGCGCGCGGTCCCGACCAGGCCACAGGCAGTGTCCGGCCACCCACAAGAGCCCGAAATGTCCGCGATATTTGGCTTCGGTTGAGGCTCTGAGGATCAGATTCCGGGTAGCGGGGACATCTGGAGCAGTTGCTGGCCACGGGCAGATCCCGTCACCCTGGCAGTT